>ENA-OPBD01000316-OPBD01000316.1-human-gut-metagenome-genome-assembly--contig:-NODE-316-length-37137-cov-12.773340_pt1 | contig 37137 bp, 37 predicted proteins | sample MGYA00241062_ERZ501440 | MGnify/ENA primary metagenome ERZ501440 (study PRJEB25962, sample SAMEA2042628) | human gut metagenome | biome: human gut; feature: human-associated habitat; material: faeces...
TTTCAAAAAATAAAAAGACTATTTTCAAAATCTTACGACTTTGTCAACAGTCTGAGGATATTTGTTATCCTATTTTTCGTCTAAGTCTTTAGTAAGTATGCCTATATTTATTAGGCCTGAAGCCATGACTAATACATAGACTATTCTAGTTAGTAGTGATCCATCTCCTAGAAGATATTCTACTAAATTGAAATTTAATAATCCTACTAAACCCCAGTTGATACATCCAATTATACTTAAGACTAATGTTGTTTTAAATAGTGCATTCATATATTCCTCCTTATATAATTATATTTTGGACAAAAAAGATAAAATTATTCATCATAATAGTAAAATAATTCCATATACTTCAATAGAAAAGATTAAATAAGAGGTGAAATAATGAAAAAAATCTTTTTGGGTATATTTTTATGTTTAATATTTTTGACTGGATGTGGTAAGAAAAGTGAGGGAGATGTACTTAAGTCATATACTTCTGCTGTTGAAAAAGCTAAATCGTATTATTTAAATGGTAAGATGGAATTAGTTAATAATGAAGATGTATATACATATGATATTTCTGTTTCTTATGAGGCTGATGATAATTATAAGATAGAACTTGTAAATACTGTTAATAATCATGAACAAGTTATTTTGAGAAATTCAGAAGGTGTCTATGTTGTTACTCCGTCATTAAATAAAAGTTTTAAGTTTCAAAGTGATTGGCCTTATAATAATTCACAGGTATATTTGTTATCTAGCTTGTTAGATGATATTAATAATGATGAAGAAAGAGTTTTTGAAACTAAAGATAATGAATATGTCTTTACTACTAGGGTTAATTATCCAAATAGTCCAAAATTAGAAAAACAAAAAATATATTTTAATGCAAATAATTTGCCTACTAGGGTAGAAGTTTTAGACAAAGATGGTAATGTGGAAATTAAGATGGTATTTAATAAAATAGATTTAAAAGCAGATTTTAATGATACATATTTTGATTTAAGTTCAATTTTAGATACGGAAGTTAAAGAAGAGAAGAATGAAGAACAACAAAATACAGAAACTGAAACAAAAGAGACAGCTACAATCGATGATATAATTTATCCAATGTATTTACCTACGAATACTTATTTGGCTAATCAGGAAAAAGTAAAGGTAGATAATGGAGAGAGACTTATATTGACATTTGCTGGTGATAGTTCTTTCGTTTTGGTAGAGGAAACGGTTTCTATAACTAATAGTCCTGAAATAATACCAACATATGGAGAAGTTGAACTTATTGGTGCTTCACTTGCAGTTATAAATGATAATTCAGCTAATTGGTTTAGTAATGGTATAGAATATTATGTGGTTAGTGATACAATGGATTCTTCTGAAATTTTAGAAGTAGCCAAGTCAATAAGTGTTTTACCTGTTGGTAAGTAGTTGTTTAAAGAGCTAAATTAATTTTTAGCTTTTTTTATTATAATTATTATAAAAAAATTATTTCATTAATTTACTTCTTTTTGTATAAATGGTAAAATTATATAGTAAGGTGAATTATATGAATAAGAATATTGTATATAATAAGACTGATAGTATAGAAATGGATATTTTTTATGAAACGAATGGAAATAATCTTTCTTTGAAAAACGTTGCAAAAAAGAAGAAAAAATGGGAAAAATGGGTTTTGATATTTTTAACTTTGGTGTTTATTGTTGTTTTGGTTTATTCTCTTTTAAAGATATTATTTTGGTTTAAAGATAATATGGATATGTCTTCTGTAATTAAAGAAATTTCTGAAAATATAGAAGTAGAAGAGGTTATTGATGATGAGAATACTGAACTAGTTAATGAAGAGGAAGATGAGTTAAGTGATTATTGGTATTATATTACTTTTCCTTTAATTAATGTTGACATAGGAAATTTAAAGGTTAAAAATAAAGATACTGTTGGTTGGATAAATGTTAATAATACTAATATTAATTATCCTTTTGTACAGGCTAATGATAATTATTATTATTTAAATCATTCATTTGATAATAGTGTAAATAAGGCTGGATGGGTATTTTTAGATTATCGTAATGATAATGATTTATCTGATAAGAATAATATTATTTATGCTCATAGTAGACTTGATAAAACTATGTTTGGTTCACTTAATGATACATTAAAATATAGTTGGTATAGTAATAAAGATAATCATATTATTAAAATATCTACAGAAAAAGAAAATACTTTATGGCAAATATTTTCAGTTTACAAAATACCTGTTGAAAGTTATTATATTACAACTGATTTTTTAAATGATAGTGCATTTGAAGATTTTCTTGATGTAATAAAGAAAAGAAGTGTATTTGATTTTAATACTAATTTGACTAAAGATGATAGGATTCTTACGTTAAGTACGTGTTATTCTGATAAGGAGAGAACGGTAATACATGCTAAGTTAATTAAAAGAAGTTTATCAAATTAGAAGAATTTAAAAAAAATACTATAAAAAAATAGAAAAATATGATACACTATATAAAGAATAGGTAATAAGAAGGAAGTGATAGTATGGATAAAAAAATGATTTTTATTGTTATTTCTTTGTTGCTTTTTATCGTGCTTATTATTTCTTTTGCTATATATAAAAAGAAGAAAAAAGAGAAGTATAAATCTATTATAGAGAAATTAGAGTATGAGAAAAATCAGTTGGTTGGTGTACCTATATTGACTGAATTATCTAAGGTTCGTGAATTGGTTAAGACAGATATTTTAAAAGAAAAATTAAAAGAATGGGATAATACTTTTAAGGAAATTAAAGAAAATAAAATAGATGGTTTAACAGATTTTATTACAGAAACTGATTTTTTGATTGATAGAAAAGAGTATGATAAAGCATTAAAAAATATTGCTTTGATTGAGATGAATATAGAGATTATTAGAAGTCAAACTAATGAACTTATTGAAGAAATTAGGGTTATAACCAAGTCTGAAGAAAGAAATAGAAATATTGTTACTAAGCTTAAAGTTTCATATAGGGAAATAGAAAATAAGTTTGAGAGAAATATTAAAGATTATGGCCCTTTACAAGATAATATTAAGGAAAAACTTTCTTATATTGATAAATTGTTTAGAAAGTTTGAAACATTTATGGATAGGAATGATTATATTGGTGTTGAAGAAGTGGTTATATCTTTAGAAACTGAAGTAAAAAATATGAAAGTTTATATTGATGAGACACCATATTTAGTACTTATGGCTACGGTTCTTATTCCTGGTAAAATTGAGGAATTAAATACTATGTATTATAGAATGACTAGGGATGGGTATTCTTTGGATTATTTAAATATTGAGTATAATATTAAAGAAATAAAAACTAAGGTATCTGAGATAGTTGATAATTTAATTAAGTTTGAAATAGGGGATGCTCATATTGAATTAAAGACAATGTTAGATTATTTTAATACTTTGTTTTCTAATTTTGATAAAGAAAGGGAAGCTAAGGATTTATTTAAAGAGAATATTAAGAAATTTAAATATAAATTAGATTCTATTAATAAGATAGTATATGATATTTACATTCAGATAGATGATATAAAGAATACTTATGATTTATCTGATGATGAAATAAATAAATTTGGTGTTATTAATAAGTCTTTAGAAAAGATAAGTGAGGATTATAAAACTTTGTATGAACATGGTAAGGGTAGAACTTTTGCTTATTCTAAACTTGTTGTTGAGTTAGAAGGACTTACTAATAAGTTAAATAGATTACAAGATGATTTGGATTATAGGCTTAAGTCAATTACTAGTATGAAAGATGATGAGTATAGGGCTAAAGAACAGTATGTTATGATACAGAAATTGTTGTTGCAGGCTAAGGCTAAATTAAAAGAATATAAGATTCCAATTATTCCTAATAGTTATTTTATTGAATTTAAGGAAGCAGATGAAGCTATTAGGGAGATAGTTAAAGAAATTAATAAGAAACCTATTGTTATTAAAATATTAAATATTAGGGTAGATACAGCAAGAGATTTGGTTTTTAAAATATATAATAAGACTAATGATATGGTAAAAACAGTTATGTTGTGTGAAAGATTAATAGTATATGGTAATAGGTATAGAAGTAGTTATCAAGAAGTTGATGTTAATCTTGATGAAGCTACTGATTTATTTAATAGGGGACAATATAAAAAATCTTTGGATATATTAGTTAGTACTTTATCTGAAATTGATACTTCTATTAAAGATAGATTTGAAATTAATTAGAATGTTTATTTACAAAGTGATAGTTTTATGATATTATTTTATTAGAATATGAGGGTGATTAAAAAGATGAATATAGTTGAATTTATAAAAGATAATTATATATGGTTTTTGGTAATAATACTTATTGCAATTATTACTGTAATTGGTTTTTTAGCTGATAAAAATAATGGTAAGAAAAAAGGAAAAAATATAAAAGAAGAGAGTAATAATCCTGTTAACAAAGGAAATCTTTCTATGCAAGTTCAACCTAATAATATTAATAATTCTTTAAATACTATGGCTCCTCCTAGTAATTTAGAAATTAATAATATTCCAAGTAATTCTAATTTACAAGGAAATACTGTGCCACAACCTTTAAATGTTCAACCAATTAATACTATGGTTTCTAACCAAGAGCCTATGGTTAATAATATGACTATGCCTAATTATGATAATTCTACATCTAATAATGTTAATGTAAGTACAAATTTTAATCAATTAGATAAAGCGGTTAATCCGATACCTAATTTTGAAAATATAAATCAACCGGTAAGTTCAATACCAAACTTTGGATCGACAAATCAATCAGTAAGTCCTATACCAAATTTTGGACAGGCTGTAGTTCAAGAACCAGTTTCTAATTTAGGTAGTGTAACTCCTATAATGAATCAAGTTCCAAATTTTGAGCAACCAGTACAACAGGTAAATCCAATTCCAAATTTTGGTCAAGTAAACCAATCCGTAGTTCAGGAGCCAGTACCAAATTTAAGTAGTGTAACTCCTATAATGAATCAGGTTCCAAATTTTGAACAACCTATGCAGCAAATAAATCCAGTACCTAATTTTAATCAGGTAAACCAATCTGGCGTTCAGGAACCAGTTTCTAATTTAGGTAATGTAACTCCTATAGTGAATCAAGTTCCAAATTTTGAACAACCTATGCAGCAAGTAAATCCAGTACCTAATTTTTCTTATCAAACTGTAAATAATAATAGTTCTTTAGATGCTCAGTCAATTACGCAGCCAAATAATCAAAATATTGGTGTTCCTAATGCTGTTAATCAAGATATGGTAAATCCTACTATGAATAGTGGTGGTTTTGTCTATAGTCCACAACAAAATAATAATGGTGGTGTATAAAATGAATGAATCGGCAAATAATAATCAATTTAACGGTATGAATACTAATAATGGTACATACAACAATCAAAACTTTAGTGTTCAAGATAATAATACTTCTCAAAATACAAATGTTACTACTAATGTGTATTCTGATAATGGAACTAATATTATAAATGATAGTACAGTGTATAATAAACCTGTTACAAATAAAAAGAAGACAGTTAGGATATCTTCAGAAATGAAAGTTTTTATGGTAATTATTGTAATATTATTTGTTGCTATAATGTTTTTGCCATCTATTTATGATTTATTTAGTAAGTTATTTAATCATTAATTACAGATAGTTTTACTATTAAATCGTAGTTGTCATCATTTGCTATAATATTTTTATGTATTTTATTACAAGATGTACACTTATAAATTATTTTATAAGTGTTTTTAAATTTTTCTATTCCTATGGGTTCTAGTAATCCTTTACATGTATTTTTTCTATCTCCTGGTAAAATATCAACGTGTTTTGAGTATAAGCAATATGGACAATGATCTCTTGCTGTATAGTTTAATTTATTTACTTTTTGGTGGCAATTTTCACATATAAATTCTTCATCTATCATATTAAATCTTTTCATACTTTTACTCCTTTTAATTAAATGATATCAATCATAATTTTTTTTGTCAATAAAAATAAAAAATAATATAATTTGGTATTGTCAAAGATAAATAAATGTGTTATATTTATATTGCACTTGATTTATGGCGAGATAGCTCAGTTGGCTAGAGCATACGGTTCATACCCGTAGGGTCGAGGGTTCGAATCCCCCTCTCGCTACCAATTATGTTATTTACTAGATATAGAATATCTAGTTTTTTTATTAAAAAAAGTTATTGTAGATTATTTTAAAAGTATATGTTAATATATAAATAGAATTAAGTTATTATCTGATTTAATTTAAGTTTAGGAATATCTATTATGTTCGTACTGATATAGAATATACTTGGATATTATGTTCAAGTTTTTATTTAAAAAAGGGTGGAGTATAAATATGAATGAAAAGTTAGTTGTAGAAAAATTAATACAAAGAGGGGAAACTATTTCTTCTATGGAATCATGTACAGGTGGTTATTTTGCAAGTACTATTACTTGTGTGAGTGGTTCATCTAAGGTTCTTGAATTTTCAGCTGTTACTTATTCTAATGAATACAAAATTAAGATGGGTGTTAATAGAACTACAATAGATATGTATTCTGTCTATAGTAGTGAAGTGGCTGGGGAAATGGCTAAGTGCATTAGTGAATTTTCTAAGAGTAGTTATGGAGTAGGGATTACTGGTAAAATAAATGAGGTTGATCCTAATAACTTAGTTGGTGCTAATAATATAGTATATGTTTCGATTTATTGTGCTAAGGATAATAATTTTATTGATATGGAGTTAGTTGTTCCTTCAGATAGTAGGAAAAAAGTTAAGGAATTTATTGTAGATAATATATTAAAAAAATTATTAGAAATATTATAAAAATAAAAAAGAATATTGTGTATTCTTTTTTATTTTATGGTAATAGTCCAAATCCTGATACTACGCTTCTTCCACCAATAACTCTTTCTCCAAAGACATTAAGTGGGTTATTTATTAATTTATTATTAATAACTAGTTGTGAAGATGTTCCACCATCTAAATTTGCTGCGTTGTAAGCGCCATATTTTTCTAGTGTATCAGCTATTTCTATTAGGGTAGGTCCTCTACTGTGAACACCATCTGTAACTAAGAATAGTATTATGCCATCTTTTCTTTGAGCAATGGCTACACGAGCTGCTCTATCATATCCGCCTGCTCCAGAACTGTTAGTGATTTTTTGTCCATTTACAATTAAGAAAGGTCCAAATTCTAATCCATCACGTATTCCTGATGCTACTGCTTCTTCACCTGTTGCATTAATTAGTGATAGTTTATTTTCGTATGTAATTCCTATTATGTTACCGCGTTTTTCACTATCAGACCATATAACTTCACCATCTTTGATTATATATCCAATAGGTATATCAGAGCCCATTCCATAGTCAACAAATCCACCACCATTTATGCATACAAGTCCATTATATCTTTTGCACATCTTTAGAACAGATTCTTGTCCATTACCTGTATTAAATGATTTAGATGTTATGGCAGTTACTTTTGATGGGTCGTATATAGCTACTAGGTATGCATCATACTTAGAAATTTTAATATTAATTAGTTTATAGTCTTCATTTCCTTCATTTCTTACTAATATAGCTTTATCATATTCATCTTTATATATTTTTTTATCACTAGTATCAATAATTATGTCATCAAGATTTATTTCTTCAGATGGAACTATATATGAGTTAAGTGCTACAACTTTACTTACTTCTTCTTCACTATAGAAGGTATAAGCAATATACTGATGTGTTTTAGTAACCATTGCTGTAGATATTATCATATTTTTGAAATCTGTATATGGTCCATAGAATAGAAAGAAACAACCAGCTACAAAGATATCAATAATGATCATAACAATGGTAAACCAATTTAATTTTCTTTTCTTTTTTTTGTTAACTTTTTTCATATTTAATCCTCCAATATAAATGGATCATTTAAAGTACCATTTCCTTTAAATTTGTTTTCTTTACTGATACTGATGGTTGGTCTTATATGTCTTTTTACGCCAATTCTTGATTTTGCAAGAATTGAATTATAAATATATACTCCATCATCAATTGGTGTTGTTAAGTAATAGTTTGCTAAGTCGCTATTAAATTTTAAATCACTAATATTAAGTAATCCTATGTAACATTCAGTATATTTACTTAAAACGTCTTTATAACTATTTTCATATTTGCCAATATAATATTTTCCTTTAACTAGTTTATCTTTGTATGGTAATTCTTCATAGTAAGTATTATTTAGATAATATGCAAGAGAGTAAGTATCATTTTCATCATATATATTTGAATTGTTACTAAAATATCTACTTGTAGTAACTAACTTTGTTGATTCTAGTTTTATAACATCTTTTTCTATGTCATATACTTGATATAAGTCGTTATCTAGTTTTACATAAGAACTAACTCTTACATCTTTTATATCCTCTTTTACAATATATGGATTTTCTTTTGTGCCTGTTCCACTTAATAAAACATTATTGTTGGCTAAAGTTACGACAGGTTTAACTAAATAGTTAATATTAGGTTTTGATAATGTTATGGTATTACTTGAGGTGTGCCAAGCTTTATTTGCAGCACTACTTGAATTTGCTAGCCATATTTTTTCATCTTCTTTAGATAAGAATGTTTTATCATCAACAATACTGTTTACATAGTCAGAAATATCTAGTAGAGATATATAATTATCTAGATTCATTTTGCTACATGAAATAGTTGTCATACTGTTGATATCGTCTTCACAAATAGTTGTTTTGGCTAATTTTTCGGTATTAAAAGATTTTATAAAAATGTCATTTAGATAATTAAAAATATCTGATTTTGTAAATGCGGTATATTCTTCATTCCATGGTAAGATATTTATATAGTCATCTAGCATCATAACAATAGTATTATCACTTTTAATCTTAATAATACGCCATAACATATTAGAGAAACTAACATAGTTATCTACATTTTCACCTTTATATATGGTATTACCATTTATTCTATATGCACCATTTCCTTCATATACTAATGAAGTATTTGCTAGAATATCTGTTGCCATATAAACTGTTGATTCTCCATCTATTTTTGAATTATATATTTTATAATATTTTATTAATCTTTTTCCATAAAAAATAAAACATCCTATAATAAATAATATACTAATAATACAGAATATTTTTTGGATACTTATTTTTCTTTTAATTTTACACTTCTTTTTCATACTTTTACCTCGTTTCTTATTATATCATCTATGTTATTTTTAGACAATATTTTTTAATTATTTAATTTATCTTTACATATTAATATATTGTTATTAGATAATGGGGTATAGAAAAAAAGATTACTTATTGGTAATCTCAGTTTTTCTATTTTCATAAAATCCCTTTATATCCATAATTACTGGTAATATAATTGGAACTCTACCAATTTTTTCGTTTAGGATAGGAACAAGTTCATTAATTAATTCTTGTTTGATTTCAGAAAAATTAATGGTTTTATTTTTTAACATTTTATTAATTATTTTTTCACTAATTTTTTGTAATTCTTTGATTAAATCTAAATTGTCATTTACTAATATATATCCGCGGGTAGTAATTAATGGTGGACTTAATAATTGTTTGTTTTTAGAGTCTATATTTATAATTATTGATAAGATACCGTTATTTGACATTAATACTCTATCTTTTATAACAACGTTACTAACATCTCCAACTCTTGAACCATCTACATATACTGAAGTTGCTTGAATATGTCCTTTTTTTACAATTGAGGTATTGGAAATATTTAAAATGTCTCCATTTTCTAATATAAAGGTGTTTTTCTTTGGTATACCACAGTCAATAGCTAAGTCGGCATGTTCTTTTAACATTCTGTATTCTCCATGATATGGTGCAAAATATTCGGGATTAAATAGTCTTATCATTAATTTTAATTCTTCCTGATTAGCATGTCCTGATGAATGTATTTCTTGATTAATGCTATTGGTAAATACTTTTACTCCTTTTAGGTATAATTTATTGATTGTTTTTGATACGGAAGAGGAGTTACCTGGTATTGGTGAAGATGAGAAAATAACAATATCATTAGGTATAAGTTTAATGTGTTTATGAGTTCCATTGGCAATTCTTGATAAAGCGGCAAGTGGTTCACCTTGACTACCTGTACATAATAGGCATACTTTGCTAGGATTTAATTGGTTAGCTTCTTCTGCTGATATAAATATACTTTTATCTTTTATATATCCACATTTTATAGCTATTTCGATAGATGTTTCCATACTTCTACCAAATAGAGCTATTTTTCTTTTATTAATTTTACAAGTTTCTACAATGTGTTTAAGTCTATATATATTTGAAGCAAATGTTGCTAAGATTATTCTGTTATTTTGGTAGTTAGAAAATATTTCTCCAAGATTTTCATCTACTTTGGATTCACTAACAGAAATGCCACTTACTAATGCATTAGTAGAATCACTCATTAATAGTTTTACTCCCTTTTTACCAATTTCTGCCATTTTATGTAAATTAGCCATTGGTCCTATTGGTGTAAAATCAAATTTAAAATCTCCAGTCATTACTATAACTCCATTAGGAGAAGTAATAGCTAGACCATGAGAGTCTGGTATAGAGTGTGTTGTTCTAAAAAATTCAATATTAAAGTATTTTGTTTTAACGGTTGTATTTTCATCATAAATTTTAATATTTTTATATTTTATATTTCTTTCTTCTAATTTTTTTAAGATAAGTTCTTTAGCTTGAACTGGAGCATATATTTTTGGAATATTTATTTGGTTAAGTAAAAATGGTATTCCTCCAATGTGGTCTTCATGACCATGTGTTATAAATAGTCCTTTTATCATATTTTCATGTTCTTTTAAATAACTAAAGTCTGGTATAACATAGTCAATACCTAATAAATCGTCTTCTGGAAACATTACTCCTGCATCAACGATAATAATTTCATTATTGTGTTTAACACAATACATATTTTTTCCTACTTCTCCAAGGCCTCCTAGGGCAAATACTTGGGTTGTTTTTTCTTTATTCATAATCCTCACTTTCTTGTAAAATTTTGACCGATATAAAATAAATAATATAAATTTTAAAGATTAACACGTTACAAATTATATCATAATTAAAAAGTAAAATCAACTGTTATCTTTTGATGACGTTTGACAATAGTAATTTTTTTTGTTATAATTTTTTAGTCTTTTATACTTTATTTGGAAAGGAGAAAAATGAGTAAAATTAATATATTTAGTTTAGGTGGACTAAATGAAAATGGAAAAAACATGTATGTTGTCTGTGTTGATGATGATATACTTGTTCTTGAAGCTGGACTTCAGTATGCTGATGAACAGACATTGGGAATAGATTATATGATTCCTAATATTGATTATTTGAAACAGAACAAAGAAAGAATTAGAGGAATATTTTTAACACATGGTCATGATGAGAATGTGGGAGCAATTACAGATATTATAGATTATTTACCTAATATACCTATATATGCTTCTCCATTTACATATAATATTGTTAAACAGGAATTATTAGAATATGATAAGAGTATTTCTTCTTTGGTAAAAATCGAGGCTAATAAACCAGTAGATGTTGGTAATTTAAAGGTTTATCCTGTTTCTTTATCACATTCTATTCCAGATAATTTTGGGTATGCTATTTATACTCCTGATGGAATAATATTTTATGCTTCTGATTTTGTATTTGATTCAACGATGAGGGGAGCATATAAAACAGATTTAGGTAAGTTAGCATATATTGGTAAGCAAGGGGTATTGTGTTTAATGTCTGAGTCTTTGTATGCTAATAAAGAAGGATATACGGCTCCAAATCATAGGATACAATCATTAATTAGGGAAACTTTAGTAAAAAGTAATGGAAGAATTATATTTAATGTCTTAAATTCTCATTTATATAGAATACAAGAATTATTTAATGAAGTAGAAAAGACAGATAGAAAAATAGTTGTTATGGGAAAAAGACTACAAAATATAATAGATAATGCTATTAAAGAAGATTATTTACATATTGATAGTAAATATATTGGAGATTTATCTAATATTAATGATGAAAATGTTGTTATATTAAATTCTAATGAGAGATATAAACCTTATTATAATATTTTGAAAATAGTAGATGGTTATGATAAATATGTTACTTTAACAAGTAGTGATACGGTATTTTTAGCTACACCTGTGTATGAGGGTAGAGAAAAGACTTTTTATAAGTTATTAGATAAGATTGCTAAGATAGGGTGTGAAGCGGTTGTTTTATCTCCGAAGAAATATTTATCATATCATGCTTCTAAAGAGGATCTTATGATGATGATAGAACTTATGAATCCTAAGTATTATTTTCCAATTAAAGGTGAATATTCAGAACAAGTTGCTAATGGAGATTTGGCTTGTATGGTTGGGGTAGATAAGGATAATATTATTTTGAAAGAAAATGGAAGTGTTGCTACTATTGTTGATGGTAAATTAATGGATGAATTTAAAGAGGTAAGGGTAGGTAATATATCTATTGATGGAGATTCTTCTAATGATATTGGGGAATTGGTACTTAAAGATAGAGAATTGTTATCTAATAATGGTATAGTTATAGTGTCTGCAACGATTGATAAGAAAAGTAAACAAATAATAGCAGGACCAGAAATACTTACTAGGGGATTTATTTATGTAAAAGATTCTGTTCAACTTATAGATGATATGAAAAATATTTGCTCTAGTATTATTTTGGATAATACTCATAATGGTTATGTTGATTATACAAAAATAAAGAATACTATTAGAGATGAATTATCAAAATTTTTATTTGAACAAGCTGGTAATAAACCTATGATTATAAATGTTATACAAGAAATATAATGTTAAAAATGTAAATAATAATTAAATAAATTGACATTATATAAAAAGTATTATATAATATGTGTGTATTGAGGGAGGAAAATTATGTTATTTTTAGATGAAGTTGTGGTAGATCCATGTCAAAGTTTAGGGCCGTTAATTAACCTTATAAAGCATGGTATAATTCCAATTATTCAAATAGGTGTTCCTATATTGCTTATTTTATATGGAATGTTTGATTTGTCAAAAGCAGTTATTGCTTCAAAAGAGGATGAAATAAAAAATGCTACCAAGTTATTAACTAAGAGAGCAATATATGCTGTTGCAGTATTTTTAGTTGTTACTTTAGTAACAGCAGTATTTGGTTTACTTTCAAGTACAGGTAATAATAAAATTACAAATGAATCAAAAAGTGGTATAGATTGTTGGAATGAGTATTAATTAATACAAAAGTTAATGTTGAAAACATTAGCTTTTTTTGTGTGACTTTTTTTAAATTTTGTCTATATATATTTAAGTTATTGGACTTAGTTAACATGGTGGATGTGTAGGGGAATAACTATAGAAATGTAACAATCTTTTTTAAATCTTTATTGTTATAAAAAAACTAGACGGTATTTCTAGTTAATATTTATTTTTACTTGAAATGTTCAAGTGTTAATTAAAAATGGTGCCAGTAAGGAGCATGTCTAACAACTCCGAGGCCAAGAGATAATAGTAAGTAATAAAATTACAAACCAGTTACATTATATATCATTTTTTTCAACAAAAACATCATATATTGCTTTATATCGGTATCCTAGTTTTGCATATGTTGAATCAGGAACAAGTATTCCTAATTCTATTAATTGATCTATTAAAGTAGACACAGTATTTCTTGATACACCAGATTCTTCTTCTATTTCTTTTTTTGTAAAAACTATTTGGTGCATCATAGCAGGCATTATTCTATATATAGCATTACTATTTAATGTTTTTATTTTATCCATATCTCTATTATAAATACTTTTTATCATATTTATTTTAGAAATATAATTATTACATTGTTCAATAATACATTGTAAGAAAAATTTAATAAAGCCTGACATATTCCTTTCTCTGCTTTCATTTAAAAATTTATGATAACTAGGTTTATATAATTCGATTACTTCTGATAAAAACAAAATTGGCCTATCATCAGTTAATTTAGCAAGTTGTATAGGAATAAGTGCTACCTAATCTACCATTTCCGTCACGAGAATGTGAAATAGCTAAATTAACAAAAAGTGGATCAATAAATTCATCATTCATATATTTAAATAAATTATCCAATAATAATGGAACATCTTCAGGAATAGGAGGAATAAAAATTGCATCTTCAATACCACAACCTTTAGGTCCTATCCAATTTTGAATTGTTCTAATCTTTCCAGGTTCTTTTTTATTACCTCTAACACTATCTAATAGTATTTTATGAATATGATTTACAAAATGAATATCTATTTTATTACTATTTTTTAAATACTCATTTGAATAGTCAATAACTTTTTTTAAATTTTGAATTTCTAAATTATCATCACTATTCGGCATATACTTTAAATAATACATTTCATCTTGTGATATTTGAGTTCCTTCTATTTGAGTAGATTTTAAACTTTCACTTAAAATAATAGAATCAAGAAAAAATCGTGAATCAAACTCAATATTTTTCAAGTATGATTTATATTCTCCATATTTTTCATTAGCTTCTGAAAGTAATTTTAGCAATTCTTTATCTATATTATACTCGATTGGTAATTCTTTTAATTTAAATGGTTCCATTTTCATCACCTAATTAAATATTAACATATCTAACTATAAAAGTAAAAAAATGCACAATATTTTGAAATTATTGTGCATTTTTACGTTTTTTTGGCATTTTTTGCATAATTTGAGTGCATTTATATAAAGTTCGAATAGTTCGAACATATTTCCTAATGGTGCCGACGACGTAGAGGTTTACAACTTTTTTGACGAATATTACATATATGAATCAATCTATATTTATTTTAACACATACATTGTATTTTTTCCATTACCAATCATAATTATTAATTCTTTTTCACACATATTATTTAATATATTTTTTGCTCTTGTAGATGAAATATCTAATAATTTTTCTACTATATTCCTATTAATCTTACTATTTTTCTTTAAATATTCAACTATTTTTTCTTCTTGAGTTAAATTAGATGGTAACACTTTTTCGTTATTTTCTAAATAATTAACATTATATAATGTTACATTAAATGCATTATCTGTATCAACAAATACTGGTTTCTTATCAAAATCATTATATGATTCTATTATTCTGCCTATACCTGTTCCAAAACTTTCTACGTATTTTAACCTATAAAATATATTAGCTAAATTAGGATTCCTGCTTTCAGATATTCCTAAATATAAGTCATTTAAACTCAATCCTTTAACAATTCCACCTAATGATGTAATCTCAAAATGATCATCATATAATGAAATCAAAATGCTTCCCTTATAATTATAGTCTCTATGTATAATTGCATTTAATAATGATTCTCTTAAAGCATATTCAGGATAATCCTTTGTATCTATTCGCTCTAATCCAATAATCTTCCCTTTAGTTTTATTAAATAATTCCAAGTATTCAAACACATCATTTACTTGTTTTAAAACTGAACCATTAAATTCCTTTCTATCCTTAAACTCTAATTTGTTTGTCCCGTTATAAATTGCACATTTTATTGAATAAGGACATTCGTCTGATAGAAGTAAACCTAAATTTGTATATTGACCATTCAAATTAATAATATTTAAACTTTTTAATTTATTATCATCCAATTTAATGTTGTGTTTCTTAAATATACTATTAAGAGTTTCAAAATTTAGATTTTGATTTTGTGAAATTAGTGTTTCAAAAGAATCTCCTTGATTTTCAATCAACATTTTCTTTATTACTTCTTCACTAGCAGGAGCACTAGTGTTACCATATCTTAAATATACTCCTGATGACTTAATTCCTTTTTCAGTTAAATAATAAGGTTTATTAGGCGCTTCCATAACATTAATTTCTATTATATCTTTATCATTTATACTTATTAAATTAACCGAAGTATATAGTGTTAAATCACTTTTTATTCCTTCTCTTATCATTCCAGAAAGAGATTCTAAATCTTCTTTATAATTTTTTAGACCAATAATATTTCCATCTTCATCAATACCAATGTATATTTTGCCACCCTTAGTATTTGCAAATGCAATTATTTCTTTTTTTATATCTTTTGTTAATTCATTTTTTAATTCAGTATATTCATCTTCTATGTACATTTTATCATGTTACCTCAATTATAGTATATACAGTTTTAAAAATAATATCAATATATTCGGTCACTTTTCAGTCACTTTTTGGTCGCTATATATTTTAAATAAAGAAAAAACGAACTATTTCTAGTTCGAATAAATCTTTAATGGTGGCTCCAGCGGGAATCGAACCAGCGACACGAGGATTTTCAGTCCTCTGCTCTACCGACTGAGCTATGAAGCCTAAAAAAAATGGCGGTTCCGACGGGGTTTGAACCCGCGATCTTCTGCGTGACAGGCAGACGTGATAGACCACTACACCACGGAACCATGGTTGCGGGAGCTGGATTTGAACCAACGACCTTTGGGTTATGAGCCCAACGAGCTACCGAGCTGCTCCATCCCGCGATAATAAATATAATTGGCGGAGGAAAAGGGATTCGAACCCCTGCGCCGCTTTCACGACCTCTCGGTTTTCAAGACCGATCCCTTCAACCGGACTTGGGTATTCCTCCATAATAATTGGTGCCTAAGGTCGGACTTGAACCGACACGAGGGTTGAATCTCGCAGGATTTTAAGTCCTGTGCGTCTACCTATTCCGCCACTCAGGCATTTCTTTTTTGCGTTGACTAGTTCATTATATAACAAAAAAAATTAATAATCAACCATTTTGTGTAAAAAAAATATATAAATTTTCGATATTTTTTATAAAAACTATAAAATATTACTTTTATTTAGTATATTTTATAAAATATATTGTTAATTTTTTGATTTTTATAGTATAATTAAATAAAGGAGGATATATATGAAAATATTTTTTATAGTATTGACTATAGTAGTTTTGATTGCTATATATGTAGTAAGTGTATATAACAAATTGGTAAATGCTAGAAATAAGGTCGAAAATCAATTTAGTCAAATTGATATTCAATTAAAGAAAAGATATGATTTAATACCAAATTTAGTTGAAACTGTTAAAGGCTATGCAAAACATGAAAAAGAGACTTTAGAAGGAGTTATTGAAGCAAGAAATAAAGCAGTTACTGCTAATTCTATTAATGAAAAAGTAGATGCTGAAAATCAAATTACTGGTGCTTTAAATAAATTATTTGCTTTAAGTGAAGCATATCCTGAATTAAAGGCTAATGAAAATTTTAAATCATTACAAAATGAGTTAAAAGAAGTTGAAGATAAAATTGCTTATTCAAGACAATTTTATAATGATACTGCTATGTCATATAACAATATAGTAGCCATGTTTCCATCTAATATAGTAGCTAATATGTTTAAATTTAAAAGTTATGACTACTTTAAAATTGATGAAAAAGAACGTGAAAATGTTAAAGTTAAATTTTAAGGCTATTAAGCCTTTTTTATGTGGTATTTTATGTGTATAGAGATTGATAATATATTAGTTAATTTGGAAATAGTTAGAAAGAATAATAAGAATACTTATATGAGGGTTAAGAATGGAGTTTTGGTAGTTACTACTAATTATATGGTTAGTGATAGAAAAATAAAAGAAATTATAATTAATAATAAGAATAGTATTATAAAGATGTTAGAGAAAGATAATAAGTTAAATGAAAAAAATAATTACTTTTATTTGTTTGGTAAGAAATATGATATTGTATATGGTAGTTTTGATGAAATAGATATAACTTGTGATAAGATTTATGTAAAGAATGAGAAAGAATTAAATAAATATTTAAATAAAGAAATATATAAAATATTTTCTGATAGGTTAATGTATTGGTATAATGAATATGTAGAAAATATACCTAAACCTAATTTGAAGATAAGAAAAATGACTTCTAGATGGGGAGTATGTAATATAAGGAATAATAATATTACTTTAAATAGTGAATTATATAAGTATGATATTACTTGTTTAGACTATGTTATTGTTCATGAATTATCTCATTTTATATATCCTAATCATAGTAAGAATTTTTGGTTACAGGTTTCAAAATATTACCCTAAATATAAAGATGCAAGAAAGATGCTAAAAGAATAGTTTATTTTTCTTGCTTCTTTTGTTATAATCTTAGTAAGAGAGGTAGTTATATATGAGGTATTTTATGACTTTTGCTTATGATGGTTCTAACTTTTTAGGGTATCAAAAACAACCTAAGGGAAGAACAGTACAAAAAGAAATAGAAAGTGTTTTAAAAAAGATAAATAATGATGTTAGTGTGGATATTCATGCTTCTGGGAGAACGGATGCTAAAGTACATGCTTTAAATCAAAAAGCACATTTTGATTTAAAAAAGAAGATTGATTGTGATAAATTGTTAAAAGCTTTAAATTCACTATTACCAGAAGATATATATATAAAGAAAATAGAAGAGGTTAGTGATGATTTTCATGCTAGATTTGATGCTATAGGTAAGGAATATATTTATATACTTAATATGGGAGAATATAACCCTATAGAAAGAAACTATGTTTATCAGTATAATAAGAAATTAGACTTAGTAGCTATGGAAAGAGGACTTAAATATTTAGAGGGTGAACATAATTTTAAATCTTTTACTAAGAGTGATGATGATATAGTTGATTATGTTAGAAAAATAAGTACTACTAGTATAGTAAGAGATAGTAGGGATTTAAATAAAATTACTATTTCTTTTGTGGGAACTGGTTTTCTAAGATATATGGTAAGAAATATGGTTGGATTATTAATAGAAATAGGGGAAGGTAAGAGAAATCCTGAAGAAGTAATAAAAATATTAGATAAAGAGGATAGAACTATATCTGGTAAAACGGCAAATCCTGAGGGATTGTATTTAAAGAATGTATTTTACTAGAAATTAATTTATTTTAGGTATTGCAAAATAAAACTCTTTATAGTAAAATTGAAATAGAGTAGAAAAATATCTTTTGTATTAGGGTATTTATATAAAAGGAGGTGTGATTGTGGCCTTTAAGAAACTTAAAGAAATGATAACAGATGAAGTGGATGAGGATGCTTATTATAGTGAAAGTAAGGTGACATTACCAGATGGTAATGGTAAAATGATCTTACTAGAACCTAGAGCCTTTTCGGAGAGTCAACAAATTGCGGATCATTTGAAAAAAAGAAATACTGTTGTTGTAAATATGAAAAGGGTTACTACAGAGCAAGCTAAAAGAATAATTGACTTTTTGAGTGGTACTGTTTATGCGATAGGTGGTGATTTACAGAAAATAGGGGTAGGTATATTTTTATGTACTCCAAAGAATGTAAATGTAGAGGGTACTATATCTGATGATGATAATAGTAAGAATACTGATAAAGATGAATTGGATTGGTAAGTATGAAGAGATTTAGTGTTGTACAAAATGGTTATGATATTGATGAAGTAAATAGGTTTATTGATATAGTAATAGCTAGATTAGAAAAACTAAATACTGAAAATGTTACGTATGTTGCAAAAATTGAAAAATTAACTAATCAATTAAAAAATAATAATACAACTGATTATAGTAAATTAGAAAAAGCTATATTAGCTGTACAAGATACGTCTGACAGAATTAAAGAATTAGCCAAAAAAGAAGCTGATATGATTTTAGACGAAGCTAAGAATAATGCTAATAGTATTGTTCATGAAGCTTTAGTTAAAGCAGAAAAGATAGAACAAGAAAAAATGTTATTAGAAAAAAGAATAAAAGTTTCAAAAGAAAAAATAAAAAATATATTGAATTCTGAATTAGAGTTGCTTGATGAATTAGAAGATGATATTTGAAAAAAGGAGTACAATAGTGGAAAAATCAAATAAGAGAAGATATACATTAATGGTGATTAGTTTTTTATTTTTATTAGTAGCAACAGTTGTAACAGTATATAATTTTAAGGATACTAGGGCAGAAGAAACAGTTCCTCCTATATTTGCATCTACATCTATTAAAGCTACTTGTAAAGGGGATAGCAATTTTGTTTTTCGTTCAGATGGCATATCAGGTTGCGAAATGACAATTGATACTTTAAAAAATATATCTGGATTTCAACAACAAATAGATAATAAATGGGTAGATATTGAAAGGTTTACATTAGATACTGAATATGGTATTAAAATGACTGATAAATTAGTTAGAAGATATAATAGTAAATATGAATCATATAGTGATCCTTGGGATTATCCAGCTGATAATAACAATATTTTACTTAATTATATTCCTATTGATATTGATGTTCCTAGTACAATATGTCGTAGAGAAACTTTTTGTTGCGCTTTTAAATTGTCAGGTATAAATTCTTATGAGGTTCTTTCTTATGATTCTCAAAAATTTAGGAATAAAGGTAATTTTCATATGATTTTTAATTCTAGTTATCCTGATGATTGGTTTAAAGGTGAATTTGTATATGCTTTTCCTTCTACTGATATTGGAAGCGCTAGTCTTTCAAAAGAATTAAAAATAGATTATTATAATTATATAAATGAATGCAAGTATGCATATAATCAACCTTTAGTTAAGGTTACTATAGATGATCGTGGCAGTACAAATACAGAGTATTACCAAGTTAGTGATATGGTGTTACATGGTGGTGGTGGTGGTAGTACTGATTCTATTACTTCAACAGTTCATTATACTGGTGGGAATGTTTATATAAAATATATTCCACCTACTAGGGAAGGTTATGTTTTTGATGGTTTTAAATTAAATGATGTTAAAGATATTGCCCCATCATCAAATAATTATTATAAATTGCCTATAACATCTGATGAAACTGCTGTACAAGATACGACTTTGCAAAAAACTTATAAAATGATTGAACGAAAACTTACAGTTAAATGGAAGAAGTTGCCTTCTACTACTGTAACATTTGATTTTAATGCTCCTAGTAATGTAAGTTCTGGAAATTGTACTTGTGAGGACTCAGTCTTAGGTAAGATATGTTTTGCTTTTGATAATAATCCAGAAGAAAGTTTTGAGTATGTAGTCTCTGCTGGTTCTTCAATTCAATTACCAACTATTAGGTGTCCAGGTATTAATAAAAAAATTAAAGATTGGTCTGGTAAAATTGGCAATTTTAAACCTACTGCAAATACAACTTTAAAAGCAAACTGGGTACCTATAAATTCAGGAAATTCTTCAAGTTCAAGTTCAAGTTCAAGTTCAAGTTCAAGTTCAAGTTCAAGTTCTGTTAAATATGAAGTAGTGTTAAAGAAAAATTGTAGTGGTACTTTTGTATGTAACTCAACTACAAATTCTGAAGTATGTACTCAATTAAAGAATAATGGTAAATTTACTAAAACTGTTACTAAAGGAGATACAATTATTTTTCCAAAAAAATTTGATGCATTAACATGTGATGGAAAAGAAATAAGTTCATGGGGTTCTTATTCTCTTGGAACTAAAATAACTGTTAATAATAATATTTATCTTGATGCGGTATGGGAGTCTTCTAATGGTGGAGGGGATACTCCTGATCCAAGTCAAAATGATGATCCAATTGATAATCCTCAAACAGGTAGTATTGTTATATATTTAGTATTATTATTTGGTATTGGTGCTCTAGTTTACTCAGTATGGTATTTTAGAGGATTTAGAGAAAATTAATAAATTAAGAATATAGAAGTGTTATACAACTATATTCTTTTTATTTATTTTTTTTTCTTTTTATTATATAATTTTTATAGTGATGTTTATGAAGAAAATATTTAAGTATTTAGTACCTTCTTTAGTAACTTTGGTGTTATTAGCAATAGTTTTTTGGTGTAATGATTTATATCCTTTTGGGGTTAATTCTATTGTTCAAGTGGATGCTGATTATCAATTTATTCCTGTATTATATCGTATATATGATTTTTTACATGGTAATGCGTCAGTGATATATGATGATATTGGTCTTGGTAATAGTATATATACTTCGATGATTATACAGGGTAGTATTTTTAGTCCTATTACTTGGTTGGTTTATTTTGTTAAGAGGAGTGAAATAATAAATTTTTTTAATGTATTAGTTATTATTAAGATGTGTTTGTTATCTTTGACTTCTTATATTTATATTAGAAATACTTATAAGGTGAGTAATTTTTACCAAATATTATTTTCTGTTGTATATACTTTTAATGGTTGGATATTACTTAATTATTTTAATATTATGTGGTTAGATTCTGTTATTTTATTTCCTTTGATTGTATTATTTTTAGATAAATTATTATTTGAGAATAAGTATATGGGGTATATTATTACTTTGTCTTTATCATTAATTATTTCTTATTATATTAGTGCTTTTATACTTATATTTATAGTTTTTTATTCTTTTATTAGGCTTAGTTTATTTAAAAAGGATAATTATAAGAAAGTAATACTTATGCTTGGTATTTCTACGTTGATTTCTTTATTTATTTCTTCTTTTAGTGTTATTCCTAGTGTTTATCAAACTATTTTATCTAGTAGGTTATCAAATAATTCTAATTATCCTTTATTTGGTTGTACTATTAATAAAATAATATATTTTATTGGTAATTATTTGGCTATTATTTTATTTTTTATGCTTATGTTTAAGATGAGTAAGGATAGAAAAAATGTTATTAGTTTTCTTATTTTGTTTATATTATTTTTTATTGGTGTTATATTTGAACCTATTAATTTAGCTTTACATTTTGGTAGTCATTGGTCTTTTCCTTATAGATATTCTTTTATTACTAATTTTATATTAATTATGGGTAGTTTATATTATATTGAGAAATATGATATTAAGAATAAGAAGATTAATTATATATTTCTTATTATATCTATTATTGGAATAATTGGGGCTATATATTTAAATTATATTTTTAAAGATGATATAAGGGAATCGTATTTATTATTAGATTTTAATGATAGTAAGGTATTTAAATATGTTATAGGTATATCTTTTGTTATAATTATTTCTTATGTTTGTAGTTTATGTTGTGGTAATAAGAGAGTTATAAATTTTATGTTAGGTATTGTGACACTTGTTAGTATTTATATTACAACTTCTTGGACAATGTTTTATTCTTCTGGTTATTTTTTGGTTAGAGATGCTAATAATCTTAATGATAGTTTATATTTGGGAGATAATGATATAGAGAGGTATAAGATGAATTATTCTTCTTATAGTCCTGATTATGGTTTTGTTATTAATAGATCTACTTTGGATAATTGGTTACATATATTACCTAAAGGGATGACGGATGTTTATAGTAGTCTTGGTTATTTAAATACTGATACGTGTATTAGGTCTTTGGGTGGTACTATACTTATTGATAATTTGTTATATATGAATAATATTATTTCTAAGAATAGTATGGATGATAATATTTATTCTTTGGTTAGTGAGAGTAGTGATTATAAGTTATATCAATATAATTATAAATTGCCTTTTGGTGTTATATATGATGATGGTAATTATGACTATGATGGTTTGAGTGGTTTTTATTTACATAATAGAATATTTTATGATTTGTTTGGGGGATCTAATATTATACGTATTGAATATATGGATGTTAATGATACGGTTAGTTATTTGAAGAGGGAATACGATATTTCTAAGGGAATGGTATATATAGATTTGGTTGATTATGGTGAATATGTTGATTATATTGTTATTAATGATCAATATATATATGATTTTAATAATTATATTAAGTATTTGGGTATGTATGAATGTAATGTTAATATTGAGATATATTTTAAGGATGATGTTTATATATCAGGTATAGATATTGGTGTTATTGATTATTATGATTATATTAATTTTATTAATAGTGTTAGTGATGATATTGTTATTAATGAATATGGTAATGGTTATAATGTGTTAGTTAATAATATGGATAGTGATAAGTCTTTATTTTTACCTATTAATAATATTTTAGGACTTAAGGTATATAATAATGGGAAGTTAGTTGATACGGATAAGTATTTAGATAATTTTTTGTCTATTAAGTTATCTTATGGTGAGAATGATATTATTATTAAATATGAATTGCCGTTATTTAAATTGGGGTTGTTTTTTAGTATACTTGGTATAGTTATGTTATTTATTTATAAGAATATGGGTATTAAATTAGATATATTATCTAATATTGTGTATTATATATATATGATAGTGGTATTAGTTTTTTATTTATATATTTATGTTTATTCTTTTATAAAATAGTATATAATAATTATTAGGAAAGTGATGTTATGAGAAGAAAAAAGAAAGATATGAAACTAAAATATATTGTATTATTGGGTATAGCTTTTATTGTTTTGGTGTTTGTTATTTTTTCTTTTACTTTAAAGGAAGATAGGAAGTTAAATAAATTTGAGTGGTTAGTTAAGGATAGTGTTATGGCTATTGAAAGAGTGGTATTATATCCATTTAATTATGTGGTAGATAAAGTTGGTGAATTTTTTGAACTTAAGGATATAAGGGAAAAGTATGAAGTTTTAAAGAATTCTTTGGATAGGGTAGATTCTATAGAGGCTGAGAATAAATTACTTAGGAAAGAGTTAGAAGATATGAAGGAAGAACTTAATATTAGTCATACATTAACAGAATATGAATATTTAAATGCTACGGTTATTAGTAGGAATGTTTCATATTGGTACAATACTATTACAATTGATAAGGGTAGTCATAATGGTGTTTTGGTAGATATGATAGTGGTTAATGCACAAGGACTTATTGGTAAAGTTGTTTCTGTTACGGCTTTTACTTCTAATGTTAAATTGCTTAGTACTAATGATAAAAATAATAAGATAAGTGTTTTGATTAGTAATTCTGATAATACAAATTATTATGGGGTTATTAATGGATATAATTATAATGATAAATCTTTGATTGTGGAAGGTATTAGTAATACAGATCATATTGAAAATGGTGCTTATGTATATACTAGTGGGTTAGGTGGAGTTTTTCCTCGTGGAATATTAGTGGGTACTGTTTCTTCAATAACTACTGATGAATATGATTTGTCTAAGATTATTAAGGTTAAACCTAGTGCTGATTTTGAAGATATTAATTATGTAGCTGTTTTAAAGAGAAAGAGTGTTTAATATGGTGTATGTTTTGATATATGTTATTGTTTCTTTTTTGTTAGATGGTTTTATGTCTTTGTATACAAATTTCTCTATAGATAGTATTAGTTATTTTAAAACAATATATACAGTTATTAGTATTGTTATGATTTATCATTTGTTTAGTTATGATAAGAAATATTTGATAATTATATTAATTCTTGGTATGTTATTTGATATGGTATATACAAATGTGATATTGTTAAATGTTATTATATTTGTTTTGATATATTATGTGGTTAAATATTTGGATTATGTTATGCCTAATAATATTTTTACTATTAATATTAAAACGTTGATTGCTATAATTATTTATCATTTAGTTAGTTTTATAGTATTAAATGTTATTGGATATGGTAGTTATGGAGTGGGGTTATTATTTAAAATTTTGACTCATAGTGTAATTATGACGGTGTTTTATACTTCTTTAAGTTATTTGATATTTAAGAAAATTAATGTTGATAAGATAAGGTGAGTAGTATGTTAAATAGAGAAAAAATAATAGAAATATTAAATGAATATAATTTTGATTGTGATAAATATGTAGTATTGTCTAGTTCAGCAATGGTTTTACATGGAATAAAGAAATATACTAGAGATATAGATATATCTGTAACTTGGGATTATTATAAGTATTTACTTGATAATTATGATTGTGTATTTGAGAGATATGATATAAATGGAGATAAATGTTACATGATGGGTGATTATATTAATTTTGGTGTTACGTATTTTTATGGTAATAAAAGAATTATAGATGGGATACCTGTGCAAGATGTTGAAGAAATTATTAAATTAAAAAGGGGATTAAATAGGGATAAGGATTTAGAAGATTTAAAATTACTTATGATGTATAAGAGAGATAATTAATGCTTTTTGGAATTTTGTGATAAATCTAGATAAAAATATTGGAAAAATGTGATAATAATACTTTTTAATTTTGGAATTTTGTGATATAATGTATTTAGAGGTGATGAATGTGATACGTCTTAGAAGGAAGATAGATGACTTTTTAATTGATTGGAAAAATAATAAAGATAAGTTGCCACTTATTGTAAAAGGTGCTAGGCAAATAGGAAAGACTGATGCTATTGAAAATTTTGCTAAAAATAATTATAATAACGTTGTAGAAATTAATTTTGCTTTGCAAAAGCAATATAAGTCTATTTTTAATGATGGATTTGATGTAGATACTATTATAAAGAATATTTCATTAATTAATCCTAATTTTAAATTTGTTCCTTATGAAACTTTGATATTTTTTGATGAAATACAGGATTGTATAAATGTTGCTACTTCTTTGAAAGCGTTTAATATTGATGGTAGATATGATATTATTTGTTCTGGTTCATTAATGGGTATTAATTATAAAGAAATTGAATCAAATAGTGTTGGAAATAAACAAGATTATGAAATGTATTCAATGGATTTTGAAGAGTTTTTATGGGCTAAAGGGTATAAAGATGAACAAATAGAAGATTTATACTATCATATGAAAAATTGTGTGCCTTTTTCACAACTTGAATATGATGTAATGTTTGACAATTTTCATGAATATATGGTTATTGGTGGGATGCCTGCTATAGTTAGAATGTTTATAGTAAATAAAAACTATAGTGGAATATTAAATATGCAAAAACAAATCCTTCTTGATTATAAAGAAGATATAACTAAATATGCAACAGGTCTTGATAAAGCAAGAATATTAAATGTCTATAATAAAATTCCTGCTTTTCTTGGTAATGAAAATAAGAAATTCCAAATATCAAAAGTAGAACATGGTGCTAGAAATCGTGAGTATGTTGGAACTGTTGATTGGCTTAATAATGCTGGTATAATAAATGTATGTTATTGTCTTGATCAATTAAGTCTTCCATTAAAAGGAAATTATAATCCTGATAATTATAGAATTTATTTTAGTGATACTGGACTTTTAATAGGATCTCTTGATGAAGAAGCACAAGAAGACTTGAGAAATAATAAGAATTTTAATACATATAAGGGAGCTATATACGAAAATGTTGTAGCAGATATGCTTGTTAAGTTGGGTTATTCATTATATTTTTATAAAAATGAAAAGGGGACTATAGAAATGGATTTCTTTATTAGGGATGCTAATTCATTGATTCCTGTGGAAGTTAAAGCTAATGATAATTCAACAGTTTCATTAAATAATTTAATAGATAGTAATTTATATAAAGATATAAATTATGGAATTAAATTATGTAATAAAAACATTGGATTTAATGGTAAATTTTATACATTTCCTTATTTTTTAACATTTTTACTAAAAAGATATTTAAAAGAAAAATAGAATTAATTTAAAGAAATATTAATTAGTATTTCTTTTTTTGATAATAGAGAAATTGTTAAAAGATAGTGATATTGAGTTATTTAGTGTGTTAAGTGGTCGTGAGTGTTTGGATAAAATACGAAATAAGGAAAAATTTGATTTAATATTATTAGATGAGGATTTGCATTATATGAGTGGTGATGAGGTTGTTAAGAAACTTCATAGTATTAGAAATTTTGATATACCTGTTGTTTTATTAACTAAGGATAGTAATGTAGAGTATGATAATAGTTATAAGGAAAATGGATTTGATGATTATTTGTTAAAGCCAATAAATAAAAATAAGTTGAATGAAGTGTTAAATAAATATTTATAATGTATGACTTAAGTCTTTTATAAATTAATTGACTTAATGTCTTTTTTTTTCTATAATCATTAATGGGTGGATAATATGGAAAAAATAATATTAATTAAATATGGAGAGTTAACTACGAAGAAGGCTAATAGGAATTTGTTTGTTAATACGTTATATAACAATATTAAGTCTTTTTTAAAGGGGTATAATGTTAAGATAACTAAGAATAGGGTTAGAATGTTTATTGAGACAGATGAGAATGAGAAGGAAATTATTGATATACTTAGAAATATATTTGGTATACATAGTATTGTTTTAGCTTATAAGGTTAATACTAATGTTATAGATATTAAGAATGGTGTATTGGATGTTGTTAAGAATATATCTTTTAAAACATTTAAGGTGGAGACTAATAGGGCTGATAAATCTTTTAGTATTACTAGTTATGAATTTAATAATATTATTGGTAGTTTAGTTTTAAAAAATATTCCTGATATAAAAGTTGATGTTCATAATCCAGAATATTTACTTAAGATAGAAATAAGACATGATTATACATATATTTATTCAAAGGAAATTACGGGTGCTGGTGGTTATCCTGGTGGTGTAGCTGGAAAAGGATTGTTGATGTTATCTGGTGGTATAGATTCTCCAGTTAGTGCTTATTTGGCTATGAAAAGAGGTATAAATATTGAATGTATTTATTTTGAATCTCCTCCGCATACTAGTATTCAGGCTAAAAATAAAGTTATTTCATTAGTTAAAAAATTAGCTAAATATCAAAATGTTATTAAATTGCATGTTATTAATTTTACGGAGATACAGGAAGCTATATATCAAAATATAGATTCTACATATATGATAACCATAATGAGAAGAATGATGTATAGAATTAGTGAAGAAGTTGTTAAAAAAATTGGTGGTTATGTTATTATTAATGGTGAGAGTGTAGGACAAGTAGCTAGTCAGACTTTAACAAGTATGCAAGTAATTAATAATGTTACTAATTATCCAATAATAAGACCTGTAGCTTGTTTTGATAAGTTAGAGATAATTGATATAGCTAAAAAAATTGATACTTATGAAACATCTATTTTGCCATATGAAGATTGTTGTACAATATTTTTACCTAAACATCCAGTTATTAATCCTAAATTGGATAAGGCAATTTTATATGAAAATAGTTTTGATTATAGAAGTTTAATTAATAAATGTGTTAAAGATATGGGAACAATAAAGATAGATAGAGATTATAATATGTTTAATATATAGAAAAAATTACCAAGTAAAATAAGGTATTAAATTTACAATATTTCACAACCTATTAGTGTAGGAGGTGAAACAATGAACAATTCACGTAATAGTAAATTATCAGTTCCAGGAGCTAAACAAGCTATTGAAAGAATGAAATATGAAATAGCTAATGAATTTGGTGTTAACTTAGGACCAGATACAACTTCTAGAGCTAATGGTTCAGTTGGCGGAGAAATTACTAAGAGATTAGTAAATTTAGGATTAAATCAAGTTAATGGATCATATAATAGTCAATCTAAATAACTAAAAGGAATAGATTATCTATTCTTTTTCTTTACTTTTTTTATTTTTTTAGTATAATATAATTCACAAGGTGGTGTTATGAATATTATATATAAAATATTTTATATGTTGGTAGGTAGATCTATTGAGAGTGAATTAAGGACTAATAAAATTGTAAAGTTAAGGTATGATTTTATAAATGAGAGAAAGAGAGATATACTTTTTTTATTGCATTTTTCTTTGATAAATGCACCATCTTCTGAGTATGATAATTTTAGTAATAAAAATTTAATTATGTTGAATAAAATTGATAAAAAGATTGATGAACTTATACAATACTTGATAGAATTTAGTAAATATAGTTTAAAAAATAAGGGTAGAAATTATCTTTTTAATATAATTTGTAATTTTTCATTTCTTTTAATAGTTAATACACTATTTATAACTAGTGATGTTTCTTTGGTAAATAGTTTATTGCCTTTATTAGGTTGTACTATTTTATCTGTATCAAAATCCATAATAGATACTCAAAAATATAAATATGAATGTAGTGAAGACTATGTAGATGTTATAGAAAGTTTATTGTTTGATTTGGATGCTTTAAAGAGGGATGTTAATGAATATATTGAGGCAAGGACAGCAATTAAATATGAAGATATAACTTTAGAGAAAATTATAGATTTTGCTTCTTCTTTTGATGTTGATTTTGAGTTAAGTGATTTAAATAAGAGTAGACTTGATATTAATGAAAGTAGTGAGAATGTACATGGTAAGTCTAGTGATAATACTACTATAAATAAAACTGATGATGAGGAAATAATTGTGGAAGAGGTTGAAGTAAGTCGTAAAGTAGGAGAGAAGGGAAGAAGTAAAGTAAGAAAAAGAAAAAGGTAGTGGTTATGAATGGAAAAGTTTAGTAAATGGTTAATGAGTAAATTTGTTTCTAGAAAGATTAAACTTTCAAAAATTAACGAGGCTTATGATACATCAATGAAATGTATTGATATGGATAGGGAATTTTTACAAAATTATGAGTGTGAAGGTAAAAATGAGGATGTTACTAAATTAGTAAAAGATTGGTTTGATACTAAGCATGTGCTATATAGGCAATTATTAAAATGTGATAGAATGCTAGAAGAGTCTTATGAGAAAATTAGTCAGTTATGTTTTGATGATTTGGAAGATAAAAAGAGAAATTTAAAAAGGATAAATGATATTAAATATTTGGATATGTTATTTCATCTTGTGGTAACTGTTTTATTTGTTATAGGATTATCTTTGGGAAAAATTACTTTAGTACCATTTTTACTTTTAATAGCTGGTACATCTTTTGGTATGTCTATTAAATGTTTTTATGATGATTTGTTAGAAAGAATGCAGTCTGATAATGTTCAGATATTGTTAAAGAAGTGTATGTCTCATATTCTTGAATATAGAAATAATATTAATAGTTTTATAAGCTCTAGAGATAAATATGATGATAAGTTTATTTCTAATGTTTGTTCTTTACAAGAACATGATAGGGATAAAGAAAATTCTTTTGAAGAAGATTATAGTTATAAATTTGATGGATATAGTATAAATTCTGGTATGAGAAATAGTAAGGGTAGAGGTAGAGTTAGAAGAAGATAAAGAAAGGTAAAGTATAATTATGATGGATATTTTGATTGATACGATAATAGATACGTTAAAATTAGTACCTTTTTTGTTTGTGTCATTTATACTTATGGAAGTTATTGAACATAAATTAAATAATAAAAAGATATTAGAGAAAACTAATAAATTTGGACCTATTGTTGGATCTTTATTAGGGATTATTCCACAGTGTGGTATGACTGCTATGGCTTCAAATTTATATAGTGTTAGGGTAATTACTTTGGGTACTTTAATGTCTATATTTTTATCTTGTTCTGATGAGATGTTACCTATGCTTATTGCTAATAGAGCATCGTTTTCTTTAATTATGAAAATACTTTTAGTTAAAGTTTTATTAGGTATGCTTATGGGACTTATTATTGATTTTGTTAGTAGGAAAAAGGTTAATAGTCAAGTTGTAATAGAGGAAATGTGTGATAATGAACATTGTCATTGTGAAGATGGGATATTTATTTCTAGTTTAAAACACACTATGAAAATAGTTATATTTATATTTGTTATATCTTTAATACTTAATAGTTTTGATTATTCTATATATATTGATAAGATTATAAATAATAGTAAAATTATTGCTCCTATAATACTTAGTTTTGTTGGGTTGATACCTAATTGTGCTAGTAGTATTTTAATAACTAAATTATATTTGGATGATATTATATTATTTGGTAGTATGATATCTGGTCTTTTAGTTAGTAGTGGTGTTGGAATACTGGTATTATTTAGACAAAATAAGAGTGTAAAAGAGAATATTATGATAGTTTTATTACTTGTTATTATTTCTAGTATTTGGGGCATAATATTTAATTTTGTAAATTTTTAGAACTTTATAGTTCTTTTTATTTATAATTTTTGTTTTTAATGATATAATTTTTATGGGAGAATATGATGGAGATATATATAAAAGATATAATTAAACTATGTGATGGTAAATTACTTAGTGGTGATGAAAATATTGTAATTAATAATATTAAAATTGATAGTAGGAAAATAAATGATGGAGATATATACGTTGGTATTCGTGGAGAAGTAAATGATGGTAATATTTTCTTTGAAGATGCTATAAATAGAGGAGCTAAAGCTATAATTGTAGATAATTCAAAATTGGATTATAATAAGTATGGTGATGTTACTATAGTACTTGTTAAGGATACGGTTTGGTGTTTACAAGAGTTAGCTAGATATAAGAGGAGTTTGTTTAAGGGAGAAGTTATTGCTATTACGGGTAGTGTTGGAAAAACGACTACTAAGGATATGGTTGCTTCTATATTAGGTGAAAAGTATAAGGTTTTAAAGACAGAGGGAAATTATAATAATCATATTGGATTACCTTTAACTATACTTAATTATACTTTAGAAGATGTTATGGTAGTAGAAATGGGTATGAGTCATGAGGGGGAATTATCTCTTTTGTCAAGAATAGCAAAACCTACTTTGAGTATTATTACTAATGTTGGTACTGCACATATTGGTAATTTGGGTAGTCGTGAAAATATATTAATGGCTAAATTAGAGATATTAGATGGAATGGATAATAAGAAATTAATTATTAATAATGATAATGATATGTTACATGAATATTATGTTAAAAATAGTGATAATGTTATAACTGTTGGTATTAATAGTAGTTCTATGTATAGGGCTGTTAATGTTAGAGATAATTGCTTGTTTTTTGATATTGATGGATATTTGGAAAATGTTAAAAATGTTTATATGAATGAAGCATATATTATTAATTTGCTTGTAGGGTATGCTGTTGGTTCTTTACTTGGTTTAACTAATGAGGAATATTTGAATGGTGTTAAGAAAGTAACTTTGTCTAGTAAAAGACTTGAGATGGTTATGAACAAGTATGGATATAATATTATAAATGATAGTTATAATGCTAATTATGATTCTATGAAGGTTGGATTAGAATATTTACATAATATTAATTATAGTGGAAGAAAGATTGCTGTTTTAGCTGATATGTTAGAACTTGGTGAATATAGTAAGAAGATGCATGAAGATGTTGGAATAGAAGTGGTTAAGAATAAGATTGATGTACTTGTTACTGTTGGAGAATATGCTAGATATATTAATGATAAGGCTATTAGTGTTGGATTTAATAAAAATAATAGTTATCATTTTAATAGTAATATAGAATGTATAGATTTTTTAAAGGGATTTTTGAAAAGGGGAGATACGCTTCTTTTTAAGGGATCTAATGGTATGAAGTTATATGAAATAATTGATGAAATAATAAAGTGAGTGGGTGTAATATGGAGAGTTTGTTATATAAGATAGGTAGGCCTATAGTAAAGTTATATTTTAAATTATATAAACCTAGATTTTATGGTATTGAAAATATTCCTAAAAGTGGTGGTGTAGTATTGGCTGGTAATCATACGAGTAAATTTGATCCTTTACTTGTGGCATCTTCTACGAAGAGGTGCATACATTTTTTAGGAAAGAAAGAGTTATGTCGTGGTTTTGGAAAGGTATTTTTTAAGATGGCGGGTATGATTCCTGTTGATAGGTCTAAGCATAATCCAGAAGCTTTAAAAGAAGCAATTAGTGCTTTACGTAGTGGTTATGTTGTAGGAATATTTCCTGAAGGTACTGTAAATAAGACTAAGGATATAATCTTACCTTTTAAGTATGGTGCTGTTAAGATGGCACGTGATAGTGGGGCTTTGATACTACCATTTTCTATAACAGGTAAATATACTTTTCTTAAAAAAGGTGTTAGAATAACTTTTGGTAAACCATATAAAGTTGTGGAAGACTTAGAAGTAGAGAATAAGAAATTAGAAAATAATGTTATAGAGTTGATTAAGGAAGGTAATAAAAATGGAGAAACATATTAAGGGTTATAGTTTTTTGAGAGGATTTTTAGGATTTGGTTTTAAACTTGTTTATCAAATTAAGATAACTGGTAAAGACAATATTCCAGTTTCAGGGCCTGTTGTTGTTTGTGGTAATCATAATCATGTTCATGATCAATTTCCTGTTATTTTGTCTACAAAGAGAATGATACATTATATGGCTAAGAAGGAATATTTTGATGGTAAGATGGCATGGTTTTTTAGAATGGCTGGATGTATTCCTGTAGATAGAAGTATTAAAGATGATAGTGCAAAAGCAGAAGCAATTAGTATTTTAGAAGAGAATGAGGTTTTTGGAATATTTCCGGAAGGAACACGTAATGAATTATCTTGTAAGGAAGAATTAATAGATAAATATTATAAAATATATGATAAAGAATATACTAGGAAAGAATTTAAAAAAATTATTAAGAAAAATAGGGTTAGAATATCACAGGTTAATCTTTTAGAAGAGTTATATAATGATAAGAAAATAGATTATAATTTTTATAAGAAGTATGTAATAAATGCTAAGAAAGGGTTAAAACATTTGGTAGAAGATAATATTATTACTTTAGAAGAATATAATGATTCATTACTTTTGCCTTTAAAATTTGGAGCTGTTTCAATGGCAAAGAAGACGGATAGTGTTATTGTTCCTTTTGCTTCAAATGGGGAATATAAATTATTTGGTAAAAGGCCTAAAGTAAAAATAGGAGAGGGTTTTAAAGTTTCAGATATGTCTTTGGAGGATGCTAATAATAAATTAAGAAAGGAAATTATTAGTTTATTGGTAGATATATTAGATTAGGAGTTTTATGAAAAAGAAAAGAGTATTAATAATTTATGCTACTTATGGTTCTGGACATAAGACGGTAGCTAATTATATTTATAATTATTTTAATAAAAAAGGTAAGTATGAAGTTAAAGTTATGGATATAATGGATTATGGTAATATAATTGGTAATATTAGTAAGAAAGTATTTGAACAGAATTTTAAGCATAGAAGTAGTTTTGTGTTTACTACTTTGTATAAGATATTTGATAGAAAAAGTACTACTGTTGGATATAAGAGTGTTACTAGGGCTTTATTTCATAATAAAAAATTAAAGGAAGATATAGTGTCTTATAATCCAGATCTTATTATAGCAAGTCATTTTTTTGGTGCTACTATAGGAGGAATATATAATAAAAAGGGATTAATAAATAGTAAAATTATAAGTATTATAACGGATTTTAAATCACATGAATTGTGGATTAAAGATATTAATTATATGGATGCATTAATTGTAAGTAATGATATTGTTAAAAAAGAATTAGTATTAAATAATGGTATTGATAAGAGAAAGATTTATTCTTTTGGAATACCTATATCAGAGAGTTTTAGTTTAACTAGTGATAAAGAAAAAATAAAAAATAAATATAAAGTAAATAATGGAAAATTAACATTTTTATTCTTTGCTGGTGGTAGTATGGGATCATCTTTTTCATATGAATATTTAAAGAAAATTCTTGAATGTAGATATGATATTAATATAATATTTGTTTGTGGTAAGAATGAAAGATTAAAAGAAAAAGTTAATTATTTAGTACTACAAGAAGGATATAAGAATGTTATGGTATTAGGTTTTTCTAATGAAGTAAATAATTTACTTAATATTTGTGATGTAGTAATTACTAAACCTGGTGGTATTAGTGTTACGGAATGTTTGGAAATGAAAAAACCAATGTTACTTATTCAGGGAAATGGGGGACAAGAAATATATAATGCTAGATTTGTTTGCTTTAATGGATATGGTATTAATTGTCGTCGTCCTAAGAAATTGGTTTGGGCTATGAATAAGATTATTCATAATAGAAATGTTTTAGATAATATGAATAATAAACTTAGTAAATATGATACGAATAAGTCATTAGAAAAGTTATATAAATTATCAGAAAGTTTAATGAGGTAATAATGGATAAAAGAATAAGAGAAATTTTAAATAAAGAAAAGAATAGACAGAGGGATAATATTGAATTAATAGCATCAGAAAATTATGTTTCTAATGATATATTAGAGTTACAAGGAAGTATTTTTACAAATAAGTATGCTGAAGGGTATCCTGAGAGGAGATACTATGGTGGATGTGAAAATGTTGATGTTATAGAGAATTTAGCTATAGAATATGTTTGTAAATTATTTAATGTAAAATATGCTAATGTTCAACCTCATTCTGGTAGTCAGGCTAATATGGCTGTATATAGAGCGTTACTTAATCATGGTGATAAGATAATGGGACTTAATTTATCTCATGGTGGTCATTTAACACATGGACATAAACTTAATTTTAGTGGAATAGATTATGAAGTTGTTAGTTATAATGTAGATAATGATAGTGAAGTAATTGACTATAATAAGGTAAGAGAAATAGCTTTAAAAGAAAAACCTAAAATGATTATAGCAGGTGCTTCTGCATATCCAAGAGAAATAAATTTTAAGAAATTTAAAGATATAGCTTTAGAAGTTGGAGCTTACTTAATGGTAGATATGGCTCATATAGCTGGTCTTGTAGCTACTGGACTTCATATGTCTCCAATACCTTATGCTGATATTGTTACTAGTACAACACATAAAACATTACGTGGTCCTAGAGGAGGTATGATTCTTACTAATCGTGAGGATATTATAAAGAAAATTAATAAAGTGGTATTTCCAGGAGTACAAGGAGGACCACTTATGCATGTTATTGCTGCCAAAGCACAGTGCTTTTATGAGGCATTACAACAAGAATTCAAAGAATATCAATTACAAGTTATTAAGAATATTAAAACATTAGAGAAAGTACTAAAAGAAGAAGGAATTAGACTTGTATCTAATGGAACAGATAATCATTTGTTACTTTTAGATGTTAAAAATTCTGTTGGGATAACTGGTAAGAAAGCAGAAGAAGTCTTAGATAAAATAAATATAACAGTAAATAAAAATACTATTCCTAATGATTTAGAGAGTCCTATGGTAACTTCTGGTATTAGAATAGGTTCTCCTGCTATGACTACAAGAGGATTTAAAGAAGAAGAATTTGCTATTTTAGGAAAAATTATATGTAAGTGTTTAAAAAATTATGATAATGAAGAAGTTTTAAAAGAATTAAAAGAAGAAGTATTAGAACTTACAAGAAATAGAACTTTGTTTTAAAATTTATAATATTTAGTGGGTGTAAAGAAATATCCACTATTTTTATTTAATAAAAAGCGTTAAATCAATCTAAAGTGCACAAATAAGTGCAATTTACTATAAAATGTGTATT
>ENA-OPBD01000327-OPBD01000327.1-human-gut-metagenome-genome-assembly--contig:-NODE-327-length-36565-cov-9.416571_pt1 | contig 36565 bp, 23 predicted proteins | sample MGYA00241062_ERZ501440 | MGnify/ENA primary metagenome ERZ501440 (study PRJEB25962, sample SAMEA2042628) | human gut metagenome | biome: human gut; feature: human-associated habitat; material: faeces...
GAATGTTGCAGATGGTGGAAGAACCCCAGCCGTACACATCTTTGAAAGTCTTGTTTTTGTTCACGCCCTCGCCGTGCCGGGCAAGGTAAGCGGACGGAATGAGGACTTTTTCTTCTTTCAGCTTGCTGGCGATCTGATACGGACCGTAGCCGTCAATCGTCATGGCAAAGATGCGCTTGACCACATCAGCGGCTTCGGGGTCAACCAACCATTGGTCTCTGGCTTCGTTCCAGAGATAGCCGTAAATGACCGTGCCTGTGAGGTGCTTGCCGGACTTGCCTTTGGACTGGAAAGTGGAACGGATTTTACGGCTGGTGTCTCTGGCGTAATACTCGTTCATAATGTTGCGGAAAGGGGTAAAATCATCGTCCCCTCTGGCACTGTCCACGCCGTCATTGATGGCGATAAGGCGAACGCCACGCTGACGCAGGATTTCCATAATCTGACCGACTTTCAGATAGTCACGACCCATGCGGCTCATGTCCTTGATACACAGGTACTCCACATTCCCGGCTTCCACTTCTTTCATCATTGCCAAAAATCCGGGACGGTCAAAGCAAGTACCACTAATGCCATCGTCCGTGAAATGGACAATGTTCGTAAAGCCCTGCCGTGCGGCGAACTCCTCCAACATAGCCTTTTGATTGGAAATGGAATTGCTCTCACGCTGTTGGTCATCATCTTTGCCAAAGTCATCACGGCTCAGTCGTTCGTACAGAGCTGTGATTTTCTCGTTTTTTCTCATAACTTGCGCTCCTTTCTTCGGTTTTAGGTTGTGTGTTCTAAGAGACTTCCCAACCGCTTGATTAAGAAGTCTTTTAGAGCATACAACACCGCTGGCGAGCTTGTATTTCTTATACTGCCTCACGGCGAAGTGCTGGGGGCTGCGGCGTTCCAGCCCGTCAAACATATAGTCCACCGCATTTTTGAAGGTTTCGTCATCCTCCCGGACTTCCATGCTGTTTATCATTTCCACCAGCGTATTCATGTTGCGTTCTTCCTCCGGCCCCTCAAAGACGATGTAGGCCACAAGGGCGCAGTACAAGAGGGTTTCGGCTTTGGTCCAGAACTCGTCGCCCTCCTTGCCGTCGCCTTTGGTGTTGGCGATCAGAGCAGTAACGAATTTCAAAACATCGCTTTCCGTCTTGATATAGGCCAGCGGATTGTAGTGCATGGATTTTGAAAAGTCGATACTGTTGAACACCCGCACCCTGTATTTCTCCCGTTGCAGAAACCGCCCGCACTGGTCGAGGGTGCCGCCCTTCGGGTCTACCACCACATACGAGGAATGGGCTTGAAGGAGCTGCGGGGTCAGCCAGAACCTTGTCTTTCCCGAGCCGGACGAGCCGATGACACAGGCGTTTAGGTTCCGGGCATTGGCGGGTATCTTCGGACGGGTGTTCATGGTAAGGAACTCCGTCCCGGTCAGAATGACATTGTTCTGAAATTTAGGGTCTACAAACGGCTTTATATCCTCCTTTGTTCCAAAGCGGGCGGTGCCGTACTCCGCATCCCGCCGGAATTTTTTCGCCTGCCTGATCTTTGACTGTATCAGCAGATACACCCCAGCCGCACCGGCAAGGCCCACCAGCAGGTCAATACCGCCCAGCCCCGGCCAGTAGGTTTCAAAGGCTTTGGGGAAGGTATCGAGCATCCCCATGAGCTTTGTCCCGAAGTCTGTGCCGGGGGCGATCCGGTAGGCCGTCCCGATTTTGGAGAAGAACCAGAACACAAAGAGGTACGGCAGGTTTGGGAGCACATATTTTCTGATCTTGTCACTCAACGTCCGTCCTTCACCGCCTCTCTGGTTCGCTGCTTTTCCTTTGCCTGTGTCCTGATCTGCTCCGTGAATTTCCGAAGCTGGCCGAGGATGGAAGCCTTGTCCTGCTCTTTGTTCAGCACCTTTGCGCTGTACTTCTGGAAGGCCGCCGTGATAGCGTCCGCCTGATTGGCTTTGAAAAACAGCAGGTAATGGCCGGGGCTCACTTTATGGAAAGCGTAGTCCACATGGAACTCCTTCGCGATCCGGTCAAAATCCTTTGGGGCTCCCACATAGGGCATGGCGCTTTTGCCGCCATAGTGGTTCATCAGCTTTTTTACGCTCTGGCGTCCCTGCGGGGTCAGCGCCTTCCGGTGGTGCTTTTGCACCGCCCGCGCCACCTTTCTAAGAGCGGCAGCCAGCACTTTTCCCGTGAGCTTCGTTGTCCTGATCGAAAGGGCAACCGTTTTTTGGTTTACTTCTTCCTGCATAAAACCTCCTTTCCGTCGGGGTTCCCGCTATCCGGGAGGCCCCCGTACAATCTCGGGGAACAGAAAACCTCGGGCCAATGTGGCCCGAGGCTTACCGCTCGGCATCCCTGCCGGACGGAGCTTTCTTTTCCGGCTCCGTCTGGACTTTTTCGCCCTGTTCCCGCATGGTCTGCAAGATAGAGGGCTTCTTTTGAAGCTGGGAGGGCTTTTCGCCGGACAGCGGCTTGATACATTCCAGACGGTCAGCCGCCCGGATGGCGTTGTCCGTGAGCTGCCTCTGCCATGCGCCTACACTGGGAGCCCAGCGGAAACCGCTGCTTTTCAACTCGGCCCGGGTGTCCGCGTCAGGCTTTCCATCAAAGAATACCTGCAAGCGGTTGTCCTCCCGGTTCATCTCCACACGGCCCCCGTCGAACTCCCAGCCGGAAAACTCCCGCTGTGCCTGTTTGGAAAGCTGTTCGATACGGGCCTTTACCCGGCGGATCTCCGCATTGTTGTTGGTAAGCTGGTAGCTTTCAAAGGGCCTCGGGTCGCTCCGCCAGCTTGACGCCATGCTTGCTTTCAGCTTTTCAATCTGGTCCGGCGACAGCAGCGCACAGCCATCCAGCTTGCCATGCTTGCGGTAATAGGCGTTGACCTCCTTCATAATGAGCTGGGAGCGTTCCAGCCCGTCCAGCTTCTTCTGGAGCTTTTCAATCGCTGCCGGGTCATCGGCGCTGATCCCGCCCATGCCGGTACTGCGTATCTTATCCAGCAGCCCTTGAATATACCGCCATTCCTCCATGTTGCTGTCCCGGGCCCGGTTCTGTTTTTCCTTCTTTCCCACCGGGAAATTGGCAGGTCCGGCGATCATCACAGAGGGAACCCTTGCGTCAATGGCAAAGCCCTGGTTCATGTTTTCGGCCAGCTTGCGGGCGTAGGTGTCTAACAGATGGTCGATCTTCTCATGGTACATGGGGTCCACCCGGGATTTCTGCTGTTCCGCTATGGCGGCGGCCTTGTCCACCATTGCCCGGTATTCCGCCGTTGCGCTCCCTTCCTTGTAGTCGGAAAAGCTGTTCATTTCTTTTGCCCGGCGGGCGGCTCCTTCATTGATAGGGTAATAGTTGATGGTATGCACCTCCTTCATGCTTCGGGCCATGCTGGCCCGAAGTCTTACCGTTCTTCATGGGAAGGCCCCGCCTTGTCCTTTTTCGGAGCGGGCGGGGCTTCTTGAAACCGTTTGAGTGCAGCGAGAATGGAGTGGACAGGCTCGGCCTTTTCAGGATAGGCAAATATCCGGTGTTCCGGCGGAATGTCCTGCGGCCCGTGGTAATACTCCTTGAAGCCCTCCGGGACTGCCGACACATACCCACCGGGAGCGAATACGCCGCCCTCGTTGATACGCACATCCCGCCCGTATGCCTCATAATCGAAGTAGTTCTGAATGTGCTCCGGTATGTCGATAGTCCCAAGCTCGTCGGCGTAAAGACGGCCCAGCCCTTCATCATCGGAAATATCCGGGTAAAAGCGGTAAAGGTCAAGGTTCTGCGTCAGGTTTATCAAATCCTTCACGCTCCTTGTGTGGTTTCCCAAGACAAGAGCGGCTTCAAAGGTTTCCAGTCCGCCCTTATCCCGTACTTCCAGCAGGGCGTGGCCCAGCTCGTTCAGCTCGTCGATGTTCTCACATTCGTAGAGATGATCGTAGAGCCCCAGCACATCGCTGTCAAAGCTGGTAAAGAACACTTCGCTGTACCGTTTCCCGTCTATCCCGATTTTGGCAAGGGCGGCCTGCAACTCCTGTGTCGTCATGGGGAAATGTACCGTTGTCCCTACCTCGATCCCCATTAAGGGGTACAGGGCTGTATTGGTTATATAGGCTTCAAACATGGGCTTATTCCTCCTTTCCGGCCCTGTCAGCCAGCACCTCATAGATCCCGGCCATAATGTAATCGGCGCAAGGGAGGGCAATCGCATTTCCCAGCGCCTTGTAGCGTTGCAGAGGCCGGATCTCCACGCCGTCCGCCCCGTACTTTGTCCAGCCCTCTGGCAGCCCCATCAGCCGTTCGCTTTCCGTTTCCGTCAGAAAACGGATACAGCCGCCCTCCGGGTCGCCCTCATACCAGAAGGCAAAGGGCGTTACATCACTGGCTAAAAGAGTGGGAAAAGGGTCAGTTGGTAATCCGAAGCTGTTTCGGAAGGCCGTTTCTTCCTGCCTTTTTGCCGCTCCCCGCATACGGAAGCACTGAAAGGGGTGGATGACTGGTATCTGCCGCCCTGTTTCAAAAGAAGCTGTTCGATCTCCTTCGGCGGCGGCCCGCCCGCCCTCTCCGCAAGGCGGAGGAAGTGGGAGCATTGGACGGGGCTTAAATAGTATGTCTGCGGCACGTCTGCCTCCAAAATCCGCCACGACGAAAATCCGCTGCCTTCGTGCCAGCCTTCGGGAGCCTGCCCAATACTGGGCGTCCATGAGCCGCCAGCACACATCAGGCGTTCCCCCTCGCACCATTCCGGCGTTTCCCCATCTTCCCGAAGGAGGCATTGGAACTTCGGTGTCCGAGAAGGCGGATAGGACGGCTCTAAAGTCCATCCGGTCATTTGTAGAAAACGCTCCCATGACGTTTTCCCAAACAGCGATAGCTGGATATAGGTTATCAGTAGCATCCCTCATTTCCTGTATGATACGAAACGCCTGATAGAACAGGCTTGATTTTGCCCCGGCAAGGCCGGAGCGGTTGCCGATCAGAGAAAGGTTCTGACAGGGAGAGCCGAAGGTTATCACATGGACCGGCGGGATTTTCCCGCCGTCCACCTTCGTAATATCCCCCAAATGCACCATGTCGGGAAAGTGCCTTTTGGTTATGGAGATGGGCGCTTTTTCAATCTCGCTGGCCCATACCGGACGGATACCGCACCGGGAAGCAGCCAGAGGGAACACGCCGATCCCGTCAAAAAGGCTCCCCAGCTTAATGTCCGGCATGGCCCGGGGTGCCGTGTCCCTTCACGGCAAGCACCCCTTCCAGCGTTGTCGCCGCAATGCCCAGCCGTCCGGCAACCGCAATATCGTTTTTTACATCCTCGTCCACAACGCTGCCGCAGACGATCAGGGTATGGGAGCGCCGCAGCATATCCCGGCGCATATCGATCCCGGCCTTATGTTCCTCGGGAACGCTGTCATTCAAAAACAGCGGCAGATACAAGAGCGGGCAGATCGGGGAAAAGCCCGCCTCATAAGCAAGACGGCAGTAGTGGGCCGCCAGCTCCATATCAACATCCGGCTCGCCGCTCCATGCGGCGGTCAGGTATGCTAAAGGTCGTTTCATTGGTTGAGCCTCCATTTCTGTTTTGGTTTAGGGAAAAGCAAGAGTTCGCCCAACCCCTCCGCCCCTTCCCCCGGGAAGGGGAACGGCTCTGGAGAATTTATATCCCCGTCGCTTGACCGGGAAAAAGCATAACCGGGAGAAATCCGTCAAGGGTGCCTCTGGCACCGCCTGCGGCGGCGCTGCCCTTGACTGATTTTCCCGGCTATGCTACGGAATAACTGGCGACGGGGAATAATTTATATCTCCAGAGCTTCGGGGCGCGGGGCAGAGCCCCGCAATCCTCGGGCCATGCTGACCCGAAGTTTGGGCTTACTTTTCCTGTTCGGTTTTCTTCTCCGGCTTTTCGTGTTCCTTCTGCTGACCCTTCCAGTCGTCCAGCAGCTTGATGATCTGGTCCTTCATTTCCCTCGGCGTAGTTTCCTTGCCGAAATACTTGCTCAGTTCCGCACCTGTCAAAATCACTTTGTCTACCTCCTTTTTGTCCTCCATCATAATGCCGTCGATCACATCCCCGTTGAGCAGCTTCTTTTCGTCCAGCTCACGCATACGCTTTGCCTGCGCCTGTGAAGGCGAGGACTGCTGGCTGTCAATGGCGACGGCGATATAGTTCTGGTTCTTCTTGCCGATATAGGAAAGCTCCACCGCCGTAGTAAAGCCCAGCTTTTTTTCATCCATCAGCTTCATCAGGTCGGGAACCAGTTCATTGAGCCGGATATACCGCTGCACCTGCTTGACCGCCATCTTATTGCGCTCGGCCACGATCTCGTTGGAGCGTTTGCCAGCGTCCTTCGGGTCAATCTGGCCCGAAGTGCGGGAGCCCTGGTGCTTGATAGCTTCAAGCTGCATTTTCAAGGCTTTGGCCCGCTCACTGGGGAGGATTTCTTCACGCTGGTTGAGATTGTCCTCGACCATCTGCGTGATGGCTTCATCGTCCGTCAGGTTTCGGACGATACAGGGCATATCCGCATATCCGGCAAGCTCACTGGCTTTCTGGCGGCGGTGGCCGGACACGATCTCATAGCCGCCATCCTCACGGGGACGGACGATAGCGGGCTGGGTAACGCCCTTGTCCTTGACGCTGGACACCATAGCCCGCATTTCTTCATCATCCCGAACCTCAAAGGGATGGTTCTTGAAGGCGTGGAGCTCGTTCAGCTTGATATAGACGATCTGCTCCTTGCCCCGGCGTGGTGCATCCTTCGGCTTTTCGGGTTCCTTCGGAGTGGGAGCGGTCTGCACCGTTGGAGCCATTTTTTTCTCCGGTTCCTTTTTGACCGCCTTTTCCGGTTTCTGTGCAGGAGCTTTGGGCTTCGGGGTTGCGGCCTTGTCCTTATCTGCTTTCGGGGGACGGCCCCGGCGCTTCGGCTGTTCCGGCTCTTTGGGTTTTTCCTCCGCTTTCTTCGGAGCCTCCGGCTGCTTTTCCGGTTTCTCCGCTTTTGCCGGGTCAGGCTTTTCCACGCCAGGAGCTGCCGCCCGTTCCTCGGCTTTCTTTTCCTTCATAATTTCAGCGAAGTTATAGACAGAAACCTGTGGGTTCTTTACCTCTGGTTCCGTCTTTTTTTCCGGCTCCGAGGAAACGGAAACCTTCTCCGGCTCTTTTGGGGGAGCGGGAGGCGTTTCCTTGCCCGGCCCGCTATCCGTTACCGGCTGTTCCGGCGTTTTTGTGGTTTTATCATCTGCCATAAGCATTTACCTCCTGTTTTTTGGCATGAAAAAAGGGGCTCAACTTTTCAGTCAAGCCCCCGTGGGAAGTTCCTCCTTTCTCCGCCATGATACAAAAATACCGCCCGTAGTCTCGTTTGGGCGGTACTTTGTGTAAGATTGGCAGTCCATTATTAAGTTTTTTATTATGTTCCCTTTGTACACCGTTGCAAAGAAAAATGTTTGTAAAGTAAGGAGCCTATGTAATGACAATCGATCTTGACGCGCTCCGGGAGGCACTGGAGCGGGGATGCTGCGGCGCGTTTTACGGCGGCGGATTTGGCGGCGCGATGGTGCAAATGACAGAAGTTCAAAATGCCTCGCCGGAGGCGCTGATCGCATTGGCAGAACAGTTGGGTGTGGATCTGGGGCGATTTGAGATTCAGGAGCGGTAAAAAGAAAAAATTCCGAATAAACGAATCAGGCAGGGAACGAATGGATCCGTTCTCTGCCTGACTTTTTATACATTTATTTTTGTATGGATTCAAGCTCAGACGATCAGCTCCGCGTGGCTGCTGCCGTCAGGATCTTTGGCGACGATGATCTGGCGGTCAATGCGCTCTTTGAGCTCGGATACGTGCGAGATGATGCCGACCAGGCGGTTTCCTTCCGTCAGTCCGGCAAGCGTCTGATATGCCTTGCTGAGCGCCTCGGAGTCGAGCGAGCCGAAGCCCTCATCTACAAAGAGCGTGTCGAGATGAATGCCCGTAGACATCTGCACTTCGTCGGAAAGCCCCAACGCCAGCGCCAGCGAGGCAAGGAACGCCTCGCCGCCGGAGAGCGTATTGACGCTTCTCTCGGTCGCGTTGATATGATCGATGATGTCCAGCTCCAGACCGCTTTTGCTCTTGAGATCGTCCGCGTTCCGGCGGCGCTTGAGGTCGTACTGCCCGCCGGACATTTTTTGCAGCCGGAGGTTGGCGCGCTCTAAAATGCGGTCAAAATACGTCGTCTGGACGTAGGTCTCCAGGTCGATTTTTGCCTTGCCCTGCAAATTTCCGGCGGCGGTTTTCGCTAGGGCGTTCACCCAGACGTATTTCTGCTCCAGATCTTCGAGTTCGTCGCGCTTTTTGTCGATCCCATCGTGCGCCCGCCCGTTGACCTCGATCCGCGTGTGAACGCTCTGGCGTTGCTCTTCCAGTTCCTTCTTCTGCTTTTTTTGCGCATCGAGCTGCGCGGAAAGCTTGTCCAGATCGCCATCTGCGCCGGTTTCAAGCTGTTTTTGCAGCTGCTCGATTGCGGCACGGGTTGCGGTAAGAGCGTTCAGGGAAGCCTTTTCCTGCTCCAGCGCGGCGGTCAGCGCCTGCTCCAGCGCGTCGGACTGCTTTTGTAGCTCGCTGATCTTCTGTTCGGCGGAAGTCTTGTCCGGGAGTGCGAGGGATTGTTTCAACTCGGCAATTCGAACGGTAAGGGTCTTGTGCTCCGCTTGCAGAACGCCGAGCTGCTTGTCCGCATCGTTCCAATTGTCCTCTGCCGTTTTCCGTGCATCCTCTATTTTGGGGATTTTCTCGTCTAGCTCAGACTTGCGGAGGATGCTCTTTTTCAGCACCTCGAGCTGCTTGTTCAGGTCCTTGATCTGCGTTTCACAGTCGTGAAGCTTCTCCTGCGCAGCGGTCTCTGCCTGCTCCTCGGCAACAGCGGTCAGCAGTGTTTCCACGGTCTTGCTCAATGCGCCTTTTTTGGCTTCTACCTTGCCCTTTTGCCCTTCGGCGTTCTTGCTTGCCTCGGCAGCAGCTGCCTGCGCCTTTTCATACGTCTCTTTGGCTTGCTTTACCTCATCCTCGGTCGGCGCGTGCACGGGAAGCTCTGCCGGGTGCGGATGCTCGAGCGAGCCGCAGACCGGGCAGGGTGCTCCGTCTTGTAGGTCTTTTGCGAGAATGCCCGCCTGCGCGTCCAGAAATGTCCGCTGCATCCGTTCAAATTCCTGATGCTGCTTGTCCATTTCCGCCGCAAGCGCGCTGTATTTTTCCTGACTGACAGCCAGCGTTTTCTGCTCTGCGTAGAGGCTCGTAAAGTCCTCCAGCAGCGTTTCGAGCGCATCCTTGCGGTCGGTGCACTGCTGCAGCTGCGCGTCCAGTTCAGCCTTTTCCTTGTCACTATCCTTCAGCTTTGCTTGCTCGTCCTTGAATGCGGAAAGCTCTTCTGCAAGCGTAGCTTTCTGTTTTTCCGCCTCGTCCCGCTTCTGCTGCTCTATTTTCAGCAACTTCTCCTTGTCCTGAAGCGCTTTGTTTTTTTCATCCAGCTCGTCATAGGACGGAAGCTGATTGCGGAGCTTGCCAAGGTGCTCCGTGAGCTCCGGCTGCGTTTTGTCCTTCTCGGTCTTTGCGGCTTCTAGCGCGGCCTTCGCGGTTTCCCACGCGGTCGTTTGCGTCTGTTCCGTTTTGGACAGCTTGTCCAGATTTTCCTTCGTCTGGCGATAGGCTTCCACCGCTTCCTTTTGCTTCTCCAGTGCCTTGATCGCATCCTCCGCAGCGCTGACCTGGTTGCCTAGCCGATCTTCGAGCTTCCTGTCCTCGTCCAGGAGCTTTTCAAACAACTCTGTCAGCTCGGCGGTCGGCAGCCCGTCGGTCTTTGCCTTCTGCACCTGCGCGTTAAAATCCGAATTGTCCGCGCAGACCATGCCTTCGGTATACTGACGGATGCTGCGTCTTGCCTCCGTCATCTGCCCGTCGAGCGCGGAGACTTCGTCCTTCAGGCGGGTTTGCAGGTCTGAATAGAGCCCCGTCCCGAAAATATCCTTGAAGATTTTCTTTCGGGTCTCGGTGTCAGCCTCCAGCAGGCGGCGGAAGTCGCCCTGTGAGATCATGCAGACCTGCGCAAACTGCTCCCGGCTCAGACCGATGATCTCCTGTACGGCTCTGTTTACGTCCTTGAGCTTCGTCACGACGCTGCCGTCCGGGAGTGTCAGCTGCGCATCCGCGAGCTGCGAGGTCGTGCCGACGCCTCGCGCCTTGGCGCGCTCGTAGGCGGGATTGCGCCGGACGGTATATGTCTGCCCGGCATAGGTAAACGTCAGCTCCACATATGTCGGGTCCTCTGCCCGTGCGTATTTGGAGCGGAGCATATCAGACTTGCGGCTGCCCCCGCTCGCTTCCCCGAACAGCGCGAATGTGATTGCGTCAAAGATCGTCGTCTTGCCCGCGCCGGTATCCCCGGCGATTAAGTATAGCCCGCTCGTCCCGAGCGCTTCAAAATCCAGCTCCTGTGCGTCGGCGTAAGGGCCGAAGCCGGCAATGGTCAACTTTAACGGTCTCATGCGTGTTCCTCCCGGATCCGCTCGATCAAGTTCTGCGCGAAGTCGCGCTGTTCTTCACTCATGGGCTGGTTGTTCTGCAGCTCGTAAAGTTCCTCAAAAAGCTGCAGCGACGTTTTGTGCTGCACGTCAGCCGCTGCGTCAATGACATGGTCGGCGCGCGTGCGGGTGTTGTCGTAGCTGAGCTTCATCAGATTCGGATAAATCTGCCGCAGCTTCCCGACCGCCTCCGGCACGTCCTCTTCGTCGGTGAGGATGATGTGCAGGTAGTCGTCTGCATCGGTGTTTGCATAAAATTCCCGATCTGTTACAGAAGCAAAGCTGCCGCGAATTTCACGCAGATCGTGCTTTGGATACAGCGGGCAGAGTTGCAAGCTTAGATCGCCCTTTTCGCCGAGCGATACGACAGTGACGCTTTTGTGGTGCGCCGCTTCCGAAAACGAGTATTTGAGCGGCGTGCCGCAGTAGCGGATGCGGTTCGAGCCGATGTTCTGCGGCCCGTGGATATGCCCCAGCGCCACATAGTCAAAGCCGTCAAATACGGACGCATCGACGTTATCCGTGCCGCCGGCGCTCAGCTCCTCGGACTCGCAGGTGCTCGCACCGGTCACGAACTGGTGCGTGACCAGCACGTTGCGCGCGGAGAAATCAACGTTCATCTGCGTGATCGCCGCGCGGCAGGCGTCCGTATAGCTCTCGATCGGTTCATCCGGGAAGAAGCGCTTTACGTGCGCGGGCTTGAGAAACGGCAGCAGCCAGAAGTGCACAGGCCCGTGTTCGTCCTGTAACGTAATGGGGCGGACCTCGCCGCTATAGACCGGAGAAATATGGATGCCGCTCGCATCAAGCAATCGGCTGCCAAAGGACAGCCGCTCCGGGCTGTCGTGATTGCCGCTGATGAGCAGTACCGGAACGCGGCGCTTTGCAAGCGCAACGAGAAACCAGTCAAACAGCGTGACTGCCTCGCCGGACGGGACGCTCTTGTCGTATATATCGCCTGCGATCACGACCGCATCCGGGCTCTCTACGTCTGTGATTTCCAGAATCTGATGCAGGATATAGTCCTGATCGTCCAGCATCGAGACCTCATTGACCCGCTTGCCGAGATGCAGATCAGACAAATGAAGAAACTTCATGAAATACCCCCTACCAATCAACGATACCATAATTGTACAGGTTTTCCGGCGAAAGAGCAATAGAGATCGCCGCAAATTAGAAGAAAAGCAGTCCGCCGCGCCGAGGTTTCGCAAAAACCGGGACGCCTGCCGCTTTCTTGCGGGGATTTTTACGCAGCAAAAATGCAGAAAGTAAGTTTAAGACCGGTTTATTGGACATGTGATATGCTATAATCTGAAACAGAAGCGCAGGAAAGAGAGACTGCTGCGCGGAAAGTCTTGTGAATCAGCTTGAAATACAGTATAATGTTGGAAATACATAATGCAGGATCATAAAAAGAAAGGAAGGAATTATCATGGCAAGTACAAATGGCTTCAGGGTCAAAGACGGGATCGTCCAGTCGTATCCGAAGGAGGACAAGCTAGTAATCCCGGACAATGTGCATACGCTCACGAGCATTTTCGCGTATGATGATTTTATCAGCAGCGTGAAGATCCCATCCAGCGTAACAAGAATCGGAGAATCCGCATTTTACGATTGTGATGACCTGAACGACGTAACGATCCCGGGAAGTGTCCGAACGATCGAAAAAGATGCGTTCGGCTGCTGCGGCGGGCTGGAACGGGTCGTGCTCGAGGAAGGCGTCGTCGAACTGAAGGAGAGTGTGTTTGAAGCCTGCCCGCTGACCGAGATCACACTGCCGAAAAGTCTGCGTTGTGTGGGGCTTTCGTCGCTTGGCGACTTTGAAATTCCGACGGATGAGCATGGTCTGCAGATCAGGGACGGCATTCTGTTCAGCGTTCCGAAGCCAGTCAAGGGGCATTTCGTGATCCCGGACGGGGTTCGCGTGATCGGAAGCGATGTGTTCACAGAGTGCGAGGAACTGACGCAGATCACCATTCCACAGAGTGTGGTCAGCATTTCGGATAATGCGTTTGCCGGGTGCAGCGCACTGAAAGCTGTTGCGCTGCCCGAAGGTCTGGAGTACGTTGGCATTCAGGCATTTGCCGGATGCAGCAGTCTGGAGTCTGTTGAGCTTCCGAAGGGCGTGCAATATATCGGTGCGCGTGCGTTTGGAACCTATATGACGGTGACGAAGCATCCAGACGAGTATGATACCTGCGAGAAGCTGAAGCGGGCCGTGCTGCCCACTCAGCTCGGCAGCGTTCCGGCACGGCTGTTTAGCGGCTGCTGCGCGCTGGAAGCCGTCGCCCTGCCGAATACCGCCACAGAGATCGAAGACGGCGCGTTCTCGGGCTGCGTCGCGCTAAAGGAACTGTGGATGCCAACGCAATTGAAAAGAATCAAAGACTATGCATTTGCAGGGTGCCGTTCTCTGGTGCAGCTCGACATTCCGAATACCGTCACAGAGATCGGAAACGGTGCATTTGAGGACTGCTCCGCGCTGAAGGAGCTGCGGCTGCCTGCGCAGCTGGAGAAGGTCAGAGACAGCGCATTCCAGAGCTGTCGCTCCCTGACGCAGCTCGACATCCCGGACACGGTGACCGAGGTCGGGTGTCAGGCGTTCGAGGATTGCGCGGCGGCAGCGCCAGTGGGAGATTTTTTGATGCTCGGCGGCGTTCTGCTCCGTTATTGCGGCAGCGGCGGGGATGTAACTGTGCCGGACGGTGTCTTCCTGATTGCCGACGGGGCGTTTCAAGAATGTGAGACAGTGACGGTGGTCACGATGCCGGACAGCGTAAAAAGTGTCGGATGTGCATTCTCAAATTGCAAGAACCTGAAATCTGTAAAGTATTCTGATAACGTTTCGGTCATCAGAAGCAGAACTTTTTCATCTTGCGGCGCGCTGACGGACGTTGCCTTACCGGCGGGGCTGCAGGTCATTGAAGAGGGTGCCTTTTGGGGTTGTAACAATTTGCACACCATTGCGCTTCCGCCGCACTTTGTACGGATCGAAGCAGATGCATTTGTACGCTGCACAAAGCTGCAAACCGTGCTCCTGCCGGAGCAGATCGGAAGTGTGGACGCCAAGGCGTTCCCGAAGAGCAAAAAGCTGACCTTTGTGCTCCCAGACCAGCTCGCCCGGCAGAAGGACGCGCTGCCGCCTGTGCTCTGCGGCTATCATATTCAGGCTTCCGACGAGAGCCTGGTTTGGCTGTGCCTGCGTCAGCATGGGAGCGCATGGGAAGCGTGGGCGGAAGGGCTTGAGATTGCCGATCCGAGCGTGTGGCTGGAGCAGATGATCGCGGTTTTGGGTCAGATAAAACCGTTTGATAAGAAAACTGCGGCGTATGCTGCATGGTTTATAAAGAAGCACTGGCATGCGCTTTCGCCGGAGCACATCCGCGCGCTACTGACCTTCTATCAAGGGACCCAGAGCGCGGATCTCGACGACCTGTTCAAGGATCCTGCATTTTCAAGCAGTATGTCCGCCACAGCCGGGCAGCAGAAGCCCGTGCAGAGAGAGGAGCGCGCCACGGTGAAGCTGGAAACGCTGGCGCGGGAAAAGCTCGCACAGACACCGTCGGATCCCGAGACTGTAAAGGCGGTCAAGAAGGGGATCCATTGGAAGGATTCCACAGAACTCTGCTCCAAGGATGTGCTGATCTGCCTCCTCAACTGGTCCGCACGGGAGTGGAACCGCTGCGCCGCGGTGGTGCAGGGTGAGATGAACACAAGAACGGTCCTGTATGACGGCACAAAGGTTCAGATCGATGCGGAGATTGACCAGATCGCTGCGGCGCTGGAACACGCGGAGCTGATGGAGCTGCTGGACAAACTGCTCGGCGGCAACAAATACAGGCTGTTCCTTCTGGCGTGGGCGCGGTATGCAGATAACGCCGAGGTGGAAGCGCAGACGCGGGATCTGAACGAACGGCTGCGCGGCCCATCCAAAGCACGGTATTTCGCGCAGAATCTCATGGGCGCGCTGATGATCAGCGAAACGCCCGCCGCCATGCGTTTTTTGGAGAGCAAGTACAAGCTGGAGGCATATGCGCGCTATCACGGCGCTTCTGCGGAGCTGCTCCGCGATACGAAGCTGCTTCCTGTGCCCGATTTCGATGCTGCGCAGCCGCCGCGCTATGACCTCGGCGGAAAAACAATCGCCGTTCAGGTAACGCCGGGGCCTGCCTTTGCTCTGTATGATGAGAGCGCCGGGAAGCAGGTTCGTTCCATGCCAAAAAGGGGAACGGATCCCGACAAGACGGCAGCTGCCGCGGAAGCGTTTGCGGCGTATAAGAAAGCGTACACGGAATACTATAAAAACCGCGCGCTGCGGCTTCAGAAGCTGAATCTGTCCGGCGCGTCTGTTAGCCCGGAGATCTGGGAGAAGGTCTATCTGCGTGACCCTGTTATGCGGCAGCTGATTGGAAAGACTGTGTGGGTCGACGAAAAAGAAAACCGTTTCCTCGTTCGGAGTGATGCGGTTGTGGACGTAAACGGACAGCCGTATTCACCGGTCGGCGGTGTACATATTGCGCATACGCTGGAGCTGTCCGCAGAAGAAGCGGCGGCCTGGCGGCATACGCTTGCAGAGCACGATGCCGAGATCGCGCCGAGCTTTGATGGCCTTTGGGAGCCTGTGTTCCATAGGGGCGCGGCGGAGCTGCCGGAGCTGGCCCTCGGCATCCAGATCGCAAACGAGGAATGGAACGCATTCGTGAAGAATCTGCGCAGACGCGGCCTGTACGTCCGCTCCAAGTATGCGGAGATGGATCTGGATGCGCTTCCGGCTGGTGTGCATATCACGGATGACAGCACGGTATATCTTGGCAGCAGCCTGCATCTGGATCATACCCCTGCGGAAAGGATGCGCACATTGCTTGGCAAGATGGAGGTTTGCGAGAACGCAAACGAGCGGGAAGTGAACGCCGTCCTGACGGAGCTTTTTGCGGCGATCATCCGTTCCGCGATCACGGATCAGGATCCCGAATATCTGCGCGAGGAGTTCCTCAGCGGTTTCTGTGCGGAGCAGATCAGCTATTTCCTGGATCTGTCGATCGCGAAGCATGCTGCCTCCTGCACCGCGTATCTGATGGACTACCGGAACAGGCGGTTCCCCGGTTATACCAGTGAAGTAAGATTTTCGATCGACTGAGCCGTGTCAGCGGAGCGGGCGCGGCTGGGAGGCACGGAATGACGGAAAAAAAGAAAAACGCGGAGCAGATCGCAGGAGAGATCCTGCGTCTGTCCCGCAATATGCTGCTGGTCAACCTGCGATTCCTGGATGCGGCCCTCAATCAGCTTGAGCTGCGTCCCGTCGCAGCCTCCTCACTCCTGACCGATGGGGAGCACCTCTGTTATCGGCCGGAGTGGGTGCTGCGCACGTTTCAGACAGCGAAAGAGATCCCCGTGCGGGATTATCTCCATGTTGTGATGCATTGCATTTTCCGGCATATGTACATGAGCCCGTCCATCGACCGGGAATACTGGGATCTGGCCTGTGACATTGCGGCGGAGTATGTGATTACCGGCCTTGGGATCAAGGCGGCGGAAGCGCCGCGGCAGGAGGAACAAAAGCAATATTTTAAGGCGATCCAGCATGATCTGAACCATGTGACTGCTGAAAAGCTCTATGCATATCTCCGTCAGACCGCGCCGAATCCGATGCGGCTCGCACAGCTCCAGGACATTTTTTCCGCGGATGATCACGCACTCTGGTATCTGACGCCGCAGTGCGTCGAAGAGCGGCTTGGTACAGGCGAACGATCTGAACAGGCAGCAGAGCCTCCGCCCAGCGAAAGCCGGGCGGAGCAGGCAAAGCGCTGGCAGGAGATCGCCGAACGGATCCAGATGGAGCTGGAGACCTTTGAAAAATATCGCGGGTCCGCGTCGGACGGTCTGGTGCAAAGTCTCGCGGCTGTAAACCGGGAGAAATATGACTACACAGCATTCCTTCGGAAATTTGCGGTTCTGGGCGAGGCCATGCGGATCAATGACGAGGAATTCGACTATATTTTCTACACCTACGGGCTGCGGCTTTATGAAAAAATGCCGCTGATCGAGCCTTTGGAATACAAGGAGATCAAAGCGATCCGGGAGTTCGTGATCGCAATCGATACCTCCGGCTCTGTTTCGGGAGAGCTGGTGCAAGCATTCATCCGGAAAACCTACAATATCCTGAATTCTACCGAGAGCTTCTTTACGAAGATCAATCTGCACATCATCCAGTGCGACGCGGCCATTCAGGAGGACCGGCAGATCACCTGTCAGGAGGAGTTTGACGAATACCTGAAAACCATGCAGATTCACGGTCTTGGCGGCACGGACTTCCGGCCGGTCTTTGCATATGTGGAAACGCTACGCAGACAGAAAGCGCTTACAAACCTCAAGGGTCTGATCTATTTCACGGATGGATACGGCGTGTTTCCGGAAAAAAAGCCGGATTATCATACTGCGTTCGTGTTTCTCGACGAGGAATACAATAACCCGAACGTGCCCGCCTGGGCGATCAGGCTGGTGCTGCAAAAAGATGAGATCTATGGGATGTCTGAAAGCAAGGGGGACAGTGCATCAGGATGAACATCAAGGAAGCGAAAGAACAAATCCGAAATGCGATCACAGCGTATTTTTCAAAAGACGCCTTTGGCAATTATGAGATCCCGATCGAGCGCCAGCGGCCGGTGTTTCTGATGGGACCGCCGGGCATCGGCAAGACCGCTATTATGGAGCAGATCGCGGCGGAGCTTGGTGTGGGTCTGGTCAGCTATTCCATGACCCACCACACCCGCCAGTCGGCGCTCGGTCTGCCCTATATTGAAAAGAAGCTCTACGGCGGACAAGAATACAGCGTATCCGAATATACCATGTCCGAGATCATTGCGTCGGTCTACGACATGATGGAAAGCACCGGCGTGAAGGAGGGAATTCTGTTCCTCGACGAGATCAACTGCGTGTCCGAAACACTGGCACCCGCCATGCTGCAATTCCTGCAATACAAGATCTTCGGCCGCCACCGCGTTCCGGGCGGATGGATCGTCGTGACGGCGGGAAACCCACCGGAATACAACAGCTCTGTGCGCGAGTTTGACATCGTGACCTGGGACCGGCTCAAGCGCATCGATGTCGAGCCGGACTACGAGGCTTGGAAGGAATACGCCAGCAGGAAGAGAACGCATCCCGCGATCCTGACCTATCTGGACATCCGGAAATCGGACTTCTATAAGATCGAAACGACCGTAGACGGCAAGCGCTTCGTGACCGCGCGCGGCTGGAGCGACCTGTCCGATATGCTCGTCTTGTACGAGAAGCGTGGGCTCGGCGTGGATGAAAAGCTTGTTGCCCAATATTTGCAGGATCCCAAAATTGCCAGATCGTTTGCTGTCTATTATGATCTGTGGAAGAAGTACAAGGCGGACTATCAGGTGGATACGATCCTTGCCGGTAGTGCATCATCGGAGATCGTGAGCCGAGCAAAAAACGCGAAATTCGACGAGCGGCTGGCGCTGCTGGGGCTGCTGCTGGACGCGGTCATGGAAAAGCTGCGGGCCGTCACGCGGACGGAATTGGCGCAGACGGAGCTTCTCGGCGCACTGAAAAACAGCCGGCTTTCGTTGACGCAGTCAAAATCAGAACCGCAGCCAGTCCTTCAGGGACAGATTGATACGCTGGAAAAACGGCTTCGGGCGGGAAAGAAGGCATCCACACTCCAGGCGGATACGGAGTTTGCCCTCCGCAGCACAATCGCGGCGCTGCGGGCGCTTCAGGCGCAGCTGACCGCAGAGAGACCGGAAAGCGGCGGCTCGGCTTTCGCGCTGCTGAAACAGGATTTCGATCAAAGAACCGCCGCACTCAAAACACAGGCGGTGGCAGCCGGACGGCAGCTTTCCAATGTGTTTCGCTTTTCCGAGGAAGCGTTCGGCGAAGGGCAGGAGCTGCTAATCCTCATCACAGAGCTGACAGCCGGCTTCTACAGTGCCCGCTTCATCAGCCGCTACGGCTGTAAGGAATATTTTGACCACAACAAAGAGCTGCTGTTCTACGAGCGGCAGAAGGAGATCATCCACGAAATAGAAACCTGGAATCTGGAGGATTGACAGATAGGCAACGCAGGCGATTTCGAAATCGAAAATGGCGTACTAATCAAGTATCGCGGTCAGAGTGGGCGCGTCGCGGACCCAGGTAATGTGCAAAGAGCGGATACGAGACATTCAATACCTGCACTGGTCTGGCTGATCTCACGATGCCGGCTCTTAGAGCTTTACATTTACGCCGGATCCCGGCACAAAGACGAATCAGCAAACGGAAAAAGTGGGCATCTGCAAAATCACCGAGGACTAGCTCAATCAGATGATCGGCTGTAAAAGAATGCAGCGAAATGCTGGAAATATATTGCAGGAAATTGGACGCTGTGCATTTGCACATTTCCAAATGTTTTCTTTATCTTATAGTATATCCTTTTCCCGACAAATACAGTATGCTGTTCGTGTATTCAGACGGCAGCACGAGTACATTCATGGCTGTCCACAAGAAAAAACAATTTCCGAAATACTGGTCTGAATCAAAAAACAGTGTGTCAAAACAAGTATAAACCGATATATTTTGAAAGCAAAAATCAAGCAAAATGAATCCTTATGTAGAGAGACATTCCTGCAAATCGGTCGTATTCATCCATAACTTACGAAATTTTATTGAACATCCGATCCTGCGGTGGTATAATTAAAATAGCTATATTGTCCATTCTGTGCTGAGGTGAAAGCTATGAAAGCAAGCTACAAAAAATTGTGGAAACTGCTTGTCGATAAGGATATGAGCAAAGGCGATCTTCACAAGGCGTCGGGGCTATCTTCCAGTACGATGACCAAGCTCAGAAAGGGCGAAGATGTGTCAATGGAAGCTCTGCGCAAAATCTGCATCTGCCTCGACTGCAATATCGGTGACATTGTGGAGTTTGTGGACGAAAGCAAGTAAGAGTCCGCTTTATGGGACAGCTAATATGATAGGATAACAATGAGCTTGGAAGACAAGTTCAGATGGAGAAGCGCATGGAAAGATCCTTAATCTATAATGGAACGATCACGGCGGAACAATTCCTCTTCTATGAAATCCGCATTGCATCGAAGTATTACCTCGACGGGACATCCGTGGAGGACGCTATCGAAGAAATCAAAAAGAACAATCTGTTTCAATACCCGACTGAGCGGCTTGTTGCCCGTATGGTGCGAAGCTGCTATAAGCGTCTGGACGCTTTGGACGATGAACAACTCCGGCAGGAATTATCATCGGCTCCGGCTGAGATTGCAAAGCAGATCAACCTCTATGCCATGATGCGCTATAACCGCATTGTCTGGGACTTCATGGTCGGCGTGATCGGAGAAAAGTTCCGGAGTCAGGACTTCGAGTTTTCGCGGAAAGACCTGAATGTCTTCTTTTCCCACTTGCAGGAACAGAACGATGACATTGCCGGATGGAGTGAGTCAACGGTCAATAAGATCAAGCAAGTGCTGACGAAAATTTTAGTTGAGGTTGAGATCCTTGACACCTTCAAATCGACGCGGCTCAATCCGCTGTTTCTCTGCGATGAGCTGAAAGAAGGCATTCGCAGGAACAACGATCTCGAAGCACTTGCAGCTTTTAATTGCTTTAGATAGGAGGCTCTGGCATGAGTGACATCAAGCAAGAGTTAGATAAAATCAGAGGGCGCATTTCCGAACCAAGTTTTCTGAAAAATGAAGGCTTGAGCAACGAGGTTGGCATTCATGTGTTCTGTTATGATCCGGCAGACGAGTTAATCGTCAGAGACTTCGTTTCCCGGCTGAAAGCGGAGAGCGGAATGCCGTACCACATCAAGGAATGTGACCTCTACGAGATTTTTCTGAGACTCTTGGAGGACAAGCGTGTTCTGAAATCCGTGGACGGGCTGGAAGAAAAACGCGGAAAGGAATACCTTCTCAAGCAGCTTCAAAAGATCGCAACGCCAGAGGCACTTCTGGAATACATGAAGTATGAGCCGCATGAGTACGGTGATGTTCTCTTCCTGACCGGCGTGGGAAAAATCTTCCCGTTTATGCGCTCTCATAAAATGCTGGACAGTATGCAGCATCTCTTTGAGGACATCCCCATCGTCATGTTTTATCCGGGATCGTTCAACGGACAGGACCTTGGATTGTTTGGAAAGTTTCTGGACGGACACTACTACCGGGCATTCAACCTTTTGTAATTGGAGGAAGGCACTATGAAAATACAAAGTATGTTCCAAAAGGACATCGACCGTGACATCAATGGTGTTGTTCAGGTATCGCAGGACGATCAGCGGAGTTTGAAGCAGGAACTTGACGAGTATATTATCACGAAAGAACTACGGCGCCATTTTGCCACATTCTTTGATAACTACGTCAAAGCCATCGATTATCCGACAGGAAAAATTGGCGTCTGGATTTCTGGTTTCTTTGGAAGCGGTAAATCTCACTTTCTGAAAATGCTGTCTTACCTGCTCTCCAACAAAGAGGTGGATGGTAAACACGCCATTGATTACTTCGCAAACAAATTCGACGACCCGATGATGTACGCCGATGCAGTCAGAAGCTCATCAATGCCGACTGAGACAATCTTGTTTGATATTCTAAAGCAGGCGCCAGTGAACAAGGATGAAACTGCGATTCTGCGTGTTTTTGCAAAGATGTTTTATCGGCACTGCGGCTTTTATGGGGATGATCTGAAGGTTGCTCGTTTGGAGCGTTTTATCGAGAAACAGGGTAAAACCGAGGCGTTTCGTGCGGCGTTTGAAAGTGTACATGGTGCGCCGTGGGTGGATGATCGTGACGCGTTTGCCTTTTTTGAAGATGATCTTGTAACAGTTTTACAAGATGTACTTGGAATGAGCGAACGGGCGGCACATAATTGGTTTAACGGAGAGGAAACAAATGAGTTAAGCGTCGCTCAGTTGGTGGACGACATCGTCGCGTATGTTGACACCAAGCCGAATAATTTCCGCCTTTTGTTTATGGTGGATGAAGTTGGCTTCTTTATTGGAGACAACAGTGATCTGATGGGAAATTTACAAGCCATTGTAGAGGAAATTGGTCGGCGATGCTGTGGCAAGGTCTGGGTCATGGTGACAAGTCAGGAAGCGATCGACTCCGTTGTGAAAGTGTCCGGCGATGACTTCTCCAAGATTCAGGGGCGCTTCAATACCCGTCTGAGCCTTTCTTCCTCGTCTGTCGATGAGGTTATCAAAAAGCGTGTTCTGGCGAAGACAGAGGACGCGGATCATCTTCTGCAAATGGAGTATGAGAAAGAGGCTTCCGGCTTAAAGAGCCTGTTTGCCTTTGACAATCCGATCCTCGACATCAAGGGCTTTACCAGTGCGGCGGAGTTCAGCGCGACTTTCCCCTTTGTCCCGTATCAGTTCATCGTCATCCAGAAGGTTCTCGCAGAGATCCGCAAGCACGGCAACTCCGGCAAGCACCTTTCGGGCGGCGAACGCTCCATGCTGTCCGGCTTCCAAGAGGCGGCGCAGAAGGTAGAGAACAAGGACGAGAACGCCCTTGTGCCGTTCTATCAGTTCTATGACACGGTACATACCTTCTTAGAGAGTGCCATCCGCCGCGTCATTGACCGCTGCCAAAATGCGGCGGATGCCAACGACGGCTTGGAGCAGCAGGACGTGAACGTCCTCAAGTTGCTCTACCTTGTCCGCTACATTGAAGATGTCAAGGCGAACATCGAGAACATCGCCATCCTGATGATCGACGATATTCACACGGACAAGATCGCCCTCCGCGCGTCCATCACGGCTTCTCTGGAACGCCTTCTGTCTCAGAACTACATCTCCCGCAATGGCGATACCTATGCCTTCCTGACAGATGAGGAACAGGATATTGCCATCGACATCAAGAATACGCCCGTTGACAGCGCACAGATCGTCCAGAGCATTTCTCAGACAGTCTACGGCGAAATCTATCCGGCAAAGAAATATAAATACGGCAAGTACGACTTTGCCTATGATCAGTACGTTGACGAGACGCTGAACGGCGCGTCTATGGGCGGTATGCGGCTTCGCATCGTCACCGTGGCAAGCGACCTCTACGGCGTTGGAGATCAGCGGCTCATTATGGACTCGCAGGTCAACAACGAGGCAATCGTTGTTCTCTCGGCGGACACACCCTACTTTGACGAGCTGGAACAGGCGATGAAGATCCGCAAGTATGTCAAGCAGCGGAATGTGTCGCAGATGCCGGAGAGCATCCAGCGGATCATCCGCGACCGCAACGACGAGGCACGGAAGCTGGAAGGTCACGCGAGAAGCCTGATTGAGAAGGCTATCGTTGAGGGCAAGTTCTATGTCCACGGCGAAATCCTTGAGCTGAAATACGGCTCTGCGAAGGACAAGCTGGACGAGGCGATGAAGAGCCTTGTCGAGAGCGTCTATTCCAAGCTCAACATGGTCAATCAGTTTGTGGACAGCGACGCTGATATTCTTGCTATCCTCAACGGCGCTTATGAAGAGGTCGGCTTTACCGGGCTGGGCGCAAACAACGAAGACGCCCTCAATGAGATCAGTCAGTGGTTGGAGCTGCAAAACCAGAAGATGCTCAAGACCTCGATGGGCGATGTGCAGCGCCGGTATCAGGCGATCCCTTACGGCTGGAAGGAAATTGACATTGCAGCCCTCATTGCCCGTCTGATCGTCCAACAGAAGATCCAGATCAACTATGGCGGCGCGGTTGTCGGCAAGGAAGAACGCCGCTTGGTGGACTTCCTGCGAAAGAAGACCGAGATTGACAAAGCCATCGTTGCGCGGCGTATTGCGCCCTCCGAAGAGCTGATCCGCAAGAGCGTCAACTTCCTGCGGGACTATCTGGGCGCGATGGACATTCCCTCCGACGAGGATGGGCTGATCCGCTTCGTCCTGAACACCTTTGAAACTAAGCAGAGCCACTATCAGAAGCTCCTTGACGAGTTCTACTCCAAAGAGCGTTACCCCGAAAAGGAAACCGTCACTGCTGCCCACGACCTGATGAACGACGTTCTGAGCCAGCGCAAGGACAATGTTGCATTGCTCAAACGGATGGTGCAGCGGCAGGACGATCTTCTCGATTCCGCCGAGGATATGGAAGGCGTGGAGATGTTCTTCAAGGCGCAGCGGACGGTGTTCGACGATGCCAAGAAGCGGCTTGCCAGCATTCTCAAGGAAAGAGACTACTTCGCGGCGGATGCGGACACGTTGAACGTCATCAGCACGATGTCTACGATCCTTGCCATGCCGAAGCCCTATTTCCGCATCGGGGAGCTGCCGGAGCTTGTCCAGAAGGTCAAGACCGCCTATGACAGCTTGCTGGATATGAAGCGCGAGGAAGTTGCTGAGAACATCCGTCAGTGTATGCAGGATGTTCACCAGCTTGCCAGCGAAGCGCGGGACGCCGGGGCACTGCTCCATCAGGCGGACGATCATTTCGTGAACAAGCGTGAAGCGGCGAAAACCGCGACCTCTCTCACCGAACTGGATGCCATGATCACGCAGCTTCTCAACTATAAGGACACGATCTGCCGCCGCATGGAGGTCATGACTGCCTCCCGTCAGCAGGAAGCGCAGAAGCCCACGCCCGCAGCGACCGCAAAGCCCGGAACGCCCGCGCCGAAGCCCCCGAAGATCATGACCGTGCGCCGGTATGACCTCTGCTCAGTCAAGCGTCTGCAAAGCAAGGAAGACATTGATAAGTACGTCGAGGCGATCCGCGAAAAGCTCATGAAGACGCTCGAAAGCTGCGACGGCGTGCAGATCAACTAAAGGAGTATCAGAAGATGAACAAGAACGCAATTCAGAAGTTTGCGATCTGGGCGCGGAATGAGCTGATCGCGCAGGTTTCCCAGCGTGCCTATCAATATGGAATTGACGAGTCCGGCTTCGGTGACGCTTCTGCGGACACACTGAATGGGCGGCTACTGACGGCGGAGGAAAAGTCCCAGCGGCAGGAACTCATCAAGCAGATCAAGGAAAAGGGCTATCAACAGGTCATGGAAGAGGTTGCCTACACTTGGTTCAACCGCTTCATCGCCTTGCGCTTTATGGAGGTCAACAATTATCTGCCCTCCCATATCCGCGTGTTCTCAGACGCTTCCGGTGCATTCAAGCCGGAGATCCTGAACGATGTGCTGCACCTTGATCTGCCGGGACTGGACAGCGGCAAGGTGGCGGAGTACATCGAGAGCAACGACACCGAAGCCCTCTACCGCTATCTGCTGTTGACGCAGTGCAACGCCCTGAACAGTGCGCTTCCTGTCATGTTCGAACGGATGGGCGGCTATACGGAAATGCTGCTGCCCAACAACATTCTCCGTCAGGACAGCGTCCTTGGTCACATGGTTTCCGACATCCCCGAAGGAGACTGGCAGGATGCCGTCCAGATCATCGGCTGGCTGTATCAGTATTACAACACCGAGCTGAAAGACGATACCTTTGCCCAGCTCAAGAAGAATGTCAAGATCACGAAAGAGCGCATCCCCGCCGCAACGCAGCTTTTCACGCCGGACTGGATCGTCCGCTACATGGTGGAAAACTCCCTCGGCAGACTTTGGCTGGAAGGTCACCCCAACGCCGAACTGCACGACGGCTGGAAATACTATCTGGACGAAGCCAAGCAGGAGCCGGATGTGGAAGCGCAGCTTGCCAAGCTCCGGGAGGAATACAAGACCATCAAGCCGGAAGAGATCAAGGTCATCGACCCCTGCATGGGCAGCGGTCATATCCTTGTCTATGCCTTCGATGTGCTGATGCAGATTTATACCGCCGCCGGTTGGGATCAGCGCGAGGCGGCACAGAGCATCCTCAAGAACAACCTCTACGGTCTTGACATTGATGACCGCGCGGCGCAGCTTGCCTATTTTGCGGTTATGATGAAGGCGCGGCAGTATGACCGGCGTTTGCTCACGCGCGGCATTCAACCCAATATCTACTCCATCCGCGAGAGCAACGGCATTCAGGCAATGACCATCGAGTATTTCCATAAGAATGATCCGAAGCTGAAAGCCGATATTGAGCGCATCGTCACCGAAATGCGGGATGCCAAAGAGTACGGCTCTATCCTGAACATCACGCCCGTAGACTTTGCCGGACTATACGCCCGGTTTGACGAGATCCGCAACGACATCAACATGATGCAGATGTCGGCATTGGACGAACTGCTGCCGCTGGTTAGGTGCGCCGAGGTTCTGGCGCAGAAGTACGATGTGGTGGTGACAAATCCGCCGTATATGGGTGCGTCTGGTATGAACGCGCGACTTGCGGAGTATGTAAAGTCGAATTACCCGAACACAAAGAGTGATATGAGTACTGTTTTCATGGAGAAAACAGTGAAAATGTGCAAAAAAACAGGCTATATGAGCATGATTAACATTCCTGTTTGGATGTTCTTATCGAGCTATGAAAAGCTGCGTGAAAGCCTGATCGCACAGGACACTTTCGCAAATATGGTTCACTTCGGACGGGGCGTTTTTGGCTCAGATTTTGGAACAACAGCGTTTGTAATTGCAAAAAGTAATATCCACGGATATAAGGGAACATATTGTAGATTGTTTGAGAAGCAAGGTGCTGTTGATTCGGTTGAAACAAAAGAAAAGTGGTTTCTCGAAGGAAAAGGACGTTTTGTTGCTGACCAGTCCAACTTCTCCAAAATCCCCGGCTCGCCGGTGGCGTATTGGGTGAGCAGACAACTCCTTGCCATCTTTCGAAATTGTCCGTCACTTGAATCTTATGCGGCTCCAAAACAAGGGCTAATAACCGGTGATAATGATCGTTTTTTAAGATATTGGCACGAAGTTTCGCTGGCTAACACTGCCCTTGAAAGAAATTCTAAAATGAAGTGGAGACCAATAAACAAGGGTGGTGAGTTTAGAAGATGGTACGGGAATCAAGACTATGTTGTGAATTGGGAAAATGACGGAGCGGAAATTCTTAATTTCAAAGATAGTAAAGGGAAATTGAGGTCGCGTCCACAAAATTTGGTATACAATTTTAGAGCCAGTCTTAGTTGGTCTTTAGTTACCAGCGGAGGTTTTTCTGTAAGGTTTTTCCCTGATTATTTTATGTTTAATGTTGCTGGGATAAGTTGTTTTCCAAGCGAACACTTGAACTATATATTGGGTTTGCTAAACACAAAAATAACATCTAATATCACCCAAATGCTCAATCCCACAATAAACATGAACGCTGGTGATGTGGCTAAAATTCCCATCGTCATAAATAATGAGAAAGAAGCGCCTGTCGACTTTCTTGTTAAAGCTATGATTTCTTTGTCGAAGGCAGATTGGGATTCCTATGAAAACTCATGGGATTTCAAGCGTAATCCGCTGGTGTGAGGTGCGTTACGGAAGAGGGGCGTTAAATGAAAGTTTTTGTAGGCCGACGAGCCATCTATTCTGAAATAATATCTGATAGTCCAGCAGCAAAAGCATGGCGGGACGCAAGCAATAGATTTACTTATTCTCATTATACAAATCTAAATGCGCTACTTTCAATTTTGAGAAATAAGGAATTAAAGGCAACAAGAATTGATTTACTAGATGATAGGAATGAGGGCGAATATTTAAAGCCCTTAATGGAACACAATGATAGCTTGCCGTATATTGTTAGCCTAAACCACGAGGAAGATGAGAACATTTCGCTTTGGTATATGTATACCCGAGCAGAAACGGGCGTTAGAGTTAGTTTTACAGTGAAAAAACGGTCATATTCTTTTCGACAAGGACTGATAGATTTTGAGCGTAGCGTAAAAGCGTATCCAATTAGTGGTTCATTTGATGAGTATGCATTTTGCCCCAAAAGATTAGAGACACCTATAGGGATTTATACATCGATAAAGGATGTAGTATTCGATGATAAGGAAGTGACCGAGAACCCCGCTACAATGGGGGCTACGGCAACAAATGTAACTGCTCTGGCATCTACAAAATCTAAAGAATGGGCATTTTTAAACGAAAGTAGAATCGTAGCTGAGTTTCGTTCACTTGAATTATGTAGCGATAATAGCACAAAAGTGTTTGAAATTGAGAATTACCAATACCTTATGATTCCAATTCATTTTGATCAAATTGAGAATATACACATTACATTTGGTCCGTGGATGGGAGAAGAACTGAAAAAAGTTATCAGAGAGTATTTCTCTAAAATAGATGCCCCTATCACATTTGAAGATAGCAAATTTAGTGGAATTATCACGCGAAAATGAGCGGATTTCGTTGGTGTGAGGTGTGTGAAAATGGAGAACAGTGTTATTATCGAGTGCTCTTGCCAGCAGAGTGACTTCTGGACGATCCTTCTTTCAATTATTACAATAGCCGTTGCAATTTGGATCCCGTGGCGAATTGCGGAGAAGCAGAATAAAATAGCATTATTTGAAACACGGCTTAAGTGCTACAGGTGCCTTAACTCAATCATAAATTTCTGTACGTTTGTATCAGGGTTTACAACATTTGAGAACAATCCTGATCCCGAGGCAGAAGTACATAGCCCTATCGATGCTTGTAAAAACAAATATCTTGAAATTCACGATCTTCTTTCAAACGAAAAGGCAATGTCACAAATTCGTACCTCTACCTTTTGGAAAACTACATTTACAAGAGACTGCATCAACCATGACCGTGAAGCTATTTGTAGCGGAGCATTTTTAACAAAAGCAACTGCGTTTGATGCTGCGGAGAAAATCGGGAAAGCATTGCACGAATTTGTCGTTGCCCTGTTTGACTCAGGAAAACCGGAAGTTATCGCAGAAAAACGTGATGAATTTACCAAAAATAGTGCTGAAATTAACAACCTTATAGATGCTCTGAGGAAAGAACTTGAAATATAACAGTTAGAGTTTATCAGCCGGAGCGCGCGCAATACGAAGGAGAAACGCTATGCCATATTTAGAAACTGTCCAAGAGCTTTTGGAAGCCAAAGAGGGCGAACACGTCCAATTCAAGGAAGCAAAAAATCGCTTTGACTTTGGAGAGGCGGCGAAGTGCTGCTGCGCTTTGGCGAACAATGGCGGCGGCAAGCTGGTATTTGGCATCACGGACAAGAGACCCCGCAGCGTGGTCGGGAGCGCAGCTTTTGACCAGCCGGAGCGTACCCGCATGGGTCTGATTGAGAAATTGAAGGTCAATGTTGATTTTCAGCTCTTCAACTATGAAAGAAAGCGGGTTTTGGTCTTCGATGTGAAGAGCCGCCCAATCGGTTTGCCGGTACAATACGATGGCGTAGCGTGGATTTATGAGGGCGATACGCTCAAGCCCATGCCGGAGGATATGCGCCGCAGCATCTATGAAGAGACCGGCGGTGATTTCTCCGGGACGATCTGCGCTGGGGCAACGGTCGATGATTTGGACGAGACCGCCATTGAAAACTTCCGTGCCAAGTGGATCGAAAAGAGCGGAAAAAAGCAGCTTGCCACGCTGTCAAAGCAGCAGCTTCTCCATGACTGCGGCGCAATCACGGATGAAGGCGTGACGTATGCAGCCCTGATCCTGTTCGGCAAGAACGCGGCAATCATCAAGTATCTGCCGCAGGCTGAGATCATTTTTGAGTATCGTTCCTCCGAAGCGTCAGGTCCTGCCAATCAGAGAGAAGAGTTTAAGGTCGGCTTTTTCGCTTGCTATGACCGCGTGTGGAAGCTTGTCAATCTGCGAAACGACAAGCAGCACTATCAGGAAGGCTTTTTTGTGTTTGACATTGCGACCTTCAATGAGCGCGTTGTCCGAGAAGCGATCCTGAACGCGGTGAGCCACAGAAACTATCAGTTTGGCGGCAGCATCTTTGTCCGCCAGTTCCGCGACAGATTGGTTGTTGAAAGTCCCGGTGGACTTCCCTTCGGCATTACGCTCGACAACATACTGGATCGCCAGCTTCCGCGCAACCGCCGTATTGCGGAGATCCTTTCTCTGTGCGGCATGGTGGAGCGTTCCGGTCAGGGCATGAACCTGATGTTTGAGCTGAGTGTGCAGGAGGCAAAGCCGCTTCCTGATTTCACAGGCACGGATGACTTTTTCGTCAGTGTTACGCTGAACGGACTGATCCTCGACAAGGCGATGCTTTCCGTTCTCAATCGGATCAGCGAAAGAGGTGCGGAGCTGCTGTCCACCGAGGATTTCCTTGTGATTGATGCTCTGTACCACGAAAGACCGCTGAACGAGAAGATGCAGTCTCGCTTGAACCGGCTGATCGAAATGGGCATTGTCGAGCATATCGGTCGCAAGAAGTATGTTCTTGCCAGAAGTCTCTATGCAGCGACGGGCAAAACCGGTGTGCATACAAGGCACGTCGGTTTGGATCGAGATACCAACAAGGAGCTGCTGCTAAAGCACATCCGCCAAAACAACGAAGTTGGTACTCCGTTCAAAGAATTGCAGCAAGTTTTGCCGGGTCTTGATCGAAACCAAATTCGCGTTTTGATGAGAGAATTGCGTGAAAGCGGGAAGGTTTTCTGCGAAGGAACAACAAGTGCTGCAAGGTGGTTTGCTTCCGAATAATCCAAAAATGCTAACGCATCTTGGAACCAACTTGGGACTAACTTGGAACCAACTTTGAACTAACTTGCGTCTTTCGCAATGGCATTTACTACCGAACTGTTGGAGGGATAATTGATATGGGAAGACTGATTTCCGAGAAATATGCTGCTTGGCAAGCCGAGTGCGAAGAGCGCTTCCAGCAGCTCAAAAAGAACGAAGAAGAACTCAACCGCATTTTCATTGACATTTACGGTTTGCAGGACGAATTGACGCCGGATGTGGCGGATAAAGACGTGACCGTGCATCGCGTGTTTGACAGCAAGGACGATGTACCGGAGTCTATGAAGGGCAGCAACTATGTCCGCACCATGCGCGACGAGATCGTCTCCCTCATTTCCTATGCCGTGGGCTGTATGTTCGGACGGTACTCTCTGGATGTGGACGGGCTTGCCTATGCGGGCGGTGAATGGGATGCCAGCAAGTACAAAACCATCATCCCGGACAGCGACAACATCATCCCCATCTGCGATGACGAGTATTTTGACGATGACATTACCGGGCGTTTCGTGGAGTTTGTCCGCAAGGTCTACGGCGATGATACGCTGGAAGAAAACCTCAAGTTTGTTGCCGACGCGCTCGGCGGCAAGGGTACGCCCCGCGAGGTGATCCGCAGCTACTTCCTGAATGACTTCTATGCCGACCATCTGAAAACCTATCAGAAGCGTCCGATCTACTGGCTCTTTGACAGCGGCAAGAAGAACGGCTTCAAGGCGCTGTGCTATATGCACCGCTATCAGCGCGATCTTCTCGCCCGTCTGCGCACCGACTATGTGCATGAGCAGCAGGAGCGTTACCGCACCCAGCTTGCCCAGCTCGGTGACGCCATCGACCACGCCAGCGCATCCGAGCGCGTGAAGCTAACCAAACAGCAGAAGAAGTTCCAAGATCAAGCGACCGAACTGCAAAAGTACGAGGAAAAGGTTCACCACCTTGCCGACCAGAACATCGAGATCGACCTTGATGACGGCGTGAAGCATAACTATGAACTGTTTGCCGACGTGCTGGCAAAAATCAAGTAAGGGAGATATACGCCATGTCGAACGAGCGCGTACAATTTAATCTGACGGAGCGTTTTGCAGCCCCCTTGCCGGAGTTCTATCGCCGCAGGATCGTCTTCTGGAAAGACGAGGATCGGGAGTTTGAGAAGGACGTTGACGAGCTGAATTTGGAAGGCGTCAAGATTATCAAGCTGACTGGCACGAACAATTTTGCCGTCAAGAAGCTGCTGCTTCACGATGACTTGGACAGCAACTATCTTATCTATTGCCCGATTACATACACCGGCGATGAAGATAACTGGCTGCAAGACATCGAATATTACAGCGAGACCTTCCGCGCAGATTTTATCTCCATGCAGATGGATGAGCTGAACATCGCGCCGTCTGCCGCTATGCGGAAGACGGTCAAGCTCTATGCAAGATTCTTCGACAGCAAGGAGCGTATCCAAAAGCTGCGTAAGATCGGTCGGGACTATCAGACGCCCCTCCAACTCCACATCGACATTATGGCGGTTCTCGCCGGTCTGAGCGAAGGCTCTGCGCAGGATGTCATCATCGCCGTCCTTGCTGCAGGTCTCGATAAAGAGACGAACAGCGTCTTGCAGAATATCCGCAAGTTTGGCAGCATCGAAGCCTTCTGGCAGCTTGCACGGAAGTACACCGGCTACATCGAGGAAGAGGACAAGCCGCTGGGCTGCTTTGCAGCGCACGTTCTGCTGACCGCGCTTTCTCAGACGATGAATGCCTCCGTCCTGAAAGGCTTGGAGCGTTTCGTTTCCGAGACCAACAAAGCGTACTGTTACAGCATCGTCCATGAATGGCGTTCCCGCGAGGATAACGAGGACTTGTACGAACTGTGCCGCACCGTGGAGAACGAATTGCAGCTCCCGACGCGCTTTGACAAATTTGAGCCGGAAACGCTGATTACGGGAGACGTCTTCCCGTGCATCAACGAGAGCATCCTGAAACAGCTCTATGCTGAGATCAGCGACCATGTTGTGAAGGTCGATCTCATTAGGAAGGTCTGTGAAAACAGACGGACAGCCGGATGGTACAAGCGGTTTTCAAATTATTTTGACTGCCTCTTCTTCATCGGAAAGATGCAGACCTTCTATCAGGAACACGGCGGCGGATTCCATATCGTCGAGCCGAAGAAAATCTGGAAGCTCTATACGAGTGATCTCTACCGTATGGATGCCTACTATCGCCACTTCCATTATGCCTTCGGCAACTCTCTCAAGAATGCAAATGACATTCTGGAAGACGGCTTGAAGCACTCGACGGAGTTTGTCGAGGCACTGTATCAGAACTGGTTCCTCCGGGAACTGACCGCTTGCTGGACAAACGCAGCGGCAGATGACCTTGCTACGCTTGGCTACATCTCAGAGATCGAGAAGCAGCGGGATTTCTATAAGAGATATGTCGCTCCCGCAAGCAGTAAGAACACCCGTGCGTTTGTGATCATCTCGGACGCGCTTCGCTATGAGGTCGCCTCCGAGCTCTCCGAACGCATTGTCCGCACCACAAAGGGAACTGCCGAATTAGAGTCGATGCAAGCAATCTTCCCGTCCATCACGAAGTTTGGTATGGCGGCTCTTCTTCCGGCAAAGAGCATTTCTGTGAACGACAGTATGGACATTCTCGTTGACGGAAATCCCACCCGTTCCACCGTGGAGCGAAACACGATCCTGAACGCGACGCCGAAAGCCAGCGTTGCCATCCAGTACAATGATCTTCTGAACATGAAGAAGGATGAACGGCGGGAGCTGGTTGCCGGAAAAGATGTGATCTACATCTACCACAACTCCATCGACGCCATCGGAGACAAAGCCCCTACGGAGTCCAAAGTCTTTGATGCCTGTGAGACGGCAATTCAGGAGCTTTCCGGCATCCTTCGCATCATTGTGAACGAACTGAGCGGAACGAACATTTTCATTACAGCGGATCACGGCTTCCTCTATACCTACAAGCCTCTGAGCGAGAGCGACAAGATCGACCGGAAAGCCTTCTCTGGCAACGTGTATGAGCTTGGACGGCGTTATGTGCTGACTGCTCCTGACACAACTGCCGATTTCCTTCTCCCTGTCAATCTGGAACGGGAACTGGATGGAACGCCCATCAAGGGCTATGCCCCGCAGGACACCATCCGCATGAAGGTTCAGGGCGGCGGTGAGAATTATGTCCACGGCGGTATCAGCTTGCAGGAGCTTGTCGTGCCTGTGATCGCCTTCAAGAACCTCCGCACGAGCAACAAGAATTACGTTGAGGTTAAGAACGCGGAGCTGAAACTCCTGAGCGAAAGCCGCAAGATTTCCAACCTGATTTTCTCGTTGGAGTTCCACCAGCGTCAGCCTGTGGGCGATAAGATTCAGCCCTGCACCTATTCCATCTATATGACGGACGATGAGGGTGTGGTGATCAGCGACCGGCAAACGGTCATTGCGGATAAGACCAGCGACAACGCGGCAGATCGCGTGTTCCGCGTCCGGTTCAATCTGAAAGCCGGAACGTATGATAAGAAGAAAGTCTACCGTCTGGTGATCGCAAACGAGATTGACGTGGAAGAGATCGAATTCCACATCGACATCGCGTTTGCGGACGATTTTGGCTTTGACCTGTGAGGTGGCAAGAATGGATGAGCAGATGAAGACCGGAGAAACCGGCGATAAAAACGCAGTGATCGACCAAAAACTACGGCAGTTCTTTGACGGAAAGATCGTTCGGAAAGACCTGACGAAGAAGATCAAGGAAGGCGCAAATGTGCCGGTCTACGTCCTTGAGTTTTTGCTTGGTCAGTATTGCAGTTCGGATGATCCCGAAGTCATTGAAACCGGTGTGGAGAATGTCAAGCGCATCTTGGCGGACAACTATGTCCGTCCGGACGAGGCGCAGAAGATCCTCTCCATGCTGCGTCAGCGCGGGATGCACACGGTCATTGACAAGATCACCGTCAATCTGAATATGAAAAAAGATACCTATGAGGCGGAGTTCTCTAACCTTGGTATCAAGAATATCCCAATTTCAGAGGACTATCCAGCAAAGTTTGACCGGTTGCTCTGCGGCGGTATCTGGTGTATTGTGCAGCTCGAATATGAGTTTCTGGAAGAAGAGAAAAATGCCTCTCCCATCCACATCCGCAAGCTGACGCCAATCCAGATGCCCCATGTGGACATTGAGGAATTGAAGGAAGGCAGAAAGAACTTCACCGAAGAAGAGTGGCTTGAGATCATGCTGCGCTCCTGCGGTTATGAGCCGGATAAGCTGAATGACCGCGAACGCTGGCTGCTGCTTGCCCGTATGCTGCCGCTTGTTGAGAACAACTTCAACCTCTGTGAGTTAGGTCCGCGAAGCACCGGAAAATCCCATATCTACAAAGAAATCTCCCCGAACAGCATCCTTGTTTCCGGCGGTCAGACTACCGTTGCCAATTTGTTTTACAACATGGGCAGAAAAACGGTCGGCTTGGTCGGCTTGTGGGACTGCGTGGCGTTTGACGAGGTTGCCGGTATCAACTTCAAGGACAAAGACGGCATCCAGATCATGAAGGACTATATGGCGTCCGGCTCCTTCGCTCGTGGAAAGGAAGAAAAAGCCGCGACCGCTTCTATGGTCTTTGTCGGAAATATCAATCAGAGCGTGGATGTGCTGCTGAAAACGTCCAGCCTTTTTGACCCATTCCCTCCCGAAATGGGAACGGACACGGCGTTCCTTGACCGTATGCACTGCTATATTCCCGGCTGGGAGATACCGAAGTTCCGTCCGGAGCACTTCACCAACGACTACGGCTTCATCACCGACTATCTGGCAGAGTTTATCCGTGAGCTTCGCAAGGAGCAGTACGGCGATGCGCTGGACAAGTATTTCCGCCTTGGCAAGAACCTCAATCAGCGTGACACCATTGCAGTCCGCAAGATGGTTGGTGGCATGATCAAGCTGCTTTATCCGGACGGGGAGTTCACGAAGGAACAGCTTGAAGAAATCCTCAAGTTTGCGCTTGAAATGCGCCGCCGCGTCAAGGAACAGCTCAAGAAACTGGGCGGCATGGAGTTCTACGATGTCAATTTTTCGTACATTGACAACGACACCTTTGAGGAACATTTTGTTTCCGTTCCCGAACAGGGCGGTGGAAAACTGATCCCCGAAGGAATGTGCAATCCCGGTCAGGTCTATACGGTTTCACAGGGAAAGAGCGGCATGATTGGCGTCTTCCGTCTGGAATCACAGATGCTTCCCGGCAGCGGAAAGTTTGAGCGGACGGGACTAAACTCTGATGGTAAGTGCAAGGAAGCGGCAAATACTGCCTTCAACTATCTGAAAGCAAACAGCAACCGCATCAGTGGTGCGATCAGCACCACAACGAAGGACTATATCATCAACTATCAGGATTTGCAGGGCATCGGCATGACCGAGAAGCTGGCACTTCCCACGCTGATCGCGCTCTGTTCGATTGCGCTCGGAAAGCCGACTCTCAGCAGTCTGGCAGTGCTGGGCGAGATCAGCATCGCGGGAACCATGCTCAAGGTGGACGAGCTTGCAAACGCCCTTCAGGTCTGCCTTGACAGTGGCGCAAAGAAGGTGCTGCTGCCGATCACATCGGCGGCTGATCTCGGACTTGTTCCGGCAGATTTGATCGGCTGCTTTAATCTTGTGTTCTATCAGAGCGCAGAAGACGCGGTATATAAGGCATTGGGCGTTGAGTAATTCCGATCAAAAGGGGTGAGAGCAATATGAACTGTCCGTGGTGCGGAAGTCCAGTTATGATACGCGGGTCATTTTGGGAATGCGGCTGGTGTGGAGATTCTGGAAGGCTGAAAAGGACGCCGGTAATCCGGACTGGTTTGAAGATGAGGACAAAGCTTGGGATGAATGGGAGAATGATTGAGCGCAGCAGCTTGGCGGATTCCTACATTGGGGTATCCAACGTTGGGTTATCCTACGTTGAAAAATCCAACGCAATAAAATAAAGATATATTAAGTAAAGATATATAAATTACTGATAGAATCGATTCGATTTGAAACGGCAGCAGTAAGAGAAAAAATTTCTGCAAAGAGTTATTGACAAACGTTTGTTCTAGTGCTATCATATGAATCGTGACAGGAAATCCTGCCGACAACAGAATATTCCGAAGCGCACCATGAAAAAGAAATGAAGGAGCGCTGCGACCGAGAATGGCCGCAGCGCTCCTTTTGGTGCTCTTTGAGGAAAATATGGAGGTGGGATCACAATCCCAGACAACTGAATAACCAGCAACGCGGATCACACCGCAGGGTGGGAAACGCGCACGGCGTGCGCGGCGACCCGGAAGCGAGCTTCCGGCGAGCGAGAAACGCACCGCGGGCAGCCCAATCTGTTTGGACACACAACGTCTGGCCATAATTGGGGCCCCCACAAAGTGGCCACTTTGTGGGGAAAGGAGAAACAAACGGAGTGGTTGAGCTTTCGCGCTTGCGTGGAAGCGAAAGATACGCAGTTTGTTTCGACGCAAGACAGGCTGGCG
>ENA-OPBD01000330-OPBD01000330.1-human-gut-metagenome-genome-assembly--contig:-NODE-330-length-36444-cov-3.288714_pt1 | contig 36444 bp, 39 predicted proteins | sample MGYA00241062_ERZ501440 | MGnify/ENA primary metagenome ERZ501440 (study PRJEB25962, sample SAMEA2042628) | human gut metagenome | biome: human gut; feature: human-associated habitat; material: faeces...
ATAAAAAGCAGTATTCGGGCATAAAAAAGCCTCGGAACACGAATGTTCCGAGGTATTGGCAGAGGTATAAGGATTCGAACCTTAAATGACGGAGTCAGAGGCTCGCAATCTTTTTTCAAAACCGCCTATTTAAGCCATTTTTCAGACTTTGCGTCTCTCAAAAATCTCTCAGAATTTTATTTTTGCTTTGCATAGCAAATTCGTATGAGGAATTGCGAACCTTACAATGGGGTGTCGAAAGAAACTCTAAATCCGCATTATCATTTACAGCAGGGTACTGCACAGTTTGATGACAAAGAATATAAAAGGTCATTATTCAATAGGATTTGATAAGAATAATGACCTCTTTTGCTTATCTAAAAATTCCATTTTTCGCAATAATATTTTGCTTCGGGAACAACATTTCTGTTTTTTGGATATTCATATTCGCTGTAAGTTTTTCCCCATTCAAGTTCAAACTTGTTTAGCTTTTTACCAAATGCGAAAGACCTATACTTTTCCCTCTGTGCATAGTTGTTTCCGTTTCTGTATACATAAGGTTTGTGATTTTTCAGACAGTCAAGAGCGTAATCATAAAACATTTCCCACCGCTTATAGTAGTATTCTTTAATAAGTCCGCTCCACTCACGCCACGAATAATCGTAAAGCGCTGAGGTACTGCCGTTTATATCGCCCCAAAGCGTAATAAGAGTGCGTGCATTGAAATCAAAATACTTTTTCTCCTCTTCATTTTTAGCGAGATTGTGTGCATCACAAATCCATTTTGCCAAAGTCATTTCGCTTCTGCATGAAATAAAACTGTCCATATCAAGAAGAAGCTCAAGCTGGGTTTTAGCAATCCTCTCACACTTCTTTCTTTGCAGAAGTTTAAAATACTTTGAAAATTGCTTTTGATTGTCATAAAATCTGTTGCTGAAGCACTGCCTTACCATATCGCACAAGTCGTACTGATAGCCTCTTGAGTCTTCAAACTCGTCAGCGACGCTGATGAACAAGTCTACAGCCTTTTCAAATTCTTTTGTATTGTAATAAACTTTTGAAATACAACATGGTCCCGTTCTCTTTGGCATAAGCTGAGGGCGGGCGGCAAGAGTTGAACCGACCTCGTTTTCCTCGTAACCGTCATCCTTGTAACATGTTTTGAGCAAAATATCCCAAGCTTGACGGATTTTTTCATTGTATTTCCCGTATCTTCTGATTATGTATTTATCAAGCCATTTGTCAATGTCTATTTTATGCTGAGCGGTAAGCAATTCAAACTGCAAATCGTAAATTACAGGGTTTTGGTCAATACCCTCCATAAACATACCGCTTCCGACAACATTGGCACCTTTTTCTTTAGAAGTCAGATATTTATTTTCGCAATGCTTTCTGAGCTTACCCTGCATTGCATTCTTACCGCCGAAGTTATGAAGCATGCCCGAAACAACATCGTAACCTGCAACCTTCGGATTCAAAACCGCCTTTTCCGAATTGAGGTCAAGAAGCAAAATTCTGTCTTTCGGCACAGCGTTTACGATTTCTTCATGCATAGTCCACGCCTGCATTACCCAAACAGACTTTTCATCAAAATCTTTATAAAGTTTATCAATAACCTGATCTACTTTGCAAAGATATTCTTTAGTGTTTTTCGGAGGCGTGCCCTCATGGAATGGATCACAGGCAATATAATGATAATTTCCTATAAGTTTTTCTGTTTTTTCCAAAAACACTTTGCCAAAATCCAAGAAAAGTTTATCTAACGGGTCAAGTTGTGCCGTTTTTGGATAAAGACACCAGCCTCTTTGCATAAGAATAGCAGCGTTAGGGTATTTCTCTTTGATCAATGTCGGAACATGTCCGGAAAATCCCTGTTGAATCGGTTGCATACCGAACTCGACACATCTTTCAATTATTTTTTTGCCAAGCTCAAGGCGGTTATAAACATACTCTTCACTTTTCGGTGAAATATAGCTATCGATATTTGTCATCAGTTGCCAAGCCCAAAAGGCGGGACCTGAAATGAAACTGAGCGCTTCTTCTTTTGTGAAGTTGAACGCCTGCAAGGTTTCATACCAGACAGCTTCGCTGCCGATCGGAGTAAGAGGCATATTTATGCCGTTCATTGCCATAAAGTCAATCTCTTTTTCCCACCTTGCAAAATCCCACCAGCACATGGAGTAATCTAATGTGCAGTAATTCAGATAAACTCTGAAATGTTGGTCTATGGTTTTTTCAAAAACGCCGTCAAACATTTTCAGTTCTTTCAAATCAAAGCTAAATGTTCCGCACCAGGAATACTGAATGTTGCAGTATTCTTTAAGATATTCGTAAATGCCGTTACACGCACAAATATAGTTGCTCGCTTCAACAGTAACAACTGCGTCTTTTGCTGTGACTTTGTATTTTTCCTCTTTTTCATTAGTAATAATAATATCAAAATTGTCTTCAAACTGCGGAAGATTTCTTTTGATGAAATCTTGCATAAACTTATCCATATTTAATAAATCTCCTTTTTATTGCGATTATCTTAAATACAAATCACATTTCAAAACGCTTTATATTAAACAGGTTGCATCATTTCAAGTATGATTCCATCTGGGTTTCTAAAATAAAAAGCTCTGCTTTTACCAAACCCGTCTGCACTAAAATCAAAATTTTGCGGAGCCGATAAACATTCTACATTATTTTCTTTGAGTCTTTTGTAAACGAAATCAATATCATCCGTATAAAAACAAATCTCGGAAATTGATGTTTTGAATAAATCCGATTGAACTTTGGATATATCGCTATCAATAAATTGAATCAACTCAATAGGCGGTGCATCAACCGCTTTTGAGCCGTTCAAATAAGCAACTCTAACTTTACAATTTGACCTGCAAAACATTCTGTCCGTTTCATTGCCAACCATCAAGATTTCTCCTTGAAATTCAAGACCGAGAATATCTCTGTAAAATGCAATAGAATTATCTAAATCCGAAACGGTCAATCCAATGTGATATACTTTTTCGACCATGGTTTTCTCCTGTTTGAACTTTACTTTACGCTGTTTATACTTCAACTGTTTTTATCACCTTTGCGCTTGCAAGAGCGAGTGCGTTATCAATATAAAAGCCGTGCTGAATATTTGCTATAGACCCTATCAAAAAATTCAAGCCCATTTTGTTTTGCATATTTAACAGCATATGCTGTGCCGCCCTTGTGCTTTGTCAGAAATCAAATGCAAGCTGAACTGTAATCAATAAGGTATCTGTCCATTTTTACATGCAACGATTATAGTAATGCGGAGCAAGGATTATTATCTTGTCCGCTTTCGATTTATCAGAGTAATTATCGAAAAAGTATATTCGCTGATTTTTCGATAATTAACATGAACAATATATCACAGAATTCTAAAAGAAGCAACATTATAAATTTAACACAGTAAAGCACTACCTTTGCATTTTTGATGGATAAACAATATAAAAGGGCAAACTTAACGAGAGGGCTAAATGGGAGCTTTGGCAGTTGCCAAAACTCAAAAATAAATGTATAATAATGTCCAATAAATAATAGAGGATACATATTATGCTAAACCTTATTCCGACACCGAAATTTGCAGAAATTAGCGAAGCCAAAACGCTGAATGTAAAATCAATGGCGATAAATGAAGCGGACATCAACCGAGATGTGATTGATGATTTTTATGCGTTTTTGAGCAAAATCAATATTCAAAACGGCAACGGCTCACAGATTGAATTTGTTGATGACGAGTCTCTTGACAACGAAGAATACATACTTGAAATCAGCGACGAAATCCGTATTTATTCAAACAGTCTCGGCGGAAAAATTTTTGCATTGCAAACGCTGAAACAAATCCTTTTTCAATATGGTGAAAATGTGCCTTGTCTCACAATCAAGGATAAGCCGGCACACGAAATCAGAGGATTTATGCTTGATGTCGGCAGATATTTTTTCTCTGTTGATGATGTAAAACTGTTCATCAGAAAAATGTCGCTGCACAAGCTGAATTTCTTGCACTTGCATCTTACGGAGGACCAGGGATGGCGAGTTGAAATCGACAAATATCCACTGCTCACTCAAATCGGTTCGGTGAGGAAAAAGACCAACTTCAACCACAAGGAACACGGCGGCTTTTACACAAAGGCTCAAATCAAAGAGATTGTTGACTATGCCCACAATTTTGCAATCAGCGTTATGCCCGAATTTGACATTCCGGGGCACAGCAGGAGTGCAATGGCGGGATACAGCTATCTCGGTTGCTTTGACAGGATGTTGCCTGTTGCCGACCACTGGGGTGTTAAGCACGATGTTCTGTGCGCAGGTAAGGACTCGACCTACGAATTTGTTGAGAATGTTATTGACGAGCTTTGCGAAATGTTCCCCGACAAATATTTTCACATCGGCGGTGACGAAGTGCCGAAACACAGATGGCATTTGTGTCCGCATTGTCAGGCGAAAATGAAAGAATTGGGATTGAAGAACGAGGACGAACTTCAATGCTACTTTATGAACAGAGTGAACGATTACTGCAAAAGCAAAGGCAAGCAGGCGTTTATGTGGAGCTGGGATTTGAAAAACGATAAATTGCTTTCGGAGGATTTAGGCTTTACAAAATGCGGAGATATGGACACGGGCAACCGACCGTTCATAGACACAAGTGCTTCTGCCTACTACATTGATTTGCCTTACGGATATATAAGTTTAAAGAATACAGCCGACCACCGACTTTATTCGGGCAACTGCCTTGGCAGTGAGGCCACATTATGGACAGAGTATGTGCCTAATATGACGAGGGCGGACAAGGTGACTTATCCTCGACTCGGCGCAATGGCTCAAACCGTTTGGCACGGCGATAACACCTACGAACAATTTGCCAAAAATTTGGATTACTACTATTCGTTCCTCGACAAAAACGGAATCGGTTATTCCAAATTGAATATGGCAAATCCGAGCAAACCTTTGGCATTTTTCCAAAATCTTTGGTTTGAAAGACGACAGCTCACCTGGGAGGGATTGACCAATATTTTCGACGACCTGAAGGTTGAACGACTTGCTAAAAAACAGCAACACACAACAGACTGTTAAAAAAACTATTGGACATCGAGCTTCATTGTTGCGATAAGCCTGAATTTTGCGGTGCAATCGGTGCGGGACTTTTTGCCGTTGACAGCGACAGATAAAACTTATTTTGGAGAAGCAAATGAACAAGAACTTTCAGAAAAAAACGGCTTACGACTATGTACAGCAAACGAAAAAAGAGAATTTTAGTTTTTTGAACGAGAAGTATGCACAGCAGGGACAAACGGTGCTGTTCGGCGACTCAATCACGGAAATATTCAACAACTATGAACTGTTTTATGCCTTTTCGCAAACCACAGGACAGGCGGTTTACAACCGTGGAATCAGCGGCGACACGAGCGACAGATTATTGGAAAGGCTCGAATGTAATGCCTTGAACATAAGCCCAAAAAATCTTGTGATTTTAATCGGAACGAATGACATCGGCATAGGACTTCCGACCGAGTACACTTTGAATAATATAAAAGAAATTTTGCAAAGAACGCAAAAACTTTGCCCGAATACAAACATTGTGTTGCAAGCAATTTATCCCGTTAATTCGCATTTGTCAATCATTGCAAGGCAGATGGTCGGCAAACGCAGTAACAAAAAGATTTTGGCAATCAACGAGGAATTGCACAAAATCGCTCTTGAAAGCAAGGTGCAATGGCTCGACCTTACAAAAGTGCTGTCCGACGAAAAGGGCAGGCTTGCAAAAGAATACTGCTATGACGGTCTGCACCTGAACGCCCAAGGCTTTGAGATTGTATCCGAAAATATTATTCCTCTGTTGAAATAAGCTTAATACAAAAAAAGGACTTGAAGTGTCGTTGAACTGCCCCAGATTGTGCAGACAGTACAAAAAAGGAGCCTAAGGTAGAATAATTTAATTTTAAGCAACAAACTGATTTCGTTTTTCGATCGGAATCAGTTTTGTTTTTGTTTGAATACGGTAATTGTTGTAGAAGTTGATGTATTCGGATTTTATTTCGGCTGTTTTTTTACAGCGCCTTTTTTCATTCTTGCTTTTTTTCTTAAACTTGATATAATGAAAAAAGTTAGAAAAGAGGGGAATTTTTTTGAAAACTTCTACAGAAATTCAATCCATTGTTGATGTGGTTGGCGAAGAAAAAGCCATTGAAATGATTGCAAAAGCCGGATTTGATGCGTGGGATTTTTCCATGTTTAATATGAAAAAACGCATAAATCCTTTTGAGGGGCTTTTTAAAAAGAAATATGCGCTTGTAACGAATGATTATCTCAAATTTGCAAGGCGTTTAAAGCAGATTGGCGAAGAGAACGGCGTGGTTTGCAATCAATCCCATGCACCGTTTCCGTCACTCCATAAAAATGTTCGCCCTTATTTACAGCGTGCCATTGAATGTACCGCAGAAGCGGGTGGCAAGATTTGCGTCATTCACCCGGATAACCTTAAGTCTCCCAAAGAAAATGCCGAGTTCTTCTTAGAACTTTTGCCCTTTGCCAAAGACTACGGCGTAAAGATTGCAACAGAAAATATGTGGAATTGGAATGTTCAAAAGAATGAAGCAAAGTTTGCCGCTTGTTCTAACCCTGAAAGCTTTAATGCACATTTGGATGCCATAAATGACCCATATTTTGTAGCCTGTCTCGACCTTGGACACGCCGAAATGCGCGGCTTAGATACAAGTGCCGTAGAGATGATTGAAAAACTCGGCAGCCGTTTACAAGCCCTGCATATACACGATAACGATTTACACCACGATTCTCACCAAATTCCGTTTTCAATGCAAATAGACTTTGAACAAATTGTGAAAGCACTCAAAGCCATCCACTATGACGGCTATTTTACCTTAGAGGCCGATCAGTTTATGAAAGCATACAATCGCAATAATGCCTTTGAGGGCGTAAAGCTTTTGGCAGAGTCAGCAAGGAAACTTGCCGATATGTATGAAAAAGCCTAAACAATTATAGTAAAAACCGCTGTCTTATAGACGGCGGTTTTTTGTTGGGAATTTTTCTCAAACAGCTTATATTTTACCGAAAAGAGGGGTACACTAAACATAGCGCCAGACTGTACATAACAACTAAAAAAGGAAGATGTATGTGCAGTATAGTAAAGTTGAAATTTGCGGCGTAAATACCGCAAAACTCAAGGCTTAAAAGAAAAAGAAAAGATAGAACTTTTAAAAGCCATGCACATCGGCTTGTTCCCCATCTGAAGCAGCATCAACCGCATATTCTTTTATCTTTAAGCCGTTCACTAACGCTTCTCTTAAAATTTTTTCATCTTCAACAACGAGAAGACGCATTTGAAGACCCCCGTTCATTCGAATATTGAGTGTTAATTTTTTTTCTTTTGGTATAGAATTGGTTTACTTGTGAAATCACAGCCGTCTGTTAATGTGAATTTATAACATCCGTCAAGAATGATTTTTTTGCCATCGTTATTTGCTGAAGTAAGATATTCGCTTGTTATTTTAAATGTTATTGTTTCTCTCTCTCCGGGTTTTAAACCGATTCTTTTAAATGAAACTAAACTTTTTTGGGGATTCGGATATTCCGTTGGCGGATATGAAACATACAACTGTAACACAGTATCGCTTTTCTCGTTTCCGATGTTGCATATTGTGGCTTTAATTTCTTCGCCGATGAGAGCTATATCCTCAAGAGAAAACTTGGTGTATGTGCGGCCGTAACCGAATGGATATTGAACATTGCCTTTGAAATAACGATAGGTTCTGTTTTGCATGGAATAATCGCAAAAATCAGGTAGGTCATCTGTTGAATTGTAAAATGTTATGGGCAGCTTACCGCTGGGTGAGCACTTGCCGAAAAGTATATCAGCAATAGCCTTGCCGCCCTGCGCACCGGGATACCAGCACTGCACGATTGCGTTAACACGGCTTTTGAACTTGCCGAAATTTGTGCACCCACCCGAGAAATTTAACAAAATAATTTTTTTGCCTGTATCAATAAGCTTTTCAATATATTTCTGCTGATTCAGGGGCAAATCTATCGTTTCACGGTCACCCTGTTTACCAATGTTTCCGCCTCCGCCTGCAAGAGCACCTCCGGCTTCCTCGCCCTCTATGGAGGAATCAATTCCTGTGCACATCAGTATAATATCGGATTCTTGTGCCTTTTTCAGCGCTTGCTCTTCATCAATACTTTTCGATGAATCATACAAATGAATTCCTCTGATAAATTCCGTTTCACGGTTATATTGTGAAACGGCATCCGTAACCATAACAAAATGCGACGGATCGCCGAAGTAATTTCCGAGATATGCTAATTTATTGTCGGCGTTATAGCCTGTAATCAAGATTTTTTGTGCATTTTCTTTAAGCGGAAGTATGCCGTCATTTTCCAAAAGCACAATTCCTTTTTCAGCCATTTTTACGGCTTGTGCCTCGTGCACGGGCGTTGCGTTTTCTTTAATTGTAATTTTATTGAAAGGACAGTCATCGTCAAACATTCCTAAAGAACTGCGAATTGACATCAACCTTGACACAGACTTTTTTAAGGTTTCTTTATTTGTATAGCCCAGCTTAACAGATACCGGTAATAATGAATATACTACTCCGCATTCAAGGTCGCAGCCTGCATTTACAGCTATTGCTGCGCCTTTTGCAGGATTGAATGTTTTTTTATGCTTGTAAATAACATCAAGTATTGCAGCACAGTCAGAAACATAATATCCATCAAAGCCCCATTCTTTTCTTAAAAGCTTATCAATCAGGTTGTCAGAAGCACAGCAGCTTTCTCCGTTAACTCGGTTATATGCTCCCATAACACCGCTTACCTTTGCTTTTTTAACGGCGGCTTCAAACGCAGGAATATACGTTTCATAAAAATCCTTTTTGGATACTTCGGCATTAAAAGTGTGCCTTAAGCCCTCGGGACCGCTGTGCACGCAAAAGTGCTTTGCACAAGCAGAGGCTTTCATATATTTTTCGTTATCACCCTGTATTCCCTCGATAAAGGCACAGCCTAAAACGGAAGTAAGGTAAGGGTCTTCGCCGTAGGTTTCGTGACCTCTGCCCCAACGAGGATCTCTGAAAATATTTATATTAGGCGACCAAAGCGTAAGCCCTTTATATATGCTATAATCCTTATTCTTTTGACTTTCATTAAATTTCGCTCTTGCCTCTGTTGAAATTATATCTGCACACTTTTTTACTGCATCTTTGTCAAAAGAAGCTGCCATACAAATCGCCTGCGGAAAAACGGTTGCAATACCGGCTCTTGCAACACCGTGCAAGCCCTCGTTCCACCAATTATACTGCTTTATGTTAAGACGCTCTATTGCCTTTGATGAATTACGCATTTGAGAAACTAATTCAATTAGTGACATTTGATTGGCGAGTCTTTCACCATTTCTTTTGTGCTGTGAGTAATTTTCCTCAGTCATCAATTTTACCTCTTGACAATAATTTGTATTTGGGTTATCATTATTATGCACCGTGCTCGTGCACGGTATCAATATAACTACTATATAACATTTGAAAATAAAAGTCAAGCGGAGGTTAATATGGCTATAACCGCACAAAAAATTGCAGAGCTTGCAGGCGTAAGCAGAGGTACGGTTGACCGCGCCCTTAAGAATAGAACCGGCGTTAATCCTGAAACCAAGGAAAAAATTCTTGAGATTGCGAGGAAATATAATTACAAACCTAATTTAATAGGAAAGGCATTGGTATATTCCAACCGCTCTGTGCCTGTTGCGGTTATTATGAACAGTATCGGCAATTCCTTCTTTGAAGATGTAAAAAAAGGAATGCTTGCCGCCGAGCGTGAATATTCGGATTACGGTATAAAACTGAATATAAAGGAAATAAAAGGATATAACGCTTGTGATATTATTCAGGCTGTTTCCGATTTGCCCGAAGACCAAAAAAATGTAATTCTGACCCCTGTTGAGGATAAAGCGCTTTGCGAAAAAATTGATGAAATGACCGACAGCGGCATAAATGTGATTACGCTTTCAAGCGATATATCCGATTCCAAGCGTCTTACATATGTAGGCTGTGATTATCTGAAAAGCGGCGAAACGGCAGGTCGGCTTGTCGGTCTGTTATCAGGCGGGAATGCAAAGCTTTGCATTGTTACAGGTAGCTCGCTACATAACGGACACAGAATGAGAGTTCATGGAGTTCAAAATATTACCCATGAATATGAGAATATCAGCATTGTTGATGTAATTGAAAATAATGATGATAATGACAGAGCATATATTGCAATGAAGGATGCTTTGCAAAGAAATGAGGATATAGATTTTGTCTGTATAACTGCCGGAGGTGTTACGGGAACGCTGAAAGCGATTAAAGAAAGCGGGCGGAATATAAAGGTTTGTTCCTTTGACGATACCGAAACTACAAGAAAAGCTATGCAAAACGGCGAAATATTAGCAACAATTTGCCAGCAACCGTATGAACAGGGCTACAATGCCGTTAAGAGTATTTTTGAAGCAGTTGTCGCAAAAACGGACGTACCTGAGTATCAGTATTCCCAATTATATATAAAGGTTGACAAATCACTTTAATAAAATGCAATATCATTGCATTTTATTTTTACACATTGGCGTGCACGAGAACGGAGAGCGTTATGGACGAAAATTTACGAACATTTTTACAGCACCACAGCAACATAAAATATTCGCTGTTTTTGAGAAAATTAAAGTTTAGTGTTTACACACCGATTGCACAGTTGAATGCATTTGTGCATAAATCTGCTGAGCCGATACCTTTTGCTGAAATGAAAGACGAGCATTTCAGCAGTATAAAAATCGGCGATAATTGGGGCGGATTTTTTGACTGCGCTTGGTTCAAATTCACGGCGGATATAGATAATATGCAGGAAAATCTGGTTACTGTAATTGATGTCGGCGGCGAGGGATGCATTTATAATAAGGATGGTTCTGCTATTCAGGGAATAACAAATGTGCTCGGAATGGTGGATAATTTTCAGACTGTCAAAGGCAAAGCGGTAATTCCCTTAGAACGAATATATAACTTTAAAGATGGAAAAATTTTGTTTTATGCCGACTGCGGCAACAACGGCAGAGGCGGAAAAAGTAGCGGTCAGGCACGATTCAAGAGAGCGGATATTTGTGCCTTCAGACAAGATATATTAGATTTGTATTATGATGTTTTAGCCTGCTATCAGCTTCTCAGCGCAGTAAATGATAATGCACAGAAAAGAGAAATTAAGGCTCATATAAATAAGGCAATATCACTTGCACACAATACGGATTTGGAAAGCATTTTGAAGGCAAGAAATGCTTTATCAAAAATGTTTGACGGTAAATACAAACAGGATTTAACCGTTTATGCTGTCGGACACGGTCATCTTGATCTTGCTTGGCTGTGGCCTGTTCGTGAAACAAAAAGAAAAGCGATAAGAACATTCTCAAATGCAATTTATGAAAGCGAACAATGCCCAAGCTATGTTTTTAACGGCAGTCAGCCACAGCAATATGAGTTTATTAAACAAAAATCACCCAAGCTTTTTGGAAAAATAAAGCAGGCTGTTGAAAATGGAAATATTGAGCCACAGGGTGGTATGTGGGTTGAGCCGGATACAAATCTTCCTTGTGGAGAAAGCCTTATCCGTCAGTGCTTTTACGGTAAGACCTATTTCCGAAAAGAATTTCAAAAGGATGTGAAAACCCTTTGGCTTCCCGATGTTTTCGGTTACACAGCAGCTTTACCTCAGATAATCAAAAAATGCGGTATGGATACCTTTATGACGATAAAGCTTAGCTGGAATAATATAAACGATTTTCCGCATCACACATTTATTTGGAACGGACTCGACGACAGCAAGGTACTTGTTCATATGCCACCCGAGGGCGACTATAATTCAAATGCCACACCTTATGCTTTTGAAAAAATATATCGGCAGTATAAGGAAAAGCAAGTAAGTGATGTTGCACTTATGCCGTTTGGTATCGGTGACGGCGGAGGAGGACCGGGTGAATACCATATCAATATGGCAAAAAGATGCGAGAGTTTAAGGTATATTCCTAATGTTAAGATGTCCTCGTCTGAAAAGTTTTTTGATGAACTCAAAAAAGATGTATCAAATTATCCTAAATATAAGGGCGAGCTTTATTTAGAAAAGCACCAAGGTACATACACCACACAGGGTAAGGTCAAAAAGAATAACCGTCAATGTGAAGTGCTGCTTCATTTTGCCGAGTGGATTTGTACTATGGCATATATGCAGGGTAAAGCATACCCACATAAAGAATTAGAGGAAATTTGGAAAGAGGTTTTACTCTATCAGTTTCACGATATTCTTCCCGGCTCATCAATTCACAGAGTTTATGAAGAGTGTAACGCAAGATATGAAATTATCAAAAAAAGGTTAAACGATATTATTGATGATCGTGTTTACTTTTTATGTAGTGATGACAATTCGTTTGTTGCACTTAATTCTATTGATTTTGAACGAACAGGATACTTAAAGCATAATAACGAATGGTACAGATATTCACTTGCACCCTATTCTTCAGGTAAATTGGAAAAAGCTGATTTGCCTGCCTCGTTGCATTTTTCAAATAATGTTATTGAAAATGAACACCTTAAGGTTGTATTTAATAACATGGGACAGATAGAAAAAATAGTCGACAAACCCAATAATTATAACTGTGTTTCTTCAAGCTTTAACGCAGTTAGAATTTATAAGGACAGATTTGTTCATCCGTACAATGCATGGGATATAGACATAAATTATACAAAGCATAAGCCAAGGGATATGAAGCTTGCCCAAAGCAGAGAATACTGCGACGGTAACAGCGTTGTTCGTGAAAACAAATTTGTTTACAACAGCTCCTCATTAGTGCAGAGAATTATTCTCACCGAAAACTGCCCATACATAAAGGTTGAAAATGAGGTTGACTGGCACGAAACACACAAAATGCTTCGTATTGACGCTTATCCGAAAAATTTCAACGAAAAGGTTTTATGTGATATTCAGTTTGGAAATATTCAGCGCAGTACAAAAACCGATAACAAAATTGTCTTTGCACAATTTGAGATACCTGCTCATAAATGGGTTGATGTGTATGACGGCAAGTACGGTGTTGCAATACTTAACGACTGCAAATACGGACACAGAGTAAAAGACGGTTTAATCAGTCTTAACTGCTTGAGAAGTCCTGTTTATCCCGACAAAACTGCCGACAGAGGCGAGCACAGCTTTACCTATGCAATCTATCCGCATAAGAAAAAGCCTATGGAAAGCGAGCTTGTTAAAATCGGCTATGAGCTGAATAACCCTGTCAGGATATACAAAGGCTCTGCCGATATAAAGCCGCTTGTCACCTGCAATGCGGAAAATATAATTCTTGAAACGGTTTTTGTGAATGACAACGGCAATATTGCCTTCAGAATGTATGAAACCGCAGGAAAGGAAACGGACACGGAGATTTGCATAAATACGGATTATGAAAGCATACATGAAACGGATATGCTTTTTGAAAACGCAAAGGAAATGGATTTAGGCAACCTGCATTTCAATCCCTTTGAAATAAAAACCTTGGAGGTAAAACAATAATGAAAAAATTTACGATTATTGTAATAAGCCTGTTTATGGTACTGCTGATTTCGCTTTCGTCAGTCGGCGAGGCTATGGGCACAAGCTCAAAATATGCGTCCAATCAGGACTACATACAAAGCGAAAATCTTGCACTCAAGGATAAAAGCAATAAGATGACGGACGGCAAAGACAGCTCCGTTTACCGCTTTAAGACAAGAAACGGCGGCGAGGCGGTGATTGACCTTGGCGAAAGCTGTGACTTCAATACCATTATTTTAAAAGAAAAAGGACTCAATGTGCAGAAATTTTCTATATCGGTATCGGACGATAACGAAAGTTTTACGCAAATTTATGCGAACGATAAAATTGAATTTCATCGTCTTTGCACCTTTGATACGGTAAAAGCACGTTATGTAAAACTGACGGTGGAGGAAAGCGACAATCTGCCCAAAATCCGTGAGGTGGAAATATATAACGCCATTCCCGAAAAGAAGAATGATTTCCGTGTTTCAGCCTACAGCACCTTGGGAGGTTCCGTATTTGACATCATTGATGACACAACGCTGTCAGACACTGAAAAGGACACAAAAATCAAGGACCTTATTGACGCGGATTATTACGATACCGTAACCGATTACATTGATATTGGTAATGTCCGCTGGGAAGAAGACGGCTCAATCACAATAACAGGTTGGGACGGTACAGAGCATGACGAGGAGAAATACTATGGTGTAATGATGAGAAATCTCCACGAGGTACTCGACGAAAAGGGTGTAAATCTTGTGATTACAATTCTCAACCCCTCAGGCGAAAACGGCAATCAGAGAGTTATGAAATCAATCACGAAAAACAGGGATACCTTGATTACCAATATGATTGCTTTTTGCAATAAATATGAATTTGATGGCATTGACCTTGACTGGGAATTCCCGATGTCACAGGACGAATTTGACGCTTACAACAGCTTTTTGCAGGAGCTTAAAGCAAGAATGAAAGATGAAATGTGGAACAAAGAGGAATCAACGCTCTCTTTAGCCCTTGGCACATGGGCATTAAAATACACGCCGGAAACAATCGAATGTATTGATTATGTTAATGTTATGGGCTATGACATTCTCGATCAGGACGGACAGCATTCCTCCTTCTTCAGCAGCTGTGTTCAGGCGGCAGACTATATTGAAAGTCAGGGCTTTTCAAAGCAGCAGATAAACATCGGCTTCCCGTTCTACGGAACATGGGAGGGCGGCAGAATGGAGCAATATGCGTATAACGCAATTACCGAAGAAATATCTCCATTCAATAATTTCTACACAATGAAAAAATATGACACGCAGGAAGACAGATACACATATTTTAATTCGCAGGCAATTATCCGTGACAAAACAGCCTATGCATATTTAAAGGGCTACGGCGGCGTTATGATATTCAGCCAGTACTGCGATTTGCCGTCAGGCGATGAACGCTCGCTGACAAAGGCCATATCCGATTATTTACAGGAGGTGAAAAAATGAAAAAGCTTACGAAATTTTTAACATCTGCAAGCATAGGCATTTCTCTGTCCTCGGTCATTTTTCTGATTAAGGATTATGTGTATGATTCGGCAATGAAGGAACACGAAATATTTACAATTATGATTGCAATATTCGTGCCGCTTTTTGCTGTCGGCACTTTGCTTTCTGTTTTACTTTCTAAAAAAATTGATAATCAAAAGCTTCTTGCCTTCGGACTTCTGTTTTCGGGTGTTTTTATAATACTGCTTACATACTTGAATATCTATCATCTGCAAATGCTTATGCCTTTGATGAAAACCAATTCAATAACATTAGCCGTTATGTGGATAGCAAGAATTATGGGCGGTTTAACGGGGCTTTTTATCGGTATCTCATTCGGTGCAGCTGTGAAAAACGATGTGCTTCATTATATATTGCTCGTGCTTTTCGGCGCAGGAATTTTTGCTTTGGGCAGATTTATTCCGGAGCTTATCAGCTATGAACCTGTACTGTATACAGCAGGCGGCCTGTCACTTGCCTGTGCGTTATTGAATTCATACATAGAAACGGAGAAAAAGAAAAATGAGTAAAACAATTAAAGGTTTGGTTATAGGCATAAGCATATTTTTAGTTATCGTTTTAATCATTGTATCTGTATTGATGTTCCCTTTGAAAGGAAAAACATACGATTGCGACTATTGGTACAGAGATAAACCTTATGATATAAATGATACGGTTGTCCTTGAAAAGGAAGAAAATAAGGATTTCAAAATTCTTGTTATTACTGATTTGCAATTTAACGATGCTTTGGATTTATGTGGACGGGCTGATAACGTTTATGAAACGATTGACACGCTTGTTACAGAGCAAAAGCCGGATTTAATAATTATAACCGGTGATTTGGTTTGGGCAAAATTCACTAAATTTTCTGTTATTAAGGCAATCAATAAAATAGACAGCTACGGCATTCCTTGGGCACCGATTAACGGCAACCACGACGGTGAGGGAAATGTTGATTTAGCATGGATAGCCAACAAATATGAAAAAGCAGAAAATTGTTTGTTTAAGCAAGGCCCCGATAATATCGGTGGAATCGGAAATTATATAATAAATATCAGAGAAAATGATAAAATCGTGCAGAGTCTTATTATGATGGATACGCATGCAAGCCGTTACTACGATAAGGACGATGAGGACAGACATTATGACTTTATCTATGACAGCCAAATTGAATGGTATAAATGGGCGATAAACGGAATTAATGAATATAACAAAACAAAAACAGACTCTATGTTATTTATACATATTCCACTTCCCGAATTCAAAACCGCTTATGATTTATGGCAGCAAGAAGGTGGTGCAGAAGGTGAAAACTTCGGCGTTAAGGGGGAAGAAGAATGCCCGTCATATATAAATACAGGTATGTTCAATGTGATTAAGGAGCTTGACAGCACAAAATATGTATTTGCCGGTCACGACCATTTGAATAATTACAGCGTGATGTATGATGGAGTGAGACTTACTTATGCAATGAAAACAGGCGACAGATGTTCTCAAACACCCGGTCAGAACGGCGGAACACTTATAACAATTGGTGATAAAATAACAGTGGATCATATATATGTTGAAAACTAAGAGTTCAAAAAACATCAACATAATTAATTACAGACTATTTTGAGAGATTTAAAATGAAAAAGAATTATATAATTATATCTATATCAGTTATTTTGCTTATTGCAATTGTTCTGGGTATTCTGGTTTATAATGCCGTTACTGTACCTGAAAACAAAAAGTATGTTGTTGAAACTGTAAAAGCAAAATCAGAAGATGTTGTTAAAGTTGGAATTATCTCCGATATCCAACTGCCCCAGGAAGAAAAACATCTTTATGGTTGGGATTACAGTACTGTTATGAACGGTGCTGAGCACTTAATAAAAGCACTCAAATATTTTAAAAGTCAAGATGTGGATTTGCTAATCCTTAATGGAGATATTGTTAATTCAACAGGTGATTATGCAAGCTACAGTGCGTACAATAAAGTTTTAGATTATGTATATGGTGAAGAGAGGACAAATGCGCCGCACATAATCTATCCTATGGGAAATCATGAATTTTACGGTGCAAATCAGGAACACGAATTTTATAAGGCTACAGGGCTACCGTTGAATACAAGAACCGTTATTAATGGATATAGCTTTATTTCCATATCCAATTCAAAACTTCAAAATGGCGATGAGAAACTTGCAGAGAGCAACGGCACTCTTGCTGACGGAACTTATAATCAAGACAGAATATCTTTTTTGAAGGAACAGCTTAGTGTAGCATCAAAAGACGCACCGGAGAAACCTATATTTGTATTTCTTCATATGCCGATTAGCGATATAGTAAACGGTGGTCAATGGGCAACGCCACAATATGAGGAAATATATGATATTCTTAAGGAATATCCGCAAGCTGTTGTTTTCACCTCTCATTCTCATTATTGTATGAGTGATGAAAGGAGTATAATGCAGAAGGATTTTACCATTGTTAATACCGGAACGGCAAGTTATTTTGATTTTGATTGGTTTAGTAATGAAGATGAAAATACAGAAAACGATATTCCCTCCCACATATCTCAAGAAGCGTTTGCTTTCGGAAAAGACGATTCCCTCCGAAATAAGGACTATATGGTGAATCCACAGCTTCTCGGCATTGAGGAAAGTGGTGATGTTCCTTACAGAAGTAATGTTAATAATGGTTATCTGATGCGTATTGATACAACTAAAAATTCTTTCAGCTTAAAAAAGATAAATCTCAATACAGGTTTAGAGTTTGGGGAAGAATTTACGATGGATTCTTTTGATAAAAGTACGTTTACAAGAACCAAAAAGATACTCGAAACTGGAGCATCACCTACATTCGGTACTGACAAAGCTATTGCCGAAGTGAAGCCGGAGTGTGTTGAAGTGACTTTTGCGTGTGCCCAGCAAAATATGCCTATAAAATATTATATCTATGAGCTTACAAAGGAAAACGGTGAAAAGACATATGTTCGCTTCTTTGGAAAGAATTATATTTTAGGTGATGATGTAGCATATACTGAGCATAACAGGCTTGTTGGTTTGGAAAAAGGAAAATACTCTATAAAAATTTATGCTGTAAATTCCTTCAATAAAATCAGCACAGATTTTTTAATATCAGAGTTTGAAATCTTATGAATCTTGCTGTTCTGAATGTCAGATTAAAACATCAAATAACCAAAGGAATTTAATGCTTCAATCGTTATAAGTATAATGGCATTGAGCGTATACATCAGGATTATTCCTGTGAGAAGTACGAGGATTTTGCGGTCGGTCCGTCCGGTTCATCACTCAAAAGCAATATCATTATTAAAGGAAAAACAAGGTCGGCAAAATTGCAAAGGTAGTCAAAAATATTCTGTTGTTGAAAACAATCAGAAATTCACCTTGAACGGTGAGAAAAGCTCCTTTGTCGATTACGAAAACGGCGATTACAGAATCAAGGCAGATAGTAAAATTTCAAAAAAATGCCCCGATTTCAAGGAAATTCCTTTTAACGAAATCGGCAGAAAATAAGCGGAGGCAATAAAATGTATTTTAAAAATATCGGAACAATTAAATTTGAGGGCGAAAATTCAAAAAATCCCCTGTCGTTTAAATATTACAATGCGGACAAAATTGTTGCAGGCAAAAAGATGCGCGAGCATTTAAAATTTGCCATGAGTTACTGGCATACAATGTGTGCTGACGGAACAGATATGTTCGGCAGAGGAACAATCAACAAATCCTTCGGCGGAAAAACGGCTATAGAGATTTATGAGCACAAGGTATACGCCGCATTTGAGCTTATGGAAAAGCTGGGGATGCAATACTTTTGTTTCCACGATCGTGATATTGCTCCCGAGGGTGCAACCTTAAAAGAAACAAACGAGAATCTTGACAGAATCGTTCCGATTATCAAGTCAGAAATGAAAAGAACAGGCATAAAGCTTCTTTGGGGAACGGCAAACTGCTTTAATAATCCCAGATATATGTGTGGTGCAGGAACATCACCAAACGCTGATGTTTTTGCTTATGCGGCTGCACAGATAAAAAAAGCCCTTGAAATCACCGTAGAACTTGACGGTCAGGGCTATGTGTTCTGGGGCGGCAGAGAGGGCTATGATACGCTTCTGAATACTGATATGACAAAAGAGCAGGACAATATGGCTTATCTTATGCGAATGGCTGTGGATTACGGCAGGAACATCGGATTTACGGGTGATTTTTATATAGAACCGAAGCCCAAGGAGCCTACAAAGCATCAGTATGATTTTGATGTGTCAACCGTTCTTGCTTTTTTGAGAAAGTATAACTTGGATAAAGATTTCAAAATGAACATAGAGGCTAACCACGCCACACTTGCAGGACACACTTTCCAGCATGAGCTGAGAGTTGCAAGGGATAATGGCGTTTTCGGTTCCATAGACGCCAACCAGGGCGATATGCTTTTAGGTTGGGACACCGACCAATTTCCTACGGATTTATACAGCACAACAATGTGTATGTACGAGGTTTTGAAAAACGGTGGTTTTACCAACGGTGGACTTAATTTTGATGCAAAAGCAAGACGAGCAAGCAACACATACGAGGATGTTTTCCTTTCCTATATTGCAGGTATGGACGCTTTCGCTTACGGTCTTATCGTTGCCGACAAAATCATTTCAGACGGCGTTATGGATAAGTTCGTCGAAAACAGATACAGCTCATATACCGAGGGTATCGGCAAAAAAATTGCTGACAGGCAAACCTCCCTTGCAGAGCTTGAGCAGTACACGCTGAACAACGGAGAGCCGACAGCAGAAAGCGGAAAACAGGAATATCTTGAAGCACTTGTTAATCGGTATATTATTTTAGCAGGTAAGGATTTATGAGTTATTTTATCGGAATTGATGTGGGGACATCTGCAACAAAATCCGTACTGTTTGACGAAACTGGAAAGATTATTATTTCGAACAGCAGTGAGTACGAGCTGATTCAGCCTCATAACGGTTGGGCACAGCAACTACCTAATGATTGGAAAAATGCCGTTATTAATACTTTGAAAAAAACAGCCGAGAATGTTAATTCCGATGAAATCAAGGGCATTGGTGTTTCGGGTCAAATGCACGGTCTTGTTGTGCTTGATGAAAATAATGAGGTTTTATATGACAGCATTATTTGGTGCGACCAAAGGACAGAAAAAGAGGTAAATCAAATTATTGATACTATCGGAAAGGAAAGATATATTGACCTGACCTTAAACGCTCCAAACACCTCTTTTACATTGAGTAAGCTTTTGTGGTTAAAGAATAATGAGCCTGATATTTTTTCAAAAATACGAAAGGTGCTTTTGCCAAAGGATTACATAAATTTTTGCTTAACCGGTAATTTTTCAACCGATGTTTCGGACGCAAGCGGAACAGGATATTTTGATGTTAAAAACAGAAAATGGAGTAAAGAAATTCTTGCCGCATTCAATATTGACAAAGAATTGTTGCCGCAGGTTTATGAAAGCTCACAGGTTGTTGGAAATATAACTGAAGATATTGCAAAACAAACTGGTTTATCAACAAATACAATTGTCGTTGCAGGAGCAGGAGACCAAGCGGCAGCCGCAGTGGGAAACGGTGTTATTAAACCGGGTTGCACAAGCATTTCGCTTGGAACAAGCGGTGTTGTGTTCACAGCAGTTGACAAGCCTGTATATGATAAATTCGGAAGAACTCACACCTTTTGCCATGCTGTTGAGGATATGTGGCACATTATGGGCGTAACGCAGGGCTGTGGTTTGTCGGTGAATTGGTTTAGAAAGAACTTTGCACAGGCGTACAGTTATGCCGAGCTTGATGAAAACGCAAAGGAAATCACAAGTGACGGAATAATCTATTTGCCTTATTTAATGGGAGAAAGAACACCTCATCTTGACCCTAATTGCAGAGGCTCTTTTACGGGCATTTCAGTCAATCATAACTGTTTCAACTTTTATAGAGCTTTGTTGGAGGGCGTTTGCTTCAGCCTCAAAGATTGCTGTGAGGTCATTTGTGAATCGGGCATTGATTTGAATATGGTAAAAGTCGGTGGAGGAGGCGCAAAAAGCAAGTTGTGGTTGCAAATTCTTGCCGACATTACAACGAATAATCTATATTCATCTCAATGTGTAGAAAGCGGAGCGTTAGGCGTTGCTATTCTTGCAAGCGTAGGAAGCGGTTATTATAATTCGGTGGAAGAAGCAAGTGCAAAAATGACCGACAGCAATTTAGCAATGACAAGATTCAATCCCGGAAAGATTAATTATTATAATTCAACTTATAGTGTATATAAGAATCTCTATTTTGCAGTGAAATCAGCACGGGAGAATAAGAATGATTGAAAAACTAGAAAAATTTAAGACAGTGTGGAAAAAGTCACTATAGGGAAGATTTTTAACAATAAAGGAAATGTTAAGTTATGCTGTTGCAGGTATCGGAGTCTCTTTCATTGTCAATGTTATCAGTATTTTCTTAACAGCAGAAATGATACCGTATATGTATCAAATTGATGTTATTCATGGAAGAAAAATATTTACCAATTTTGAAAGTAATGATTTCTCTTTCAAAGAAAATTCGCCCGCCTATGAGTTGGGAATAAGCAAAATTGATGTGAATAAGATTGGCGTTCAGCACAATTGGTATTTTTAAGGAGGAAATGTTATGCAGGCAACATACAAAAAGCAGCTTGATGAATATTTAGAAAAAATTGATTCCGTTATAGAAAACGGCAGGTACAAGGATAATTGGGAAAGCCTTTCTGCATATCCTGTTCCTAAATGGTACAAGAACGCTAAATTCGGTGTGTTTCTTCACTGGGGTGTTTACAGTGTTCCGGCATATTACAACGAGTGGTATCCCAGACTTATGTATTACAAGGGAAATCCTGTTTATTGGCATCATAAAAAGAAATACGGCAAGGATTTCAATTACCGTGATTTTGTGCCAATGTTTAAGGCAGAAAACTTCGATGCAGAAAAATGGGTTAGCATTTTGAAAAATGCAGGAGCAAAATACATTATGCCTGTGGGTGAACACCACGACGGATATAAAATGTATGACAGTGCTTTATCTCAATGGACCTCAGTAAAGCAGGCACCGCATTGCGATTTCTTGGGAGAACTAAAAAAAGAATGTGACAAACAGGGTATAACATTTGCTACATCAAGTCACCGTGCAGAGCATTTTTGGTTTCTAAACGGTGGTAGAACTGTGGGCTATGATAACGAAGTGCTTGATGAAAAATATCGTGATTTTTACGGACCTGCGCACAACATTCATAAAATCAACAATTTACATAATATGTTCAAGCAGGAGCACGGAATAACTCCGACAAAGGAATGGCTCGAGGATTGGCTTGTTAATTCTTGCGAATTGATTGACAAGTATCATCCGGAAACCCTTTTCTTCGATTGGTGGGTAATGAACTATGCTTTCAGACCTTATATGAAAAAGTTCCTTGCCTATTACTACAATCGGTCGGTGGAATGGGGCAAAGAGGTCTGCGTTCAGTATAAGTCTGATGCGATTATGTATAATGTCGGTATTTTTGATCGTGAAAGAGGTCAGCTTGCCGCGACCTCACCTTACATTTGGCAAAGCGAAACATCTACTGCCTATAATTCCTGGTGCTACTGCACAACAAATAAATTCAAAACCGCAGGTAAAATTGCGGGAACCTTTATTGATGTTATTAGTAAAAACGGTAACTTTGTTTTGAATTTAGGTCCAAAGGCTGACGGAACCTTCTGCGAAGAAGAAATGCAAATATTAGAGAAATTAAGTGATTGGACGACCAAAAACGAAGAAGCAATATGGGGAACTCAACCTTATAAGCTTTTTGGTGAGGGAAAGAATCACGGCAATTCCTCATTTAATGAAAAATATAATTACTCACATAAGGATTACCGTTTTACATACAAAACGGGCAGTATTTACATATTCGCATTAAAGCCCGACAGAGAAACATTTAAGATTAAATCGTTAAAATACAGTGGAGATATGTTTGCTGCTGATATAAAAAATGTTGAGGTTTTAGGGTATAATCAAAATCTGCATTATGAAAGAAATAACAGGTACTTAAAGATAGAACTTGACAGTCCTATTGAAACAGATATGCCTTTGTGCTTTAAGGTTTCAATAGATTGATGAGGTATAAATATGAAAAAAGAATCTTACTGATGGCTACCTTTGCATTTTTGATGGATAAACAATATAAAAGTGCAAATTTAAAGTTAGGGTTTAAAGTTTTATTACTTTAAGCCCTCTTTATTTTTTTGAAATGTCTCTCAAATTTTTTGCTCATTTCAATTCGTGTTACGATTTTGATTTGAGCGATGTCTCTCAAAAGTCTCAGTCATAAATGCCCTAAATCGCAATAAAATGACTTCGGAATTTGCTGTCTCTTAGAATCTCTCAAAAACTCTCACAAGATTTTGAGGCAAAGAAAAAGTGCCCGAATACCGCCATAAAAAGCAGTATTCGGGCATAAAAAAGCCTCGGAACACGAATGTTCCGAGGTAATGGCAGCAGGTTCAAAATTGAATTCGAATGTAATCGGATCACTGTTAAACTTGCATTTCATAGCATTTTCGGTTAATCCACGAATCACCTTTTCCGAAAGGTGCCGAATAGTATTCAGCCATACTCTCAAGTACGGATTCAAGAATGATACCCTCAGAGCCTTCGCTGATATTTTCATTTGCAGATATTACCTTAACACCGTTCTTACGAAGCTGTGCCTTGTAACGAGCCGAGTCATAACGATTACGGGCAAACCTATCCAGCTTCTAAACAATGATAACATCAAACATATTCTTTGCAGAATCCTTAATCATTTTCTGAAACGCAGGACGCTTGTCGGTAGTAGCAGAGAAGGCTCGGTCAATATATGAATCAATGATTGTAATGTCATTGCGTTTTGCAAAGTCGTTGCACTCACGGAGCTGACCTTCAATGGACTCTTCACGCTGATTATCACTTGAGTATCGTGCATAAATTACACCGTTCATATTCAATTTTACCTCCTGTGTTGTGTGTTATAGCTCTAAACGACAGGAAAGTCAAATTATTTTTATAAAACTTGTTGCAAATAAGTATTAATATCAATTGCTTGATATAATTGATCTTCCGTCGTCCAAGCTACAGTAGTATTAATGCTTAATAGATATTCAATAAGTTGGTCTATTTTTTCCACGTCAGCATCTGTATACAAATATAGTTTTCTTAGTGTCTTATCTTGAGGATGCCCAACTGAAAGTTTTCGTGGCCCAATGAATACCGTTTTCTCATCATCTGATATTCTGTTAATTATTCTACAGTTATCACGCAAATTATGTTTTCTTTCTTTTCTACTTATAGTTTTTGGGATATTGGCATTTAAACATTCCAAAAAATCTTCAAATTTAAAACTATTGCCATCGTTTACGTTTAAGTTTAATTCGTCTAAAAATGCCTGCTGATCACGATCCTTAAAATAAATCAAAAACTTATCTTTAAAATGATTACCATACATTTTTAATTCAAGTAAACGGCGTGTATTTCTCATATATACAAATAATTTATCCTTGCTTTTTTCATCTTCATCCGACAAAAAAATCATAAATAAAAACTCTCCGTTTGCATATTTGAAATCAAAAGCAACGGCTTTTTCTGGTGATTTCATTGTTTCAATATAAATTCCGCTCAATTTATTCAAATCAAATGCAATTGTCATAAAGAACTCCTTTACAATAATATAAGTGCATATTTTTAATTCATTTATTAATTGCTTTCAAACCATACATTTATCTCATCTTTACTTGGCTCTTCGAATTTTGACAACATTTTATTCAACAGACCTTCATCAACATAAAAGTCGGAGCCACCGTTTCCATTTTTAATTTTGTTGTTTCGTTCTTCAATCAACTGCTTCCATCGTAATTGTTCTATACCAATATAATGCCACTCAACATCAATACCGAATTGATTGAAATATTTGGTTGTTTTCTGTCTTTCTGCTTTTGTCCAAAAGCCCCAATCCCAGATAACATTGCAGCCTGCTTTTACAATTTCAACAGCCTTTTTCATAAGATATTTATTTACTATTTCGGCAAAAGCATTGTAAAACTCACCTTGCTCATTATCAATCAAATCATAGGTGGCTTCATCTATTGACAGTATAACGGCATTTTCTTTTTCTTTAATTTGCTTTGCATAATATGATTTACCACAACATATTTTACCGCATATTGCAATTATTTTTGACATACTATACTTCAATCTCCATTGCTATTTTTGCACTTGGCACACCTTGATATTTTTGTTTATTAGAATATTCGGCTTCATTAGTGATACACTTGATAACGTTAATAACTCCACCATGAGTTACCAACAATACATTTTTATCATAATCAATAAGTGTTTTCCTCAGATTATCCCAAGCATTGCTTATTCTTTCATAAAATTCCTTTGGACTTTCACCGTGAGGATAATGTTCTTCCCAGTCTAATTTTCTCCAGTAGAGATTTGGATATTTTTCTTCGGCAATATGATTATCCAAGCCTGCAAGATCACCGTTATTAACCTCTCTGAAATCCATATCATACTTCACAGGTACGGACAACTTCTCCGAAATAATTAATGCGGTTTGTTTTGCCCTGATTATATCACTTGAAACAATCATTCCGATATTATATTCATCAGATTTGCTTAATATTTCATCAGCCAAATCAACAGATTGTTTAACTCCTAAATCTGTTAACGAACAATCACTCCATCCACCTCGAACGCTATCGTCATCCTGACCGTGCCGTGCTATGTATATCTTCACTTTTACAATTCCTCTTTTGTCATTGAATAAATAATTGCATCATTTCTTTCGCCGGTATGTTTGTTTATTCTTCTATCTCTTAAAACTGCGTCCTTATGCATTCCTGCTTTTTCCATAACTCTGCCGCTTGCAGGATTTTCACTGATATGCCTTGCCTCGACTAAGTAAAAATCACATTCCTTCAACAAATACTCAATTACTGCTCTTAATGCTTCTGTTGCATAGCCATTGCCCCAATACTTTGAGCCATAGCAGTATCCGAGTTCGCAAGTAGAATGTTTTTCTAATGCAGTCATAACGCTTATGCTGCCTATAATTTCGTGAGTGTTTTTAATTTCTACAACCCAATTATAGCAGCCCTCGTCATACGCTTTAATCCAAGACTCAAGTAGAGCTTTTGTTTCGTCAATATTTTTGTGAACATTCCATGCTAAATATTTACAGCATTCAGTATCGCTCGCCCAATTATTGTACATATCATCAGCATCAGTAATAGTAAATTTTCTTAATATCAATCTGTTTGTTTGAATAGTTTTTGTACGATCCTTAAACATATTTTTCTAATTCCTTTAATAACTTTGCTTTCATTTTTTTAAGTTCTTTTTCATTTGGGATATTATCCTTATTCCACATTATTTCTTGCGGCAACCACCACACAGGACCTTTGCCGTCATTTCCATATTCACCAAGGTCTCCTTTAACTCTTGGAAACAAATGCCAATGCAAATGGGTATCACCGTTGCCGAGGCACTCATAATTCATTTTGTCACATTCAAATGCTGTTGCAACAGCTTTTGAAACAATAACCATTTCTTCCATAAACTTTGCAAGAAACTCGTCTTCTAATTGATAAAGCTCGGTTGCGTGCTTTTTGCACATAAAAATGGTATATCCGTAAAAATGTTGATTCCAACCGAGGACGACAATTCCTGTTTCAAGCTCTTTAACAAAGAACGGATTTTCACCTTGTAAGGATTTTTCTATCGTATTGCAAATATCACACATTACAATTCCTCCGACGATTTCAAATGTAAATTACATTCGTATCTGTCACCTTGATAATATTTATATTTCTATTTCCATAAAGCCTACAGTAAAGGGTAGATGTTCAAATTTCTTAGTGCCTGTATGAACAAAGCCTATTTTTTCATACCATTCTTTCAGTATTGTGTTTTCTTCAACAATTCCGATTTTAATTTTATTTGCGCCAAGAATGTTTTTTGAATATGTAATGGCATAATCGACTAACTCTTTACCTATCCCAAGATGTCTGTACTCAGGCAACACTGCCAAATTGTTTAGTTCAACGCTATAATCATTAATTGACAAAGAAAAATATCCAGCAAAGCACCCGTTATACTGATACAAAAACATAGGTGCATCATTATCAAACTGCGAGACGAGCTTATCAATAGGAATAAATGCTGTATGACTTGGGCAATTATCCTTTGTCAAGTTCAATTCATCTGCGACCGTTTGAAAACTTTTATGGATTATATTAAGGCAAATATCAAATTGTTCTTTTGATTCTACTCTAATAATCATATTGAACTATCCTTAAGTAATATTTTACAATACAATAATATCATAAAATTACAAAATATCCAAGTATAATTAATTATTGATAGGGTGCATTTGATGTACCCACCGAGAGCATTAGACTGCACACAAATAATAGAAATCACTTTCTAAAAAATTAGGCTACCCCTAGTATGATAATTTATATAATAACAATAAGAAAGGGCAAACTTAAAGTGAGGGTTTAAAGTTTTATTACTTTAAACCCTCTTTATTTTTTGAAATGTCTCTCAAATTTTTTGCTCATTTCAATTCGTGTTACGATTTTGATTTGAGCGATGTCTCTCAAAAGTCTCAGTCATAAATGCCCTAAATCGCACTAAAATGACTTTGGAATTTTGAAATTTGCTGTTTCTTAGAATCTCTCAAAAATCTCTCAGAATTTTATTTTTGCTTAACACAGCAAATTCGTATGAGGAATTGCGAATCTTACAATGAGGTGTCGAAAGAAACTCTAAATTCACATTATCTTTTACAGTAGGGTAGTGCATCATTTGATGACGAAGAATATAAAAGTGTTCTTCGTTTAGTTTTACAAACAAAATGTCATATATGACGGCAAATAAATAACATCATTTTTTACGATTAAATTCTTTGGATGAATTACATGAAATTTTCCGATTCGCTGATGGTTCAACCATACGCCTAAACGGGACAAAACATTTTGAGAACGGTAATTGCTTTTTGCTACAAAGATTGCGATATTGTTATAACCGATTTCATCAGCGCTATACTGCAAAACAACCTTAACCGTTTCAGTGGAATAACCATTTCCCAGAATTTTGACCCAAAGCAATAGGAAATAAAGCCAACCTTTGCAGCTATATTTTCGTCATATGAATATATCGTTCCGAACATTTTTATAGACACAAACAAGAAAAATACATAGGGATACACAAGTAGATGCTTCATAATATGTTGCACTACTCGAATGGGTTATTTTATTTGCGTAGTCCCATGTTGCCTTAGTCAATTTTTTGATCATGCTGCGATAATCTGCGTTATCAGATTCATTTAAATAGAATTGGATAGTCAGTTCGGCTTTTTTCTTAAAATTGGAAGCTTGTGGTTGCTCTTGATTACCTGTCATATGCGAATCATAAATATAATTTCCAAGTTCAATTAGTATTTCTCTGCTTTGAACACCAATTGATTGAAAATCTTCTATTTCTGTTGCCAAATCAATTTGGGCGGCAACGCTTCTTAGTTTACGTAAAAGTTGAGGAGCAATCTCAGTACCTAATGAAGCCGATTCAATATAGTCATCAGGATTGTATTGCTTCTGCGATGCCTGCATTCGTTCCATTAATCCCATATGAAATGAGTAGACTTCGTCTGTTCCAAAATAGTATGCGCCTTGCGGATACAAATTCATGGGAACAGTGTCTCCCTCTACAACCCACCACGCTCCGTCAGTATCAGTTTTTACATTCCAAACTGTCACGTCTAAATCGAGGTCGTCAAATTGCTGTTCGGGTTTGGCACTCAAAACCTTGCATTTATGCTGACTTTGCGATTCAACATATTTTGATACATCTTCATATGTCCGTTTTTCCATACGAATATCTATATAATTTATTTTAAATTAACATAATTCTAACCAAATATATATGTTTGGTTGCTTTTTAATCTTTAGAATTTATAGGCTCAAAAGGAATTGGCTCTGTGCAGGTGTGCTTTTCGGGATGGAGCGTATACTCCTCAGCATAAGAACCGGACTCGCCGTATATCGTGAAATGTGAGCCGGAATTTATGGCAGCACCGATTTTTTTAACACTGCTCGGAATAACAACTTTTGTAAGATTTGGGCAGCCGAAAAATGCAAAATCGCCTATTGCTACAACAGAGTCGGGTACTGTAATTGACTCTACATTATTGTTATTTGTAAAACAGTTGCCGCCAATTTCTTTTACAGGATAATTTTCAATACTGCTTGGAATAATTACATTTTTCTCATCACCGTCATAGGAGTTAATTGTTACATAAACGTTTTTATTATCATCTGTTAAAATGTAATATATAAAACCGTCGTCTGTCTTTTTTCTCTCGATTTCGGGTTCATCCTCAGTGACCTCGTCTGTGGCTGATGAATCAACATTATTACCGCTTTTTGCGACTGCGGGTTTGACCAAAAAGGCATTCAAAAAAACACAGCCAACAATTATTATGGCAAAAACGGATAAAAAAATGAGTGCCGATTTCTTTTTTAATAATTTACTATTCAATTAATCTCCCCTCCGATACTGTTAAAATTGTGTCGCAGAGTTCATCCAGGTCCTCTTTGTGATGCGTGGCAACAATAACTGTAGCACCACGCTGTTTTTCCTCTTTAATGATACTGTAAATAAGCTGAACGCCGTCATTATCAAGCGCATTTGTCGGCTCGTCGAGCAAAATTATATTCTGCTTTTCAAAAATTGCCTGAGCAACATTCAACCTTTGTTTCATGCCGAGAGAAAACTTTTTTACTTTCAAATCCGAATTAAGACCGACACGCTCTAAGCTGTTTCTTATATCTTCGTCACTCGCAATTTTCTTAATGTCTGCAAGCAAACGTAAATTGTCAAAAGCATTGTATTTAGGCAGAAGCTCCATACTTTCTATGACAATACCCGCATTCGGCGGAAATGAAATGTCACGGTGAAGTTTCTCGCCGTCAATTATAATCTCACCATCGTCAGGAACAATAAGGCCAGCAATAGCTCTCAAAAGCATCGTCTTTCCTGAGCCGTTGTGACCGCAAAGGCCATATACCATACCGTTTTCAAATGTATAATTAATATTATCAAGCACAAGATGTTTTCCCAATGTTTTGCTCACATTTTTTAAAGTAATCATTGTTTTTCCTCCTAAAATATATCTGTTTTTTTGAATTTATATATATTACCGACGATAAGGCATAAACATATTAATAATAAAACAGCAAATGATTTTATATAATATGTTTCGCTTGTTAATGCACCGTTCACTGCGCCAAACATCAGACAAGGAAAGAATAATACTCGTACAATAATACTGTCTGCAAGAAAATATCCTACGCTATATGAAACTAAAGCATAAGCACAGCATATAATTGCCGCCTGCTCCGGTTTAAAAAAGTATTCAAGCATCATCTGGAGCATTTGCATAGTGAAAATACATATTATGTATATCGAAACACAGCGTATCATATTGCCTGCTTGAACAGATTTCAAGCTTGCGCTGAATATAAATGACGTGATAATTTGAAATGCGGTAATAACCAATACCGACAGAAAAATTTTGACGATTTGCTTAATGATTAATTTCGTTTTTGAATATTGCCTTATAATGTAAAGCTTTCCGTAGCCGTGAGTTAAATTATACAGAGTTTCGCTGAAATAAAAGTGCATAAAAAACACCGGAACGAGAAAAACAGCCATCGTAATTATGTCCATAGCGTCTTTGCTTTCCCTATTGATACCGACAGCAAAGGAATATAAATGCAAGCTCTCGTCATTTAAAAAATAAAGTGCTTGGAATATGATTATAATCATTAAAAATAAACCGACTGCTTTATTTCTTTTCATTGTTCAAGATGTCCTTTTTTTGAAATTTGAAATACGAAAAAATTATAATTATTATCGCAAAACTTATCTCCCTGATTATGGCGAAAATAACAGCTGACATATTATTTTCAAAAATCAGATTTTCGATAATATTTGCGTCGTTAACCGGCAGCCAACCAAAAAAATTAGACAAATAAAATTCTAAAACGTAAACGGCAAATAAAATATACGGCGCAATTTTTTTATTGGTAAACAATCTTATCAAAAGAAATACCCCACCGACTCTGACAAAATATAAAGAAATTGTAATAAAATTTAATGAGCAATATTTTATTATGTGAAGTTCGTTTATCAATTCGCCGCCAAAAATTCGGTAAGAACATATTATGCTGACTGCCTCGTGAAAAAAGGCACAAATAAATGAAAAAGCAATTATATTTAAAACACATTGCGCCAACAGCCCTTGGGCCAGCGTGATGCTGGCAGGTATCTTATGACGTTTCATCGTAAAGCAGATAATTAATTGCAAAGGCAAATGGCAAAGGGAATACTAAACAGCAAGCCCTTGTTCCATAAAAATTATCTGTAAAAAATTCGGTCAGCTTATCTTTGTTTGAATAGTTGAATAATATATCTCCCTTAAAGTTTACATAACTCCAATTGAAAAAAAACCACAAAAAAATCATAATAAACAAAGCCAATGCCGATACCACAGCATACTTTGAAGCGGTATGCTTAAATTTTTGCATAATGCACCTCTTTTATCGCCGCACCGATTGTCAATACTACAAAAATTCCGAGAGTTATGACAAATACGGGTATTTTCGTATCTAAGCCATATTCGCAAAACGGTTGTAATGCGAGCATAATGGATTTGTCGGTGTGCGCCGGCAAAAACCATAAAAGAAAGAGTAAAGGATAAACGATTTTTCTGATTTTAATTGCCATTGCAAGTGCCGCTCCGGCAGCGCCAATTGCTCCGGACAATAAGGACGTGGTAAATATGTAAATTATATTTGTTACGGTTGGATGTGTTGCCTCAATATAAAAAAGGCTCGTCTTATCCTCATCAACTAAATTTTCGCTGAATATGCTGTAGGTCGCCGTATTGAAAATTATTTCTGACATAAGCATATTTAAAAGCAATGTAAAAAGTATCAGGAAAAAGGAAATGCAAAATGATTTTGTAATATTTGTTATTACATAATTCTTTTTGCCCCATTTGGAAATAAGCACATTTCGATATTTCGTCGTGCAGTCCTCAAAACAATCATCGCAACTGATAATGAGCAGATATAATGGAAGAAAGTTGAAAAAGAGCGAATGAAATATAAATGAGGTCGATGTTAAAGAAAGAAATGTTGATGACCACGGCGCCATAGGCGTCGCTCCGTGGTGAATACTAACCAGTGTAGATATTAAATCCATTATCGGCAATAAAAACAGCAGAAATATAAATCCAAGCTTGATTTTATCATTGATAATTCTTTTTAAATAATATGAAACTTTCAAATCATTACGTCCTCCCTTCATAAAAATTTATGTGCCCCTGCACACAACAAAAATCGTATGCAGGGGATATTTTTGCAAGGTAAATTTTATATTGTTATATTGTTCCGCCGGTTTCTTCATCCCAATAACCTGCTACTGTATAGCTTTTGTTTACATTATTATTGTTCTTGCAGCCTAATGACACTCCTTGCTTTGACGCTTCGGCATACGCTTTGTAACGATGGTCTCCCGTTTCGGATTTAACAAGATGTTGGTCCGAATATTGTATCCTACGTATACCGTTGCTTGCCAAGAAGTAATAAGCTTGTGTGTGCTTACCCTCGGTGCTGGCAGTCATATTCACTTTCCACGGATTGTTTGTTCTTGTGGTTTCCCTATACCTATCTCCGGTATAGTTCCTTGCTGAGTTTGCTTTCATAGTAAATGAAAATGCAACATTGTCGTTTCCTGCAAGGGCAGTCATTGAAAAGCCTGCTGTAAAGCAACTAAGAATTATCAAAAAAGTCAAAAAGATTTTTGCATGTTTCATAATGTTTGTCCTTTCTTTTGAGCAAGCGCTCTGTAATCAATTAAATATTTTTGTTAGGAAAGTAATAATGAAAAAATTCATATTACCTCATAAATGTGCGACGGAATTATTGTAACTGCCATAGCCGTAGAAAGAAAACTTGATATAATCTTTTTTGTTACATATCCTTTTTGTTTGAAAACAAATTCACACAAATATGATTTTTATGTTCACCTTTTTAAGTTGAAATTATCACCGCCTTATACAAATAGTCAAATAATATATTTCGATATCAATGTATCAAAATTCTGATTTCGCTACAATAGTAAATGTCAAAATGCAAAGATATTATGTCAAAATGCAAAAAGCAGACACACAAAATGTGCGCCTGCTTGGATAACTGATATTTAATTTTGCGATAATAAAGAAATTATTAAAGTAAATTCTCGTTTGTTTTCATTATATTCCCATTGACAATCTCCGTTATATTGCTTAAGAACTTTTTGAATACTTTTAACTCCAAGACCATGGTTAATTTTGTTCTTTTTAGTAGTTTCTAAATCATTTCCTTTTATTTTGGGTGGAGTATCACAACTATTGGTTATTGTTACAACATCGTAAGTGTTAATGTGGTCTGTTGCAATATTTATTGTTTTGCTCGACGATTTTTCTGCGGCTTCTATTGCATTATCCAAAGCGTTGCTTAGAATCGTTACTAAATCATTGCTTTTTACGTATTTTAAATTAGTTACACAGACATCAAAACTGAAGCTTATATTTTTTATTTCACATTCGGTTGCATATTTGCTGATAATTACATCAAGCATATGATTTCCGCTATGACAAACACTACTGTAACTTTTCAAATTACTAATCATTTTATTTAAATATTCATCTATTTCCGGATTTGTATTCAAATTGTGAATTGCATTAAGATGATTTTTTGTATCATGAGCATATATTCTTAAATCTTCATTCTGCTTTTCAAGAATATTATAGTAATTTATATCCATATCCTGTTTTTCAACCTGATTTTTCAGAGCAAATATAAGATTTTCTTTTTCAATGCTTTGCTGATAGGAAATAAAAAGAACCACTATAGATGCAAAAAGCGCAAAACTTACACCCGATAATAAAAGCTGATAATTATAGCTTAATTCAAAACGTGTACACATAGACCAGAATATCAATAATGTAGCAATTACAATAACAGGGTACATATATAAAACTGCCGGAAATTTAATATCTCCTTTTTCTTTTTTGATAAATTTCGCCATTATAAGACAAGTCATAAAATATAATAACTTACTTATCACAACATCCAATACAAAAAATGATAATTTATCAACATAAGCAGTAACTTCTGTATTGGTTACAATTGAAATTAAAAAAATCGCTGCAAATTCCAATGAAGCATTAAATATATCTAACATTATCGAATAAAATAAAACTCGTGTGAATTTGATTTTGTAGCATACAAAACCAAATAATAAGTTTATAAGAAGAAAGTATAGTGTATTTAACCAAACAATATTAGAAAGTACAATGTCAAACAATGCACCACTTAAAAATAATAATGTACCAATAGTTAAGCATATAGGGATTTTTTGCTTTCTATCTCCGATTAACGAGAAAAAGCTATATGAAATAAGCATTTCAATAAAATATGTTAAACATATTGCTAAATTATACATCTATTATCTCCTTTTAAGATATTGAAACCAATATTTATGAAAGTCAACTTGTTTTCGTGATGCAACGGGAATTTCAATAGTATTATCTAATACTATGTTCGAATAAGAATTTTTTGTGATGTAATGGAGATTAACAAGGAAGCTTTTATGAACTAAATAAAAAAATGTATTAGGTAATTCCTCCATCCACTGATTTAAATCCCGTCTGGCAACATATTCTTTTCCTTCTCTTGTACGAAGTATTACCTTTCTGTTTTCCCTTCTAATATACACAATATCATCAACAAGTATTTTTTTATCTTCTCCGCCATTATATAAAAACAAATCAATATATGTTTTATCTATATATTGCAATGCTTTATCTAAACTTGCATACAAACGCTGCACATCAAATGGCTTTTCAAAAAATCTGAAGGCATGCAAGTCCATTGCTTCATCCTGATATTCATCAAAAGCTGTTACAAAAAATATAACGACTTTTTCATTTCGTTCTTTCAGCTCTTTTGCTATCGTTATTCCATCTATATCAGGCATCTGAATATCAAGAAATGCCAAATCATAAGAAGTAGAGTTTTCAAAAATCTTTTTAGGAGAAGTAGTAGCATAAATGTCAGCTTTTATACAATGAGCTGCTGTATATTCAGTAATATGCTTTTTTAAAATTTCTAAATTAGTATATTCATCATCACAAATTAAAATTTTCATAAAACCCTCGCAAAAAAATAACTCTTATCAAAAGTTCTTGATAAGAGTAACTTAACATTTAATTGTTATAGTGTCAACTATTTCTTTTCTTCTCAATTAAATAGTTTAGAAAGTCATTAACAAATTTTCTTTCTTGAGGAGATAATTTTAGCAGGGTATTATTATAAGTTTCGATATCGTCCTTCGGTATTTCGCCTAAAATATAATAATTAGGATCTTCATCAAGTACATTGCAAATATTAACAATAAATTCAACACTTGGCGGATTTTCACCTCTTTCAACATTTGATATTGTATTTTTGGAAGTATTTATCATTTCAGCAAGTTGTTCTTGCGTTATATTTAAGGAATTTCTTTTGCGTTGAATTCTTTCTCCAATATATTCTTTATTATAAGTCATATTAACACCTCTTTTATTTATGCTAACATTTTTAAACCATTACATACACCAAACAGAATGGTAAATCACAATATTTTGGTAGCGAAGGTAAAATTTATTTGTATTTACCAAAATTATATGAATTTTTGCAATTTGACAGTCTATTTTTGCGTTTTGTTTTTTCGCTTGCAATGGAATTTAAAACATGATATTTTAAACTTAAAAAGGAGGAATTTTCATGAAAAAAATTGAAAAGGCATTATTAACTGCATCCAAAAGAATGGCTATTTCATCGTTAAAAAGAGATGCAAACTCAACTACTTGCTGTGCAGTTTACCAGCCCAAAGCACCGGCTTCTCTTGACAAATTCAAAAAGCATATTGACTAATGATTTCGAAATTTGCAGAAAAATTAGTTGATTGTTTGTATTGTCAACACGACATATCAGATGATGAACAAGAACTGTACAAATATGGATTCTTTGTTTTACTTTCGCAGATACTATATTTAATAATTGCAATTATTTTAGGATCCATATTTAAATCAGTTTTTGAAAGCGTTATCTTCTATATTGCTTTTCAGTTTATAAGGAGATATGCCGGTGGCTTTCATGCCAAGACTGAAACAAG
>ENA-OPBD01000336-OPBD01000336.1-human-gut-metagenome-genome-assembly--contig:-NODE-336-length-35757-cov-8.706151_pt1 | contig 35757 bp, 28 predicted proteins | sample MGYA00241062_ERZ501440 | MGnify/ENA primary metagenome ERZ501440 (study PRJEB25962, sample SAMEA2042628) | human gut metagenome | biome: human gut; feature: human-associated habitat; material: faeces...
AGGAGTGTTTTCCTTTTGTCCGTTTCAGACTGAACACGGCTTATCAGCCCTTGATGTTCCATTCTTTCCAGCATCGTCGTAAGAGATGTTATCGCTAATCCGCATTTGACCGAAAGTGACCTGATTGAGATTCCATCCTCCTGCCACAGCACATAAAGAATGCGCCCCTGGGCTCCATTGAACGCATCAATATTCTTTTCGCTGAGAATCCTCTCAAAGATTCGGTCTCCAAGCTGTTTTATTTTGGTAACAAGAAATCCGCCGTTCATTTTCATGCAAATGCTCCTATATAGTAGTTTACTTCAAATAATACCATATAGGAGCTTTGTTGTCAAGAGGCTGTATGTCTAAAACATCCGGAGAGTTTTTCATAGCCTGCGCTTTTTGTGTTCTTTCCGCCCGAAAGCATTGACGCACCGCGCCGAATCCTGTATCATGAAGCTGTTCATTCGGCTGTTTTCGCCCGTTTGGGCATTGTGCATATTATGAAAGGAGTCCTTTCCTCATGGCGATGAATCTGACCCAGAAAATCCTGTCCGCGCACCTGCTCAGCGGTGAACTGATTCCCGGCTCGGAAATCTCCATCCGCATTGACCAGACGCTGACGCAGGATTCCACCGGTACGATGGCGTACCTGCAATTCGAGGCGATGGGTGTCAAGCGCGTCAAGACAAAGAAGTCCGTGGCGTACATTGACCATAACACGCTGCAAACTGGCTTTGAAAATGCGGATGACCACTATTACATCCAAACGGTGACGAAAAAGCATGGCATTTACTGCTCTAAGCCCGGCAACGGCATCTGCCATCAGGTGCAGCTGGAGCGCTTCGGCGTGCCGGGCTACACGCTGCTCGGCTCGGACAGCCATACGCCCACGGGTGGCGGCATTGGGATGCTTGCCATCGGCGCGGGCGGACTGGACGTTGCGGTCGCGATGGGCGGCGGCGCGTATTATCTGGCGTGCCCGCGTGTTGTCGGCGTGCGCCTGCATGGCAAGCTGTCCTACGGCGTTGCGGCGAAGGACATTATTCTGGAAGTCCTGCGCCGGCTGACCGTCAAGGGCGGTGTCGGCAAGGTGATGGAGTACATCGGCGACGGCGTGAAAACGTTGAGTGTCCCGGAGCGCGCGACGATTACGAACATGGGCGCGGAACTCGGCGCGACGACCTCCATCTTCCCGTCGGATGAAGTGACCCATGCGTTCCTCAAAGCGCAGCAGCGCGAGCAGGACTTCGTGCCGCTGTCCGCAGACCCGGATGCGGCGTATGACGAAATCCTCGACATTGATTTGACCGCGCTTGCACCGCTCGTTGCGAAGCCCCATATGCCTGACATCGTGGAAACCGTCAAGCAGTGCGGCCCGATTAAGGTCGATCAGGTGTTTATCGGTTCCTGCACCAACTCCTCCTATACGGATATGATGCGCGTTGCCCGCATTTTGAAGGGCAAGACTGTGCATCCGGACGTAAGCCTGGTCATCGGCCCCGGATCGAAGCAGGTGCTGACGATGCTGGCACGCAACGGCGCTTTGGCGGACATGATTGCGGCGGGCGCGCGCATTCTGGAATCCGCCTGCGGGCCGTGCATCGGCATGGGGCAGTCGCCGCGCACGAACGCCGTCTCCGTTCGCACGAACAACCGCAATTTCTACGGCCGCAGCGGAACAAAGTCCGCCGGCATTTACCTTGTCTCCTGCGAGACGGCGGCTGTCACGGCGCTGACTGGCGTGCTGACGGATCCGCGCTGCCTTGACATTGACCTCGACATCCCGATGCCGGAGACGTACACCGTCAACGACAATCTGGTCATTCCCCCGGTCGCGCCGGGCGAAGAGGACACGGTGGAGGTCGTCCGCGGCCCGAACATTCAGCCCTTCCCGCTGGGTAAGCCGCTGGCAGAAGCGATTTCCGGCAAGGTGCTGCTGAAGATGGAGGACAACATCACCACCGACCACATTGCGCCATCGGACGCGAAGCTCCTGCCGTTCCGCTCGAATGTGCCGTACTTGTCGGACTTCTGCCTGACCCCCGTGGACGCGACGTTCCCGGCGCGCGCGAAGAAGGAAGGCGGCGGCATTCTCGTTGCGGGCATGAACTACGGGCAAGGGTCGAGCCGCGAACACGCCGCGCTTGTCCCGCTGTATCTGGGTATCCGCGCTGTCGTCGCGAAGTCGTTCGCCCGTATTCATCAGGCGAACCTTATCAACAATGGCATTCTTCCGCTGACGTTCCAGAATGAGGCGGATTACGACCGCATCGCGCAGGGCGACACGCTGAGCCTGCCGCACGTCCGCGAGACGGTGGAAAGCGGCAGCGACACGTTCGTGCTGCATAATGACACGAAGGATGAGGATTACATTGTGCTGATGCCGCTGACCGCGCGCCAGCAGGGCTGCATCCTCTATGGCGGGCTGCTGAATTATACAAGAGAGAGCGCAAAGGCGGAATAAGATAGTTTGTCCCCCGGAAGTATGGGCTTCCGGGGGATTTTGCGTTATTATTTCAGGGGGAATAGAGAGGCTTGCGAAAATCTGCTGCTTTTGCTACAATCAAGGAGGAAGGAGGCTGCCCTGATGAAAAATATCAAGTACACCGTCACGCATCCTATCTTTGTGTTCATGAAGAAGCATTTTTGCCCGCACTGCAAGGCAGCACTCACAGTGGAAACGGCGCATCATTTGGTGAACTCCCGTTCCGAAGAAGCAAAGGACTACGATTTTTCCACGGAAGACGGCAGGATGATTGGCACAGTTGACTTCCGCAATCCGTATTTTGCCTGCCCGAACTGCCATGCGGAGTTTTCTGTGGAAGAATTGTGGAAAATGGAGAAGGGAAAAAGGGCAAGCAGATAACGCAGGAAAATTGAAAAATGCCCCCGGAGGCATGGCTTCCGGGGGCATTTTCATATTATAGGTACTTCTTGAATACTTTCTTGAATTTCAGTGACATCTCCATCATCCAGTCAAACTGTGCATTCCACGCGCTGCGATTGTCAAAATCGACCTGTCGTGTCAGCATAATGCGGCTTGCTTTCTTTTCTGGAAGTTCCCGCCAGTCAAGCGTAACGCCCAATTCCTGCTCAATGGCATTCTGTTTTTCAAATAACTGATGATAAAGATCCTTGTCGCCGCGAATATACAGTTCAACAACAAGCAGATTTTCTGTTTTAACCGCGCGTAAGCAAATATCATAAACAGATGAGCCAATGCTCAGGTTCATCCACATTTTGTTTGATGCTTTTCGCTTGCCAAATTGCCTTGCGAACTGCGCGTTTGCATACGCATATTCATTGAAGGCTGTCCAGTAATCCAAGCGGAACTGCTGGCTTTCTGTCTGCTGCTGATTTTTCTTGACGCTCTTAATCCAGTCATTCGGCTTCTCAATCACGCTGAACTTCACCGCAGGATTGGAGCTGCCGACTTTATACAGGTGGATTTCGCACAGGAAGAAGCCGATGTCATCATCCGTGTGGTTATTCAGCCACTCAATCGCCGCGCGGTGTTCCTCGCGTGCGTGCTTTACCACCCAGATAATCGTCTGCGCATCTTTCCCGGCAGCGTAGGTGATAAGTTTGCCCAGATGGTCGTGGTTGGTATCTTCCAGCTGGTTTTCGATGATAACCTTCTGCCCTGTTGCAATATCGGTCGCGATAATATCCACGCTGAAATCGCCCACAGCAGATTCTGTTCCGTCAACTGCAATTTCCATGCCGATTTCATTGCCCAGAATCGCGATGTTCTCATCCTTCGCCAGCCACGGCGTAAAATCCAGTGCTTCATGCGGCCAAACCTTCCGCAAATCCTGCACTTCGGTCAGAACTTCAAGCTGCTCCATAGGGCATACCTCCTTTTGTGTGCGGCATATAGCGGGCGCTTATCTTATGATAGCAGATAGGCAGGGAAACGTCAATCGCAAGTATGTTTTTTTCGCAGCAAAACAGCCGGGGACTGCTTTTCCAGCAATCCCCGGCTTTCGTAATCCCAATGAACCCTTACTTGACTTCCAGCAGGTTCTTGCATTCCGCGAACGCGCGGCGGCCAATGATTTCAATCGTCGCGGGCAGGGTTACGCTCTTGAGCTTCGTGTTGCCCTCGAACGCCTGCGCGCCGATTTCCACCACCGGCAGACCCGCCACCGTGTTCGGAACGGTCAGCGTCGATGCCGTGCCGTTGTACTTGACGACCACAATGCCCGTCGAGTCGTCACGAACCGCGAACACGAAGTCGCCCGTCACGGTGAATGCCTTGTTGACAGATTCCAACTCCGTATTGCCGGACAGCGCCTTAATCGTGATGGTGTAGTCGCCCGGCTGCAGCAGCTTCAGACCCGGCACCGTGTAGTTCAGCGCCGCCGTTTCGCCCAGCAGCGCAGCCGTGCCATCCGGCGTGGTCAGCAGCAGCTGATACTTCGTTGCGCCGCCAGCAGCCGTCCACGTCACCGTCAGGTCGTCGCCCTGCTTCGCGGCAGGAACGGTCACAGTCAGCGGATCGTCGGTCATATACAGCGTCAGGGACTGTGCCGGGGAAAGTTCGCCAGCGGTCGTTCCGTAGTAAGGCTTGAACTGAATCGTGCGGACACCGTTGCCGCTGCCCAGCGAAGCGAAGGCGCGCTCGATAACCGTCACATCGCCAGTTGTCGGGTAGCTGGTATTTGCCTTGCTGTCCACATACAGGACGACCTTTGTCGCGTTCTTGGTGTTGACCGTGAACGTCACCGGCACATTCAGCTTCACGCGGCTGGGATTCATGGTGAAGTTGACGACTTCCGGCTTGTTGACCACGGTCGTCGTCAGTGTAATCGTGTACGCCTTAAACTTTTCGCCCGCGGTCGTGCCGTTGTAAGGCTGGAACTGAATCGTACGGACGCCGCCATTATTCCCCAGCGACGAGAACGACATCGTGAACTCGTACTTCGACATGCTGGTCGTTACGTCCTCAAAGCGGCGGTTCACCTGCCCATCGACATACATCAGCAGCTTCGTTGCGTTGTCCAGATAAACAGTGAATTTAATCTGCTCGCCCAGCACCGCGGTCGTCTTGTCAATCTTGACATTCGCAATCACGGGGGCAGCAGACGAACCGCTCATCAGGGAAATGGTGGTTGCGGTGGTCTTGTCGCCGCCGACTGCGCCGTTGTAAGCTTGGAACGCAATGGTACGCTTGCCCCCGTTGTTCCCCAGCGAAGAGAACGCCATGGTGAAGGTGTATTCCGTCATATCAGGGGTGATGTTCTCGAAGCGGCGGTTGACACTGCCGTCGATGTACATCAGCACCTTCGTGGCGTTCTTGATGCGCAGGGTGAAGGTGATATTTTCGCCCAGCGTCGCGTTCGGATTGCTGATTTTCAGCAGCTCAACCCGCGGCTTGTTCGCCACGCTGATGGTAATCGTCTTGGTGTCGGACATAGCGCCGGGCGTGTTGCCATTGTAGGGCTGGAACGCCACCGTGCGCACGCCGCCGTTTGAACCGAGCGTCGAGAAGGACATCTGGAACGTCGTTGCGCCGTCCTTCACGTCGTAGATGTAGCGGTTCAGCTTGCCATCAATGTAGACACGCATCTTCGTTGCGTTCTTGGTGTTGATGGTGAAGGTGATGGTTTCGTTCAAATCAACCGTGGATTTGTTCAAACTCCAGCTGGTCACGGTCGGCTTGTTCGGGCTTTCGTTTGCGACAGTCACAACACGTTCGGAGGTCTTTTCACCCGCCGTCGTGCCGTTATAGGCTTGGAACGCAATGGCGCGCTTGCCCCCGTTGCTTCCCAGCGACGAGAAGGACATGGTGAAGGTGTATTCCGTCATATCGGGGGTGATATTCTCGAAGCGGCGGTTGACACTGCCGTCGATGTACATCAGCACCTTCGTGGCGTTCTTGACGCTCAGGGTGAAGGTGATGTTCTCGCCCAGACCCACGGTCGTCTTGTCGATATCCTTCACCGTCACCTGCGGCTTGACAGACGGCTTTGTCAGCGTAATCGTCTGTACATCAGACTTTTCGCCGGGCGTATTGCCGTTATAGGCTTGGAACGCGATGGTGCGCTTGCCCCCCTTGCTTCCCATCGAGGAGAAGGACATGGTAAGCGTCGACGTGTCGGTGGGCACGTCGTAGATGTAGCGGTTGACGCTGCCGTCAATGTACATCAAAATCTTGGTGGCGTTCTTCGTGTGGATGGTGAAGGTGATATTCTCGCCCAGCTCCGCCGTCGCCTTGTCCATTTCGAACGTCGGTTTGCCCGGAATAATCACATCCGCGCGGTCGATGTTTTCGAGGTCATCCGGCACGTCCGTAGGCGCGGGGGTCGACGCGGGTTCCTCGGTCGGCACGACAGCAGGTTCCTCAGTCGGCACGACAGCGGGCTCTTCGGTCGGCACGACAGCGGGCTCTTCGGTCGGCACAACAGCGGGTTCCTCGGTCGGCACGACAGCGGGCTCTTCGGTCGGCTCAACAGCGGGCTCTTCGGTCGGCACGACAGCGGGTTCTTCGGTCGGCACGACAACAGGCTCTTCGGTCGGCTCAACAACGGGTTCCTCGGTCGGCACGACAACAGGTTCTTCCGTCGGCTCAACAGCAGGTTCCTCGGTCGGCTCAACAACGGGTTCCTCGGTCGGCACGACTGCAGGTTCTTCCGTCGGTACGGGCGTGGGTGCAGGGGTCGGCACGGGTTCTTCCGTCGCAGCCGCAAGCACCAGCAGGGCACTGGGCATTTCCACGCCGCTCGCGAAAACACCGGTGTGACGTTGATTCTCAATGCCCTCTTCCGGCACAGGATGCACTGCATCCGCCGCCAGATAGCCATATGCAACGCCAGCCGTCTGGTCATACACGCAGACGGAAATCCGTTCATTCAGCTGACCCTTCTGTGGACGATGCGTCACATACACTACGCCAGTTACCTGACCAACCAGCTCATCGCCCGTCGGATTCAGGTACAGCTGTGCGCTGCTGAACGTCGCGGCAAAGCCGGAGTCAAAGAACTCGTTATCCAGCACGGAGCGGCTGTAATCTACGGCTGCTTCGTCCACGATTTCGGGCGTTTCCGTTGCTTCGGGAGCATCCGTCGCTTCGGGAGCATCCGTCGCTTCGGGAACATCCGTCGCTTCGGGCGCTTCCGTTGTTTCAGGAACATCCGTCGCTTCGGGGATTTCCGTCGCTTCGGGGATTTCCGTTGCTTCGGGAACATCCGTCGCTTCGGGGATTTCCGTTGCTTCAGGAACATCCGTCGATTCCGGTGCTTCCGTCGGCACGACCTCAACCGTTTCCGTCGGCGGAGTTTCCGGCTCTTCTGCAGCCGCCGTCAGCACTGTTCCCATACTGCCCGTTACCATGAATACAGCCAGCAGGAAAGACAATGCCTTTCGCATCCACTTTTTGTCCTTCATCGTCCTCACTCCTTGTTCTGTGCAATCTTCCGGCACGACGTATGGTTGTGCCAATGGCAAGCGATTGCTGCTTTCCACCTTTCTTTTCGCGGCGAGCCGCAGTGCTCCCGGTGGATATAGCAATCTCTTTCCCAATTCCAGCTATATTGTAACAAATTACAAGTCGGCTGTCAATACTTACCGCGCAGAAAGCCGCATTTTATACGAAAATCAAGGCATTTTCTCTGCATCTGTCTCGCGGAACTGATTTTTCCATTGCCGAATTGCCGTGTTCGGCAAATCAATTTGCGTCTCCCATGCGGAACAGATGCGCTCCTCCAGCACATCCAAATTCTCGCCGCGGGGCAGGACGGGCAGATTCGTGTCCTTCGCGATTTCACTTGCGCGGTTGTCTACCGCCAGAATCAGGCTTCGACAGCCCATGTTCATTGCGTGGATGCCGCCGTGCAGCCGCGTGCCAACGTAGTCAATCCCGCCTGACGCCAAAAGCGCTGTGTAATCTCGCAAATTCGGCTGAATCAGGTGCAAATTCTGCGTCACGCGCGCATCCATTTGGCGCAGGCAGGCGTAGTCCTCAACTGCTTGCAGCCACACATACACCTCGCGATAGTGCTTTTGCAGCATGGTCAGCATCTGCGCATCCTGCTCCGGGCTGCTACGGTAGTCTGTCAGCGTTGTCACGACGCGCTCCGCCTTGTGCGTCGGAATCTGCGCGCATTTGTCATCTGTCAGCCCCCACATTGTCGGACACGCCGTATTCAGCACGTTCGTGATGCCCAGCTTCAGCAGGCGCTGGCGCGTGTATTCGTCGCGCACCGCGTGCAGGTACTGCCCATCCAGCAGCGTTTTTAGAATCCGCTTCGTGTATCCTGTCGGCTCGTCCTGATATTGATACCACCCCGCACCCAGCAAAATGATATGCGTGCGCTGAAATTTCTCACGAATCAGGCGGAAATTCAGCAGCTCCCGCTTGTGCAAATCGCCGCAGCGCATCATCACCGCGTCCCGCAGGCGGATATTCCACATCCTTTGGCGGCGCATGTCCGAGGAAAGCAGATTCGTCCCGCAGACAAATGCGTAATCCGCACTGCCGACGTGCTTCATCGATACCTTCGACAGCCTGTCCCGAACCGGCACGGCGACGGACAGCTGCACAGGAAAGCAGTCGTGCAGCACATGCTCGCAGGCGTTGCGGATGATGAAATCTCCCTGATTCGCTGTTGAGATGGTAGGGTCAAAACGCACAATTTTGCGGCAGTGCTGCATTTCCTGATCGATCATGCCTTCTTCCTCCATTTGCGCAAGAAACTCCGCCCTTTTTCAAGCATCCAGCGATATTCTGCCGTCCGCCCCAGCGCCAGCGTGTACAGGAGCGCCGTCACCGCCGCGCAGGTGATGCCCTTGAGGATAATCCACATCAGCGTATGCCCCATCCGCGCGCACAGCAGCAGCGACAGCAACATCACCGCGCCGTTGAGCAGCAGCAAGCCTCCCTGCGCCTTGAAATACGCGGCAGCACTGCGCCCGAAGGTGCGATGGAACAGCACTTTCGGCTCATACCAGAAGATGGTGCAGAGCCGCGCCAGCCCTGTTGCGCCGATGATGCCCGCCACGCCGAAGAAGTGCCCCAGCAGGATGGACAGCAGGATGTTGACCAGCGCCGTCATAAACATAACATATTTCATTTGCCGAAAAAGCCCCAGCGTTTCGCGGTACATCCACACGGGCGCGACGATGGTGCTCAGGTAGAATGTGAACAGCACCGCTGCTACCGTCCCTGTGTCCATCAGGTATTCTTCGCCCACCCAGATGGGGATGAAGTCCTGTACAATCGCGCCGTACGCGGCGACGCAGAAGCCCGTAATCGCCCCGAAGAGGACAATCAGGTTGCGGAACATGGCGTATGACTTTTCCGAATTCTTCTCGGCATTCAGATTTCCCAAGCTGGCGGAAATGCCGGTAATCACGATGGAGACGAACGTCGTCACATACGTCGTCAGCGACGCGTAGTTGGAGTAGTAGCCGACGAACACCGTGCCCAGCATGACGGAAATCAGAATGTTGTCCGTGTTGTTGATGAGTATTGTCGCCAGTTTGTAGAGAAACATGGAGCGGATGTTGTCGTTCAGCTCCTGCTTGCGGTGCATCGGCGCACATTTCTGCTTTTCCCGCAGGAAGGGGTACATCTTATCCGCTAAATGGCTCAGCACCGCGTTCTGCAGGAGGGTGCAGGCAATCTGAATCAGCAGATAGCCAAGATAGCTGCCCCAAATCAGCAGGCACGCGATCTGCGCCGCATACTGCACCACCAGCGCCGCGGCGGAAACCATGTTTTGCAAATATGCCTTCTGGTCAGCCTGAATCAGCGTCGTTTTGTAGATGACCAGATAGGATGCCACGGAGTTCGCCAGGTACAGCACATAGTAGACGATCAGCTGCGCCATCGGCAGCTCACTGCTGATGATGAGCGGCAGGAAGGGGATTACCGCCGCGCCCAGCAGCGCTACCGCCAGCGCAATCAGGCGGTAAATGCGACGATAATAGCCCAGCAGGTGCTGGATTTCGCCCGTGTCGCCCCGGTGCAGCGGTGCGTACAAGCTGTACACCAGCACGTTGCCCACGCCCAGCTCCGCCAGTGACAGCATGGCCAGAATGTTGCTGTACAGCCCGTTGACACCCGTATAATCCGCGCCCAGCCGGCGCACAAACACCGTTCGCACGGCAAAAGCCAACAGCAACGTAACCACCTGCCGTACTGCGCCTACACCGATGTTGCGCGCCGTGTTTTCGCTCCTTGATGCTGTGTTCATGATTCCTCTCCGCCTGTTTCGCCCGTCTGCTCCTGCGCCGCGTCCTCCGGCTGCGTGTTAAACGTCAGGCGCAGTTTTTCCGGCGGCACAGTGCATCGCCACCTGCGCTTCTTCTGGCTGCGCGCATTTGCCTGCTGATCAGGCGTGTCCTCCGCGTCCAGCTGCCACTTGCCCAGCAGTCCCAGAAACAGTATGTTCAGGAAAACGCCCTCCGTGTTGATGCACAGGAAATACAGCAGGAAAACGCCCAGCACATACAGCAGCCGCGCCTTGGCAAATTTGGTGCGGATACCGCGGTACGTCAGCCACAGCCAAACTGCCGGGAGAATCAACCCTGTATCCATGACGAAGGCGGCAAAGCCATTGGAAATGTTCTGCACCCTGTGTTCCAGCAGGATTTCCGCCTTTCGCTCCGAGAAAACGCCCTGTCCCGCAATGGGGGATTCCAGCCCGATTTCAAAGCCGCTGAAGGTGTCGTTCCACCGCGTGTAGAATGAACCGCCGGAATTTCGCCCGACAATCTTGCGTTCCACCACGCCCGTGGCAGACTCGATGACAAACAGCAAAATCAGCCCAATGAACGCCGCCATCTTGATGCTGCGCGCCATTTTCCCGCCCTTTTTGCGGAATGCCACCGTCAGCAGCACAACGCCCAGACAAATGAAGCCTGTTGTGGACAGTGTACTGAGGATGGTAACGATCAGCAGCGCAATTGCCCAGCAGTATTTCTTCTTGCTCATGCCCATGCGCGTTTCGTCGCTCATCAGGAACAGCAGCGCGAAGTTCAGAAAAATCTGGTGGCTGCCCGGCTCGTTGAACATACCCGCATTGCGGTGGAAAACCGGGATATTCAGCCAGCCTAAGGTAAAATAAGGCGTCAGATAAAATCCGTTGACGCTGGAAACTTCGTAGTGCAGCAGCGGCAGCGGCAACGACAGCAAATCGCCGATGACGAAGGAAATCAGGCTGATGGCCGCCTCTGCCAGCATGACTTTGGTATACAGCCGCATATACGTCTGATACCCGATGCAGCTTTGCAGCACCAGCACATAGCCGATGTTGCACAGCCAAATGACAATATCGTTGATGTGGATGCCGTTCTGCGGGTTGACAAAGCTCGTCAGCAGCAGCGCCGCCGTCAGCAGCAGCGTCAGGCGTATGTTCTGGGCGCTGATTTTCGGATGATGCGCCCGCGTCAGCAGCAGAATCGACGCAATCAGCATGGCTGCCATCAGCGGCATCCGCAACACCTGAAAATACAGCGAGCCCATGCCCAGCACGCCAATCAGCACACAGAGTGCATCCACATGGTTCTTTGTGATTCGGATTTTCATCGTGCAATCTCCGTATAAATCTGATGCAGTATCTCCAGATTCTTCTGCGCATCATGCGTTTTTCCAGCGTGTTCCCGCCCGGCGCGCGCCATCTGCGCCGCTTTTTCCGGATGCGCGAACATCTCGCAGATATCATATGCCAGCAAATGCGGGTCGTCTGCCGGATAAATCAGCCCTTCCACGCCGTGCGTCATCAGACAGCGCACGCCGCCGACATCCGACGCAATGCACGGTACGCCAAGCAGCATCGCCTCGCCCAGCGAATTGGGGGAGTTTTCAATGCTCGACGGCAGCACAAACACCTGACTTTTTAGATACCGCTCCTTCATTTGCTGTGCATTCAGGCTTCCGGTAAAAACAACATGGTCGTAGAGGTCATTTTCGCGCAGCAGACGGTGGATGTACCGTTCATAGGCATTGCGCGCAGGCGGCGGAATGCGTCCATAGTCCTTGCGCCCTACATAGAGCTTGACATCGGGATGGCGCTTGCGGACAATCGCCAGCGCCTGCAATAGCAGATGCAGCCCCTTGAGTGGCACATGCGCCTGACTGCAGAAGATGCTGTGCGGCTCGCAGCTGTCCAGCGACCATTCGCCGGTGTAGAACTCGTCCCGCAGCGTTTCGTTGTTGAAATGATAGGCCGCCTGCGGGGCAAGCTCCGCCATGCAGGCAGCATCCCAGTCGGTGCGCCCGATAACGTGCTGCACCCTGCGCAGGGCTTCCTGTTCATACTGCCCGACGCGGCGGTAGATTGCTTCCTGCCGGACGATATTGCCCTTCACCAAGTCCTTCAGCGTGTGCCCGTGGCAGACGTGTTCCGGCAGATAAGCGCGATAATGCTCCGCGTATATGGACAGAAGCCCCTGAATGGAAATTACAATCCGCTCGCGCATCCCCATGTGTTCCGCCGCATCAACCATGGCCAGCGTGTGCTGATTTTCCGTGCCCCAGAGGTGAATGACATCCGGCTGCTCTTTGCGCAGGATTTCCTCCAGCTGTCGGGTATAGGCTTCCCCGCAGCGCTGCGTAGGGCGTGTGGGGTTGACCAGCCCGTAATAGCGGTAGCCGTCCACTTCGCCCGTCAACGCTTTCGGCGCGTCAAACACATACGTCAGCGCCACGTCCGGCAGCTGCGTCAGCCGCCGCGACAGCCCGACCAGCCAGCCCACGATATACACCGGGGGAAGCGATTCTTTTTCCGCAATGGCAGGGAGGATAATATTCCCCATCCACATGACCTTCACGCTTCAGCCCCTCCTTTCACTTTGCGCTGTGCGGCATCCGTCATTCCACCGCGCCCCGCGTCAGAAAATCCCGCAGCTTTTCCCGCTCCTGCGCCTGCGATTGGCAGTAGCGCGCAATGTTGCGCACATAGCGGTCATGCACGGCTTCATCCAGCAGCCTTTCCGGCGCAAAATCCGCCATGCGGGATACCGTTTTGCCCAATTCGTTTGCTTCCACCATTTGCAGCGTCCCGCAGCGGCTGCCCACAATCGGCACGCCCCGGAAGAGAATATCGAATACAACGCCGCTGCTGTGCAGGGAGTAATTCTCCGAATAGTTTAGGATGCAGTAACGGCATTGGCGAATCGCCTCGTCATACGCCGCTTCGGACAGGTATTCCAGCCGCAGCTCGATGTTCTTCGCCCCCGCGCAGACTGCCCGCAGCTCCGTTTCCAGCGGCGCTTCCTGCACCCGACCCGCAATCAGCACCCGATACGGCGTGTTCCGCAGCTGTTTTGCCGCCTCAACGACGCCCTTGTCCGACGTAATCAGCCCGACCATGCCGAAATCATAGCGCTTCTGCGCATACGGCACAGGCAGCTGCATCGTTCCTGTGCTGATGTAATCGGACACGACGCACATCGGCCGCCCATACGCCGCGCCAATGGCTGCATTGGGGCAGATAACGCCGCTGATTTTCCGCTTGCACAGCGCATACAGCCCCCGCTTCAGCGCCGAATTGACGCCGTCGGTGCTGTACTGGATGGTGTAGACCCGCGTTTCTTTCTTCTTGAACAGCGCAAGCCCCAGATACGCTGTTGCGACGGCGCTGCACTGGAGGACAATCACGTCATCCTGCGCTTCCCGAAGCAGCGCGCGCACGTTCTGGAACACGGCGCGTTTGTTGCGCACCGCCGAACTGCCCACGATGTAATCATGCGGCAGACGAATCAGCTTGTTCCCGAAGCGGTCGCCGTACACCGGCCCGCCCGCAATGCGCACATCCATCTCCGCGCCGAACAGGTCAAGATAATTCTGCGCGACGGTGAAATAATGCCCAGCGGCAATGCCGTCTGTGCTGGTGCTCCGTACATCTGCCACAATCAGCCGCATGATGGTTCGTTCCTTTCGCCGCTTTTCTGCATTGCCTTGCTGTAAATCGCCATCAGCTGACGATAATTTGCTTCCGCCGTGAAATTCTCCTGATACGTTTTCAGTGCGCCCTCGCTGACGGATTCCGCGTGCTGCAGCCGGTTGAGCGTCTGCGCCAGCTGCTCCGCCGAGTCCGCCGGAAACTTGAAGCCCGTCACGCCGTCCGAAATCAGGGAACCCGCGTTGCCTAAATCCGAGCAAATCACCGGCGTGGCGACGCTGAAGGCTTCCACAATTGTCATCGGGAAGCCTTCATACCACTGTGTCGGCAGAATCAGCGCCTTGGACTGCCCCATCAGCGCCCGTGCCGCCGAATTTGGCACAAAGCCGCGCAGCTCCGCCTGCTTCAGCTTTTCCCGCGTCAGATATTCGCGGCACCATGCTTCCTCCGGCCCTGTACCGCAGATGATCAGCTTCATGCCCCCGCCTGAACGCTCGTAGCGCGCCCACGCTTCCAGCAGCAGCCGAATGCCCTTGAGCGCATCCAGCCGACCGATGTACACCACCTGATTTTCGCGCGCCGCATATGGCACAATCGTCTCCGGCGGTTCCACAAAGTTCGGCTTTACGGACACGTTTTCCGGCGGAATCTGCTTAAGCGCCAGCAGCTTCTGTCGGTTGAAGTCCGTCAGGGTGATGTAATGCAGGCGGCTGTACGTTTTGAGGGCACGGTGCAAACGTGTGCTGAGCACGCAGAGCACCGTCTGCAGGCGGCTGCCGCGGTAGCAGCGGTGCTTCACCGCGCAGTGCAGCCCCTTTTTCGTGCAGTCCTCGCAGATATGGCCGTCGCGGTAGAAAATCGCGTTCGGGCAGAGCAGGCGGAAGTTGTGCACCGTCTGCACCACGGGAACGCCCTCGCGCAATGCCGCGTAATACACTGCCGGACCAATCAGCGGCAGCGTGTTGTGCACATGCACCAGCGAAATCCGGTTTTCGCGGATGCTCCGTCGAACCTCGCGGTATGTACGGATGCTGAAAAACATCCCCAGCGCACTGCGGATTTTCTCCAGCGCTCCCATGCGCGAAATTTCCTCGTTCCGCCGCACATACAGCGCCGCAGCGTGACCGTGCGTTTCCAGCAGGTGCTTCTCGTTCGCCACAACGACATCCTCGCCGCCGGGAATCTGATAATAGTCGTGTACCAGCAGTACAGCGGGCTGTTTTGTCGCTTGCTGCATTTACTTTCTCCTGATGGTCGCGTTCCAGATGAATTTCAGATTCGTGCTCCAGTAGCGCTGGAATAGCCGCTTCGGGTCTTGCATCAGGCGATAGAGCCATTCCAGGCTGTGCTTCTGCATCCATAACGGGGCGCGCCTCACGTTGCCCGAAAAGAAATCAAAGCCCGCGCCGACGCCAATCATCAGCCCATGCACACGCCCTTGGTGCGCCGCCATCCAGCGCTCCTGCTTCGGCGCTCCCAGCCCGACCCACACAAAATCCGGCTGCGCCTGATTGATGCGCGCCACGGCAAGCGCATCTTCCTCCGGTGTCAGTTCGCGGAAAGGCGGCACGTCTGTACCCGCAATTACCAGCCCCGGATACTCCTGCTGCAGGCGCGCAATCATTTTCTCCTGCACTTCCTGCGTGCTGCCGTAGAAATAATGCCGCCAGCCGTGTGCCGTGGACTGCCGAAAGACCTCCATCATCAGGTCAGGCCCGGTTGTCCGCTGAATCTGCGGATACCCGCGCCGCCGCGCTTCCTGCGCCAGCGGATTGCCATCCGGAATCGCCATCAGACCGCCGTTCTGCACGGCACGGTAGTCCGCATCCTCGTAACTGACGACGGTTGTATGTACATTCGATACGCAGATGTAATCTCCCTGCAATTGATGAATATTCTGCGCCAAATATTTCAGCAGCCAATTCATGTTGATGACTGCAATGTTGACCCCTAAAATCGGACAGACCGGAATTTCACGCTTGTCCACTTTGCGGCAGTATTGCGCTGCTCCTTCGTGCGCCGTGGCAAACACCCCTTTCCCCGCTTCCCCAGCAAGAAACCTTGATACTATTTCCAGATTCATCTGCGCCATCTGCTTGCGCCTTTTCCCTTCTGGCGTCCGCTCATTCCACTTAGCGTAGCGCTGCTACGCTGCGTTCCATTCACGTTAGCCAGAATGAAAAATTCGCCGCGCATCTTGGCGCATTCTTATCTGGAAATAGTATGAATCATAAATTACCATTTTCATTATAACGCAAACATCAGTAATTTGCAAGCATTTCCATTTCAGACGATGAAGAAATTTCCTTTTTTTCTGCGGATGAATTGCCGCCCCGTATTCGTTCTTTCATTAGCATACCAATGCGAAAGGAGTATTCTTTATGAAGAACTGTATTTCCCGTTTCTGCCTGCTTGCCTTGCTTCTCCTGATGACCATCGCCCCTGTCCGCGCGGAAATTATCGGGCAGACGACGGAAAACGAATACATCCACCGCCTGATTGCGGACAACGGGCAGGAACTCTGCTTCGTGTCCGGCGAGAAAGACCCGTACCTTTCCTATGCGGATGTCAACTTCGACGGCATCAACGATGTGGTGATACTGACACAGCGCGGCGCGAGCAATTTCGTCTACCAGTTTTTCATTTTTGATGGCGAACAGTATGTTCTCTGTCCGCTGACGTTCACGAATTACGACCTTGATGCGGAACGCAAGATTGTAAGGAGTTCTGTGAACGGCGGCTTGGCGGGCGGCATTCACAGAGAAACGCTGTACCGTTTTGATGGGACGGAGGCGGTGCTGCTGCGCTGGGCGGTTGGCGAGGAGAAAGAGGACTGGACGTTCGACGCGGATGGTTATACCGTCCGGCACTACAATGATGTGCTGACCCTGCAGGTTTGGGAACATGATCCGGATATGGACGGCATCCTGATTTTTGAACAGGATGTATCTACTGAAGATGAAAATGCGCTGAGGGAAGCGTTTCAAGCGGAAAATGACGCGCTCTGGTCGGGCATCCGCTAAGGCACCACCGCATTTGTGCGGTGTTACCTTAAAAAGTTAGTCACATCGAACGAAACCGCTTGACAATCCGCCGCGCTGGTGCTATCATTCAGATACCCTGATGGGGTATATTGCATTCATCGAAAGGATGAGGGCTGATGATAAAAACGACGCTGAAAATTGACGGCATGATGTGCGGCATGTGCGAGAGCCATGTCAACGACGCAATCCGCAAGGCTTTCCCGGCGGTCAAGAAGGTGACTTCCTCCCATGGCAAGGGTGAAACGGTGGTCATTTCCGAAGATCCGCTGGACGAAGCGCAGGTGAAAGCTGCGATTGCCGCGACGGGCTATGATTTCAAGGGCATGTCAAGCGAGCCGTATCAGAAGAAGCGTTTCCTTTTCTTCTGATGGTTTCATTCGCACAACAAAAAGCAGGGCTGTCTCCGGCGTGGAGGTAGTCCTGCTTTTTGTTTTCTGTGTTAGTTGGTTTTTGTTGTGCAGAGGGTTTCGCCTCTGCGGAGGCGACAAGAAAGCATGAAAACAGATGAAGTCTGCGGTCGCCCCCTGCCCCCCTTCGCTATTTCCCCCACTTGATATGCTTCATGTGCTTCATCACCAGCGTGGCGCTCACGCCGGTCAGCGCGCCAAAGAGAATGCCGCTGAGCATTAGGACAGCCATGTAGTACGCCAATTGCGACGTGTGGAGGATAATCATCGCCATCACGATTTGCCCGACGTTGTGCATCACGCCGCCGACAATGCTGACCGTGACCGGGTGCATCCACTTCATGCGCGAAAGGAGACACATGCTTGCCAGCGACAGCACGCCGCCTGCCAGTGCGTACGGCAGTGCCGCTACGCCGCCCAAAAACAGCGAGGACAGCACCACCTTCAGCAGCATCAGCACCCACGCCGTCGGCAGGGACAGCATGTAGACCGCGAAAATCAGCACGCCGTTGCTTAAACCCAGCTTGATGCCCGGTACGCCCAGCAGCGGCGGAAACAGGCTCTCCACCCAGCCCAGCACCAGCATCAGCGTCAGCAGCACACTGCACAGCGCAAGCTGCTTTGTGGTGATTTGCTGCTTATTCATTTGCTGCGTCCTCCTGCACGGTCGTCAGCCAGTCCATCAATTCGTCGCGGCTGTACAGCTGGAGCGTCACCTGATTCGGCAGACAGATAATCATGTTGCCCAGAATGCGTGTGTCCTTGTTTTCCAGCGTCACTTCGCCCTGCTCCACGCAATCCTGATTGTCGCAGTTCGCCTCGTGCATGTCGATGCTTGTCGGGGTGACATGGACGATGTTGATGCAGTCGCCGTGGCGGAAGCGATAATAGCCCTCTTCGGTCAGCGGAATCGGCTGATACGTTTTGTCACCGACGGTGACGACGAGGAATGCTTTCACCTGCGACAGGTCGGGGGTGGCGGTGGCTTCGGGGACGTCTGTGACTTCCGGCGCGGCAGTCGCTTCCGGTGCCGCGGTGATTTCGGGGGTCACCGCTGCCTCCGGTGTGCTGATCGCAAGCTCTGTCGGCGCATCTGTTGCGGTCAGGGGCAGCAAAGGCGCATTGGCGTCTACATTCGCGGGTGCGTTCCTCCGCAGCACAACCATCAGCACCGCCACAATCAGCAGCAGCGCTGCCACAATCAGCACATTGCACCACAGGCCATTCCGCTTCGCCTTAGGATTCGTTTCCTTCTTCATACCCGTTCCGCACAATCCTTTCGTTATTGAGTATTCCCATCATACAACGCCGAGTCGGATTCGTCAAGGGGCGCGCGCAGGTGTTACAAACTTGTCACAAAGCGGCGAATCCATCCCGATGTCAGCAGGCGCTTTTGCCCGTTCTATTGGAAGCGGAACGCATTAGTCCGCGCCGCCCCATGGCAACGAAACCGACAATATCCGCAATCAGCCAGCCCGCCGGAATTGCCAGCCAAATCGCCATCATGCCGAAATGCGGCGCGAAGGCATAGGACAGCACAACGCGCAGCCCAAGCGAAAGGACCGTCAGGACGATGCTCATGCCCGCCTGCTCCAAACCGCGGAAAATGGCATAAAGCAGGAACAGGAAGCCGATGCCGATGTAGCACAGCCCCTCGGTGCGCAGGTACGTTACGCCGATGGAAAGAGACTCCGCCGATGCATTTTTGAGGAACACAAGCAGCAGCGGCTCGGCGAAAATCGCCACGAGCGTGGAAACAATCAGGCAGAAGCCGCCGGAAAGCAGGAACGCTGTGCGGATGCCGTGACGGAGGCGCTGCGGCTGATTCGCCCCCTGATTCTGGGCGACGAAGGTCGCGAAGCCGTTGCCGAAGTCCTGCGCGGGGCTGTACGCCAGCGAGTCAATCTTCACGCCGGCGGTGAATGCCGCCATCGCTGCCAGACCGAAGCTGTTCACGAGACTCTGCACACACAGGATGCCGAAATTCATGATGGACTGCTGAATGCTGGTCATGGCAGAGACGGAGAAGATGCGCCTGAACAGCGCACGGTCGGGGCGCAGGTCGTGCTGCGAGGGCGTCAGCGCCGGAACGCGGAAGAGCACATAAGCACAGGAAACCGGACAGTACTTGCGAAATAAGCGTCGCGACGGCAGCGCCCGCCACGCCCCACGGCAGCACCGCCACGAACAGAAAGTCCAGCGCGACGTTCGTCAGCGACGAAATCAGCAGGAAAACCAGCGGCGCGGTTGAATTGCCAACGGCGCGGAGCATACACGCCCCGAAGTTATACAGGAACGTCGGGATGATACCGATGAACACAATCAAGAGGTAGCGGGAGAGAACGCCCTGCGCTTCAGGCGGAATGCGCAGGAGCGTCATCATGACGGGCAGAAGCGCGTAGGACAGGACAGTCAGCAGCGCTGATACGCCCGCAATCAGCACAAACGCATTGCCGACCGCTTTGCGCACGCCGGCATCGTCTTTCTGCCCGAAAAGCTGGCTGACAACCACGCCGCTGCCCATGCACAGCCCGGTGACGATGCTCGTGAGCAGAATCATGACGGAAAACGCGCTGCCGACGGCGGCAAGGGCGATTTCACCGCAGTATCGCCCGACGACGAAGGTGTCCACAAGGTTATAAAGCTGCTGGAGCAGATTGCCCGCCATCAGCGGCAGAGAAAAACGGAGCAGTCCGCGGAAAATCGAACCATGGGTCAAGTCAACATTCATAATAAAGGAATTCTCCTTTCGCTGCACAGGATAGTATAGGTGAAAAAACGGGAAACGTCAAGTATGGCGCAAAGGCAGAGAAATCAAGGCAGAGAACGAAAAAAACAAAAAAAAAACAATATTGGCGCGAAAACGATTTCACATCGTCGAATCAAGGAATTGCTGTGAAAGTGGGGAGTTTTGCAGGAAGATTGGTCAAAAATTGCAAGCGGCAAGCCCTTGACAACCTTGCGTCAATTCCTCTATAATGAATATCAACGTATCATTTGCATCGTGTCATTTGATACGAAATTTATTGGAGGGGTTAGACCATGAAGAAGATTCTCTCTCTGGTCCTGTCTGCGTGCATGATGCTGAGTGCGGCTGCGCTGGCAGAAGGCACGTTCACGCCTGCTGATTCCTACGATGTCGGTGAGCGCGTGTACAACGCGGGCACTGTCACGCTGGAAAAGAGCGAGGGGAGCGCGCAGACGGTTTCTACCGATCAGTATGTCGGCGAAGCTGGCAAGGATTACACCGATGAAAAGGTGTACACCTACAATGGCTACACTCCCGGCATTAACTCTTCTCTGAACTGGGACCCGCTGTCCTGGGAAACGAACGAAGACTCTGATATTTTGAGCTATGTCAGCTCTGGTTTCTACACCTTCGTTCTGAATTCTGAAAAGGACGGCTACTCCGTCATGCCCGAACTGGCTGCTGAAATGCCGGTGGACGTGACCGCTGAGTATGTCGGTCAGTACGGCGTGAAGGAAGGCGAGACCGCCAAGGCTTGGCGTATCGCGCTGAACAAGCTCGCCAAGTGGGAAGATGGCACCCCCATCACCGCTGATGACTATGTGTACTCTATGCAGCAGCTGCTCAACCCGAAGATGCTGAATCGCCGCGCTGACAGCTACTATGCTGGCGAGTTCGTCATCTACAACGCGAAGAACTACCTCTACGCGGGCAAGACGACCTATGACCTGATTGCAGACACTGCCGAGAACCTCATTGCCGCCGGCACCGATGTGTACCTCGACATGAGCGCTTGGGGCATGGTCGGCGCGCTGGACGCGGAGGGCAATCCCGCGCCGCAGTATGTGAACATTGCGGACGACACGATGTACCGCGATGCTTCTGTTGAAGACGAAACCGCTGCCGAAGCGTGGGTCTCCGCGAAGTACCTGTTTGACAACTACTTCGCCGCGGGTCAGCAGTATGAGTCCATGCAGGCTCAGGACCTGTACACCGCCAGCGTTGCGGATGCCGCAACGTGGGACGAAGTTGGCTTCAAGAAGGTTGACGATTACACCGTTGACTTCATCCTGGCCAACCCCGTGAACGAAGCGAACTTCTATGTGCCCTACAACCTGTCTTCCTCCTACCTGGTCTACAAGCCCGTTTACGAAGCCTGCAAGACCTTCTACAAGGACGGCAAGGAAGTTGCCACCGAGGAAGAAGCGGACGAAGTGAAGACCAAGTACGGCCGTTCCGTGGAGAACACGGTTTCCTACGGCCCGTACAAGCTGTCTTCCTTCGAACTGGACAAGGAATACACCCTGACCCGCAATGACAACTGGTATGGCTATCATGACGGCAACCACGTCGGCCAGTATCAGACGGACATCTACAAGGTGACCTGCATTGCCGACCACGCGACTCAGGTGCTGGCGTTTGAAAAGGGCGAGATTGATGACATCGCTCTGCAGGCGGACGACCTGAAGAAGTACGGCAACAGCAAGTACATCAAGTACGGCCCGAACAACGGCTACACCACCAAGCTGACCATGAACACCGACTATGAGAAGCTGCTGTCTCACGGCACCAATAGTCAGGTTCTGGTGATTCCGGAATTCCGTCAGGCGATTTCTTACTCCTATGACCGTAAGGAATTCGCTTCCTCCTTCACCGCGGCTGGCACGGCTGGCTTTGGCCTGATCAACGAACTGTACTGCTACGACCCCTTCACCGGCGCGCTGTATCGTGACAGCGAACCCGCGAAGGCAGTCCTCTGCCGTCTGTTCGACCTGACCTGGGGCGAGGGCGGCGACTACGACACCCTCGACGAAGCGTACGAAGCCATGACCGGCTACGAGGTCGAAAAGGCGCGCGCGCTGATGGCGGTTGCGTATGACAAGGCTGTTGCTGCCGGCATCTACGATGGCACCAGCGACATCAAGATTGACCTGCGCGTGTACCAGAGCGACGCTATCTACGTCAACATGTTCAACTACCTGAACGCCGCGCTGAAGAACGCTTGCGTTGGCACGCCGTTTGAAGGCAAGGTCGAAATGACCATGACCGTGGACACCGACTACTACGAAACCATGCAGTCCGGCAACGCGGACATGATCTTCACCACTTGGGGCGGCGCGACGATGGCTCCCTTCGGCGTGTTCGGCAACTGCTACACCGACGATGCGTACGGCACCGGCAACCAGCAAGAATACGGCTATGACACCACCACCATCGACATTGTTTACAATGTGGAAGGCGTTGGCGAAATCACCGACACCCTGCAGAACTGGGCGAACTGGTGCAACAGCCAGAAAGTTCCGTCCATCGAGGAAAAGCTGGGCAAGTTCGCTGATTACACCTACGACACTCGTCTGCAGTTCGCGACCGCTGTCGAAGGCGCGTTCATGAACTGGTATCCCTGCTCCTCCATCTACTACCGCAACAGCGCGAGCATGAACTCCCAGAAGGTGAACACCGTTGTTGATACCTACGTCACGCTGATCGGCTTCGGCGGCATCCAGTACATGACGTACAACTACGATGACGCTGAGTGGGCGGACTACATTGCCAACAACACCCTGGAATACTAATTCAAGGCGCACATTTGCCGTGATTCTCTGAAACTCGGCACGGGCATGGGGGCCTTTTGACCCCCATGCCCGATGTGCGTGTTAAAAAACGGTTGATTTTCGGGCGTTTCTTAAGGGGACGCTATGATTCCAAAGAGAAAAGTACAGAATAGTGATTCCTTAAAAAATGCCCAATAGGGATTCAATCCAGTCAGGCAAGCCCAGTCCGCGGTGATGCGCATCTCCAGCCGCATCCTCCGCGACCCCGTCACGGGTGGGGCGACGCACTCTGACGGCCGGAAGCAGGGGGGCAGCAGGGTTTCCCGCCCCTTCCGCTCAATATGAAAAACGGAGGTAACGTGGAATGTCCAAAAATGGTATGACACGATACATCATCAAGCGTGTCCTGTACATGTTCCTGGTGCTGTTCATCATCATGACCATGTGCTTTATCCTGATTAAGCTGCTGCCGCTGCCCGCCGTCCGCGAAATGGGCCGCGACATCAACCTCGTGCTCGCCAAGCGCGAAAAGATGGGCTACAACAAGCCGATCATGGTGCAGTACTTCCTGTACCTGAAGAGCATCCTGACCGAATGGGACTGGGGCGTCGGCGAGCAGATGTATGAAGGCATGGGCGTTTGGGCTGTCATGATGCAGAAGCTGCCCTACACGGTGCTGGTCAACCTGTATTCTATCCTGATTGCGATTCCGCTGGGTCTTGCTTTCGGCATCTATGCGGCGCTGAAGAAGAACAAGTGGCAGGATAACTTCATTTCCACCATGGTCATGGTCTTCATCTCGGTGCCAAGCTATGTGTACGCCTTCCTGGTGCAGTACTTCCTGTGCTTCAAGCTCGGCTGGTTCCCCTTGCAGGCGGCAAGTTTGTCACAGGCGGGCGGGTCACTGTTCAGCTGGACGATGTTCGTATCGCTGATTCCGGCGGTGCTGTCGCTGGGCTTCGGCGTTGTGGCAGGCTTGACGCGCTACACCCGTGCGGAGCTGAGCGAGGTGCTGACCGGTGACTACATGCTGCTGGCGCGCACGAAAGGTCTGACCAAGGCACAGGCAATTTCCCGTCACGCGCTGCGCAACGCAATGGTCGTCATCCTGCCGATGATTATTGGTGAATTCATCGGTATTCTGGGCGGCTCGATGATTATCGAAAACATCTTCGGCATTCCTGGCATCGGCAACCTGTACATCAACTCCATCAATGTCCGCGATTATAATTTCTTCATGGCGCTGAACGTGTTCTATACGGCAATCGGCCTGGTTTCGGGCATTGTCATTGACATCAGCTACGGGTTTATTGACCCGCGCATCAGAATGGGGTCGAAGAAATGATGGAAAAGAATCTGTATCCGGAAATCCCGAAGGAAAAGTTTGCGTTTATTCACAAGGATGAGCGCATCCATGACGAAAAGCTGCAGACCAAGTCCATCAGCTATCTGGGCGACGCGTGGCTGCGCTTCCGCAAGAACAAGTCCTCCGTTGTGGCGTTCTGCCTGATTGTGTTCCTGCTGCTGTTTGCCATCATCACGCCGTTTGTCTCGCCGTACACGGTGCAGTTCCGCGACGGCTACTACAAGTCGGTGCTGCCGAAGAACACGCTGTTTGAAAACGCGGGTTTCTGGGATGGCGCGCGCAAGGAAAAGGTCAGCGAAATCGGCTACCATTACTATAACGCCATCGGTCAGGAAACGGGTGTGCCGGTCGTGAAGAAGGAATACGACCACTACACCGATGCCAATGGCGTGAAGTACTACAACCTGCGCGTGGATTCCTACGCGCTGGTCGGCTTCGCGTATGTCAACCTGAGCGAAACGGAATACAACAACCTGATGGCGTATCAGAACGAGAATGACATTCAGGTCATCTACCCGCTGCAGAAGACCCACAATTCGCAGTACATGATGGGCAACGGCGGCGCGAACTTCTGGTACCAGCTCAAGGACGAGAGCGTGAACACCAACGGTGATCCGGCGCTGGATGAAAACGGCAGCCTGATTCCGAACTACCTCACGTCCGACAACCCGAACAAGGCGAACTACAACAGCAAGCGCATTGCCGGCGACGACGGCGCGGATGGGCAGTGGTACACCTACGCCCAGAAGAACCAGACGGGCTACCGCGTGCGTGTGCACTATCTGGAGTACTTCCGCTATGTCAACGGCTATGAACCCACGTTCATTTTCGGCACGAACAACTACGGGCAGGATATTTTCACCTGCTTGGCAGTCGGCGCGCGCCTGAGCTTCCTGCTCTCCATCGTTGTGGCGAGCATCAACTTCATCCTCGGCGTGCTGTACGGCTCCATCGAGGGTTACTACGGCGGCGCGGTTGACATGGTGATGGAGCGTATCTCCGACGTGCTGAACAGCGTGCCGTTCATGGTCGTCGCGACCCTGTTCCAGCTGCACTTGGCGGAAAAGGTGGGCGTGCTGCCATCCCTGCTGTTCGCTTTCGTCTTGACCGGCTGGGTTGGTACGGCGGCGCGCGTGCGTACGCAGTTCTACCGCTTCAAGGGTCAGGAATACGTCTTGGCGGCGCGCACGCTGGGCGCATCCGACGCTCGCTTGATTTTCAAGCACATCTTCCCGAACAGCCTGGGCACCATCGTGACCGGCGCGGTCATGACCATCCCCGGCGTCATTTTCTCCGAATCCATGCTCAGCTACCTGCACATCATCAATCTGGAAACGTCGTCGCTGACCTCCATCGGCACGCTGCTTTCCGGCGGTCAGGCGTACTTGAGCACCTATCCCCACATCATCATGTTCCCGGCAATCTTCATCGCCATTTTGGAAATTGCCTTCAACCTGTTTGGTAATGGCCTGCGCGACGCGCTGAATCCTTCGTTGAGAGGAGCGGACGACTGATATGGCAAAGCTGGAAGTCCGAAACTTGACCATCTCCTTCCGCACAAACAACGGTGCGGTTCGCGCAGTGCGCGATATTTCCTTCAATCTGGAGGAAGGCGAAACGCTCGCCATCGCCGGTGAATCCGGTTCCGGCAAGTCCGTCACCACCCGTGCTATCATGGGCATTCTGGCGGGCAACGCCATGGTGGATGCGGGCGAAATCATCTACGACGGCAAGGATTTGCTGAAAATTCCGGAAGAAGAGTTCCACACCCTGCGCGGCCACAAGCTGGCCATGGTGTTCCAAGACCCGCTGAGTGCCCTGAACCCTATCATGCGCATCGGCAAGCAGCTGACGGAAGCCATGCTGCTGAACAACAAGGAACGCCGCCGCGATGGCAAGGAACGCTTCAACAGCCTGCTGGCGCAGCTCGAAAAGACGATGGTGGCGGATGCCGAGGCGCGCGGACAGGGCGCACAGGCGCGCGAAGCCATCCACGCCAAAACGAAGCAGTTCGACCACTTTGCTTCCGTTGGGCTGAAGATGGAATATACCTATAAGGAAGCGATGGAATCCATCGTTGAGTGCATGGACGGCATGGACGAAATCGACAATGCCATCCTGACGAGCAAGGACAAGGATGTCCGCGAAATCTGCGGCCGCATCCGCAAGTCCCTGAAGCATATCTTCGACCCGTACACCTTCGATGAGAATGACCCGGAAATCGCGAAGTGGCATACGGCGCTGGAAGGCTTCCAGAAGAACTACACGCGCCGCCGCGAAAGCGAAATGCGCGCGCTGATGGCGGACATGACCGCTAAGCTGGGCGCGATGGTGAATGCGCAGGAGCCGAACTTCTTCTGCATCGGCTATCTGGCGGCGAGTGGCAAAACGCCCGACCCGAAAAAGCAGTCCATCACCGAGCTGAACCAGATGGCGCGCGAAACGCTCGACCGCGAGTTCATGATTGACTTCTTGCAGGACATTGCTCACGCGCTCCAGTACTCCAGCCAGCAGGCGGCGAAATCGCAGCAGGCGGCGGTGGATGCGCTCCGCAGCGCCTTGAAGGTCTATCAGCAAAAGCCGCTGAACGAGGGCGAATGCAAGGAAGCGCTGCACAAATCGGCTGCGGCGGTTGAAGCAGCCATCGACAAGCTGCAGCTGGATAAGGACAATCAGGCGTACGTCTACCGTTCGGGCGCACAGTCCTACATCGACCGCTATGCCCGCTCCAAGACGCACAATCCGAAGGAAGAAAAGCGCTACGCCCGCGAGCAGAAGAAGTTTGAGGCGCAGAAGGCGAAGGGCAAGAATCCGCCGTCCGTCATCCCGAAGAACCTGATTGACGCGGATATGGCGCAGCACAACCTCTGCGAAATGACCCGGAGCCTGCTGAAGCACTTTGAGGAACTCATCGCGGCGAGCGAAACGAAGGACTTTGACGTGCTGGCGGTGGAAATGGTGGACTACATGAAGGCGCGCGCGCAGGATTACGCCTTCAAGCTCACCAAGGGTATGGCACGCCACCGTGCCATCGAATTGATGAAGGAAGTCGGTATTCCGGAGCCGCACAAGCGCTTCTATCAGTATCCCTTTGAGTTCTCCGGCGGTATGCGTCAGCGCATTGTTATCGCTATTGCGCTGTCCGCGAACCCGGATATCCTCATCTGCGATGAACCGACAACCGCATTGGACGTGACCATTCAGGCGCAGATTCTGGAACTGATTAACCGCCTGAAGAAGGAACGCCGCCTGTCGGTCATCTTCATCACGCACGACCTTGGCGTTGTGGCGAACATGGCGGACCGCATTGCCATCATGTACGCCGGCAAGATTGTCGAGTATGGCACGGCGGATGATGTGTTCTACGACCCGCGCCACCCGTATACATGGGCGCTGCTGTCCTCCATGCCGGACTTGGAGACGCGCGAGAAACTGGAAGCTATCCCCGGTACGCCGCCGGATATGATTCTGCCGCCGAAGGGCGATGCTTTCGCCGCGCGCAACAAGTACGCAATGGAAATCGACTTTGAGGAACAGCCGCCGATGTTCCATGTCAGCGAGACGCATATGGCGGCGACGTGGCTGCTGCATCCGAATGCGCCGAAGGTAAATCCGCCGGCGATTGTGGTGGAACGCATTGAACGCATGAAGAAGGAGCAGGCCGAACGAGAGGCAGCAGAAGCCTTGCAGAACGCGAAGAAAGGAGCCGCCGAAGCATGAAAATCGCAAAGGGAATCGCCTCGGTGCTGAAAACGATTGGGCTGGTGGTTATGGCCATCGCCATCGTAATGAGCATCTATGTTGTGGCGAATGACGGTGCGGGATGGTCTACGCTATCGGGGGCGCTGCGCTCTTATCAGCAGAACGCTTCCGTGGTTACGCGCGCTTGGTTCGACAAGCAGTATTTCTCCGCCATGATTGATGCCGCGTCCACCAAGACGCTGGGCGGGGACGTGCGCCAGAATCGCGCGCTGACGTTCTATACGACGTGGGTGAATGAACTGGCAGCGGGGCAGGACGCGCTGTCCAAGCAGAAGCTGGATACTTTCTGCGCTGATTTCGATCAGAATTTCGACGTGGATGCGTATCTGACGCTCTATGAGCAGCAGGAAAGCGGCAGCGACAGCCGCCTGCTGGCGGAATCGTTTGACTACCTCAACGAAGTCATGACGCCGGCGGCGCCCAAGGGCAAGCCGATTAAGATTGCCACCGCCAATACCGAACCGGATGTTGCAGCGTTCTACGAAACGTTTGCGCAGGAGCACGGCGAAGAAGCTGGCAGCTATCTGGAATTCGTGGAAACGCTGACGACGATGGTTCGTGCGTCGGTGGATGCAGGCAACAAGCCGGCTTCCATGAAGAAATATCTGAATGCACTGAGCTTTGAGGACTACGCCGCTGCACTGGCGGAGCAGCGCACGCTGGAGCGCGTCGACACGGAGGATATCCGCGACGAGTTTGCCGCGCTGGTGGAGCAGAAGAAGCAGGGCGAAGCGATTGACTTGGAAGCGTTCGTGCAGAGCAAGTACGAGGCGCTTCAGGCACGCTATCCGAGCGAAAACCTCGGCACGCTGGATGTGTTCGCGACGACGCTGTTGGAGCGGATGCAGAGCGAAGACTTTGACGGCTCGCTCAGCAGCCTGCTGAAGGCGGTTCAGGTGTCCGTGGCGGCAGCGCCGACTTACCAGACCGCACTGAAGTCTCTGGCAGAAACGACCGTCAAGAAGTCTGATGACAGCAACGCCATTTCGCTGGTGATTGCGCTGTGGTGGCTGGCGGCGCACTGGGTGTGGCTGTGGCTGGTTGGCATTGTGCTGCTGGTAATCGCGCGTGTGATGAACGCCATCACGGACAAGGTGACGCTGGCTCGTCTGGAGCACGCGGGCATCGAGGAAGAAAGTGACGTCCTCCTGCGTGTCAATCACCTGAAGCAGTATTTCCGCAGCGGCGACTATATCAACAAGGCCGTTGATGACGTCAGCTTCTACATCAAGAAGGGCGAAGTCTTTGGTCTGGTGGGCGAGTCTGGCTGCGGCAAGACCACGACGGGCCGCACCATCATCAACCTGTACGACCCGACCGAGGGTGACGTGTACTTCCAGGGTCTGCGCATTTCGTCCACGCAGAACGGTCTGCCGGTGCTGATTCGCAGCCTGAAAAACGACTTCGAGGAAAAGCAGCGCCAGATGAAGGCCGCGCTGAAGGAAAAAACGGAGAAGAATCCGGCGCAGGCGGCGGCGCTGAAGGCGGAATACGACCAGAAGATTAAGGAAATGCGCAAGGAACTGAAGGAGAAAATCCGTCAGGCCCGCACGAACGCATTGGAATCTTCTGTGGAAAAGAGCAAGTGCGTCGAGAAGTACCGCGAGAAGCGCAAGGCAGAGCTGACCGCGGCGTTTGAGGCAGACAGCAAGACGCTGTCCGGTCAGGCGCTGGAGGAACGGAAGGCACGCTACGAGCAGGACATGAAGGTTGCCGCGAAGGACAACATCATGACCAAGATGCAGATGATTTTCCAAGACCCGATTGCCTCGATTAACCCGCGCATGACTGTGCGTGAGATTATCGCGGAAGGCCTGAAAATCCGCGGCATCAAGGACGAAAAGTACATCGACGAAAAGGTCTACGAGGTGCTGGATCTGGTTGGTCTGGTGCGCGAGCACGCCGACCGCTATCCGCATGAGTTCTCCGGCGGCCAGCGCCAGCGTATCGGCATTGCCCGCGCCATCGTGCTGGAGCCTGACCTCATCATCGCCGACGAACCCATTTCCGCGCTGGACGTGTCGATTCAGGCACAGGTTATCAACCTGCTGAACGACCTGCGCAACAAGATGGGCTTGACCATCATGTTTATTGCGCACAACCTGTCCGTCGTCAAGTACTTCTCCGACCGCATCGGTGTCATGTACTACGGCAAGCTGGTGGAGCTGGCGGATTCCGACGAGCTGTTCGAGCATCCGCTGCATCCGTACACCAAGTCGCTGCTGTCCGCGATTCCGTACCCGGATCCGCATCACGAGAAGCATCGTCAGCGCATTGAGTACAAGCCCCTGAAGGAGCATGACTACTCGGTGAACAAGCCGTCCCTGCGGGAAATCAAACCCGGACACTTCATCAACTGCAACGACGAAGAGTTTGAACGGTATAAGAAGGAGCTTGGGCTTTGAAAAAATCAAAGCGGGCGATGCCCTACTGGATTTGCATTGCCATCGGCGCGCTGATATTTGTTGGCGTTGCGTCGATGCGCAGTATCTGGACGCTGAGCGAGCGGGAGGAAATCCTGAGCGGTTTGTGCGACGCGCTTTTTGTGCCGGGGGCGCTGCTGACCTGTGTGGGTCTGCTGACGTTCACGGCGCGCGAAGGGGTGCTGGACATCATTTCCTACGGTTTCCGAAACCTGCTGGTGCTTTTCGCGCCCGGAAAGCATAAGCATCAGCACTACTACGACTATAAGATGGCGAAGGAAGCCAACCGCGGCAAGGGTACGCATGCGCCGCTGGTGGTCGGGCTGGTGTTCATCCTGCTGGCCGGTGTGTGCCTTGCCTTCTACTACTACGGGATTTAATACGAACCGCCTTCGAGAAATCGGGGGCGGTTTTTCTCTTCCTCCGGTGTTGTTTTCGACGCATAATCATGGTATAATGCAGACAGCGTTTCTGACGCACTAAGATGAAGGGGGATTCTCTTCCATGAACAAGATTCTTTCGACGAAAAATGCACCCGCCGCGATTGGCCCGTATTCGCAGGGCGTTCAGGCGGGCAATACGGTGTATGTGTCCGGACAGCTGTATTTCGTGCCGGAAACGGGCGAGCTGCTGGAAGGCACGATTGGTGAGATGACTGAGCAGTGCATGAAGAACATTGCCGCGATTCTGGCGGAAGCGGACTGCACGTTGGCGGACATCGTGAAAACGACGATTTTCCTGAAGGATTTGAACGACTTTGCCGCGGTGAACGAAGCCTACGGGAAGTTCTTCCCGCAGAATCCGCCGGCGCGTGCGTGTGTGCAGGTGGCGAAGCTGCCGCGGGATGCGAAGGTGGAGATTGAGGCGATTGCCGTCAAGGGGTAAGTGCCTTTGGGGCAGCTGACTGCTGTGGAGTAGGGGATTTCACCGCTGCGGAGGCAAGAAGGAGAAACGACATGGACCTTAAGAATCAATTGGTAAAGCACAAAATGTTGGGAAGAGGAACAATTGTTGCGCAGGATGACAAGTACATCACGGTAGCATTTGCTTCAAAAACGAGCAACTTTGTGTATACCAATCCGGACACATTTGGGAAATTCTTGACATTGGTGGATGAAGATCTTCACAATGCCGTGGTTCATGAAGTCGAAGAGACACGTCTTGCAGATCAGCAACGTAATGCAGTAAAAATGGCAGCAGCTGTCCCTGAAATTGCAGAAAGCGAACCTGTACAGGAAAAATCTGAGCGGATTCCCGGTAAGCCTATGACGTTTTATGTTTTTCAAGGTGAAACTTTCGATATTGAGTATCGCGGCGGCTTTATTTGGGCACCGCAGCATAGCCAAAACGGAAGCAAAATTTTTCACTGGGAAAACATGGCGCATGTTAAAACAGGCGACATTGTGCTTCACGGATGCAACGGGCGCGTTGTAGCGGTGAGCAGTGCCGTTTCGGACTGCTATGACTGCGATAGGCCGGCAGAACGGGCTTTTGAGAACGCATGGAATAACCAGGGTCGCCGCGTAGACCTCAGATATACCCGTTTTGCAATGCCGATTAAAACGTCGGATTTCCTTAGCGATATTTTGCGATACTGCAAAGCGAAGTACAGTCCATTTGATAAGGCTGGTAATGGGAATATGGGCTACTTGTATGAACTGAATCGCGAACTCGCACGGATTTTTCTGTCTGCGGCGATTCGAGAGAATCCAGAGCTTTCGGACATTGACTATATTCGAGAGTTTATGGCAGAGAAAACGGTGTAAGCGGACAAGAATATCACAGGGGATTTGCTCTTTGAGTTGTTCCGCTACTTTCTACGGATAACCACGCGAAAACTGCATGAGAGTGTTACCAATCCAATCGCGCGAAAGGGTCAAGGGACGAAGTCCCTTGCAGGGTGCAGGGGCAGCGCCCCTGCCGGAGTCCAGAGGCAGAGCCTTTGGCGTTCCCCAAAAATAAGGAGAAGATAGATGAGTAAGCATATACTGCTGGTGCATGATCTGGCGGGGTATGGGAAGGTGTCGCTGAGCGCAATGATGCCGGTGCTGTCGCATATGGGACATCACCTGTACACGCTGCCGACGGCGCTGGTGAGCAACACGCTGGATTACGGGAAATTCTACATTCAGGAAACGACGGAATACATGCGCCAGTCGCTGAAAGTCTGGGCGGAACTGGGATTCTCGTTTGATGTGGTGTCCACAGGCATGATTCTGTCAGCAGAACAGGCGGCGCTGGTGTCCGATTTCTGTGAGCAGTCCGCGAAGAAAGGCGCGCTGGTCTTTGTTGACCCCATCATGGGCGACGAGGGCAAGCTGTACAACGGCGTAGGGGAGGAAACCGTCGCCCATATGCGCAAGATGGTCGCGGTGGCGGACTGCATCGTGCCGAACTACACCGAGGCGGCGTATCTGGCGGATGTGCCCTATCACGAGGACATGACCGAGGAAGAAGCACGCGCGCTGACGATTCGCCTGCACGAAATGGGCGCGAAATCCGTCGTCGTGACGAGCGCGAAGGTGGACGGCGAGAACTGCGTCGTCGGCTATGATGGCACGGAGGGCGAATTTTTCCGCATCCCGTTCGACCTCATTCCGGTGCGCTTCGTCGGCACGGGCGATATTTTCGCCGCAGTGATGCTGGGGCGGCTGGTAGACGGCGTGCCGCTTCAGGAATCGACGCACCGCGCAATGGACGCCGTGCGCACGATGATTGACCGCAACCGCGACAAAGAGGACAAGTACCTCGGCATCCCGATTGAAACGTGCTTGGAGGTGCTGGACGAATGAAGCGCCCACGCCTGCGCATCACGCTGATTGACCGCAAGGGCAGCTGTCCTTGCCATCATGGGCATAAAATCGGCGATTCGTGGGATTTTGACACCGAGCGCGGTCAGCTCTGCCCGATGGCGATGCACGTTGCGTTCCTGTATGCGGACATCCTCCGCTATGGCGGCAGCATCCCCGGTCAGCCGGACGGCACAGCGGTGTTCTCCTGCCCGGATGCGGACACGCTGAACATCTTCCGCGTGGAGCGGATAGAGGAATAACGCCCGGACGCGGGGCATATCCTCCTTACCGAATCGGAAGGAGGGGAATTGCCCTATGACAGGAACACAGACTGTGCGCCGGACGACGACGCGCGCGCGCCGTGGCGGCTCGATGCAGCTGCTGCGCGGGCTGGGCGCGGCGATGCTGACGACCATCATTGTCGTGGCGGTTTTTGCGCTGCTGATGCAGTGGGTGAAGCCGACGGAGGACACCGTGCGCATCTTCAACCAGCTGCTGAAGGTCGTTTCCGTCGCTATCGGAACGTACATCGCCGTTGGGCGCGGTCGGGAAGGCGGACTGCTGCGCGGCGCGCTGATTGGGCTGCTGTACATGGCGCTGGGCGTGGCGGCCTATGCGCTGCTGAGCGGTCAGGGCGCGCCGTGGACGGCATATTTGGCTGATCTTGCTATGGGAACGGCGACCGGCGGGATAATCGGCGCGATTGTGTCGAATATTTCCGGAAAGTGATTGCAATTAGAACCCGAATCGTGTATAATGCCCATATACCCCTTTTTAAGAAATGGAGGATTACAACTATGAAGCATATCGAAACCATCCAGAAGCCCTGCCTGAAGAACTCTCTGGCCCACGGCGGCTGCGGCGAATGCCAGGCATCCTGCCAGTCCGCTTGCAAGACCAGCTGCACCGTCGCCAACCAGTCCTGCGCCAACAAGGAAAACAGCGACGTGCTCGCGGGCAACGAGGGCAAGCTCAACCGTCTGTACAACCGGAAGTAATGATACGCTTTCCAGATTCGTCTGGCAATCGTATCCGGTTTGCAACAGGCAAAGGCGGAGGCGGCATCATGCGCCTTCGCTTTTTTCGGGTGCAAGGGTGCAAAAAGTATCCTTGCGGTTTATCTAACTCAGGAGGAATAATAGCAATGATTCATACCTTCAAGGCGGTTGGTCAGCCGATGCTGCTGGACGTAGGCAGCGGCGCTGTTCACGCCATCGACGACATGGCGTTTGACGTGCTGGAAATGTGGAATGACCACACGCCGGAAGAGATTCGGGATGCGCTGAAAGAGAAGTACACGGCGCAGGAGCTGGACGAAGTTATCGGTGAACTGAAGCAGCTCGAAGAACTCGGCGCGCTCAACGCCCCGGATAATTATGATGACGTGAAGCAGGTGACCGAGCCGGGCGTGGTGAAGTCCATGTGCCTGCACGCGGCGCATGACTGCAACCTGCGCTGCAAGTACTGCTTCGCGGCGACGGGCGACTTCTGCATGGGCGAGCGCAAGCTGCTGCCCTACGAGGTCGGCAAGGCGGCGATTGACTGGCTGGTGGCACACTCCGGCAAGCGTGTCAATCTGGAGCTGGACTTCTTCGGCGGCGAACCGCTGATGAACTTCCCCGTCGTCAAGCGCCTGGTGGAATACGGCCGCTCCATCGAGAAGGAAAAGAACAAGCACTTCAAGTTCACAATGACGACGAACTGCGTGCTGATGAACGACGAAATCATGGACTTCCTGAACAAGGAAATGAGCAACGTCGTCATCTCCATCGACGGCCGCCGCGAAGTGCATGACCGGATGCGCCCGACCATCAACGGCAAGGGCAGCTATGACATCATCATGAACAAGGCGCAGGAGTTCGTCCGCCGCCGCAATGCCTGTGACAAGGAATACTACGTCCGCGGCACGTTTACCGGCTTTAACAAGGATTTCGGCAACGACGTGCTTCATCTGGCGGATCAGGGCTTTGACCAGATCAGCGTCGAGCCGGTTGTGACCGACCCGAAATGCGAATACGCCCTGCGCGAGGAGGATTTGCCCGAAATCCGCGAGGAATACGAGCGCTTGGCGCAGATTTATATGGATCGCCGCGCGAACGGCAAGTGGTTCAACTTCTTCCACTTCATGGTGGACTTGGAGGGCGGACCGTGCCTGCGCAAGCGTTTGACCGGCTGCGGCGCGGGCAACGAGTATGTTGCGGTAACGCCCGACGGCGATATTTACCCCTGCCACCAGTTTGTCGGCCGCGACGGCTACCGCATGGGCAGTGTGCTGGACGGCACGTTCGACCGCGACATTCAGGCGAAGTTCGCGCACAACACGGTGCTGAACAAGGAGAAGTGCCGGGACTGCTGGGCGCGTTTCTTCTGCTCCGGCGGCTGCGCTGCGAATGCCGAAGCCTTCCATGGCGACATCTCCAAGCCCTACGACATGGAGTGCCAGATGGAGCGGAAGCGCCTTGAATGCGCAATGGCGATTTATGCGAAGGAGCGCGCCGCCCGCATGGCGAAGGAAACGAAGGAGTGACCCAAGGGGCTTTGCCCCTAACTCCACCAGAGGCTCTGCCTCTGGACTCCGGCAGGGGCGCTGCCCCTGCACCCTGCAAGG
>ENA-OPBD01000379-OPBD01000379.1-human-gut-metagenome-genome-assembly--contig:-NODE-379-length-31626-cov-7.687340_pt1 | contig 31626 bp, 20 predicted proteins | sample MGYA00241062_ERZ501440 | MGnify/ENA primary metagenome ERZ501440 (study PRJEB25962, sample SAMEA2042628) | human gut metagenome | biome: human gut; feature: human-associated habitat; material: faeces...
GATATTCTTGTGCTCCAACCCCCGGTTGTAAGGTGCGTCAAACAGCAATACCTGTATGCCGTTATCGGCTAAGAACGTTGACACTTTCGGGTTATCGTCGATCATTATATCAATTTTGTATTCTCTGCACCCTCTCAGCTTGTCCCCGTTTGAATCCTTTTCGGTGCAGAAATAAGTACCGTCAAAATTGTAATTGTTTTTCCGTATCCAGTCGGTGTACAGCTTCTTGCTGTAAAGTCCGAGCGGATTTTTGTATGCCGCAAAATGTCTTGCGGTGATCTGATATACCCCGTGACCGTTTTTCTTGAAGTTTTCTATAACACTCAGCGAATTTTCCTGTGGATGCGCATTTTTACAGTATGATAAGAAATAACGGACGCCGAACATAGCCTCGCTCAGCTTTGAACAACCGAAAACCTCGGTAGCCCTGTATCCTGACGGATTGTCCGGTTCACGCCTGAACCACTTCTTGCCGTATTCGATTATAAATTCGGACAGGTCGGTGAGTACGCCGTCGCAGTCAACACCTATGTTCATTCCGTTCTCCTTAAAGCTTGATATATTTCCATTATACTATCAAACAGACTGTTTGTCAAACAGGTTGTCAGAATAAAAACATATGTGTTCAGTCGTTGATGTAATTCAGGTACGCAGGAATTTTCACAGTGTTGACCTTACCCATATATACGGCACAGTATTTATTTTTACCTATCGGTGTAAGTATTCCGAGAGGAGTTACCTTACAATCTCCGCCGTTCATTACGTTCCAGTCCTTGTACCCCATCTTGTGGTGTTTGAGATAATAATATGCTGTTCTCAGTTCTGCCGATTCGGTGGCAATATCATTCAGTATCCCGTCCTTTTCTTTCATTGCCTCAAAAGTTGCCGCAAGCTGTAGTGCGTCGCCGACAATGGGCAGTGCGGAGGCAGAAGAATTTGCCTCTATCGGTATCATTATATTACAGCCCTTTGTGAATTTCATCTTGTAGCAACAGCCCGTTTCATTGTATCAAACTGCGCTCTTTTGACTATGTAGGCGAATATAGTTATAATTCCGCCGAAAATCATCAGGTAGACAAGTCCCTCGTTACCTGTAACACCGGCTGCAACCGCAGCCCCGATAAAGCCAAGCGAAATTGCGGAAGCAATTACCGTTATGTGCGTTTTCTTCGGAACATCGTCGTTCATTCCATAAAGCCTGCACTTTGATATTAACGCTTCCTCTCCGCCGGGATAATTTGCTGTATATTCCTCATAGGTCATAGTTGTTCCTTGATTTGTGATTTTTTAGCTATAATAGCACCGAACAAACAAAACAGCTACCGTGAATATATAAAAACAGAGTAAAATTATACTAAAGTCAAACGGGAATTTATCGATCAACACAAAAAATCACCGTCTTATGACAGCGGTTTTCCTGCTAATTGAAAAAATACATCTTTGCGTAACCCGCCGTATCGCTACCGATTGCCAATTGCAAACATTTCCGAAGGAGGAATTTGGAACGGCACATTGCCGCAATAAAAAAGCAGTCATCGCTAACCGCTATGACTGCTTATATTCAATTTATTGATTTGTGTGCCCTGCCGTTTTGCTACCGCTTGCAGATTGCAAACTCTTTTAAAGGCGGAACTTGAAGCGGCTCACAGCCGCCCGCCCGCTAGTCCTCTAGACCCTTGAGCGCCTGGAATTCTTCCTTCTTGATTCTTATCTTGCCGTCCTTGAGAAGTTTTACATCTTCTCTCTTGAATGCCGTAGCGGCGGCATCCGGATTCTTGTCAAGCTTTACCTTGAGCACGCCTGTCAGTAGATTAGCGTCCTCGACAATACCTCTGCCCTCGGCGGTTTCAACAAGCGCGCCGACCTTGGGAGTTATCGCAAGAAGTTCCTCATAGCAGTTTTGCTCATACTTAAGACAGCACATAAGCCGTCCGCAAGTGCCTGAGATCTTTGTCGGATTAAGCGACAGCGACTGCTCCTTTGCCATCTTTATCGATACAGGCTGGAACTCTCCGAGAAAAGTCTTACAGCAGAACGGTCTTCCGCAAATGCCAAGTCCGCCGAGCATCTTTGCCTCGTCACGCACACCTATCTGACGTAACTCTATTCTTGTGCGGTAAACCGATGCCAGATCTTTTACAAGCTCTCTGAAGTCAACTCTGTTTTCGGCGGTAAAGTAGAACAGTATCTTGCTTCCGTCGAATGTGCAGTCTATATCGATCGGCTTCATATCAAGCTTGTGATCGGCTATCTTCTGAGTGAAGACCTTCATGATCTCCTGCTCTTTTTCACGGTTCTTCTTCTGCGTTTCCAGATCCTTTTCCGTTGCAATGCGGATTATGCTTTTGAGTGGCTGTACGACCTTGCTGTCCTCAACCTTGCGGTTTGCGATAACGACCTCGCCGCACTCCACACCTCTTGCTGTTTCCACTATAACGTGACTTCCACACTCAATTTTATTGCCGGCGGGAGAGAAGTAATATATCTTTCCGACATCTTTGAATCTGACGCCTATAATTTCAGTCATTTATATTCCTTTCATAACAGGTGGACTATTCAAGTACACCAAACAGCTTTGCCGGCATATATGCCTGCATCAGCTTTACATTTATATTCGTTCCGTCAAGAAGCGCAAGTTCTGAAAGCACTTCATAAAGACGGTAAAGCCTTGCTTTCGTAAGCGTTCTGAGCGGTGCGGCCTGCGATGAATTTTCACCTGTTTCAAGCTCACGCAGAGTTTGCGTAACACGCTCATACAGTATGGCAGTGACAGCGGAAAGCTCCTCTCTTGCCGTACAGCCCGATAAGACTGCGGCTGCTGAATATTCGTCCCTGCGCTCCAGCGCATCGATCAGCTTTTCCGCTGTGTCATAAAGCTTTATACGTTTTTCGTCGGACAGTATGCCGAGTATCTTGCCGGGATTTGTCCCGTACAGCTCAGCCGACTGTTTAGCCTTGTCGCTGTCATATCCGTTGTATTCGAGGCAGGCAACACACTCGTCCTGCGTCATTTCCGAAACGGGAATCGTCACAAGTCTTGACATTATCGTTTCCAGAATTGCCGAGGTGTTCGAGCAGGTGAAGATATAGCGGTTGTGCCTTGACGGCTCTTCAATAGCTTTCAGCAGTACGTTCTGCTGTTCTTCCGTCATTTCCTCGCAATCCTCATAGATAAAGACCCTGGTATCGCAGTCGTTCGGAAGAGTAGAGGCAAAGCGTACATTGTCACGCACGCTGTCCTTTGTGTACTTTTCTCCCTTTGCGTATATAACATCTGCGTGTTCGCCCGAAATGATGTTACGGCAATTCCGGCATTTACCGCACGGCATATTGTTTTCGGGTGCGGAACACAGGTACAGCATAGCGCACCACTTTGCGAGAGTACGCTTGCCAAGTCCCTTTTCACCGGTAAGCATTATTCCGTGAGGAAGTCGGTCGTTCTCCGACATTTCAGACAGCAGAGCTATTTCACGCTGTTTTCCGAACAGTTTTATGCTGTCAATATCGCCCGGCATCAGACTTTCTCAAATCTCTCAATGTTGGTTACGAAGATAGTTGCGCCGCCGACAAATACTTCAACAGGGAAGCTTGTGTAACTGCCGACACCGTAAGACGCCGCAGATGGAACAAACTGTTTTCTCTTGTGTGAGTGATCCTTGATTATAGAGATTATCTCATCTATCTTATCGTCCTCTGAGCATATAAGAAACGTGGTGTTGCCCGACATTAAAAAACCGCCGGTGGATGCAAGCTTAGTTGCCTGAAAGCCTGCCTGAGTAAGCGATGAAGAAACCGAATGAGCATCATCATTATTTACAATCGCATATATAAGTTTCATAAAGATTACCGTCCTTTCTGTACCGGGTTATCCTTGTAAGTTTGATTTTTCAGAATAATTATATCACATTTTCGCCTTAAAGTAAAGGTAATACTGCAAATCAGGGACAGATTACGAATTTATATGATCTGTGGCGTTTATGCTATATTTTTGCGGCACATTATACTACAATCGAAATATCACTTACGCCTTTGTCACGGAGCGTCCTTGCCGCATCTATCGTTATCGTTTCGCCCGGCATTATCAGCGGTATTCCCGGAGGGCAAGGAGCCGCCGCCGTGGCGCAGATCTTGCCCACCGACATCATAACGGGAAGTTTCACCTTTCCGGAAAAGAATGCTTTTGACGGCGAGCAGGCGGTATGGGTCCTGATATGTATCGGAGGGGACGGCAGGTTTCTTACAAATATCGATTTTGGAGTGTTCGCTGTAAGAACCGTCTTTATCGTTTCGATATCCACGTCCGTGGTTGCGCTTCCGAACAGCATTACACAGCGGTATTCGTCCGCATATTCGCACTCTATGTCAAAATCTCTCAGCATATCAGCCATGGCAAAGCCGGTCGAATGTACCGCTGCACAGTCGAATGTTATCCTCATATAATCGCTCGGCGACAGTATATATCCAATATCCGCACAGTGCTGTTTCAGTGCAGTTATCTTGTTGCAGATTTCCGCTATGTGAAACGGTTTGTCGGCAATTGTCCTGTTGCATCTGTCCAGGCTGTCAAGGATAAGATAGCTCGGACTTGAGGTTGCTGTAAGCGCCATTGCTTCTTTTGCAATAGCACAGTATTTTTCGTTTGCTATATGCAGATATGCGCCGCCCGTCAGCACGGGTAATGTCTTGTGGGCGCTGTCCGCACACATATCAGCACCGAGTGTCATCGGGTGCAGATCTACCGGTGCAAATTTAAGATATGCGCCGTGTGCGTTGTCAACCAGCAAAGGTATACAGTGAGAATGGCATACCTCCGCTATTGCTGAAATATCGCTCATTCCGCCGTAATAATCTATTGAATTTATGAACACTGCAAGCGTTCTTGAATTGATTTTAGCCTCTATGCTTTCAGGGGTAACTGCGGCACTGAGATATTCTTCGGGATATACCCATGACGGAGTAAGTCCAAGCAGAACGCAGGAGTTTATAAAGCTGCGGTGCGAATATCTTCCTGCTATAATATGATCTTTGCCGTTTCCTCTCAGCTTTGCAAGAGTAAGCATCGTCTGTATTGCAAGCGTACTTCCCGAGCAGGAGTACAGCGTCCTTTTACTTCCGAACAGCCTTGACGCGTTTTTTTCGCTTTGTGCTATTATCCCTTTTCCGCCGTTCGTATCTGTGTCATAAAGACTGTCTGCACCGTCGATTTCGGTAATATCAAGCGGGTTTTCCATTCCTTTATGCCCCGGCATATAACAGCGTATCGTATGACTTTTGCTGTTCTTTACAAGAAAATCGTGGATCGGCGTTGGCATTTCTTCGACAAAATCTGAAATTTCCATATATTCTCCTTCTTCTTGCGTTCTGTTCTTTTCCCGTTTGGATAAGCAAATATCCCATATCAGTTATTATTCTATCATATTCTGACGATATTTTCAATTTTTTTGCGATAAAAAACAGAAAAAAGGTTGAAATATTCCGGAAATTTAATTATAATTATAATCAGCAGTAATTATATTAGTGAAAGCTCCGATGAAAAATCGGTATCGGCAAAAATCGAAATGCCGAAAACCTAAAAATCAAAAGATAAGTAAACCTGAACGGGTTTACGAAATTTATGACACGATTTGTTATATTTTTAATGAAAGGGAGTAAATTTAATGCCGGCACCTAAAAGAAGAGGCAGACCGAGAAAAGAAGAATCTGCCGCAAAAAATACAAGCGAAAATAAAAAGACCGCAGCTAAATCAGCCACAGGCTCTACAACAAAGAAAACGGCTGCAAAAAAGCCATCTGCACCCGCTAAAAAGACGCTGAAACCGCAGGGTAATACCGTTTTTGCACTTGATATAGGAACAAGGACGGTTGTCGGGGTGCTGGGATATATGGACGGCGAGGTATTCCGTGTCACCGATACAGAGAGCGTTCCGCACCTGAAGCGCGCTATGATAGACGGACAGGTCGAGGATATAGAGCAGGTCGCAAAGGTTGCAAGGACTGTAAAGGAAATGCTTGAACAGCGCAACGGCATCAGGCTTACAGAGGTGTCGGTTGCCGCCGCAGGACGTGCGCTCAAAACCTACCGTGTGTCGATGGATTTTGACGTTTCGGATAAGAACACTATCACAGCGGATATGGTACGTACCATGGAATGCGAAACGATACAGAAGGCGCAAAGCGGGATCGACGAGAAGTTCCGTGATGAAGAAGCGGTTTTCTATTGCGTCGGTCATTCGGTAGTCCATTATTATCTTGACGATTATGCAATGGCAAACCTTGAAGGGCACAAAGGCGACAAGGCGACGATAGACCTTATCGGTGCATTCCTGCCCGAGGTTGTTGTAGAGGGCTTATATGCCGTAACCGACAGGACCGGGCTTAAGGTAAAGAGTATGACGCTTGAGCCTATAGCTGCTATGAACGTGATAATCCCGCCCGAAATAAGACTTATCAACATTGCGCTTGTTGATATCGGCGCAGGTACATCGGATATTGCGGTTGCCCGTGACGGAGCGATAGTTGCCTATGCAATGGCGACAGTTGCAGGCGATGAGATAAGCGAGGATATAGTAAGGAAATTCTTTGTTGACTTCAATATGGCTGAGAGCATGAAGATACAGGCGAGCGGCGATACGGACAGCATTACATATCGTGATATATTCGGCAGGGAGCAGACTATATCAAAGGCGGATTTCTTCGAGAAATGCAGTCCGTCTGTCGACAGTCTTGCCGATGTGATAAGCCAGACAGTATGCGATGCGAACGGTCAGAGCCCTGCCGCAATGTTCCTTATAGGCGGCGGAAGTATGGCTAACGGACTTACCGACGCACTCGCTGAGAAGCTTGGGATTGACCCGGGCAGAGTAGCGGTCGGCGGTCAGGAATTTATGAAAAACGTTGATGTAGGCGGCAGAAAGCTGGGTCCGGAATATGTAACCCCTGTCGGCATTGCAGTGACAGCCTGCACGAATATGGCGTACGACTTTTCAACTGTGACGCTCAACGGCGAACAGGTAAGAGTATTCGATACAAAGTCGCTGAGCGTGTTTGAACTGCTCGGCTCGGCAGGTTTCAGAACTTCTCAGATAATGGGACACAGCGGAGCAGGGCTTAAGTTCACTCTTAACGGCGAAACGAAGATAATCAAAGGCACTGCGTTTACGCCTGCGATAATCACGGTCAACGGCAAACCTGCCGCACTTACAACAAAGATAAAACAGGGTGATGATATCACTCTTGTTCCTGCGGTAAACGGCGAAAATGCGCACGCATTTATCCGCGATTATACAGATGATCTGACTAAAGTCGGGGTCATATTCTGCGGTGAAAATGCGGTTGCGGGAAAGCGTGCATATGTAAGCGGCAGGGAAGTCGGCGGGGACTATGAGATACAGCCGCTCGACAATATAGAAATACATGATGCAAGAACGCTCGGAGCGTTTCTTATGCAGTACGGCGGAGATACCGATACGGCGCAGGTGTATGTAAACGGACAGGTCCGGCCTGAGAACTATATACTGAAAAACGGCGATATACTCGGGTTTGAAAAAGGTACGGCAGCATCGGCTGTCCCGGTGACAGAAGCCGACGAAAACACATATACGGCAGTTCAGACTGAGCCGGCAGAAGAACAGGGCAACTTTGTATCGATAATATTCAACGGCGTTCCGACCGATCTTCCCGAAAAGGAAAGTAAAACGCCTTATATGCTTATTGACCTGTTTGAAAGAGCGGATATCAATATTGAAAATCCCACACGCAGACTTGTACTCAGCGTAAACGGCGGCAGTGCGAAGTTCACGGACAAGATACAGTCGGGCGACATAGTGGTTATCAAGCAGGAGGACTGACTTGCACATTAAAAAAACAACGGCGGTGCGCACGCTTGCGGCGATGCTTGCGGCAGTGGCGCTTGCAGGCTGTACTGAGATAGATTACACGGACATTTCTTCTGCACAGGGTGAGGGAACTACAGCGGTGCAGGAAAGCTCTGTACCCGAGGCGAATATTGTCACGGAGGGCACCACAAAGGAATATAAGCTGAATAAATCGGCGTTCAGTTATACGCTTGAAGCCGAGAAAATACCCGATACCAAACTTATATCCGACAGCAAGAAATACAGCGGTGACGGATATATAACTGTCGGTGCGTATACGCAGGCGTCGTTTGAGCTTGATGTTTCTTCAACTCAGTTCTATGATATTTCGATAAGCGCACTGTCGAAAGAGGGCGGAAGCATAACGCTGACGATCGACGGCGAAAAGCAGATCAACAGTGAGAACGGAGTTTATAAGCGTATAAACGGCGAGCTGTACGGCGCATACAATGTGGTGCAGAGCGATACGTTTGAAAAAATTTCGCTGTGTCCGGTGTATCTTACGCAGGGAAAGCATAAGGTGACGCTACAGACGGTCAAAAATACCGTTTCTATTGACAAGATAACGGTAAAGAATACCGAAAGGGCAAGCGATAAGCGGTACAGCGATGCAGGAACGTGGATATCCGGGAAAGACGTGAATACCGAGCGTATAGCTCTTATGGATTATTTCAAGAGAATATACGGCAAGAAAACGCTTACCGCACAGAATGTCACACCGAACACTAACACCGAGATAGACGCTATAGTCAGAAACACAGGACGTTTTCCTGCAATAAGGGTCAGCGACCTGAGATATTATACGGCCAGCGGTTCAAAGCTTGTGAAGAGCAATATCGATATACAGCTTGCACAGGAGTGGGCGAAGAACGGCGGCATAGTATCCTATACCTGGTACTGGTATACTCCGGTAGGCAAGACAACGTTCTACCTTGACGAGAGCAGTTTTGATGTTGGCTCGGTGATTAGTGACTATGAGGATCTCGCAGTAATGAATGAAGAGTCGCTGGCACTTCTTCTTGAAGATGAAACAATATCCGAGGAATGCTATGCTGTACTGTCGGATATGGACGCTGTGGCAAAACAGCTTTCTGTGCTCAAGGACAGCGGCGTTACTTTGCTGTTTACGCCTCTGCCGACCGACAATGCCGGCTGGTACTGGTGGGAGAAGAACAGCAAGACGTATAAATGGCTGTGGCAGACAATGCACAGGCGGTTTGACGAGCTTTACGGATTGTCAAATCTGTTGTGGGTATATACTGCGGATGTTGATCCGCAGATGTTCCCCGGTGACGATTATGTCGATATAATCGGCTGTGATGTGTATGATAATACCGATACGGCACATCTTGCGGCTATGTACGCTACTGACGCACTTTCGCTAAACAAGCGTATGCTTGCACTCACGGAATGTGCAAAAGCTCCCGACCCCGATATAATGGCAAGGGACAATGCGGTGTGGCTGTGGGCGGCACCGTGGAACGGCAAGTATCTTATCAACGAGAAAGGCGAGCTTACAGGCGACTATATGTCGGTAGACGAGCTTAAGAAGTTTTATAATCACGAGGCGACTGTTACCAGAGATGAGATAAATACTGAAACGGAATAATAAAAATAAACCGACCCGGTATCAAAGCCGGGTCGGTTTTATATCTCTGTCTATTAACCTCTTACGTTGTAGTCCTGAGCAATAAGTACAGACGCTTTTGCAAGCTTATGTATATAAACCAGCGGACCTATAAGAATAAGCGATCCAAGAACATTCCACAGCCAGTAATCAACTGCGCCGAACGAATAAGGAATGCCTCTTCTTGTCAGCTCGTTGCCCATACGGGACGAAAGGTTGTGGAACCATACTATATCCGCTATGCCGAATGTTATCGGTCCTACCAGGAAGAACAAAAGGCAGAAGTGCATTGTCTTCTTGCCGTCAAAACGGCTTGCTACCAGATTTATATCCTCTGAAATTCCTGAAAAGAAAACCAACGGATAAATTCCGAATGTAATGATACCGAGCAATATGAATTTCAGCAGTCCTCTGTGCGTGTTGAGCTGTCTCACCGGTCCGTACTGATACGGCTGACTGTATTGCTGATCGTATACCTGCTGATATTGTTGTTGATTGTACGTCTGCTGATACTGTTGTTGATTGTACGTCTGCTGATACTGCTGCTGGTCGTACTGATTATATGCCTGTTGATTCTGCTGTGGCTGATCATACTGCTGAGGATAGTTGCTTTGTGTGTCCATAATAATTTCCTCCTGAACCTTTTTGTTGCTTTTATTATAGTAACATATCAGGCGCCATATGTCAACATAAAATGTTAAGTTTTTAAACGATTTAACGCCTGTTATTGTTACTCTGTAAAAAACATTTGTTTGTTTTTTCAACATCTTGAAGAGATAATATAAAACGGTTGACAGTATGCAAAAGCGGTGATATAATATGAATAATGCGCAATTAGCGTTACAGAAAAATCCATATCACGAGGTGATATTATGCCACCCAGGGCAAAATATACAAGAGAAGAGATAACCGAAATAGCGCTCGGAATAGTTGCCGAGAGCGGTGTTGAATCACTGAATGCAAGAAGTCTTGCAGAGGCTATGGGAACATCGACACGCCCTATCTTTACAGCGTTCAGAAATATGGAGGAGCTTGAACAGTGCGTCCGTGAATCGGCTATGGAAGTGTTCGGACAGTATGCGGAAAAGGAAACTCCGGATATGCCGGCATTCAAGCAGGTCGGCATTCAGATGATTACTTTTGCAAAGGAAAAGCCGAAGCTGTTCAGACTTCTTTTTATGAAGGAACAGAATCATACTTTCAATTTCGAGGAAATGTTTTCCTCTATGCTAGGCGTTACGGCTGACAAGTGCATTGAGTATATAATGAACGATTACTCGCTTTCAAAAGAGGACGCTATGACGCTGTTCAGGCACGTCTGGATATTTACCTACGGTATAGGTGTATTGCTTTCATCCAACATCTGTCTGTTCAGCGAAAATGAGATTTCGGATATGCTGAGCGTTCAGTTCAGAAGTATGCTGATTATGATAAAGTCCTCACATGCGGCAAAGTAAGACCCGATATACATCCCGATCTGTTTTATGGCAGGTCGGGAATTTTTTTATCCCTTTTTCCAAACAGTTTTCAATCAATACATAAATAATGTGGCAAACGGTGGTTTAATATACTTGAAAAACGAACATTGCAATGTGTTTTCAAGCGGTTTTCAAAGCTCTTTTCCAAGTCTTTTTGCGTGGAAAAAGGCAGAAGAAAAGATACGCTGTGCAGTAGTATAATTAAAAATAATACATTCAATTACAGTTTCTGCGGGAGTTGCTATGGATAAAAAGGATCAAAAATCGGAATCGCTTAACGGCGTATACGGGACGATATGTGAGATTATCGGCTTTGAAAATACCGTTAAGCTGTACACTCAGATGAAAGGCAGTCAGATAAATTTCCCCACACGGCTTTATTCTAAGGAATATGTCGCACTGGAGGCTGAAAAAACCTATGACGGCACATCTGATTCGCTTAATAAGATAGCCACTGAGTACAACTATTCGGAGAGGACTATAAGAAAACTTCTGAAAAAGAAAAACAAGGAGGAATAAGTATGGAACAGAAAAAAATGAACAAGAGCAACATAATCGTACTGGGTGTCGTTATTGCAGTAATAGCCGTCGCACTGGTTGCCTATTTTGTAATAAGCGGTCAGAAAGGGGACGGCAGTCCGACAGTCAGTGCAACAATGGAGCTGAACACCGTAAACATTTACGGTGCCTGGTACAAGAAAGCAGGCGAAAGCACATACGAGCTGAGATTCAAGGACAACAAGGAGCTGTCATATAAGCAGACGGCGGCAGACGGCACGGTCACGGCACAATCCGACGAGGGTACATACGATATTGCGGACGGAAAGCTGATACTTACAATAGTTGCAGGCGGTCAGACCTACAGCGACACCTGCATAGCAAACGTAAACGAAAAGCAGATGTCGCTCGTGACTGAGGCAAACGGCAGCGGGCTTTTCGGCGGTATCTACGACAAGGACGGAGCGGATTATTCCGTACCCGATGTTTCCCAAAACGAGCCGTCCGAAGCTCCCGATACCACAACGGCACCGCCTCAGACAACAGCGGTGACAACAGCACAGACAACACCCGAAACTACAGTGCAGACAACACCTGCACCGGAAACAACACCTGCCGAAACACAACCAGAAGTTCCTGCAACTGTTACTGACGGAACAATAGCGCTTCCGGACAATATACAGTATTATTTTGACAACGATTTTGCCGACGTATGGGGAATTACAGCCAGCATTTATACCGGATATTATGCCTGCTACGAAAAGGACGGTCTTGATATCTACTATTGCAGGAAAGACTATATTGACGGACACCCGGTTATAGGACGAGGCAAGGCTATTATGGTTGAGTGCCCTATAATATCTTTCTTTACGGATTTTGATGGCTATGTAACATATGGAGCTTTCAGCAATTATCTGTATGAAAACTACGGCGATTATATAACACTCAGAGATGACGGTACATTCGGTTTATATGATGACGGAAAATATGTTATATACTTCAATTTTGATTCAGATGCTGAAATATCTTCTTCAACGCTTATCGGCAGTGGAAACATAGTAATATGCGAGGAAGAGGAATATTACAGAGAAGGACTTTAATTCGGGAGGAACGTTATTATGATAATGAACAAGGAATTTGTACTTAAAAATCTTATGGGAATTATATGTGCCGTGATAATTCTTGCACTGTTTCTTCCCTTTATGTCGGTCAAGGCAGAGGTTTCTGTCGGAGGATTCGGCGGCGGAAGCGCCGATCAGTCGATGAACGGCTTTTCGCTTGTGACGGACGGCGGAATCTTCGGCTTTGCGTTTATACTTTGTCTTGCGGCAGTGGCGGCAAGCTGTTATATCCCGCAGTTAAAGCCGTTCAGAAAGATTATATCCGCTATAGGCTCGGTGGCAGGTATCGTCTGCCTGTTCATAGCGCCCGGTTCTGCGGCATCGGCAGTGAATGCGGCGGCAGGCGGAGCGACCGCAGGCACGGGAGTATCCGCAAAGGTAGAGCTTAACTATCTGATAGGCTTCTGGATAATATTTATTCTTATGCTCGCCCTTATAGCGATGTCGGTAATACAGTTCTTAGGACTTAAGGGCAACAAGGTGTTTGACGCAGTAAACTCAACCGAAGATGAAAACGGCACTGCGGGCGTATCTCTGCCGTCAATAAACGCTGACGGAATAAAGTCGGCGATAGGTTCAGTGAATGCCGACAGCATAAAGAATATGGCACATAATGCCGCAGGAAGCATCGCAGGTGCGGCAGAAAATCTCAAGGACAAAGCGTCGCAGGCGGCGGCAAATATGCAGAATCATTCAAGCACAGCGTCAGCAAAGAAGGAAGATCCGCAGGCTGTAATGGAGCAGATAAAACAGCTTCACGAAATGAAAGAAAACGGTATACTTACGGAAGAAGAATTTGCAGAAAAGAAGAAGGAGTTCCTTGAACGGCTGTAAGCGATTGAATTCCTGACATGAATAGTGTATAATTATATATACTATGATATACACAAACGGAGGAACGGCAATGGGAAAAACGTCAAACTGCCTTAAAATGCTTCAGATCTTAAGCTCGGGCAGAGTGTATAAGGGTCAGGAGCTTGCGGAAATCCTTGAAACAAACGTCCGTAATATAGCCGAGTACCGCACAGAGCTTGAAATGGCAGGTTATTATATAGAGGGTATCCCCGGCAAATACGGCGGATACCGTCTGATAACGCAGAGCGTAATCCCTACGGTAAGGCTCAATGAAGCTGAACAGCGTGCGTTATCCTCCGGAGCGGAATATCTTAAGAGCCGCAACGATTTCCCTTACTCAAGTGATTATGAAAAAGCGATGGGAAAGGTCTTTGCGGCGGTAAAGCACGAACAGCCGCAGGAAATATCCGTTGCCAATCGTTTTCCGCTTGCCGTTGACGAGCAGGAGCTTAGCAGACGGTATGATACGGTGGCGCAGTGCATCGCTCACAGAAAAGAGCTTGAGATGGATTATCTGTCGCTGTCAAACAAGGTGTCGCACCGCCGCTTCGATCCGTATAAGCTGTTTATGTATAACAATGCGTGGTTTATGCTGGGGTATGATAAAAAGTCATACGAGATCCGCTATTTCAAGCTGAGCCGTATTCAGTCGATGGCTGTCACGGAAAACCGCTTCACAGTTCTTGCGACATACAAGGAAAGCGACTATCTTGACGATTTCGGTATGAAAAAAAACGGCGAATGGTATGAGATAGTTATGCTGCTGCACGGCAGATATGCGATGCTCGCCCGTGAACGTATCTACGGCAGAGATCAGACAGTTACGCCGATAGACGAAGATACAACAGAGCTTCGTTGCACAATGCAGAACGAGGAGAATATCATGTGCTTTGTGATGGGGTTCGGAAGTCACTGTGAGGTCGTTTCACCGCAGTGGTTGAAAGACAGGGTGAAAGGCGAGGCAGAGAATATATTAAAGCAAAGTACACAGTAATCCATATTATGCAAAAAATTACCCGATGCTAAAATGCATCGGGTGATTCAGTCTGTCGATAAACCCACGCACCGCCAAAAATACAGATAAATAATTTGACGCAAAATTAAAATAGGATAAGTAATAGAATTTCGCACAGCCGTAAAAAACGGCTGTGCGAAAGCATTTTTGCTTATAGCGTCAATCGCCCCTCAACGTACCTTTGTACGCTTATCGGGGCGATTTCCTTGTATGCGTGTGTTTTTCGACACGATGAGCACCCTTTGAAAACAAAAGGTGCTGTCGCTTTATTTGTTATGCTTTTTCAATCGGTATCCATATCTCCGAGTAGGTATCCTCAGGCTTGTCTGCGGGCGGAGTATACATTTCAAGGTTGTAATATCCGCTCAGCTTATAGCCCTTAAGATTAGGAAGCCATTCGCTCCATATCTTTGTGTTAAGGCTTTGCAAAGCGTTTGGTAATGCGCCTTTGCAGGGAAATACAGCCCACGTTCCGGCAGGAAAGGTATACGTTTCGCAACCGTCGGGAATGTCCTTCCACGGAAGATAAGCGTCCGCTATCATATAAGTGAATGTTTTCTCGTCGCAATATATACACGCTCCGAAATCTCCTCGGATTTTTTCACCGCCGCCGTTTTTATAATGCTCGTCCCAGAGCGTTGGGATAACATTATAGGATATTGAAGTGTCGTTTTCAATAGGTGTTGTCACGCCTACAACGGTAAATGCAGGCTTTTCGGTAATTCTGTAATCAATCATAGTTCCGCCCTCCAGTGTAAGTTTAAGCTTTATAGGTGCAAAGGAGCGCAGTACAGTGCCGTGTTCCTTTGCGGCGGAAGGGGTAATTCCGTGAAACTTAGTGAACGCACGGGCAAAGCTGTCGGGCGAGTCGTATCCGTATTTTAACGCAACGTCAATAACCTTTGCGTTTCCTTGCGACAGCTCCTCGCCGGCAAGAGAAAGCCGCCTGTATCGGATATATTCGCCTATTGTGAAGCCGCACAGCACACAGAATATCTTCTGAAAGTAAAACGTTGAAACAAACGCTTTTTCAGCCGCCTTTTCAATGTTAATTTCGCCGTCCAGATTATTTTCAATGTAGCTTACTGCCTCGCCTATTCCTGCGGTCCAGTCGTTCATGCTTATCGCCCCTTTCCATGATTGAATTATATCACGGTATTCCTGATATTACCCGACATTTATTGCAATTATCGGCAGGATGTTAAAAAACAGCCCCGCTATGAAACAGGGCTGTTTTTTTAAATCGGTTCTTTTACCTCGTCAGTTTTACCCAGCAAAGTATTTTTCAGATATTTTTCTGCCTCCTGCACCGGCATAGGCTTTGCATAAAGATAACCCTGAGCCGTGTCACAGCCGCAGTTTTCCAAAAACTGTGCCTGATCGTCTGTTTCAACACCCTCCGCAATAAGCCCCAGACCAACGTCCTTAGACATTGAGATGGTGTGCATTATTATCTTCTTTCCGCGTTCATTTGACATATGCGTTGAGAAGAATTCACGGTCGAGTTTCAGCACGTCAAATCTTGTATCCTGAAGCGTGTTCAGTGAGGAGTAGCCCGAGCCGAAGTCGTCCATAAGGAGGGTAAATCCGTGCTCTTTTATTTTCTCTGTCATACGCAGGGTTTCATCATTTTCTATGCTTTCGGTTATTTCAAGCTCAAGCAAGTGCTTTGGCAGCCTGTATTTGTCAATCAGCCCGTCAAGGACATCGAGAAATGATTCATCGTCAAGGTTTGCGCGGGAAACATTGACAGAGATCGGAAGCGGAGTGAAATGTCTGTCTATCCAGTCACGCAGTACCATGCAGGCGCATTCCCATACATAAGCGTCCAGCTTTGTGATAAATCCGTTTTCTTCAAACAGCGGTATGAAACTGTCGGGATATATCATTCCGCACTCGGGACTCTGCCACCTTACAAGCGCTTCATAGCCGATAGCTTCGCCGCTTGATATGCTGAACTTAGGCTGCAGATAGATGATAAATTCGTTGTTTTCTAAAGCCTTTTTCATATGCGATTCGACAAACTTACGTTCCTTTATCGCCTTCTGCATATTCTTGTTATAGAATGCAACGCTTTCAAGAGCGTTTTTTTTGATAGATTGTCTTGCCATAGCGGCACAGTCGCACATCGTTCTGACAGATATACTGCGGTCGTCTATCTGATATATGCCGAATACAAATTCATAGCTGTATTCGCGGAAGCCCTTGAGATTGAGTTGCAGTTCCGATATGGTCTTTAAAATGTCGTCTTTATCCGTGTATGGTGTAATCAACATAAATACATCGCCGCTCATCCTTGCGCTCAGTCTGGGATTGCTACAATAGTTGTTCAGCTGACGTGTCAGGAAATGGAGCATTTCTGTTCCTGCGTCTTCACCGTAATTTTCGTTTATCAGCTTGAAACGCTTCACGTCAAACTGTATAAGCGCAAATTTTGTATCCGGGTATGCGTTAAGGCGCTGTGATATCATATCGTGGAACATTATCGGATTATCGGTCGTTGTGTAATAATCCTGTATTTTGAGGTTCATTATTTCATCGGTTTCAAGCGCTCTTATGTAGCCTGCAACTTCTTCCATTTTTCCGTTTTTGCCGGCAAGATGAACATCGATACGGTACCAGACAGGCGTTGCACCTTCAATTTCACATAGCCGTATATTCACGCTAAGCGATTTCTCTGTTATACCGTCGTTGAAAGATTTTCTTATCTTATGGCAGAAGCTGTCAAACAGTAGCTTGTCATCGGGATATATTGCACCGCTGAGCCAAATTGCACGTAGCGGTCCGACAGAAGACGAAAGCAGGCATTTCGGCGTGCATTTGTTCTCCATCACATACCACTTGAAATCTATATAGCTAATATAGAAGTAGGTGCACTTGTCAAAATCGGCAAAAATCTCGTGCATTCGCTGAGCATAGTCCTGCACGGAAGATTTTACTTCCTGCCGGATCTGCTGTGCTTCCGTTGCAGGGACAAGTCTTGCCTTTTTAAGGCGTTTCTGCTCATACATAAGGTGGTCTGTATTGCGCATAAGCTCATTGATATCATCAATGCCGGTCACAGTGCCATATGATCCGCCCACGCTTATCGACACCTCATACGGCTTTCCTGCACTGCGGTTGAATTTGTCGATTTCCGTCTGGATCTCAGCGATCAGCCGTGACAGCTCACGCTGTTTATCGGTGTTGTACGGTACGGTAAGTATAAATTCATCACCGCCGAAACGTGCGCAGATACCGTTTTTTCCACAACCTGCTTTTATAGCGTTTGCAACGGCGCTTATAGCAATGTCACCCTCCGAGTGACCGTATGTATCATTGATCTCTTTAAGTCGATCCATATCGCACGATACAAGAATAACGTTACATTCTTTGTTTTCGTGCATAATAAGCTCGTTTACACGTTCAAAATATCCTCTGCGGTTGTATATACCGGTAAGCGGGTCTATGGAATGCGTCAGTGACAGCTCGTTGTTTGCTCTTCTCAGAAGATATTCTATGCGGAAATTTTCCAATGCCTGATTTATCGAGCCGACAAGTCGCTGTACATAGTAGAAACCGCCGGGATATATAAGCAGATCATCGGCTACAGCCGCATAATATCCTATGACCTGTTCCTGGAAGTGAAGCGGCATAAATATAATTGTACGGTATCTTTTCAGCATTTCACCCAGGTTTGGCGTTATGTTCTTGGTAAGATACGGAATGTTATATTGATACTGCTCCCACGTTCTTATTACATAGGCAGTCATTTTTTCGGTAAATACACTGTGATACGCTTTTGGTATCACGGGGGAGTTATCCGTCAGAAAGTCATCGTTAAGGCAGAGTGCGGAACGGTAATTGAAATATTTGCCCATTGCCTTTGTAAGCTCACCTATTTCGTTGCAGTTGACCGTATGGGTGTACAACGAAGCCATTTTACTCTCGGCGTCTGACAGCGCAAGGTCGTATTCGTTCATACGTCTAAGCTTTTCGTTTGTGTATGAATTGTCAAACTCGCGGCATCCGCAACTCTGACCGTGAATAAACGCAAAATGTATATGCTTTTCTGTCGGCTCTTCGTTACCTTTAAGGTAACCGTAAGCGGTATCAGCAACGGTTTTTGCAAGTTCATCCGCATCCATGATTGATGTTGTAAGACGCGTAGTCGAGTAAAGGCGCTCCTGATAGATTGAGTCAAAACCGGTAACTATTATATCATCGGGCACTTTTATGCCGTGCGCCTCGAATGTCTTCATCACCGCTATCGCCATACTGTCATTGGCGCATATAACAGCCTGCGGCAATTTTCTTCCTGAGGCGATCATAGTATTTATCACATTTTCGGTCGGAGTTTCCCAGAAGTCTCCGTAACCCAGCATAGTCTTTTCGTCAAAGGCTATATTGTGACGGCTGAGCACGGTTTTAAACGATTCTATTCTTTCGTCTGAAAAAGAATTGCCTTTGATCCCTGCCATAAAGAACAGGTCATCGCAGTTATGTACTGTTATGACATGTTCGATGACTTTTTCAAGTGAGTCGCCGTAATCGTAAGTAATATTCGTGCAGTTGTTGTACTTGCCGTCAAGAATAATTACAGGAACTTCAGCTGCCTGCGCATATCTGATTATAGTATCGCATACCCAGTTGCTCTTTATGGTTTCCGGCATAAGGATAAGAACGTCAAGCGTATTTAAATTCAGAAGGTGATATACGCTTGCCTCACCCTTTGAATAAGGCGTGTCATTGTACATATTCGTGAACGCATTGAATATCATTACCTTGAAGCCTCTTTTGCCCAGAGCATCGGATACAACCTTGGTAATATGTGCTGTATGATCCTCCTGAATTCCTGCAAGGCAGATGCCGGCTACAGCGTATTTATGAAATTTTCCGGTGAACAAGCTACTCACCTTCCTTTTTGTCAAACTGTATAATATAGCAAGTGATAATATAGTTTAATTGTACCATAAAATAGAATTAAAGTCAAGATAATAGTAGAAGTTGCACAAAAATGCATAAAAACGATGCACCATAAATACGATGCATCGTTTTGTATTATCAATATTTTCTTACGTTCTGCACCGCCATCATAACAAGCGCCGCCACAGTGTTGTAAAGTGTTATTACGCTTGGAGTAAGCAGTGACATCTGTCTTAACAGTACCATTATCAGTACCAGCAGAAGTCCGAGCGCCGATGTACCCAGCATAACCGCCTTTGATACCGAGAAGTCACGGACAAGGCTCTTTGCCGCCATAACACCTCTTGCAAATGATGTGAAAGTGCCGCAACATGAGAGTCCGCCGTTTCCGCGTGAGGTGTACTTTGTGCTTTCGCTGTATTCTTCATGGGCTTCATGAGGGAGCACTTTTATAAGCGAAGCGTCAAGCTCAAACAGGTCTGCAAGATTTTCTACTGTTACCAGCGAGTCGGTAGTATGCACAAGCACGGTTATTCCTCTGGACTGAAGCTCGCTGAGAGTGGCACGGATCTCGGGGTTTGCGGTCATGCCGACTACAAACATCGCAACTATCTCTCCGCTTACCGCAAGGTAGACCGGTTCAAGCCCCTCAGGGCAGTACTTGTGTTCGTTCTTTTTGTTGGGAAGGTCTATGCTGTGGGTTTCCATAAGTGCTCTGCCGCCAAGCATTACACGCTTTGTGCCTATCCAACCGGTAACGCCGCAATTATCTTCGTAAATACAGTTGTCGACCTTTTTCAAAAGATCCTTGTTACCGAGCGTCATATCATAGAACGGATATGAAAGTATTCCGTCGGTATGTATTGCAAGGCTTGCCGCCATAAGTATTGCTTCGTCAACACTTGTCTTTACAACAGAGTTTTTCTTCTGCCAGCGCTTGAGCTTCTTTACCTGCACGCTTCCTGCAGGGAAGAGCGCCTTTGCGTCAACCATAACGGTATTTACGTCTGAAAACTCTACAGCCGCATCATATCCCAGAAGAGCGGCGTTGCATTCGCTCAGCTTCTTTGAAGCGCGTGCGAGCGGTCTGTTTACAACGAGCAGAAGTGAGAACGGCGCCACGACCGATATGGTTGCCACTGCCGCTGAAATTGCCCAGTATAAAGGATTTTCTGCACCGCTTGTTGAAAATTCGCTTCCGAACGGATTTAAAAATGCGAGTACGCCGGCTACAAGACCTGCCGCTACAGACGCAACTATAAGCTTGACCGACATTCTGTCGGCTTCATCGTCACAGTAGCTTGATTTGAGAAAATCTGTCAGGAATTCGGTCTTTCGCATTGCCGCAATTACGGGAAGGCGGTCGCCGACCGCTCTTGTGAGAGCTGAAACACGTTCTTCTCCGTCTATTACCTCAGCGTAATATTTCTGACTGTCGCCCGATACAAATTTGAAGTTGCGCTTTGCACGGGATATCATATATATCTTGCCGATAGTGTTGAACATAAGTCCTACAAGCGCCGTTGACAGATATATGAACGAATGGCCTAGCTTGAATGTCTGTACATCGACAAGCGCAATAACACCGCCGATAAGAGCAAACGCCGAAGTCAGCGCACATACGGAGTCGCAGTCCGCTTTACCTGTGAACAGCTTTATTGCGCCGTTGCTGATAGCGGTCGAGCATATCGCAAATCCGAGTACACCGAGTACCAGATAAATGTATATCAATGAGTTGACATCGCCGGTCGTTCCGTTTATGAAATTGAAACTTGCGCCGAGTCCGAGTTTTGCAAACAGATTAAAGTCGTTGAGCGCACTTATTATAACGCTTATGGCTGTAATTACGGTCAGCAGTCCGAGCCTTATTCTAAGTCCCTTGTGGCTTGCGCAAAGGTCAGCCCATATCTGTCCGGTGCTGTCATAATCCTCAAATTCTTCTTCCTGTGCAGGCTCTTCTTCTTGTTCGGGTGTGTCGTCTTCAAGAACAAAATCCTTGAGCTTGTGCTTTTTTGCTGCCGCAAGTTCAGCCTGCTTTTCTTCTTCTACAACAGGGTTTTCGGTAGGAATAGCGCCGGTCGCTTCTATGATCTGTTTCTGATAATCTATATTCAGCGGGTGCTGAAGCGTCTGCTTGCCGCCGTTTATCGTATTCAGTGTTATTGTACGGTGAGCTCTGACGTTTTCCTTTCTCTGCTGAGCAAGGTTCTTGTTGAGCTTTTCGATAAGGTTATCGGTGGTTTTCTTGCCACGATATTCCTTTACCGTTTCTTCGTCGTTTTCTTCATCGTCCGATGCGCTTTCGTTTGCAATTTTCATATCGGCGGTTTCGCTTATCTTTTCGGCAAGAGCTGTCTTCTGCGGAGCTATCGCCTTTAAGTCATCGCCTGCGATACCCTGCGTGTTTCCCGCATACATATTGCTGAGTTCCGCTACGGAAACAAGCTCTTTCTCCTTTACCTGCTCGTTGACTTTTTCCTTTACTTCAAGCGGATTCACAAGTGCCAGCATATCGTCCGGATTCGTGTTTTCACGTTCCTTTTCCAGCATCATTCTGCGCTTTTCTTCATCGCTTACGATATCTTTTTTTATTTCGTGTACAGGCTCCGGCGGTTCGGACGGCTTTACCGGGGTTGGCTTTTCAGCTTCTGCCGCCGCCTTTGCGTTTGCCGTGTGCTCGTCAATGTCTATTTCGCTGCTTTCATCGGATACCATAAAGTGATCCGTTTCACTCAGTACCTTGTCAACATCGCTTTTTTCGCCTGTTATTTCGTCAATGTCGGCATTGGTATCTGAAGCGTCGGTAATTGCCGGTCCGTTTATGTATTCGGCGTCAACTTTTTCAGTGTTTCCGTCTTCTTCACGAATGTATACCCCGTCGTCAGTGCCGTCAAGACCCTCTATAATTGCCGTAGCGGTTATATCGCTGTGTCTTGGCGGTATATCGCCGTTGTCCTTATCGGCTGTAATATTATCGGCGGATGAAGAACCGCTCTTTTTTGCGTCAAGCTCCGCTAAAATATCGTCAATTGAATAATCAGCCATATCAAGCGTCCTTTCTCATATTTATATTATCGGGATTATCTGTACTTTACGACCTCGTACATCAGTATGCCTGCGCATACGGAAGCATTGAGCGAATTTACCTTTCCGAACATCGGCAGAGATAATACAACGTCGCAGTTTTCCCTTACAAGCTTTCCGAGCCCGAAGCCCTCACTTCCTATTACAAGAGCTACCGGACCGGAAAGGTCAGCCTTGTCTATCGGAGTGCCGTCTGCCTCTGCACCGTATACCCATACTCCGTGCTTTTTCAGCGTCTTTATGGTGTCGACAAGGTTTGATACTCTTGCTATGTTTACCCAGGCGGCGGCACCGGCAGAGGTCTTGAAAACTGTCGGATTAACCGTTGCACTGCGTCTTTTCGGAATGATAACGCCGTCGGCACCCGACGCTTCTGCAGTACGGATTATAGCGCCCAGATTATGCGGATCCTGTATCTCGTCACATATTATAATGAACGGCGGTTTACCCTTGCTTTCGGCACTTGCGAGTATATCCTCAACAGTACAGTATGTCACAGCGGAAAGGCAAGCCGCAACGCCGCCGTGCTTGTCACCGCACATAGCCTTAAGCTTGTCCTCGCCGACATCTTTGATTACTATACCTTGCTTTTTCGCAAGAGCTATTATTTTGTTCATGCCCTGTGAGTTTTTCAGCAGAAATACCGTGTCTACCGACCTTTCGGCTTTGAGCGCTTCGGTCACAGCGTTTTTACCGTATATTATTTCCTCGTTTGAAGTTGATTCCATTGTTTTACCTCTCGTATCTGCATACAGATATGCAGATTAAGTATATCATAAACCGCCTGTTATTGCAAGCAAAATAAGGCTCAGAGGGCATCTTTCACAATTTTTTCACGTTATGGGCATATCAGAGCGGAGCCGTTTGGCAAGACGAGGTCGGATAAGGCTTGCTGTAACAGAGGTCTGTACAGATGATTCTGTTAAACAGTCTGTACACGAAACAGACGGGAAAATATTTTTTCTGCCACTTGACAAATATAAAAACAGTGCTATAATATATTTTAGCACTCGGACACATAGAGTGCTAAAATAGGCATCGGAAACCGATTGTTATGTATAACAGTACCTTGCAGACAGAAAAGTTACGATTATTCCCGCCGTATAACCGGCGGAATCATAGAAAGGATATGATTTTTATGGCAAAAAAGGCATTCAAGGCAGAATCAAAGCGTTTGCTTGACATGATGATCAATTCAATTTATACTCACAAGGAGATATTCCTGCGTGAGCTTATTTCAAATGCAAGCGATGCGCTTGACAAGCTGTATTTCAAGTCATTGACGGAGAATCTCGGCATAGAGAGAAAAGACCTCGGCATAGACCTTGCGGTTGACAAGGACAACCGTCTTATAACAATTACCGATAACGGTATCGGTATGACAAAGGACGAGCTTGAAAATAACCTCGGTGTTATTGCAAACAGCGGTTCTTTCAAGTTCAAGAACGACAATACAGACACAGACAAGGACGATATAAACGTTATCGGTCAGTTCGGTGTAGGCTTCTACTCTGCGTTTATGGTAGCGTCTGAGGTTACTGTCGAATCCAAGGCTTACGGCAGTGAGCAGGCTTACAAGTGGTATTCACAGGGCGTAGACGGTTATACGATCACCGAGTGCGACAAAGAAGATGTCGGCACAAAGATAACCCTTAAGATAAAGGAAAACACAGAAGAAGAGGAGTATGACGAGTATCTTCAGGACTACAAGCTCCGTATGATAGTAAAGAAGTATTCGGATTATATCCGTTATCCTATCAGGATGGAGGTAAGCCATCAGCACCTCAAGGAAGGCACTGAGAACGAGTATGAAACGCACACCGAGATAGAAACTCTCAACAGTATGGTGCCTATCTGGAACAAGAGCAAGTCGGAGCTTAAAGACGAGGACTATAATCAGTTCTACAAGGAAAAGTTCTTCGACTATGACGATCCTATCGCACATATCCATACAAAGGCAGAGGGTACAGCAACATATAACGCACTGATGTACATTCCGTCAAAAGCTCCCTTCGACTACTATTCAAAGGACTATGAAAAGGGCTTACAGCTTTATTCAAACGGCGTTCTTATAATGGATAAATGCCCAGATCTGCTCCCCGATTATTTCAGCTTTGTAAAGGGTCTTGTTGACTCTGCGGATCTGTCGCTCAATATCTCCCGTGAGATGCTGCAGCACGACAGACAGCTTAAGATAATCGAAAAGAGCCTCGAGCGTTCTATCAAGAACGAGCTTACAAAGATGCTCCGCAACGACCGTGAGAGATACGAAAAGTTCTGGAAGGTATTCGGACTTCAGATTAAGTTCGGTGTATACAACGGCTTCGGCGCAGGCAAGGAATTACTCAAGGATCTGTTGCTGTTCTATTCTTCATACGAAAAGAAGCTGGTAACTCTTGAAGAATATGTTTCAAGAATGAAGGAAGATCAGAAGTACATCTACTTTGCAAGCGGCGAAACGGTCGATAAGATAGACAAGCTCCCTCAGACCGAGCTTGTAAAGGATAAGGGCTACGAGATACTTTATCTTATCGACAGCGTTGACGAGTTTGCTTTACAGATGATGGTCGACTATAACGAAAAGCAGTTCAAGTCAGTATCCGCAGGCGACCTTGACCTTGAAACTCCCGAAGAAAAGGAAGAAATGAAGGCTAAGGCTGAGGAAAGCAAGGATATGTTTGCTTTCATGAAGGATTCTCTCGGCGGTAAGGTAAAGGATGTAAGACTGTCAAAGATACTGAAGTCCCATGCGGTATGCCTGACCAGTGACGGCTTGCTTTCAATAGAGATGGAGAAGGTGCTCAGCCAGATGCCCGCAGAGCATGACGCAAAGGCTGAAAAGGTGCTGGAGATCAATGCAGAGCATCCTATCTATGAAACGCTGAAAAAGCTGTATGAAACGGATAAGGACAAGCTGAAAACATACAGCGAGATTCTGTACGATCAGGCGCTTCTTGTTGAGGGTATGCCTATAGAAGATCCCGTTGAGTACAGCAACAAGATATGCTCGCTTATGGTATGATAATTATATCAAAAATATCGTAAGCTAAAAACGGTAACAAAAACGCTCCGACAGGTGTTCGCCTGTCGGAGCGTTTTCAGCTTATGTCAATAGATTTTCGGAAGCGATCCGAGAGTTAATGAATATTTGCTTGCGTACATTTTCTTTATGACCGATTTTTCGGTGTATTTTTCACTGTAATTACTGCCGTTAACGGTAAACTCGTTTCCCCATGTCATGAACCAGCACCAGAGAGCGTTTATGCTCACAGCGGAATTTATATCAAAGATACAGCCGTTTTCTGTGAGAGCCGTTATCTTTGTTTTATTGCCGTAGTTTATCGCCTGTTTGAAACGGCTTACCTGAGGATCGTAAACGTGATTTCCGGGATAGATGTCCTCGCCTACAATATCAACATATTCGTCACCCGGATACCAGTCGGCACTCTGACCGTTATAGACCCAGATAAGATTGTTACAGCCGTATGTATTTGTCAGCTCTTTATAAAGGTATTTCCACAGCTTTTTGTAAGCGTCGGGACCTTGTGCGCCCCACCAGAACCAACCGCCGGAAGCTTCGTGCAGGGGTCGCCATATAACCGGTACGCCTGCTTTTTCAAGACGCTTTAACTGCTTGGCTATTTCCTTGATATCACGGTCAAGCAGTTTCTTTCCTTTTGCGTCCTGTCCGTTCATTACTTTTGCTATGTCAAATTTGCTTCTCTGCGTATAAAATCCGCCCCACCAGCCGTCAGAACTGTTGGCGGTGCTGTAAAGGTATTCGGTCGGAGCGTTCCAGTGCCAGCAGAATGTGACGATTCCGCCTTTTTTATGGAACTCAATAGCTTTGTCAACGGCTGATGAAGATGTGCCGAGTGCCGTTCTTGACGGAGTGTAGTCCATCATATCAAGTCCGAGCAGGGCGGGGTAGTCGCCGGTAAGATTTTTTATCGCTTTGAATTCGTTGCCGTTTATTCCGCCATCACACTGCTGACCTGTGATTACATACTTTCCGTAGCTGTCCTTAAGGAAACTGTACAGCTTCTTTGTGTTTGCGGTGGCATTCCGGTTTACAAGCGAAGATGTGACATTATAGGTGCTGTTGCTTATTTTTGCACCCGTCTTTACTGTTATTTTATCAAGCTCTATCCAGCCCCATGACTCTTTGACGGTAAGAGTGTGACTTCCTTTTTTGAGAGTTACGGCGCATACTGTATAGTCGGAGAAATTATCCGGTTTGCTTACGAAAGTGCCTGCTTTTTTACCGTCTGCGTAAAGGTCATTCTCTTTGTATGGGCCGATAGCCATTGAGCGTATCACTATATCATAAACCGCATCGGCAGGAACGGTTATGCTGATCTGACAGTATGAGCTGTCACTTTCAAATTTACCTACCGACTTTCCGCCGGATGCGTTGCTGTCGGATATGACGGACATATCGTTTGACAGCTTTCCGTTTTCCGCTTCATAGGTTTGCGAAAAGCTCAGCGGCTTGTCACTTGTCTGATTTACGGTTGTGGTAGTTGTTGTGGTAGGCTTTTTCGTTGTAGTCGTTGCGGCGGGCTTTTTGGTGGTATCGGCGGCGGTTGCAGACGCAGGCTTGTTTGTTGCTGAACCTGTGCTGTTTGCGGGCTTGTTTGTTGCAGCGCCTGTGCTGTTTGCAGGCTTGCTTGATGTAGCGCCTGTGCTGTTTGCAGGCTTGCTTGATGTAGCGGCAGAAGAACTGCTTTCCTGCTTGTTTGTCGAAGGCTTTGACGTTTCAGAAGAAGCATCGGACGAGTTGTTTTGTTTGTCTGAACTGTCAGCCGATGAACTGTTTTGCTTGTCTGAACTGTCCGATGACGAACTGTTCTGCTTATCGGAGCTTGTTTTATCAGAAGCGTCTGACGAGGTATCCGAAGACGAACCGCTGCCTGAGGAGGCAGTATCCTGCGATACGGTTTCTGCGGAAGACACTGCCGAAGCTGTCGATGAACTGTCGGCTGACAATGTGCCGTTATCGGCGCTGCAACCGCAGGCGGATATGATAAGTGCCGCACACAGTATAAGGGAGATGATACGTTTTTTCATTTTTCTTTTCCTTTTCCATTTCCGTTTGCCTGCCGTAAATGTGATAAGACAGGACTTGTATTCGATTACGCTAAGATTATACTATACAAATACGCAAAAGTCACGCCCAAATTTTTCTTATTTTGCATTCCGTGATTATGAACAATTGGAACGGTCGCAATTTATCACATATTCACAAAATAGCAGAACAAGTCTTGCAAAATTAACTTAAATGGTGCATAATACTTGTGTAAAGGTTTACATGAAAATTAAGCAAGCATGCTTTAATAAGAAAGGAACAAGGAATGAAGTACAGAAAAATAACAGCGGTCATACTTGCAGTCGCAACGGCGATATGTGCCGCAGGCTGTAACGGAAACGATAATTCGGGAACATTGTCAAGCGGTGACGTGACCTCATCGGGCAGTGGTGACAGCAGTATGACAAGCGATAATACAACATCGGGCGGCAATTCGGGAACACCGCAGGCGCAGTTTACATTCAGCCAGGTCGCTATGGGCGGCGGCGGATTTGTAAGCGGCGTATTTGCAACAAGCGAGGAGGGCTTGTATTATGCCCGTACAGATGTAGGCGGCTCATATCGCTACAACAAGGATACGCAGAAGTGGGAAGCAATGTCGTATGATATCAGCGAGGAAGACAGAGGTCTGCTCGGTATAGACGGTCTGGCATTCGGAGAAAAAGATCCTAACAGGGTTTATATGCTTGCGGGAACGGAATATTTCAGCAACGGACTTACCTGTCTGCTATACTCAGATGATTACGGAAAGACATGGAACCGTACCGACCTTACAGAAATGATAAAGGCTCACGGCAACGGCATGGGCAGAGGTAACGGCGAGCGTATCGCAGTTGATCCCAAGAACAGTGACATTGTTTATGTCGGCGGCAGGACAGGCGGTATGATAAAGTCCACTGACGGCGGTAAGACGTTCACAGCGCTTGATATGGGCACAAATACATCTACATCAAACGGCAACGGCATATGCAGTATCATAATTGATCCGAAGTCGGGCGATGACAGTGCCTGCACTACGATATATGCGGCTATATCCAGAACTCAGGAGGATAACCTTTACAAGTCTACCGACGGCGGCGCTACATGGAATCCTGTAGCAGACGCGCCAAAAGGTTTTTTTACGCAGAGAATGAAGTATAACGGCGATGGCAAGATAGCTATTACCTATGCGAGTGCGGAAGGTCCGTGGAACAACAACAGAACGAGCGGCGGCATAAGACTGCTTGATATGTCGAATGATACATTTACGGATATCACACCTGTAAAGAAGTCATACGGTGATATAGTTATCGATCCTGCAAATCCCGACAGAATGGTTGCCTGCACGGAGAACATATACGTTCCGCAGCCAAACGGTCAGTTCGGCGATGAATTCTATGTTACTACGGACGGCGGTAAGAACTGGACGCTTCTCAACGAAAAAATGAAGATGAGTGATGGCGGAGTAGAATGGATTTCGACTGCGTCAATGCACTGGTGCAGTTCTATGGCTATCGACCCAAATAACACAAACAAGGTAATGGTGGTATCCGGTAACGGCGTGTTCACCTGCGATAACATCTGGGAGGAAAGCCCGGAGTTCAGTTTCTTTGCAAAGGGCATCGAAGAAACAGTACCTTATGATATAATCAGCATTCCCGGCGGTAAGCTGGTAAGCGTTATAGGCGACTATGACGGTTTTGCTCAGGATAATGCAGAGGAGTACGGAGTGGTGCACAGCAGTGTGGCAGGCTCTATGACGGGTCTTGCGGTAGCGGCAAAAGCTACAGACACATGGGTAAAGTGCGGCGGCGATGAAGAAAAGCCCGGCTTCTGGTATACCCTTGACGCAGGCAAGACATGGAACAATGTGAAGTACTCGCCTCTTGAAAGCAAGAAGGTCGCATACGGCGGTTATGTAGGCGTTTCGGCTGACGGAAAGAGATTCTTCTGGGCACCCGGCAACGACAGCAGTATCTATTACTCCGATGATCTCGGCAAGACATGGACAAAGAGCGAGGGTGGAGTAGGCGCAAAGAAGATAATCTGTGACCCCGTAAACCCCGACTATGTATATGCCGCAAGCGGCGGTGCGTTCTTCTACAGCGAGGACGGCGGAAAGACGTTCACACAGAATATGACGCTTTCCATATTCACTGCGGCAAGACCTGTGGTTGCACCCGGCAAGGAAGGCGTTGTGTACTATCCTGCGATGGGACTTCAGGTATCAACCGATTATGGTAAGACATTCACAAGAATGGATACTTTAGCCGCTTGTATGGCGGTTGGTCTTGGCAAGGGCAAGACAGACAGCGATCCTTACACCATATTCGTGTGGGGCAAGCCTACAAATGACGATCCGATGGGTCTTTACTGGTCTGAGGACGAGGGCAAGACATGGAGCAGAGTAAATGACGATGAGCACCAGTTCGGCGGTCCGGGTAACGGATATTTCGTTGCGGGCGATATGAACACATACGGCAGAGTTTATATGAGTACTGTCGGTCTTGGTGTTGTTTACGGAGATCTTGTGCAGTAAGCAGGATAAAAAGATAAAATATAAGCGGAGCAGATTTTCACCTGCTCCGCTTTTGTTATCGGTTATTTACTTTGCAGTCTTGCACGGATTCTTGCAAAGAGTGATTTTCGAGGCTCTTTATAAAGCTTCTGAGCCTGTTCGGCTTCATCGTAGGCACGGTCGTAGAACAGCTTATGCACCTCGATGCGTTCATCGCCGGGCATAGGTTTTTTATGACGGTATATTCCGTCACTGCCCTGAACACGAGCCTTGACATTATCCTTAAGCATTGTGTCGAATATATCAACAACCTTATCAGAAATAACCTTGTCCCTTAGCGGTACGGCAACCTCTACACGGCGCTCGGTGTTTCTTGTCATAAAGTCGGCAGATGAAATATATACCTTTCTGCGCTCGCCCTTGCCGAATATATAGATACGGCTGTGCTCAAGAAAACGTCCTACTATCGAAATTACCGATATATTTTCGGTATATCCCGGAACGCCTGCGATAAGACAGCAGATACCTCTGATAACAAGCTCGATCTTTACGCCGTGACAGCTTGCTTCTATCAGCTTGTCTATAATATCCTTGTCGGTGAGTGAGTTCATCTTAAGACCGATGTAACCGTTGTTTCCGTAGGTTATCTCGTTGTCTATCATCTCTACTATGCGTGATTTAAGGCACTTTGGGGCAACCAGAAGCGTAGTACTGCTTTCAACTGTTGCGCCGAGTGACAGTGCATTGAACACGGTGCTTGCGTCCGCTCCGATGTCTTTATCAGATGTCATAAGTGTAAGGTCGGTATAAAGGCGGGATGTTTTCTCGTTGTAGTTGCCTGTGCCTATCTGGGTATAATATCTGATGTTGCTTCCCTGCTTGCGTGTTATCAGCAGGAGCTTTGAGTGTACCTTGAGAGCGTCAAGACCGTAAATGATCTTTACGCCTGCTTCTTCCATCTTTTTACTCCAGCCGATGTTGTTCTCCTCATCAAACCTTGCACGCAGTTCTACAAGTGCCATTACCTGCTTACCGTTCTCTGCGGCTCTTATGAGTGCGCTTACTATTTCGCTGTTTCTTGCAACACGGTAAAGCGTTATCTTGATGGAAGAAACATAAGGATCGTCTGCCGCTTCATCAAGCAGGCGCAGGAAGTTCTTGAACTTGTTGTAGGGGTACGACAGAAGTATATCGTGCTGGGAAAGCTGTGTGAACATACTTTCGTAGGGGTTTACCATTATAGAGTTCTGAGGTGAAACGTGGCAGTAGAACAACTCTTTTCTGTTTTCAAGCTTTTCTTCAAGAGCCGACATAAATCCGAAATCAAGCGGACAGCTCTGCATATACGAAAAGCTGTCGGACAACTCAAGATATTCGAGCATACGTTTTACAAGCTCGGGGGAAGCGTCGTATGAGAACTCGGCTCTTACGGGCATGAGCTTTTTTCTCTTGCGGCAAAGCTCTTCCATTACGTTTCTGAAATCCATATCGTGGTCGTAAAGCGCCTCGTTTGCGTCAATGTCGGCATTTCTTGTAACACGCATTATACAGCGGTTTTCAACGTAAAAATTCGGGAACAGCAT
>ENA-OPBD01000385-OPBD01000385.1-human-gut-metagenome-genome-assembly--contig:-NODE-385-length-31425-cov-6.315843_pt1 | contig 31425 bp, 29 predicted proteins | sample MGYA00241062_ERZ501440 | MGnify/ENA primary metagenome ERZ501440 (study PRJEB25962, sample SAMEA2042628) | human gut metagenome | biome: human gut; feature: human-associated habitat; material: faeces...
ACGCAAGCGCGGAAAAGGCGCGAGCAGATGGCGCAGGTGAATTTGGAAATAGTATAAGGAAGTTGATTTTTGTCGGAGGATGTGCCATGAGTTTCACCCACCTGCATCTGCACACGGAATATTCCCTGCTGGACGGCGCGTGCCGCATTCCAAAGCTCGTCGAGCGCATCAAGGCGCTTGGCATGACCTCCTGTGCCATCACCGACCACGGCGTGATGTACGGCTGCATCGACTTCTATTCCGCCATGAAGGATGCGGGCATCAAGCCCATCATCGGCTGCGAGGTCTACGTCTGCCGCGACCGGCTGGACAAATCCGCCGCGAACCGCGAGTACAGCCACCTCATCCTCCTGTGCGAAAACAACGCCGGCTATCAGAACCTGATGAAACTGGTCAGCGAGGGCTTCCTGACCGGCTATTATTATCGCCCGCGCATTGACTACAACCTGATTCGCCAGCACAGCGAAGGGCTGATTTGCCTCTCCGCGTGCCTGTCCGGCGACCTGCCGAAGCTGCTGCTGCAAGGGCGCTACGACGACGCGGAAGCGTATGTACGCGAAATGCAGGATATTTTCGGCGAGAAGAACTTCTATGTTGAAATTATGGATCACGGCATCCGCGAGGAGAAAATCGTCATGCCGCGCCTGATTTCGCTTGCCCGCGAGATGAATGTGCCGCTGGTGGCGACGAACGACTGCCACTACTTGGAGGAAAAGGACGCAGACGCGCAGGAAGTGCTGCTGTGCATCCAGACGGGCAAGACGCTTGATGACGCGAACCGGATGCGCATGGACACGCGCCAGCTCTATGTTAAGAGCGAAGATGAAATGCGCACGCTGTTCGCCGCCTGCCCGGATGCTGTTGACCGCACGCAGGAGATTGCCGACCGCTGCAACGTCGAGTTCGAGTTCGGCGTGACTCGTCTGCCGCATTATCCCGTGCCGGCGGGCGAAACCGCGCTGTCGATGCTCACGCGCCTGACGCATGAGGGCTTGCGCGAGCGCTATCCCGACGCAAAGGAGACCGACGAGCCGTGGCAGCGGTTGAATTATGAGCTGAACGTCATCTCGTCGATGGGGTATGTCGATTACTTCCTGATCGTCTGGGACTTCATCCGCTATGCCAAGAGTCAGGGCATCATGGTCGGGCCGGGACGCGGCAGCGGCGCTGGGTCGATCGTCGCGTACTCACTGGGCATCACGATGCTGGATCCGCTCAAATACCAGCTGCTGTTTGAACGCTTCCTGAACCCGGAGCGCGTCACCATGCCTGATATCGACGTGGACTTCTGCTACGAGCGCCGGCAGGAGGTCATCGACTATGTGGCGCGCAAGTACGGCGCAGACCATGTGAGCCAGATTATCACCTTCGGCACCTTGCAGGCGAAGGGCTGCATCCGCGACGTCGGGCGCGTGCTGGGCATGAGCTATCAGGACACGGACACGGTCGCCAAGGCGATTCCCTTCGACCTCGGCATGACGCTGGAAAAAGCGCTGACGCTCTCTCCCCTACTCAAAACTATGTACGACGAACAGCCGGAAGTGCATCGGCTGATTGACACCGCCATGACGCTGGAGGGTATGCCGCGCCACGCCTCCACCCACGCGGCAGGCGTGCTGATTACGGGCAAGCCGGTGATGGAGTACGTCCCCTTGCAGCGCAACGACGAGGTCATCACGACGCAGTACCCGATGGGGACGATTGAGCGCCTCGGCTTGCTGAAGATGGACTTTCTGGGCTTGCGGACGCTGACCGTCATCCGCGATACGCTGGATATGCTGCGTGAGCAAGGCATCGACATGAAGCCGGAGGACATTCCGCGCGACGACCCGGCGGTGTACGAAATGATTTCCGCCGGCGACACGGACGGCGTGTTCCAGCTCGAAGGCGGCGGAATGCGCACCTTCCTGACGAACATGAAGCCCACCTGCTTTGAGGACATTATCGCCGCGATTTCACTCTACCGCCCCGGCCCGATGGAGTCCATCCCGCGCTACATTCAGGGCAAGCAGAACCCGTCGAGCATCCACTACGAGACGGAGAAGCTGCGCCCGATTCTGGACGTCACCTACGGCTGCATGGTCTATCAGGAGCAGGTGATGCAGATTGTGCGCGATTTGGCAGGGTACAGCTACGGCCGAAGCGACCTTGTCCGCCGCGCGATGGCGAAAAAGAAGCACAAGGTGATGGCGCAGGAGCGCGAATACTTCATCCACGGCAAGCTGAACGACGACGGGACAATTGACGTGCCGGGCTGCGTGCGCAACGGCGTGCCGGAGGAAGTCGCGTCACACCTTTACGACGAGATGACCGCGTTCGCGTCCTACGCCTTCAACAAATCCCATGCCGCCGCGTATGCCGTTGTCTGCATTGAGACGGCGTGGCTCAAGCGCTATCATCCCGTGCCGTTTATGGCGGCGATTCTCAACAGCGTATACGGCAATCCGGCGAAAATCGCGGCATACATTCAGTACTGCCGTTCGCGCGGCATTGCGATTCTGCCGCCAGACGTGAACCGTTCGCAGTGGAAATTCACCGTCGCGAAAGCCCCGGACGGACAGCTGGGGATTCTCTTCGGCTTAGGCGCGGTCAAGACGGTCGGGCAGGGCGCGGTGGACGCGATTATCCGCGAACGCAAGAACGGCGCATACCGCGACATCTTCGACTTCTGCCGCCGCATCGACACGAGCGAATGCAACAAGCGCGTCGTCGAGAGCCTCATCAAGGCGGGCGCGTTCGACGGCATGGGCGGCAATCGCCCGCAGCTGCTGGCGGTGTTTGAATCCGCCATGGATGCGAACTCGTCCCTGCGCAAGCAGACGGTGGACGGGCAGATCAGCCTGTTCGACATGGCATTCGGCGGTGCGCCGCTGGTTCAGGAGAATCACACGCTGCCGAATCTGCCGGATTATCCCCTGCGGCAGCGGCTGGCGCTGGAGAAGGAGATTGCGGGGGTGTACATCACCGGTCATCCGCTGGATGATTACCGCGACGTGCTGGGCAAGCTGCCGTTCTCCACCGCCGATTTGGATGGGCTGGAGGAGCGCGAGGATCATGGCTTGTCCTTCGACGGGCAGATTGTCGACATGGGCGGCATTCTGACCGAAGTGAAGGGCAAGGCGACGAAAAAGGGCGCGTACATGGGCTTCATCACGCTGGAAGACCTGACGGGGCAGATTGAGTGCCTTGTGTTCCCGAAGGTGTACGAGCGCTATCAGGGCATGATGGCGGTGGATGATTTGGTGGTGCTGCACGGGCGGCTGTCCATCCGCGAGGAGGAAGCGCCGAAGCTGCTGGTGGAGAAGCTGATTCCGCTGGAGGCGTGGCATCCGGAGGAATCAGCCCCCGCCGCGCCGATGGGGTCGAGCACCGCGCGCCCTGTGCCGCCGCCGAAGCGCCACACATCCGAAGCGCCGAAGCTGACCGACGCGCAGGCAGCGGCGAAAGCCCCCCGGAAGCTGTACCTGCGCCTGAATCGCCCGCAGATGGACGCGGCGTCATCGACTTTGTCGCTGTATCCGGGTTCTGTGCCGGTGTATCTGCACCTGCCGGCAGAGAAGATGACGCTCCTTGCGCCGAAAACCGGCTGGTGCGACGCAAGCGACGGGTGTTTGAATCGGCTGAACGCGCTGCTGGGCGCGGAAAATGTGAAATTGTTGGAAAGCAGGTGATTGCATGAGTGAACAGCAGAAAAAGGGGCGTCTTGGCGAGGTGATTCGCTTCGTCGTGACGGGCGGCGTGTGCTTTCTGATTGAGCAGGCGGTTTTGTCGCTGCTCAAGGAGATTTTCGGGCTGGATGTAAATATCGGCACGCCGATTGCGTTCTTGGTGTCGGTGGTGGCGAACTATCTGCTGTGCGTCAAGTGGGTATTCCCCGGCGCGGACGGCAGCGGCGGCAAAACGAAAGCGGGCTTTGTGCTCACAAGCGGCATCGGTTTCTTCCTGAACTGGGGCATCATGGCGCTCCTGACCGCGCTTTTCGGGCAGGACGGCATTCTGCTGACCCTCTTCGGCATCCAACTGAAAGTCTACCACCTGAACAAGGCGATTGCGACCCTGCTGGTGATGATCTGGAACTACTTCACAAAGCGGCTGATATTGAAGAAGAAGTGACCCAAGGGGCGTTGCCCCTTGACCCCACCAAAGGGTCTTCGACCCTCTGGACTCCCTTTCGCGCGATTGAGTTGGTGACAACTGCATACAGTGCCCGCGTGTTTATCCGGCGAACCTACGGTTTCAAAAGAAACAATACCCCAAAAGTATGAAGTTGAGGACGACCCGAAGGTTTACAAAGGGCGATCACAGACTTCGCCTGTTTGCATTGCCCTTTGGTCGCCTCCGCAGAGGCGAAATCCCCTGCGAATCATTCAACCATCAAGGAGAACCAAATTCCCCATGAAACCAGTAATTTTCTTCGATTGGGACGGAACCCTCGCCGACAGCATGAACCTCTGCGTCGCCGAAATCCGCCAAGCCCTTATCACCATGCGCCTCCCCGACCTGCCCGACGACGTCCTCCGCCAATGCAACGGCCCGACGTTCGAGCAGTCGCTGGACATTCTGCACATCCCCCATGACCGCGCGCAGGAGTACATGACCACGCGCCTGACCGCCGAATTAGCCCTCGTACCGACAGTCAACCGCCTGTTCCCCGGCGTGCGCGAGATGCTCCAAACGCTCCGGGAATATGCGGATTTGTGCATCGTCAGCAACGGCGAGCATGACTATATCGCGCTGTGCCTGCAAGTGTTCGGGCTGACGGACGTGTTTGTCCGCACGGCGACATCCGTGCCGGGGCGCACGAAGGGCGAGAATCTCCGCGCGCTGCTGGACGACCTGCGTCCGGAACGCGCCGTGATGGTAGGCGACCGGCTGGGCGATATCCGCGCGGGTCAGGAGAACGGTCTGCTGACGATTGCGGCATGTTACGGCTACGGGAACGACGCGGAGTACAATCAGGCATCCCTCCGCGCCGAAAGCGTGGCGGACTTGACCCGGCAGCTGGTGGATTTCTGCCGGACGGGGCACTGATAACAGTTCGGAATGCGGAACAAGTGCTTTCCATCGAGTCTTCTATCATAAAAATCCCGCCCCCTCGTTTGCAGGGAGCGGGTTTTCATTATTGCGCTGTCACTTCGCGGCTGGGCTGATACGGGTTGAAATCCGCCGGATCAACGTTTGTGCACACTTCAATCGTCTCGCCGTCAGTCAGCAGGACGATGTTGCCGAAGCGGTTGTTGTACACATGGTCGCGGGTCAGATTCTGTTCCGCGCTGTACGCCGCAATAAAGTTCCATATTTCCCACACCGACGTTGCGCCGGGAATCAGCACATAAGTCGGCGAAAGCACCCGCATCAGCACCACGCCAATCTCATAGGTGTTTGTTTTATCATCCAGAATCCCATGATGGGGAAATTTCAGCACATCTATGTTGCGAACGAGGTCTTGGTACTTGCGGTTGATGTTGCCGCTGGCGGCGTAATCGCCAGTAAACAGCATCCGCTTCTGCCCATAAGTCAGCACAAAATTCAGCGAATCCATGTTCTGATTGCCGCTGTTCTTCACCGTTTCCGGCCCGACGCAGTTCACCGTCAGCCATCCGCCAATGGTCAGCTCATCGCCGTCCTTCATCTGCTGGTAGACTGCGCCGTTCGCCAAGGGCGCGTAGTCCGGATTCACCTCCGCCGACGCGCCATATACTACGGTCGATCCACCCCCCCAGCGTTCCAAAATATGGTTGACGTTCATGCAGTGGTCAAGATGCCAGTGCGTGACGATGTACACATCCACATGCGTCACGCCGACTGCTTCCAGATACTGCGGGAACAGGCGCTCCGGCTTGTTCGGCCACGCCTCGCCGCCGTCAATCAGCACGGTTGTGTTTCCGAAGCGGATCAAATAGCCGTCGGCGCAGCCAAGATTGACCTGATGCAGCTCCAGCATGGGCAATGTCTGCTCCGCTTCCGTCTTTTCCTCCGCCGAGGCAAAGGGCAGCAGCAATGTCAGCAGGAAAAGCGCCGCCAGCAGTTGTTTCTTCATCGCCGCGATCCTTATGCCAGCGGACGGATGAGGATGAGGGGGGTCAGTTCGCCGCCCTGTCCGGAGGGGTTATCCTTCATCGCGTCCTGAATCTGGTCGTCCGTCAGCGGGAAATCATCGCACTTGCCCAGCTGATTCTGGTCAATATCATTCGCGTCCATGATGACAATCGGGATGCCGCATTCCTTTTCGATTTCGTTGGACAGCTCGACTGGGTGTTCGGGGTTAATCAGCGCGAGGGTCTTGTAGCGGTCAAAGCTGGAGCGGAAGTAGAAGCCGTCGATGCCCGCGACGCCATGACCGCAGATTTTATAGAACAAGCCCTTGACCCCGAACGGGCGCGTAACGGCGCTGACGAAGCCCGCCAGCAGCACGCGCGGCAGACCCACCATGTCAATGACGAGTTGCAGCTTGTACGGCTCGTGCATCCCCACGCCGGTGGAGTTAATGCCCGCGAATTTCGCCATATGCTTGGCGAAGAAGCCGAGCTTCATGTCCTCCATGCGGCGGACGTTGCCGGTGCACATTGCCATCACCTTCGCAGTGATGGAAAGCACGTCGCCCGGCTGTGCCAGCGGCAGCACATACTTCTTCACCAGCTCCGCCGCGCTTTCCCCCACCTCGACGAAGTGCGTCTGGATGGCATAGCGCTGGTAACGGCGGCCGTCCCTGCCCGTCAGGATGCCGCGCTCAAAATATACGATACCGTCTTTTTCCCGGCGCTGCTGCGCCAGATTACGGGATTCCGATGCCATGTTGTTTTCCTCCTCGCTCTCCGACGCAAATGCCGTCGGTGTTGCGGTAATTTCGGTTCACGCGTCTATTTTACAACGCTTTCCCAGTTCTGTCAAATTTCCAGCGGGGGATTTTGCCGATTTCGGGCAGAAAATGCAAGGAAAATACCCGCCTTGTCAAAATCCGTTGAATGTGCTATGATACACGATGGCTGGGAGCTTCCTCGCCATACAGATAAAAGGATGCGATTTTATGGCAAAAGCCATCAAAACAAACGTGCTGCGTCACCTGGACGCGCTGAAAATCCCCTACGAAACCCGCGAGTATACCGTCGATGACGACAATTTCGACGGCAAGCTCGTCGCCGAGAAGGTCGATTTGCCCGCAGAGATGATTTACAAGACGCTCGTGCTTGTCGGCGACACCTTGCCGCACCTTGTCTGCGTCATCCCCGTGGAACTGGAACTCGACCTGAAGGCCGTCGCACGCGCCGCCGGGTGCAAGAGCGTCCACATGCTGCCGCAGAAGGATTTGCTGCCGCTGACCGGCTACCTGCGCGGCGGATGCAGCCCCATCGGCATGAAGAAAGTGTTCCCCACCTTCGTGGACAGCGCGGCGCAGGGATTGGAGCGGGTCAGCGTCAGCGCGGGCGTGCGCGGGTGCCAGGTGATTCTGGCGGTGGACGCGCTCGTCGCCTGCACGAAAGCGAAGTTCGCCGACCTGTGCCGGGGCTAAAGTGACGCACAGCTAACAAGATGATGAATTTTACAACTTCCGCGCCCGGAAATCATTGTTTCTTGACGGGAAATGGTGTATAATAAGGAAGTTGATTTTCTTGCGCAAGGGGTATTCTGCCCCATCACGCGCATTGATACTCCGAAAGGATGTTGATTTTTTCCATGGCACAGCCGCCTTTGCGTCCCCAAGACGCTGTGATGCTTATTCCCTCCCTTGAGCCGGATGACCGCCTGCCCGCATACGTCCGCCGCCTGCTGGACAAGGGTTTCCAGCATGTTGTGATTGTCGATGACGGCAGTAGCGCTGCCTATCAGCCGATTTTTGCCGAACTGGACGCGATGGACGGCGTGTCCGTCACGCACCACGAGTTAAACCGCGGCAAGGGCTGCGCGCTCAAGACTGGCTATGCGTACATTCAGGCGCATTTCCCGGCGGCGAGCGGCGTCATCACCGCTGATGCAGACGGTCAGCACACAGTCGAAGACTGCTGGCATCTGGCAGAGGTGCTGACAGAGGGCAAGCGCGCCCTGTACCTGGGCAGCCGCAACTTCAACCTCGACCACGTTCCGCCAAAATCGCGCCACGGCAACAAAATCACGAGCGCGGTTTTCCGCCTGCTCTACGGCGTGTATCTGCCGGACACACAGACGGGCTTGCGCGCCTTCCGCATGGCGGATTTGCCGTTCATGCTGGATGTGCCGGGCGAACGCTTCGAGTACGAGATGCAGGTGCTGATTGCCTGCGCGCGCGCGAAGCTGCCGATGATTCCGATTGAAATCGAAACGGTGTACGAAAACGAGAACGCCGGAACGCACTTCCACCCGATTCGCGACAGCTACCGCATTTACAAGGTGATTCTCGGAAACTTCCTGCTCTATGCCAGCTCGTCGGTGATCTGCTTTTTGGTGGACAACGGCGTGGCGAACCTGCTGCGCTTCGCGCTGCTGCCCCTGCTGGGGCTGAGGGGCGACACGGCGATTCAGATTTCCGGCTATCTGGCGCGTCTGGTGTCCTCGCCGCTGAATTTCGTCCTGAACCGGAATTTCGTCTTCAAGTTCAAGCAGGACACGGGCAAAACGGCGCTCAAATATGCCCTGCTTTGCATCGTCACCATTACGCTTTCCAACCTTGGCGTGTCGCTGCTGGATCACCTGCATATTTTCATCGGCGGTTTCGCGTTCATCCCGAAAATTTTGATGGACACGCTGCTGTATCTGGTGAACTACCGTATCCAGAACAAGTGGATTTTCGCCAAATCCGCCGAAAATCAGGAGGGCTGACATGCGCAAGCACTTATCCGAAATTCTGCTGACGCTCTTGACGGTCGCGCTGCTTGTCGGCTTTGCCTTCGCCGTTCCGCATCCCGCGATTACGGACGATGCGCTCGAAGCCTACATGAACGACGGCGCGGCTGCAGACGACGACTACGACTTCCTATTTGAGTGACCCAAGGGGCGCTGCCCCTTGACCCTGCAAGGGACTTCGTCCCTTGACCCTTTCGCGCGATTGAGTTGGTGACGCTCTCATGCTGTGTCCGCGTGTTTATCTGAGAAACCGAAGGAGGAATTTCTATGCGCAAAGTTTTGGCGCTGCTGCTGTCTCTGCTGATGCTGACCCCGGCGCTGGCGGAAGAAACCGTCATTGCGCCCCTGCCGATGGACTTGACCGACACTGGCTACACGCCCGACCCGAACGCCTTTATCGCGGCGGACGAGGAAAACGGCGTGCTGCAAGGCTATCAGGACGATTCCATCACTGTCACGCTCTGGCGGGAAACCGTCGGGGATGCGACCTACAACGTCGCGCGCGTGAAGATTGCCGACCCGTCGCAGTTCCGCACGGGGCTGAATCACCCGAAGGCGCGGACGGACAACAAGATTTCCGCGATTGCCGAAAAGCACAACGCTGTCGTGGCGATTGGCGGCGACTACTTTGGCAAGGATGACTACGGCTACGTTGTGCGCATGAATGAGGTGTTCCGCAAGAAGCCGTCGAAGCAGCGCGATATGCTGCTGGTGGATAACAACGGTGACTTCCACATCATCCTCCAGTCCGACGCGGACGAATTGAAGGCGCTGCTTTCCTCTGACACGCTGACGTTCCCGAACGTATTCAACTTCGGCCCGGCGCTGGTCGTCGACGGCAATGTCTGCGAAATCCCAGACTACTACAAGAACAAGTACAACGTTTTTGCGGATGAACCGCGCTGCGCTATCGGGCAAATCGGCGAATTGGAGTATCTGCTGGTGGTCGTTGACGGCCGCCGCAAGGATTCCGACGGCTGCACCTGCGCGGAACTGGCGGATTTCATGGCGAAGCAGGGCTGCACGATGGCATACAACCTCGACGGCGGCAACAGCGCGCTGATGTGGTTCGGCGGTGAGAATTACTCCGAGAAAACCGTCAAGGCGGAGCGCTCCGTCTCCGACATCATCTATTTCGCCACGGCAATTGACGCCGCGAATACGGAGGAATAACATGCTGACTCCCTATGGGCTGACGGCGGCGGGCGCAATGCTGCTCCTGCTGCTGCTGACGGGACTCTCCTGCCGCAGGAAGGGCATCCCCTACCGCACGTTCATCACCTTCGGCGCATTGTCGCTGCCGCTGGCATTCCTGCTTTCGCGGCTGACGTTCGCGCTGTCGAACATCCCGCTCTATGTCAACACACTCAGCAATCCCCTGCTGATGCTGCACTTCTGGGATGGCGGCGCGTCGCTGCTCGGCGCATTGCTCGGCGTGCTGCTGGCAGGCTGGCTGACGGGGCGAATCCGCCGCGAATCCGTCGGGCGGCTGATGGACGCGATTGCGTTCGGCGCGCCGCTGGCAATTGCGGTGGAGCGCATCGGCGAAGGGTGCTTCGACGAAATCATGGGCATGGGCAAAGGCATTGAGACGGAATGGCTGGCTTTCCTCGGCAACCTGACTGGCGGCAATCATCCGGTGTTCCTCTACGAAGCAGCCGCGATGGTCGTGCTGTTCGTGGTTGTGCTGCTCGCCCAGCGGAAAAAGCACCCCGAAGGCGACACGATGTCGCTGTTCCTGCTGCTCTACGGCTGCGTGCAGGTCGTGCTGGAATCGCTCCGCAACGATTCGCACATGCTGCTGATTCACTTCGTCCGCGTCAATCAGGTGGGGGCACTGGTGCTGGCGGTCGCGGTTATCATCCGCTGGACGGTGACGGCAGTTCGCGGGAAAACCTGCACGGGCAAGAAAGCAGGGCTGCCCTGGGCGCTGATAATCATCAGCATCGGCCTGGGCATCGGCATGGAGTTCGCCGTAGACCGGCTGGGCGAACCGCTGCTCTCCTATGGGCTGATGGCGCTGGCGCTGGTGCTCATCGCGTGGTGCGGGCTGCGCTTCCGCCGGATGGCGAACAAGGTGTAAACACTCCTGAAAGGAAGGATTCTGCAATGGAAAAGCACAAAATTGACCGAATCAACGAATTGGCGCGCAAAAAAAAGTCCGACGGTCTGACCGACGAGGAAGCGGCTGAACACGCTGCCCTGCGTCAGGAATACATCGCCGGATTTCGCGAAAATATGCGTCAGGTGCTGGAAAACACATACGTCCAGCGCCCGGACGGTACGAAAACGAAACTACAGAAAAAGACCCCAACAAAATAATTATACCACATTCGGTCGGCAAAAGTCAACAACAAAACTTTTCGCCGACCCCTTGTATTTCCGGCACTTTTCGTGTATAATGAAGGTGCAAAGAGAGAGAAGAGCCGCTGGCAGGCGGCAGCACAAGGCATCGCGGTGAGCGCGACCGCCGGAACAGGAAAGGAGGCGTTTCCAATGAACCAGGATGAACAGCAGCTGTCGGGCGTGTTGCGTCAGACGGTCATAGAAGTGTCTTCCTGTTTCCGCACCGCATCATGAGTGACAGTCCTCTTTGACTGATGCGCCCCTGAGTGAGAGCGCCGTAAGGATGGGTACACGGATATGGACGACATGCAGAAGGATTTTTCTCCGGCAGCGGATGCGGACAGCATCGACGACATGGCGGATGACATGATCGAAATGACCGATGAGGAAGGCAACACGACCCTCTTCAAGATTCTGGACTATTTCTTCTATAACGGCGACGAGTACGCCATTCTGACCGACTCCATCGACGAGGACACGACCGGCGCAGACCGCGTGGACTGCTACGTGATGAAGATCGTGCCCACGACGGATGAATCCGGCGAAGAGCTGGAAGAGTTCGTTCCCGTGGAGGATCAGAAGCTGGAAGCCAAACTGATGGAAATTGCCACATTGAAGCTCAATGATGACGAACAGGCGGATGACGAGGACTGATTTCTTCCTCTCCTCTCCCGCTTTCCTCCATACAGAGCGACCGACATTTCGTTTCTTCGGTGCTGGACTCGATGAACATTTCGGAACCAACTCGACCGATCATTCGTTTCATAGGACAGAACTTGTTCGACGTTTGGAACTGAATCCGACCGACGCACTTTCGGAATTTCCCCGACCGACTACACGGAATCTCGTTCTTTGGCTGACAAACCCGACCGACCAACGCGGACGATTCAGCAATGAATCGTCCGTTTTTTTGCGCTTTTCGCCGGAAAAGGCGAATGTTTACCACTGGCTTTTCCCCAACCGCCTGTGATTTATGTGGATAACCTTGTGGATTGATGTGGATAAGTCGTGGATTTCCTGCGGCAGCCATGCAATCCAGCTGAATTTTTCCTGCATCATCCTGTGTCCTTTGGGAGTTTCTCGTCCGTTATGCACACAGAATTCACAGGATCAGCATTTTTTGCCCGATTCTGTGGATAAGTCTGCTGATATTGTCCGTTTGCTTTTGTTATGCACAAGGTTGTGCACAATGTTCGACATTTCTCGACGCGCGTGTCAAAGAAGCCCCCTCACCAATCCTGTTGATGAGAGGGGGCTGATTATGTGTTTGGGCTGTTCTCTTGTGCCGCTTTTGCTTCCGGAATTGTCGTGTCCTTCGGCACAGTGCCGGAGAACACCGTTTCCTGCGCGTCGCTTGTGACCTGAATGTCGCCGCCGTAGTGCCGCAGCGTCTCCCGGACGATGAACAGCCCCATGCCATGACCGTCGGACTTTGTCGTCACGCCCGGCTCGAAAATCCGCTGCTGATCGTCGGGCGGAATCGGCGTGCCCGTGTTCGCAACGGAAAAGACGTACTCCTTGAGGTTCTCGGTCAAGGTAATGGTCAGGTGCTTTTTCCCATTGGGCAAATCCACCATGGCATCAATGGCGTTGTCAATCAGGTTTGACAGCACCTTGCACATCTCCCAGCCGGAAATGGGGAGTTCCTTCCATGTGGACGTGATGTTCAGCGTCACCTGCACGCCCGCCTTTTCGCACGCGGCAAGTTTCACCTGCAAGAGCGCGTTAATCGGCGCGCTGGCGGTTTTCAGCACGCGGCTGACAGCCGTGATGCGCCCGTACACATTCTCGATGTAGCTGTTCGCCTCGCCATACTCCTCCATTTCCATCAAGCTGTACACCACCTGCAGGTGGTTGAGGAAGTCATGCCGCTGGGCGCGGAGGGTGTTGTTCAGTTTTTCCATGGCGTCGATGGTGTCGTCCATCGCGTCCAGCTGGCTCAGCAGCCGCCGGGTGGACATGGCCTCGCGGATGTCCATCACCGCGCCCCAGATAATCACCGCCGCCGCGATGCCGACAAGCAGCCGCATCATGCGCGGGCTGAAGTCGTACTGCGGCGAGATTACCACCAGCGTCATCACGCCCAGAATCAGCAAAATCTCCAGACTGTTGATGATGATGGCGTAGTTCGTCGCCTTCTTGACGGAAATATTCTCCTGAAACCGCGTCAAACGCTTCATTTGCGTCCCTCCCGGATTTCCTGATTCTTCCGAATTGTCGCCTCATGCCCCATGTCCGATGGGAAATAGTACTTCTTCCCCTGCAATTCCACGGGCATATAATTCTGGCGGACGTAGTGTCCGGGATAGTCGTGCGGATACTTGTAGCCGTCGCCGCTGCTAATTCGGTCGTGCCCGGCGTAGTGCGTGTCGCGCAGGTGGACGGGCACAGCGCCGTAACCGCCCTTTTCCGCGTCCGCCATCGCCGCATCGACCGCGGCGCACACGCTGTTGCTCTTCGGGCTTTCGCAGATGGCGATAATCGCCTGTGCAAGCGGCAGGCGCGCTTCCGGCATCCCAACGAATTCCACCGCGCGCGCCGCGGCTTCCGCTTGCAGCATCGCAATCGGATTCGCCAGCCCAACATCCTCGCTGGCATGGGCAATAATCCGCCGCGCGATAAGTTTCGGGTCAACGCCGGCATAAATCAGCCGTGCGAACCACGCCAGCGCCGCGTCACTGTCCGAGCCGCGCAGGGACTTACAGAACGCGCTGAGCATGTCATAATACAAACTTTCGTCACAGCGAATCATGGGCTTCTGGATGGATTCCTCCGCAACGGCAAGGGTGATGTGGATGCTGCCCTGTGCGTCGGCGGGCGTCGTGAGGACAGCAAGCTCTACCGCACCAAGCGCCGCGCGGGTATCGCCGCCCGCGATTCGCGCGATATGGCGCAGCGCATCGTCATCGGCGATGATGTTCATCTGCCCATAGCCGCGCTCCGGGTCATCGATGGCGCGGCGCATGGCGGTCAGCACGTCCCGTTCCGTCAGCGGCTCGAACTGGAATACGCGGCAGCGGCTGACGATAGCGGGCGTCATGGACACCATCGGGTTTTCCGTCGTTGAGCCGATAAAGCGGATGATACCCCGCTCAATGGCGGGCAGGATGCTGTCGCTCTGCGCCTTTGACCAGCGGTGGCATTCATCCAGCAGCAGATATGTGGACTGCCCGTAGGCGCGGCGCTCCTGCGCGTCGGCAATGACCTTGCGCACGTCCGCCACGCCGCTGGTGACAGCGTTGAGCTGCACAAACGCGGACTTGGTGCTATTGGCGATAATCGACGCGAGGGTCGTTTTGCCGCAGCCGGGCGGCCCGAAAAAGATGGAGGAAGTCAGCCGATCCGCCTCAATCGCGCGGCGCAGCAGCCGCCCTTCCCCCAGCAGATGACGCTGCCCGATAAACTCCGCGAGCGTCCGCGGGCGCATCCGATCCGCCAGCGGCGCCTCCTGTCCGGAAAAAAGATCCGTCATTGTTTCACCTCAACAGCAAATACGCTCCCGCTCCCAGCAGCAGCAACTGCACCACCAGCAGAATCGGGAAGCCATAGCGAAAATACCAATGCTTCGTTTTATGATGGAAGCAGAACATCCCCAGTGTTCCTCCGAGGCTGCCGAACAGCACCACCGGCAGAAACAGCGTCCTTTCCGCAATCCGCCACGCCCCGCGTTTGGCGCGCCGCTTATCAATCCCCATGAGCGAAAACGCGAGGGTATTGACCGCCAGCAGGTACACCCAAATCAGATTCAACAACCAATTCTCCATAATTACAACCTCCCCAGAGGCTCTGCCTCTGGACTCCGCAAGGGAGTTCCTCCCTTGACCCTTTCGCGCGATTGGGTTGGTGACTTCTCCATACTTCTTCCGCGTGTCGCGCAGGGGTTTCGCGTCCGCAGACGCGATTCCCCCTGCGTGAAAGCAATCAATTTCAATAGAAAAATCAAGCCAGAACACGCACACCGATGGATTCCGTCAGGGGACAAACTTCCCCTGCGCCACCGCCGTGATTCCCCCGTGTGCCGCGCTGTACACCCACCGATGTACCCCGTGCAGCGCCAGTTCCGCGTGGCATAGCGCAATGCCGCCGTCCAGCAGCGCACGGTCGCTGATGGTCAGCGCAAACGCTCCGGGCAGCGCTTCCATCCGCCACGGCTGCATATTCATTGCCGACGGCGCGATTTGCACCAGCTTCGCCGCATCCAGCATCATGCCATCTGCGGGAACGGCGTTCATCAGCTTGTCGAGCGGCTTCCGGCGGCGATTCTCCGGCGCTTGAAGCGGCTTCTCCGGCACACCGACCGCAATCACCGCGAGTGCCGTCTCATTCTCCTGCATCGGCAGGCGAATCTGCTTGCGGCGGTATGTGCCGCTCACCCAGCACGTCCCCAGTCCCAGCGCCGTCGCTTCCAGCACGAACGCTTCGCCCAGAATCCCGGCATTCACGCGGCATAATGCTTCCGTCCCGCAGGCGATGACCACCGCCGCCATTTTGCAGCCTGTGATGCGCCCCATGCCCAGAATCGTGCCGGTAAACAGCGATTCGTCCACCGGTGTCAGCACCAAGCGCGCACCGGGCAGCGCGCACCGACCGACGACGTAGGACAGCGCCGCGAACGCCGCCGTGTCGGGCGCACCCGCAAAGCTCCGGCAGGATGTGCGCACCAATGCCGCTTGACGCAGTTTCTCCTTCTGCATGGGCGAAAAGAGCGTCTCCAACGTCGTCATTCCCCCACCTCCAATGGTGTCGGGCGCAGATGGCGGCAGACCGCTCCTACGCGCTCATGCAGCACCAAATCCGCCTGATTGTCCAGCGGGGTTGCGTCGCGGTTGATAAGAACGATGTGCCGCCCGCGGAAGAACCGCAGCAGCGACGCCGCCGGATACACCGTCAGGCTCGTTCCAGCGACGATAAGCAGTTCCGCCTGCTGCAATTGACGCACCGCCGCGCGAACTGTCGCATCATCAAGCCCTTCCTCGTACAGCACAACGTCCGGCTTGATGATTCCGCCGCAGGGGCATTTCGGCACGCCTTCACTGTCCCGGATGTACTCCGGCGGAAAAAAGCGTGCACACTTCAGGCAATAATTCCGGTGGATGCTGCCGTGCAGTTCCAGCACCGTTTTGCTGCCTGCCTTCTGGTGCAAGCCGTCGATATTCTGCGTGATGACCGCCGTCAAACGTCCGCCGGCTTCCAGCTGCGCCAGAAAGCGATGCGCGTCGTTCGGCTGCGCGTCCAAGGGGAGCATTTTCGCGCGATAGAAGCGGTAAAACTCCTCCGGATGGCGCGCAAAAAAGGTGTGGGACAGAATTTCCTCTGGCGGATAGGCGAACTGCTGATGATACAATCCGTCCTGCGAGCGGAAATCGGGAATGCCGCTCTCCGTCGAAACACCCGCGCCGCCGAAAAACACGATGCGGCGGCTCTCATCAATCCACTGCTGCAATTCTTCGTACATCGTCGGGGTACTCCTTTCTTTTGTCGATTTTGCGGATGGCTTTTCTACATAAATTGCGCTGTCATGCAGAGGATTTCGCGTCTGCGGACGCGAGTCGGGGGCTTTCCGCTCGCCCCCGACACCCCTTCGGCCTCGCCACTTTCATACTTGGATGTCAGCGCATGTTGTTTTTTGGTGAACCTATATTGGGGCAGCCGAAAATCAGCTCATTCCGCGCTTTCGCCATGAATCGGGCAGCCGATGAAGTGGCAGGCAATCAGCGCGTCGTCCGAGAAAACCGGCACTTTCCGCGCGAAACTCGCGGCATACATCCGCGCCAGCAGCGCTTCCGCCTCCGCCCACAAGCTCCGCGGCGATTCGTGTCCTGCATATCAATCGTTGGCATGGCAAACTCCTTTGCTCGCAGCAGGAAAGTAATCATTTTCAGTATAGCACACCCCGCCGCGTCATGCAAGACAAACGGGCAAGAAATCGCTGTTTGTCGCGGCTAATCATCTTCCTCTTCACATCAGAAAGGAAATATGCTATAATATAATCGGTAGATTCTTCACAATCGAAGGAGGCATACGATGGATGTCAAGAAGCTGCTTGCCGACGTAACGGCGCTGCCGGGTGTCAGCGGGCATGAGGCGCAGGTCAGCGCGTACTTTGCCGAACAATTCCGTCCGCTGGTGGACGAGGTGACGGTGGACGCGATGTACAGCGTGATTGCGCACAAAAAGGGCAACGGACCGAAAATTATGCTGTGCGCCCATTTGGACGAAATCGCCCTGATGGTAACGCATATTGAGGATGACGGCAGCCTGCGCTTGGGCAATGTCGGCGGGGTTGACCCGCGCATTCTCCCCGCGAGCCGCGTGTGGGTGCATGGGCGCGAGAAGCTGTTCGGCACCATCGGCGCACTGCCGCCGCACCTGATGAGCGCCGCCGATCGCGCGAACAACTACACACTGGACAACCTGCATGTAGACATTGGCATGAGCGCCGAACGCGCGAAGGAACTCGTTCGCATCGGCGATTTGGTGACCTTCGACGGGCCTGCCCGCGAATTGCTCAACGATCAGTTCGCATCGAAAACGCTGGATGACCGCTCCTGCGTGGCGATTCTGCTGCGCGCGGCGGAAATGCTGCAAAAGCTGGTCTGCGACGCGGATGTGTATTTCGTCTGCTCGTCGCAGGAGGAAGTCGGCGGGCGCGGCGCAATGACCTCCGCTTTCGCGATTGACCCGGATTTGTCTGTCGTGCTGGATGTCGATTTTGCTGAAACGCCGACTTGTCCGCCGCGCTCTGCCCTGCCGATTGACGCCATGATTGTCACGCACGGGCCGTTTGTGCAGCCGAAGCTCAATCAGCGGCTCATCGACTGCGCGAAAAAGCACCATGTGAAGCTGAACGCGAACGTCGCAAGCCGCTCCACCGGCACGGACGCGGACGAAATCGGCTTGTCCCGCGCGGGTGTGCCGAGCGTGCTGCTCAGCCTGCCGGAAAAGTACATGCACACGTCGGTGGAAACGATTGACCTGAACACACTGGAAGAGGGCGCGCGTCTGCTGGCGAATTTCGTCGCGGAACTCGACGAAAGCTGGGAGGATGACCTATGGATTTGAAGACACTGACGGAAATCAACGCTCCCTCCGGGCATGAGCAGGCGATTCGCCGCTTTCTGCTGGATGAGCTGAAAAAGCTGGGCTTTGCGCCCGTCCTCGACCGCATGGGCAACGTCGTTGTCGTGAAGGAAGGCACGGGCGACGCGCCCCGCAAGCGCGTGATGGTCAGCGCGCATATGGACGAAGTGGGGCTGATTGTCACCTCCGCCACGGAGGATGGCTACCTGCGCATTGCCGCGGCAGGCGGCATCGACCCGCGCGTGCTGGTTTCCAAGCGCGTCACCGTCGGGGACGACAAGCTGCCCGGCGTCATCGGCGCTGTGCCGATTCACCTGCAATCCGCCGCCGAGCGCAAGCATGTGCTTTCGATGGATGAGCTGCTGGTGGACATTGGCGCGAAGAACAAGGACGAGGCCGAGTGTAAAGCCCCGATGGGGACGTACATCTCCTTCGATACGCCCTATGTGGAATACGGCGATGGCTTCGCGTGCGGCAAGGCATTCGACGACCGCGTCGGCTGCCTGTCGCTGCTGCGTTTGCTGCAAGAAGAACTGCCGGTTGACCTCGTGGCTTGCTTTGTGTCCGAAGAGGAAGTCGGCTGCCGCGGCGCGAAGGGGGCAGCATTCCAGCAGGAACCCGACATCGGCATTGTGCTGGAAGGCACGACGTGCAACGACCTCGGCGACGTACCGGAGACTGCGCACGTCTGCGAAGCCGGACAGGGTGTCGCGGTGTCGTTCATGGATGGCGCGTCAATTGCGAACCGAGCGCTGTTCCGCAAGGCGCTGGACGTGGCGAAGCAGGAGAACATTCCGCATCAGGTGAAGCACAGCGTATCCGGCGGCAACGACGGCGGCGCGATTCAGCGCGCGCGGGAGGGTGTGCCGGTGGTGGTGCTGAGCGTACCGTGCCGGTATATTCACTCGCCGTCGTCGGTGGTGAAGCTGTCGGATGTGGAGAGCCAGTTTGCGCTGGTGAAGGCGCTGGTGAAGGCACTGTAACGCAGGGATTTCCCCTCTGCGGGCGCGACAAGGGGGCAATGAAAACAGACGAAGTCTGCGATCGCCCCCTTGACCCCTTCGCAGTGCACCACCATGTTACAGGACTTTTATCGTGGCTTTTTTAGGAGCAACACGCGCATACTGTATGCAGTCGCGCTCAATTCAATCGCGAAAATGGGAGTCCAGAGGGTCGAAGACCCTTTGGCGGGGTCAAGGGGCAGCGCCCCTTGGGTTCCCCCTAAGTAAAGGAGTAAAAAATAATGTTGGAATTGTTGAAGAAGGTGCTCAAACCGGTCGCGCCGTCGGGACTGGAAGAACCGGTGGCGGCGATCATCCGGGAAGAGGTTACGCCGTATGTGGACAGCATCGAGACGGACGCGCTGGGCAATCTGATTTGCGTGAAGAACGGCACGGAGGCGAATCCGGAGAAAATCATGCTGTCCGCGCACATGGATCACATCGGCTACATCGTCACGGGCATTGAGAAAGAGGGCTTCCTGCGCGTGACGAACGTTGGCGGTATCAGCCCGACCATGAGCCTGACGCGGCATGTGTCGTTCCCGAATGGCGTGCAGGGTGTTGTGGTGTCCGAAGTGAGCAAGGACACGGCGATGAAGGACTTGTTTGTGGACATCGGCGCGCAGGACAAGGCGGACGCCGAGACGATGGTGCAGATTGGCGACGTGTGCGTGTACGCGAACGACTGCTTCCAGCTGGGCGCGAACCGCGTCGCAAGCCCCGCAATGGACGACCGCGCGGCGTGCGCGCTGCTGATTCGCTTCCTGCAAACCGTCGGTGCGACGAAGCAGACCATCATTGCCGTTTTCTCCGTGCAGGAGGAAGTCGGCTGCCGTGGCGCGAAGGTGGCGTCGTTCGCGAAAGCGCCGGACAAGGGCATCGCCATTGACGTGACCGCGTGGGGCGACACCCCCGGCACGAAGCAGCCGGACATCAAGCTCGGCGAGGGCATTGCCGTGAAGGTGATGGATCACGGGAGCATCTCGAATCCGGATTTGCGGGAAGCGCTGCTGGCGGCGGGTGCGCAGGCGGGTGTGAAACCCCAGCGCGAGGTGCTGCCGTTCGGCGGGACGGATGCGTCCGCGATGCAGACCAGCCGTGGCGGGATTCCGGTGTGCACGCTGTCGATTCCGTGCCGGTATGTGCATTCGGCGTGCGAGGTGGTTGACCTTCGGGACATCGAAGGTGGCGTCAAGCTGCTGAATCAGTATTTTCAGGCGTAATCATTCAGCATAAAGTGTTTTTTGCCGCAGGGGAAATCGCGTCTGCGGACGCGACCAGAGGGCAGTGAAAACAGACGAAGTCTGCGATCGCCCTCTGGACTCCTTCGGTTTCGGCTCATCTCCATACTTGGTTTTTGCGCTGATTTTTTATTTTGGTGTACCATTTCATTGGAAGGGAGTTCCTTCATGACCGCATTCCTTGGCGTATTGTATCTGCTTGTGTTTCTCGCGGCGGGGTGCACATGCGTGCGATTCCTGCTGCCGCGGAAGTCGCTGCTCACGCGCGTGTGGCTCGGCGTCAGCTTGGGGCTGCTGCTGATGATGTGGCTGCCGGCGCTGATTGCGTTCGCGGTGGATTTCACATGGACGGCGCATTTGCTGGCACTGATTCCGCTGGCAGGGCTGACGGCGGGGTGCTTCTTTTTGCGCGACCCTTCGCCGGTGAAAAAGTGGGATGCGCGGGAAAAGCAGCTGGCGGGGCAGATGCTGATGGTCGTGCTGCCGCTGACGCTGCTGTCGGGGTATCTGCAATACACGCACTGCCTGCGCGTCGGAAGTGACGGCGGCTGGTGGGTCGGGCAGAGCACTTACGGCGATTTGCCGATGCACATGTCGTTCATCACGTCGCTGAAAAACGCTGCTTTTCCGCCGGATTACGCGCTCTTTCCCGGTCAGCGGCTGTCGTATCCCTTCCTGACGGACAGCCTGTCTACGTCGCTGTACCTAATGGGCTTCTCGCTGGAATGGGCGATTGTCGTGCCGGGTACATTGATGATGGCGCTGTGCTTCACGGGCGTGATGGTGCTGGCGCGGGAGATGACCGCCGGGAAAAAGACGATTATCCTCGCGACGCTGCTGTTCTTCCTGAACGGCGGTCTGGGTTTCCTGTACAATTTCGACCTTGCGGGCGGCACTGTGAGCAATCCGTTCGGCACGGTCATCGAGCGAATCCGCGAAATTCTTGACGGGTACTATGCCACGCCGACGAATCAGCCCACGCCGTACAACCTGCGCTGGTCAAACGTGATTGCCGACCTGATGGTTCCGCAGCGGACGCTCCTCGGCGGGTGGTGCATGGCGCTGCCGTGCTTTTATCTGCTGTTTACATCCTTTGCGCCGGAAAAGCGCCCGGCGTTTGCGCAGCGGATTCGGCAAACGGGACTGCTGGCGGTCTGGGCAGGCGCGCTGCCGCTGATTCACACGCATTCGTTCCTCGCGCTGGGGCTTTGCTCGCTGGGCATGATGGTGTACGACCTGATTCACGACAAAGAGCGCTGGTCGCAATTGCAGTGGTATCTGGCGTATGGCGTAATCGCCGTGGTGCTGAGCGCGCCGCAGCTGATTTGCTTCACGTTCGAGCAGGTGTTCCAAGGCACGGGCAGTGGGAACAGTTTCCTGCAATTCTGGCCGAACTGGGTCAACAGCTATGAATCAAACGGTGAATTTACGTTCCGCGACTTGTACTTCTGGTTCTACCTGAAGAACATCGGTCTGCCGTTCCTGATGCTGATTCTGGCGCTGTTCGAGCGGAATCCGAAGCATCGACGGCTGTTCGCGGGCGCGCTGCCGATTATCCTTGCGGTGGAGCTGGTGCGCTTTCAGCCGAACATCTACGACAACAACAAGTTGATGTATCTGGCGTGGCTGCTTTGCTGCATGATTGTGGCGGACTGGTGCCGTGAGGTCTGGCATCGGCTGAAAGGGATGCGTGGGCGCGGGGCGCTGGCGTTCGTGACGGCGATTGCGGTGTTCCTGTCCGCGGGGCTGACGCTCTGGCGCGAGTGCGTCAGCAACTATCAGGCGTTTTCCGCGTCGGCGGTGGAAGCTGGGGAATTTGCCCGCGATAACACGCCGGAGCATTCCACTTACATGACCGGGACGCAGCACCTGAACCCGATTGCGTCCATCGCCGGGCAGAACATCGTCTGCGGGCCGGATTTGTGGCTGTACTACCACGGGCTGGACACGAGCGAGCGCAAGATGGACATTGCGAGCTTCTACACCGACCCTGAGGAAAACCTCGACCTGCTGGAGAAGTACGACGTGGACTACATCTACGTCAGCAGCTACGAGCGGAGCAGCTATGCGGTGGATACGGATACGCTCGACCGCCTGTTCACGCGCGTATTCAGCAACTGGGAAGCGACGATTTACGCCGTGCATCCCTCATCGGAAACGGAGGACATGGGCAATGGAGCGTCTGCTGCGCTTCGCGGTGGAGCATGACCGGGTGATACGCCTGATGTTCATGCGGGATGGGCGGCTGTTTCAGGTCAATGCGCACATTGTGAGCTACGACGACAAGCAGGTGTTGTTCGTGACGACCCGTTCGCCGCGGACGCAGGTCATCAGCCGCGAGGAGCTGCTTGCGGTGGATTTCCGCCGCGGGGATGATGGGCAAACTGTGTAATCCTGTGGCGCAGGATTGCATTCGGCGCAGGAGGTTCGCCTCTGCGGAGGCGACCAAAGGGCAATGAAAACAGACGAACGTCTGCGATCACCCTTTGGAAACCTTCGGTGCGCACTCCCATGTTTCTTGAGCTTTACCGAAAGTTTTTTAGTTAGTGTTCTTTGGGGTCATCAAAATAAAACAACTAAAATAACCAAACTGTAACTTCCGAAGGCGGGCGAAGCAGTCCAGAGGGCGACCGCAAAGCCCTCTGGTCGCGCCCGCAGGCGCGAAACCCCTGCATCAAACAAAAACAAGTTGCTTATACATCATCACCAGCATACACCATGCTGAAAGCAAGGAAAGGAGCGAAGGATGGAGCAAGAGGAAAAGAAACCCACGACACTAACCGGCGTCGATTTGTCCCAGACAGCATCGCTGCTGCTGCCGTGGACGCATGACCCGTGGGGCAAACTGCGCCCGCCGCTGTCCGAGGAAGCGCTGTGCATGAGCGCCGAACTCGCCAGCGCCGCGTATGGCATGGCGATTGAGCCGTGGGTCGACGCCGGCTGGCGCGACGTGACCATTCAGGTGGATGGCGAACTGACTGCCCTGCCGCCGAACAACCCCTTGAGCGCCGAGTGGCGGAAATACTGGGTGCGTGCGCGCCTGAAACCCGTCAGCGCGCTGGGACAGATGCTGGGTGCGCTGCGATTGAGCAGCAGCAATAACACCACCGGCAAGGCGGTCGTGATGCTCCATCCCGCGCTGGATGGGCGCTACGTCGTCGCGGTTGGGTTCATGGGCACGGGTTCGCGCTTCTACGACTGGTTCAGCAATTTCCGCATGACAACGCAGGACGGGATGCACCGCGGCTTTCTGGAGCTCGCGCGGCAGTTCGAGGCGAATGAAGAGAAAATTTCCTTCCCGGAAACGGCGGAAGAGCTGGGACTGGAAAAGCTCACCCTGCGCGACATTCTGCAGAACATGCGCAGCCCGAACAGCCGCTTCGTCCTCTGGGTCTGCGGGCACAGCCAGGGCGCGGCGATGATGCAGGTGTACGCGCACCTGAAGATGAGCGAAACGGGCATCTCCGCGCGCAACCTTATCGGCTACGGCTTCGCGTCCCCCACGGTGATGGCGGGCAAAGCGGTTCGCGACCCTTCCGCCTATCCGCTGTATAACATCCTCAACAGCGACGACCTTGTCCCCCACTGCGGCGCGGCGGTGCACCTCGGCATGTGCCTGAAATATCAGGCGACGGAGAATCTGCGCAAAAGCTGCTACAACTGGAAGCGCGACGAGAAATCCGTGCAGGCACGGCTGGCAATTCGCCCCGTTCTCTGGAAGATGGTCGATACGCCGACGTGCATCATCGGCGGCATGGCGCTGCTGATGGCGCTGGGGCGCGTCAGCGGGGCGGACTTCCTCAAAATGCTGGGACTGGGCGGCTTCCTGCCGCTTGACCGCGCGCTGGAAAAGGCGGATGCGGAGGATTTTGTCCGCGGGCTGAACCAGAAGGCAGCGGCGGCATACGAGTCCGTGACCGGGCATCCGATTGACATGGGGCAGGTGTCGGACGAGGCGAACGCCATGCAGCGCATTATTGACCACTTCGGGCTGCTTTCGTTCATCGACGCGGCAAAAGCGCTGATGACCTGCCCGCACTACATGATGGCGCACCCCGAAGAGGGGTACATCGGCACATATTTCTATATCGTCATGAACGGAATTCAGGATTTTGTGCCGTTCATCTGGCGTTCGGGCGATCCGCCGCGCCGCATGACGGTGGAGCAGCTGCCGCATGACATGGTGACACAGGACATGCCGGGGCTGTACAACCGCCGCCTGCAAAAACCCGACCGGCGCAAGCACCTGCCGATTACGCGGCGTGACCCGCGTCCGGGCGGCGACACGCGCCATCACCTGCCCCTGCTGACGGCAGGGACGGTGCAGCCGAACGAGAAGATCTACCCGGTGGAAGACATTGAACTGCGATAACCCACAATCATAAGAAAAGAGGCTTTTCCCATGTCCGATTACCGCATTGAAACCAAATGTGTTCAGGCAGGCTACACGCCCGGCAACGGCGAACCGCGCCAAATTCCGATTATCCAGTCCACCACCTTCAAATACGCCACGAGCGAGGACATGGGCAAGCTCTTTGACCTCGAAGCGTCCGGGTATTTCTATTCCCGCCTGCAAAACCCGACGTGCGACCACGTTGCGGCGAAAATCGCGGCGCTGGAGGGCGGCAGCGCAGCGATGCTGACCGGCTCCGGTCAGGCAGCGAACTTTATGGCGCTGTTCAATATCTGCGAGGCAGGCAGCCACATCGTCGCGTCGTCCTCCATCTACGGCGGCACGTTCAACCTAATTGCCGTGACGCTGAAGAAGATGGGAATTGCGTCCACTTTCGTCTCCCCCGACGCGACGGACGACGAGCTTGACCGCGCCTTCCGCCCGAACACGCGCGCCATGTTCGGCGAAACGATTGCCAATCCCGCGCTGACCGTGCTGGACATTGAGAAATTCGCTCAGGCGGCGCATCGGCACGGCGTTCCGCTGATTGTGGACAACACCTTCCCAACGCCCGTCAACTGCCAGCCGATTCGCTGGGGCGCGGACATTGTGACCCACTCGACGACAAAGTACATGGACGGTCACGGCGCTGCGCTCGGCGGTGTCATCGTGGACAGCGGCAATTTCGACTGGATGGCGCACGCGGAGAAGTATCCGGGGCTCTGCACGCCCGACGAAAGCTACCACGGCATCACCTACGCCGAGAAATTCGGCAATGCGGGGGCATACATCACCAAATGCACCAGCCAGCTCATGCGCGATTTGGGCTGCGTGCAGTCCCCGCAGAATGCGTTCATCCTCAATCTGGGGTTGGAGAGTCTGCATGTGCGGATGCCGCGCCACTGCGAGAACGCGATGGCGGTCGCGCAGTTCCTCGAAAAACAGCCGCAGGTGGCGTCCGTCAGCTATCCGCACCTGCCGTCCAGCCCGTACTACGCCCGCGCGATGAAGTACATGCCGAACGGCGGCTGTGGGGTGGTGTCGTTCGTCTTGAAGGGCGGGCGTTCCGCGGCGGAGGCGTTCATGAAGCGGTTGACTTTGGCGGCGATTGAAACGCACGTCGCCGACGCGCGGACGTGCTGCCTGAATCCGGCGACCTCCACCCATCGGCAGATGACCGAGGAGCAGCTGGCAGTTGCGGGCATTCCGGCGGGCATGGTACGCATCAGCGTCGGACTGGAGAGCAAGGACGACCTGATTGCCGACCTCGCGCAGGCGTTGTCCGGCATCGAAGCATGAGCGCGTACATCAATCGGTATTTCCTGCTGATGGCGGTGTTTTTGCCCCTATGGTACATCATTCGCCGCCCTTGGAAGCACTGGAGCCTGCACGAAGGCTGCCTGATGGCGTTCGCGGCGCTGTTGTTTTCGCTGCTGTGCCTGGTGCTGCGCGGCACATGGGCTGCGCCGGGAGATATGCTGGCGTCGGCGCTGCATCGGCTGCGGACGGGAGAGGGCATTCAGCTGCGGCTGTTCCACACCATTACGCGGCAGCTGCGGTACGCCCGGCGGGAGGAGATGCTCATCAACATCTGGGGAAACATCCTGCTCTTCATCCCCTACGGCTTCTTCCTGCCGCTGCTGTGGAAGCGGTATCGCCATCCGCTGCGGCTTTCGCTGATGTGCCTGCTGCTGCCCATCAGCATTGAAATATGCCAGCTGTTCATCCGCCGCATGACGGATGTGGACGACGTGCTGCTGAATTTCGCGGGCGGGATGATTGGCGGCGGGTTGTTCGCGCTGGTGCATATGGTATTCCCCAAATTCACTGATAAGGCGCTTGTGCGCGGATAAGCAAACGAAAACGTCCCCTTCCGCTGCTGGAAAGGGACGTTTTGCTTTATTACTGTTTCTTATGATACCCACAGTCGCAGTACGGTCCGCCGGATGCCAGCGTGTATTCGCGCACAAAGTCCGACGTTTCACCTGCTTCCGCCATCGTGTAATCCAGTCGGCACATGGCGGGCGTGAGGTCATACAGCCCCAGCTCCTTCGTCAGCACACAGATGCCGCACTTATAGAACCGCGCCTCGTAGCCGCTGTCATCCGCATAGGGCAGATAGTCCATGTTCCACGAGTAGGGGTTTCGGTCGGCGGCGCGTAGCTTCTCCGTCTGTTTCATCCCCGCAATGTCCTTTTCGGAGAACTTGTTCTTCCCGCTCTTGCGGCAGAACCAGCGCATCGCGGGCGTCATCATGGATTTCGCGTAGTAATCCGTCAGCGTCTGCACGGTCGGGCGCTTGGGCATATGCAGCACATACGCGCAGAGCATCGCGCAGTTGACGAGGTTCATCTGAAAGCGGTCGCTCGGCTCAAAATCCGGCACACGCGCGATAATCCGCCGATACTCCTGCTTCGCTGCCTTCTCCGTTGCCTTGGCGGATTCCGCCGACTGCCCCAGCACCGCCGTCAGCTGCCGCGTAAACGAGCGATGGAACAGCATCCACATGCCCATCGGCATTCCTGCATACTTCATGAGCTTGCCTCCCCTTGCATTTGCGAATGAGTTTGCCGTGTCAAACTCATTGTAGCGCATTTAGGGGCGGTTGGCAAGGGGAATTGCAAAATTTTTGTCAGAACAGCGAATTGCCATCGGCACAGTAATGTTCACAAAAGCCGCAGCCAATGACCGCCGCCAGCCCCAGCAGGAAGCGCAAGCCGACGGGTATGGATTTGACAGCATCCACAACGCCTTGCAGCTGCTGCCAAGTGGATTCTTTTATCTCCAATACTTTCGCAAGCATGATGTCGCTCACGAATTTTGTATCCACAGACAATTGAAGCTGCTCCAAAAAGGTTGATTCACCAAACCAGCCGACGACACCCTCCACCATACCTTGAATGCAAAGTGCGCCGCCTACCATGCCCACAAACGAAGCAATCGCCCCCAAACATGGTTTATAGCCGCACGGCAGCGTTGTGATAGAAGACACCGTGAGTACCATATTCAGCACTGGATAGTATATAATTGCAAGAAGTACAATGACAATCGGTGCAAGCAATAGAATCCAGAGTTGTCCATCTTGGGGTGGATCAATAATCAATCCAACAATCGCACCAATTATCGCCATTATTAGCGTCAGCAGCGCAGGCATAAAAGGAAACCACGCTTTACTCGTCGCGAAAAGCCAATTCACCACCACGCCAACAACAAGCAGCGTCGGCAGAATCCACCAAAGCGTCTCATTTTGCAGCAGGGTCATGGTAATAGCCACAGGCGCAAGCAGCCATGTCATAGCATATTGCGCCATGATGAACAGCAGCGCCAGTCCCAGCAAAACGCAGAAGAAAACGCCAAACCCCGTTCCACACGCTGCCGGCACCAGTTCAATCAGAATGTACATCCTCAATTTCCTCCCCTATCCGCCTAATAAATTCACTCCGGACGCATAGCGGTGCAGGCTGCGTCCGGAGCGTGTCTTTTGTGGGGCGGAAAGCAAACCGCAATAAGTGGAAGGGGGCGGGCTTTCCGCGGCAGGCGTCGCGTAACCGGTGTATTCGATGCCTGTCCCGAATTTCTTCGGCATTTTTAGCATACCACGAAGCGCGGTTGCATGGTAGTCCACTTTTTCGCGATTTTCCGCCACTTTTCCAAAAACGACAAACACCCCCGCACCACGTTCGGCGCGGGAGTGCAAGGAAACATCAGAAATTACGGGACATATCGTACTTTGAATAAAACTCTTTGCGGAAATCAAGGAAGCAGTCGTTGGCAATGGCTTCGCGAATCTGCTCCATCAGGTGAATCAGGAAGCGCAGGTTGTGAATTGACGCAAGCCGTCCGCCAGTGATTTCGCCCGCCTTGAGCAGGTGGCGCACATACGCGCGGGAGAAATGCTGGCAGGCGTAGCAGTCGCATTCGGCGTCAATCGGGCCGAAATCGTGCGCGTACTGCGCGTTCTTGACGACGACGCGTCCCTTGCTCGTCAGCACCGTGCCGTTGCGGGCGATTCGCGTCGCCAGCACGCAGTCGAACATGTCCACGCCGCGCAGCACGCCTTCCAGCAGGCAGTCCGGCGTACCGACGCCCATCAAGTAGCGCGGCTTGTTGACCGGCATGTACGGCGCGATTTCATCCAGCATCTCGTACATCACGGGCTTCGGCTCACCGACAGACAATCCGCCGATGCCGTAGCCGATGAAGTCCATATCCGCCAGCGTCTTTGCGCTCTCAATGCGCAAATCCTTGTAGAACGCGCCCTGCACGATGCCAAACAGCGCCTGATCTTCCTTCGTGTGGTGCTTCTTGCAGCGTTCCGCCCAGCGGTGGGTGCGCTCCATGTTGATTTTCGCGGTGTTGTAATCGCAGGGGTACGGGCTGCACACGTCAAACGCCATGCAAATATCCGACCCTAACTTCTGCTGAATATCCATCGACTCTTCCGGCCCGATGAAGTGGCGCGAGCCGTCCAGATGGCTCTGGAACGTCACGCCCTCCTCCTTAATCGTGCGGATGCCCGCGAGCGAAAACACTTGGAATCCGCCGCTGTCGGTCAGAATCGGCTTATGCCAGTCCATGAAGTTGTGCAGTCCGCCCGCCTCCTGCACGAGGTTTTCGCCGGGGCGCAGGTGCAGGTGGTAGGTGTTCGACAGCAGAATCTGCGTGCCGATTTCCTCCATCTCGCGGGGCGTCATGGCTTTCACGCACGCTGCCGTGCCGACGGGCATGTAAATCGGCGTTTGAATGTCGCCGTGCGGCGTGTGCAGCACGCCCAGCCGCGCGCCTGACTGCTTGCAAATGTGCTTGAGTTCATAGGAAAAAGGTTGTGTCACGGCTCAATTCCTCCGTTGTCCGGGATGTCGGGGTTCAAAATCGCTTCGGCAGAGTTGTTGAAGCGGATGGCCATGTCGGTCAGTTCTTCGGCGTAGCAGTTCCAGATGGAGCCGCACGGGAGATTCTGGAAGGTCATGATTTCCTTGCGCGTCGGATGCTCGAACACCAGCCGGTAGCCCCACAGGGCAATCTGCTGCCCCGCAATGCCGCGCCCGTACTTATTGTCGCCCCACAGCGGCGCGCCCATGTTCGCCATCTGCACGCGGATTTGGTGATTCCGCCCCGTTTGGAGGCGGATGGCACACAGCGCCGTGCCGTTCTTGCGCGCAAGGCACTCGCCGGACAGCATCGCCAGCTGCGCGCCCTTCTCGTCCGCGTCGCAGATTTCGACCTTGTTGAGGTACTCGTTCTTTTTCAGGTAGTCGATGCAGGTGAAGCGGTCTTTGACGCGCCCCTCGACGACGCAGAGGTACTCGCGCCCCATCTCGTGTTCACGCATCTGCGCAGACAGCCGGGACGCCGCCTTGCTCGTGCGCGCAAAGACCATCAGCCCGCCAACCGGGCGATCCAGCCGGTGCACCAGCCCCAGATACACCGCACCGGGCTTGTTGTACTTGATTTTGATGTACTCCTTGAGCTGCGTGAGGATGTCGGTATCGCCCGTCTTGTCCGCCTGCGAGAGCATATTCGGCGGCTTGACAGCGACGATGACGTGGTTATCCTCGTACTGCACGTCGATATTCGCCAGCTGATGCAGCGGGAATTCGTTCATTTGGCTGACCACCTTCCGCTTGCGCCGCAGGGCAGCACGCCGCCCGTCGTCACCGGCAGGCAAAGCTCCTGCGCGTCGATGCTTCCCCCATGGCGGCTGCTGACGCACTTCAGCAGCATATTGCTGAGGACGCTGGCCTGAAAGCCCGTCGTATAGCCGTTGATGAGGAAGAACAGCGGCTTGTCGGACAGCACCTTCGCGCTCGTATCGACCAGCCCGAACAGCTCGTTTTCCAGCTTCCACACTTCGCCCGACGGCCCGCGCCCGTAGCTCGGCGGATCCATCAGGATGCCGTCGTAGGTGTTGCCGCGGCGGATTTCCCGCTGCACAAACCGCAGCGCGTCCTCGACAATCCAGCGGCTTCTTTCCTCCGGCAGCTTCGATAATTCGCGGTTCTCCTTGCCCCACTGAATCATGCCCTTCGCGGCATCGACGTGGGTGACGTGCGCGCCCGCCGCCATGCAAGCCAGCGTCGCGCCGCCGGTGTAGCCGAACAGGTTCAATACGCGGATGTCCTTGCGCCCGCTATTGCGGATGAGGTCGCCCATCCACACCCAGTTCGCCGCCTGTTCCGGGAAAAGCCCCGTGTGCTTGAATCCCGTCGGGCGGACGTAAAACCGCAAATCTTGGTGCTGAATCGTCCAGCGTTCCGGCAGGCGGGTCAGAAACTCCCACTCGCCGCCGCCCTTTTCCGAGCGGTGATAATGCGCCTGCGCCTGTTTCCACAGCACCGGGTCTGCCTTGGGCCAAATCGTCTGCGGATCAGGCCGCCGCAAGATGACATTTCCCCACCGTTCGAGCTTCTCCCCGTCGCCCGTATCCAGCACCTCATAATCTTCCCATGTATTCGCTAAAAACATAACTTCTCCTTTATTTTGGAGGAGCCCCAAGGGGCGTTGCCCCTTGACCCCACAAGGGAGTTCCTCCCTTGACCCTTTCGCG
>ENA-OPBD01000396-OPBD01000396.1-human-gut-metagenome-genome-assembly--contig:-NODE-396-length-30968-cov-3.693365_pt1 | contig 30968 bp, 21 predicted proteins | sample MGYA00241062_ERZ501440 | MGnify/ENA primary metagenome ERZ501440 (study PRJEB25962, sample SAMEA2042628) | human gut metagenome | biome: human gut; feature: human-associated habitat; material: faeces...
ATGGGCCTCGACCCCGGCTATGCCCACGGCTGCAAGGTCGCGGTCATTGACGCGACCGGCAAGGTGCTCGACACCACGGTGGTCTACCCCACCTACGGCGAACGGCAGAAGAACGAAGCCATCACGAAGCTCGCGCAGCTCGTCAAAAAGCACGGCGTGGAGCACATTGCCATCGGCAACGGCACGGCGAGCCGCGAGACCGAGCAGATGACCGTCGAGCTCATTCACAGGGTCGGCGGAGGGCTCAGCTACATGATCGTGAGCGAGGCGGGCGCGTCGGTCTACTCCGCAAGCAAGCTCGCCGCGGAGGAATTTCCGCAGTTCGACGTCAACCTCCGCTCCGCTGTGTCCATCGCCAGAAGATTGCAGGACCCGCTGGCGGAGCTGGTGAAGATCGACCCCAAGGCCATCGGCGTGGGGCAGTATCAGCACGATATGCCGCAAAAGGAGCTGGACGCGAGCCTGAACGCCGTGGTCGAGGACTGCGTCAATGCCGTCGGCGTGGACCTCAACACCGCCTCTCCCTCGCTGCTCACGCGCGTGGCGGGGCTCAACGGGACCATCGCCAAGAACATCGTCGCCTTCCGCGAGGAGAACGGCGTGTTCACCACGCGCCGTCAGCTTCTGAAGGTCGCCAAGCTCGGTCCCAAGGCCTTCGAGCAATGCGCGGGCTTCCTGCGCGTGCCGGAGAGCAAAAACGTGCTCGACAACACCGGAGTCCACCCCGAAAGCTACGACGCCGCCAAGGGGCTGCTTGAGCTGCTGGGCGCAACGCCGAAGGACGCGCGCGACCTGCCCGCAAGGCTCAATGCCTACGGCGCGGAAAAGGCCGCCGTGGCGCTCGGCGTCGGCGTGCCGACGCTGCGCGATATTGCAAAAGAGCTTTCAAAGCCCGGGCGCGACCCGCGCGACGAACTGCCCGCGCCCATCCTGCGCACGGATGTGCTGGACATCAAGGACTTAAAGCCCGGCATGGTGCTCACCGGCACGGTGCGCAACGTCATCGACTTCGGCGTGTTCGTGGATATCGGCGTCCATCAGGACGGACTGGTGCATATCTCGCAGGTGGCGGACAAGTTCATCCGCCACCCCTCTGAGGTGGTGTCCGTGGGCGATATCGTAAAAGTGGTGGTGCTGGAGGTGGACGAGAAGAAAAAGCGCATCAGCCTGTCCATCCGCGAGGCGCTCACCGAGGAAGTTGATTACAACGCCGAGGTGCAGGGTCTGGACTTTGACGATCTGGGCGATGCTCCGGCCGACGACGCCGAGTAATCCCAATCGAAGACGCATCAAAACGCCGCATGGGTTTGCCCCGTGCGGCGTTTTTGCTAAAAGCCCAAAAGGACATTTGAGCAGCTCTATTGCATCGTTCGTCCGTTTTGAATTGACTTTTGGGTATCTTCATTGTATGATGAAGCCATCATAAATCGGGACGCATTTGTCCCTGAAAGGATTATGCTATGCACGAGAAGAAAAACCCCAACAGGCCGTTGATCGTCTATTACATCATCGCGCTCGTCGTGGTGATGCTGCTCAACGCGCTGCTTTTCCCGCAGATTGAGCGATACAGCGTCAAGCAGGTTGATTATTCCGAATTTCTCTCGATGCTCGAAGACGGAAAGGTTAAATCTGTCGAGATTAACGATACGCAGATCGCCTTCACCCCGGTCGAGCAGATTCAGGATGGCAAGGCTACCTATTACACCACCAACCGCGTGACGGCGGATGACAAGCTGGTTGAGCGCCTGCTGGCGGCGGGCGTGGAATTTGGCCAGGTTGTGCCGGAGGAAATGAGCCCGATTATCTCGTTCCTGGTCACATGGGTGCTGCCGCTGGTCATTTTCTACGGCCTCGGCTCGTTCATGTTCCGCAAGATGAGCCAGCGCATGGGCGGAAACACCATGAGCTTCGGCAAATCCAACGCCAAGATCTACGTCGAGGCGCAGACCGGCAAGACGTTTGACGACGTGGCCGGCGAGGACGAGGCCAAGGACGCGCTCAAGGAGATCGTCGATTTCCTGCATGATCCGCAGAAATACCGCGATATCGGCGCGAAGCTGCCCAAGGGCGCGCTGCTCGTCGGCCCTCCGGGCACGGGCAAAACGCTGCTCGCCAAGGCGGTCGCGGGTGAAGCGAATGTGCCTTTCTTCTCCATCTCCGGCTCCGGCTTTGTGGAGATGTTCGTGGGCGTCGGCGCGAGCCGCGTGCGCGACCTCTTTGCCGAGGCCTCGAAGGTAGCGCCCTGCATCATCTTCATTGACGAGATCGACGCCATCGGCAAGACGCGCGACACGCGCTTCGGCGGCAACGACGAGCGTGAGCAGACGCTCAACCAGCTGCTGGCCGAGATCGACGGCTTTGATTCGAGCAAGGGCGTCGTGATCCTTGCTGCGACGAACCGGCCTGAGATCCTCGATAAGGCGCTGCTGCGCGCGGGCCGCTTTGACCGCCGCATCATCGTCGACCGGCCCAATCTCGCCGGACGCTACCAGACGCTGCGCGTCCACACAAAAAATATCAAGCTGGCCGAGGATGTCGACCTGCACAAGATCGCGCAGGCGACTGCGGGCGCGGTCGGTGCAGACCTTGCCAACCTCGTCAACGAGGCGGCGCTGCGCGCCGTGCGCATGGGGCGCAAGGCTGTCAACCAGCAGGATCTGCTGACGTCCTTTGAGCTTGTCATCGCGGGCACGGAGAAGAAGGGCACCGTCCTGACCGACACCGAAAAGCGCATCGTGTCCTACCACGAGGTTGGCCACGCGCTGGTCGCGGCGCTGCAGAAACACTCACAGCCCGTCTCCAAGATCACCATCGTCCCGCACACCTCCGGCGCACTGGGCTACACCATGCAGATGCCGGAGGAGGAAAAGTTCCTGTCCAGCAAAGAAGAGCTCATCGTCGAACTCCAGACCATGCTGGGCGGCCGCGCCGCCGAGCAGGTCGTCTTCGGCATCGCCACGACCGGCGCGTCGAACGACATTGAGCGTGCGACGGAGCTGGCTCGCAAGATGGTCACGCAGTACGGCATGAGCGACAAGCTCGGCCTCATGGCGCTGTCGACCGTCTCGAATCCGTATCTCGACGGCAGCACGATGATGAACTGCGCCGACTCCACCTCCTCCGCGGCGGACGAAGAGATCCACAAGCTGCTCATGGACTGCTACGCGGACGCGAAAAAGCTTCTTGTCGAGCACCGTTCGCTTCTTGACGAGATCGCGATGTACCTGCTGAGCAAGGAGACCATCACGGGCGACGAGTTCATGGCCTACGTCAACGCCGACAGCAAAAGGCTGACGGACGGCAGCGAGGCGGAAGAACCGCCCGAGCAGACCGAGGCCCCGTCCGAATCCGAATAAAACCACTCGTGCCCCTGCTGGAAAGCGGGGGCACAGTTCGTTTGCCCCAAACTCCCGGCCTTCTCCTGCCGTGGAGAGGTGCATTTTCAGGGAAAATGACGCAGAGGAGTCCGAGAAGCTCCCGTGCCGGTGCGGCACAGAAAAAATAGCGCGATCCCGCTTGACGCGCAGGGGGAAAGCCTCTATAATAGGGAAGCTTTTGCGGCAAATGATACGAAAAAGAGGAACTGTCGTTATGGCAAGATCGCGTTCCGCCCGTGCGGGCGGTATTCAGATGACCGAAGGGTCACTATACAAAAATATCCTGCTGTTCAGTGTCCCGCTGATTTTCTCACAGCTTTTGCAGGTGCTGTTCAACATGGCGGACGTCGCTGTTGTCGGGAAATTTTCCAGCGCGACGGCGCTCGGCTCCGTCGGCTCTACGTCAACGCTCGTCACGCTGTTTACGGGCTTTCTCATCGGCCTGTCCAACGGCGTCAATGTCCGCGTAGCGCAGTATCTCGGCGCACGTCAGGAAGAAGACACGCGAAATTGCGTCCACACGGCGCTGATTTTGTGTACGCTGTCCGGCGTCGTGATCGCGGTTTTGTGCTTTTTCCTGGCCGCGCCGATGCTGGAGCTGCTGAAAACGAAGGACGATCTGCTGCCCGGCGCAGTGCTCTATTTCCGCATTTACGCGCTCGGTATGCCGGCGCTCGGCATTTTCAACTTCGGCAACGCCGTCCTGAGCGCCAGCGGCGACACGAAGCGGCCCCTGGCCTATCTGACGGCGGCAGGCATCCTGAATGTGATTCTGAACCTGTTCTTCGTCATCGTCTGCAAAATGGCCGCCGACGGCGTGGCGCTGGCAAGCATCATCTCACAGTATCTGTCGGCGGTTCTGGTGCTTCTGCACATGACGCGGCTGACAGACAGCTGCCGCGTGGAGTGGAAGCTTCTGCGCCTGCATGGCAGCGAGGTCGGGCGCATTCTCGGCCTCGGCGTCCCGGCGGGGATTCAGCATATGATCTTTGCGGTCGCGAATCTGTTCATTCAGGTCGGCATCAACTCGTTTGATTCGACCGTCGTTTCCGGCAACTCCGCCGCAGTCAACGTGGACAACGTGATTTACAACGTCATGGCCGCGTTCTATACCGCCTGCTCGACCTTCATGGGCCAGAACTGGGGCGCAGGGAAAAAGGACCGGATGATGAAGAGCTATTACATCAGCCTCGGCTATTCGTTCGCGATCGCGGCGGTTCTCGGCGCGGCGTTTCTTCTGTGCGGCGAACCGTTTCTGTACATCTTCACAAACGACGCGGACGTCGTCGCCGCAGGCATGGAGCGGATGCGGATCATGTGCTTCTCCTACTGCGTCAGCGCCTTCATGGACTGCACCATCGCTGCCTGCCGCGGCCTTGGCCGCAGCTTTGTGCCGACGGTGATCGTGATCATGGGCTCATGCGTGTTCCGCGTGATCTGGGTCTATACGATCTTCGCGCATTTCCACACCATTCCGTCTTTGTATCTGCTCTACATCTTCTCGTGGACGATCACTGCCGCGGCGGAGATCCTCTATTTCATCCGCTGCTGCCGCCGTCTGCGCACGGCGCAGACAGCCTGACAAAGACGCGCACGATTCTGGTCATATCTCCGCGTGATGGTTCGGATCTCACGCGGATATAAGCTGCTATGATGTGCCCCCGGCCCTGTCCAGACGCGGACAGGGCCGGGGATTTTCCATTCGTGCGCATACTCGCCGATTTTTGACTTGAGAAGTGCGGGAAAGCGTGATAAAATAAATCAAATTGGACCCTTCACGAAAAGGAGCAGAGAATACTATGGCACTGAGAAAGATCGTGACGGTGGGCGACCCCATTCTGACGAAGGTCTGCCGTCCTGTCACAAGGTTTGACCAGAAGCTTGCGATTTTGATCGAGGACATGATCGAGACGATGCACAACGCGAACGGCGTGGGCCTTGCCGGGCCGCAGGTCGGCGTGATGCGCAGGCTCTGCGTCGTCGATACCGGCGAGGAAGACGTAGAGCTTGTGAACCCCGAGGTCGTCGAGGTCAGCGAGGAAACGCAGACCGGCGTGGAGGGCTGTCTGAGCCTGCCCGGCAAATACGGCATCGTCACCCGTCCCGAGCACGTTGTCGTCCGCGCACAGGACCGGAACGGCGACTGGTACGAATATGAGGGCGAGGATATTGTCGCCCGCTGCTTTCTGCATGAGATCGACCATCTCGATGGCCATATGTACACCGAGATCGCCGAACGGATGCTCACGCCGGAGGAGCTGGAGGAGATGACCCGGCAGGAGGAAGAGGAGGACGGGGAATGAGACTCGTCTTCATGGGCACGCCCGAGTTTGCAAGGGCGTGTCTGGAAAAGCTGCATTCGGACGGCTTTGACATTGCCGCCGTCTATACCAAGATCGATACGCCGAAAAACCGCGGCATGAAGCTCATCCCGTCGCCCGTCAAGGAATATGCCCAGTCTGTGGGCCTGCCGGTGTATCAGCCGCAGTCCTTCCGGGACGAGGAGACGGTGCAGCAGCTGCGGGAGCTGAAGCCCGATCTGCTGGTCGTCGTCGCCTACGGCAAAATTCTGCCGCAGGCCGTGCTGGATATCCCGAAATACGGCGCGATCAATATGCACGGCAGCATCCTGCCGCAGCTTCGCGGCTCCGCGCCCGTGCAGCGCTCCATCCTGAACCACTGCGATGAGGCCGGCGTCACCGCCATGTACCTCTCTGCAGGCATGGACGAGGGCGATATCATTGAGATCCGCAAAACGGCAATCCAGCCGCTGGAAACCTCCGAGGAGCTGATGGCGCGCCTTGCGCAGCTCGCCGCGCCCCTCTGCGCCGATACCGTCCGCTCGATCGAGGCTGGGACGGCTCCGCGCATCCCGCAGGATAACGCCCGCGCGACCTACGCGCCCATGCTGTCCAAGGAGGAAAGCCCCATCGACTGGAACCAGCCCGCGAGATTCATTGTCGACCACGTGCGCGGCCTTGTCCCGTGGCCCGTCGCCACGGCGGAGCTTGGCGGCACGGAATTTAAAATTTACCGCGTGGAATATGCCGATCAAAAAACGGAGAAAGCCCCAGGTTCGCTCGTCGCGCTGACGAAAAAGGGCCTGCTCGTCGCCTGTCAGGACGGCAATACCGTTCTTGTCCGTGAGCTGCAGGCCAAGGGCGGCAAGCGTATGCCCGCCCCCGATTATTTCCGGGGACATCCGATCACCATCGAATAAGAGGTAGCTATGAACGCAAGAACGACGGCGCTGTCCGCGCTGATTGCCATGCGGCGGCAGGACGCCTGGGCCGACGGTGCGCTGAAGGACTATACGGCCCGCGACCGGCTCGACCGCCGCGACGCGGCGCTGGCTGCAAGGCTGTTATACGGCGTGGTGCAGAACCGGATGCTGCTGGACTTTTATCTTGCGCAGGCCGTAGCGTCCCCGCTGACAAAATTACAGCCGGTCGTGCTTGATATCCTGCGTCTCGGCGCGTATCAGATCTTATTTCTGGATAAGATCCCTGTCTCTGCCGCCGTCAATGAAGCGGTCGAGCAGACGAAGACCTATGCGAACAAACGCGCCGCCGGTCTGGTCAACGGTTCGCTGCGCACCCTTGCCCGCAGAAAGGACGAGCTGGAAAAGCCGCACGATCTGGCCACGAAATACTCTCACCCGCAGCCGCTCGTCGACTGCCTGCGTGCGTCCATGGACGAGGAAACGCTCGAAGCCTTCCTCGCCGCCGACAACGACATTCCCAAAACGGCGCTTCAGGCAAATCCCCTGAAGGCATCTGCAAAGCAGGTGGCAGCCGCGCTGGACGAAGCGGGGATCGCCAGTGAGCCGCACCCGTGGCTGCCCGGCTGCTTCCTCGTCTCCGGCACAGGGAATCTCGAATCGCTGCCGCTGTTCCAGTCCGGCGCAGTCTATGTGCAGGACGCTGCCGCGAAGCTGGCCGTGCTGGCCTCCGGCGCTGCGCCAGGGATGCGCGTGCTCGACTGCTGCGCGGCCCCCGGCGGCAAGAGCTTCGCCGCCGCCATGCAGATGGAAAATACGGGCAGCATCCTGTCCTGCGACCTGCACGCGCATAAGATTTCCCTGATCGAAAAAAATGCCGCACGGCTCGGCATTTCCATCCTGAAGGCCGAACAGCGCAGTGCGTCGGAGCTTGACCCCGCGCTCGAAGCGCAGTTTGACCTCGTCATCGCCGACGTGCCGTGCTCCGGCCTCGGCGTCATTCGCAAAAAGCCGGACATCCGCTATAAGCCGCTGGACGCCATCGAGCGCCTGCCGGAGGTGCAGCGCGCCATTCTGGAAACCGTCAGCTGCTATGTAAAGCCCGGCGGCGCACTCCTTTACAGCACCTGTACCGTCCGAAAAGAGGAAAACGAGGCTGTCGCCCTGCCGTTTTTGCAGGCACACCCGGAATTTTCACTGGAACCGTTCCCAGTCCCGGACGGACTTGACCTTCCCAACGAGGGCTATGCCGCGCTCCTGCCGCAGAAACACGCGGCGGACGGCTTTTTCATCTGTAAGCTGAGGAAACACCCATGAAACAGGATATCAAATCCATGACGCTGGCCGAGCTGCAAGACGCGTTCGCGGCGCTTGGCGAACCGAAATTCCGCGCAAAGCAGGTCTTTGCGTGGCTGCACCGCGGCGCGGTCAGCTTTGAGGCCATGACGAACCTCTCCAAGCCCCTGCGCGAAGCGCTGGACAGCCTCTATTTCATCAATAAGCCCACCGTCGCCCGCAAGCAGATCTCCAGGCTTGACGGGACGATCAAATATCTCTGGAGGCTGCGCGACGGCAACTGCGTCGAATCCGTCGTCATGCAGTACCACCACGGCAACACCGTCTGCATCTCCTCGGAGGTCGGCTGCCCGATGGGCTGCAAGTTCTGCGCGTCGACCATCGGCGGCCTTGTCCGCAGGCTTGAACCGTCGGAGCTTCTTGATCAGGTGCTTTTTTCCCAGCTGGATTCCGGCCTGGCGATCTCCAACATTGTCCTGATGGGCATCGGCGAACCATTGGATAACTTCGACAACGTCATGCGTTTTCTGGAGCTTGTCAACAGCCCGGACGGCATGAACATCGGGATGCGCCACATCAGCCTTTCCACCTGCGGCCTCGTCGACAAGATCGAACAGCTTGCCGAACGCGATCTGCAGCTGACGCTTTCCGTGTCCCTGCACTCGCCGGACGACGAATCGCGCAGTAAGATCATGCCCGTCAACCGCCGCTGGCCGGTCGACACGCTGCTATCTGCCTGCCGCGACTACTTCGCGAAGACCGGGCGGCGCATTTCCTTTGAATATACCATGATAAGCGGCGTGAGCGACAGCCCGGAGCAGGCGCAGCTGCTGGCAAAGAAGCTGGCCGGAATGGGCGCGCACGTCAATATGATCCCACTCAACAACGTCACTGAAAGCGGCCTGCATACCTCATCCAGACAGGCCATCCGCCGCTTCCAGACCATTCTGGAGGAAAACGGCGTCACCGCGACGCTCCGCCGGACGCTCGGCAGCGATATCGACGCTTCCTGCGGCCAGCTGCGCCGCAAATATGAATCAAACTGACTGAAGGAGGAATCTCCATGCAGACCTGGGGTTTGACCGATCCGGGCAATATCCGGCAGCAGAATCAGGATTCCTACGCGATCGTGCCGTTTGGCCGCGACCGTGTGCTCATGATCGTCTGCGACGGCATGGGCGGCGCGAAATCCGGAAACGTTGCCAGCAGCCTCGCCGTCGAGGTCTTCACGGACGAGGTGCGCCGCACGCAGCGCCCCGGCATGACACCGGAAAAGGCCGCCGCTATGCTCCGCAGCGCACTGGAGCTGTCCAACAGCGCCGTCTATGAGCAGTCGCAGCTGAGCGATGATTTTACCGGCATGGGCACGACGCTCGTCGCCGCCTGGATCAGCCGCGATCTGGCCGTCGTTATCAACGTCGGCGACAGCCGCGCCTACCACTTCACCCGTGAGGACGTGCGCCTTATCACGCGCGACCATTCCATGGTCGCCTACATGGTCGAGCGCGGAGAGCTGACGCAGGAACAGGCCAAGCTCCACCCCGGCAAAAACGTCATCACCCGCGCCGTCGGCACCGAGCCGGAGGTCGAGGGCGATATCTTCACCTGCCGCCTGCGCCGCGACGAGTGCATTCTGCTCTGCTCTGACGGCCTTTCCAACGAAATGGCCGATCAGGAAATGCTCTTTGAGGTCGTCCACGGTCTGAGCAAAAGCGACTGCTGCCAGCGGCTGCTGCACATCGCCAAGAACCGCGGCGCACCCGACAACGTGACCGTCACGCTGGCGGCTGTCTGACGGGAGGGCGCATAGGATGAAATTTTTCGGAAAGGAGCGAGCCTGATGGACCGATACATCGGAAAGCTGTTGGATAACCGCTACGAGATCCTTGAAAAGATCGGCTCCGGCGGCATGGCGGACGTCTACAAGGCCCGCTGTCACCGCCTCAACCGGCTCGTGGCCATTAAAATATTAAAGGAAGACCTCTCGCAGGATGCAGAGTTCCGCCGCCGCTTCCACGCCGAATCGCAGGCCGTCGCCATGCTCTCGCACCCGAATATCGTGAGCGTCTACGACGTGTCGCGTTCAGACAACATCGACTACATCGTCATGGAGCTGATCGAGGGCATTACCCTCAAGCAGTATATGGAGCAGAAGGGCACGCTCAACTGGCGCGAGGCCCTGCACTTCTCCACGCAGATCTGCAAGGCACTTGAGCACGCGCACAGCCGCGGCATCGTCCACCGTGACATCAAGCCCCATAATATCATGATTTTGAAGGACGGCAGCGTCAAGGTCGCGGACTTCGGCATTGCCCGCGTCTCCTCCGCACAGAACACCCTCACGCGCGAGGCGCTCGGCTCCGTCCACTATATCTCGCCCGAGCAGGCCAAGGGTGCGCAGGTCGACTGCCGCGCCGACCTCTATTCTCTCGGCGTCGTCATGTACGAAATGCTGACGGGCCGCCCGCCGTATGACGGTGATACGCCCGTTTCTGTCGCCATTCAACACATTAACGGCCATCCCACCATGCCGCGTGAGCTGAACCCCTCCATTCCGCTCGGCCTTGAGCAGATCACCATGCACGCCATGACGGCGGAGCTGTCGCACCGCTATCCCTCGGCGACCCGTATGCTCCACGATCTGGAGGAATTCCGCAAGGAGCCGAACATCGTCTTTGACTTTACCGCCGAGGCCGACAGCATCGATGTCCAGCGCCTCATCAACGACCCCAACTACATGCCGAAGACGCTCGGCCGCACGAACGCGGTCAAGGGCGCGCTTGCCGACGCGGTCGCGAAGAAAAAGCAGCTCGAGCAGGACAAAAAGGCCCAGCAGGACGCCTCCCGGCGCGGCAGCCGCATCGCGGTCATCGCCGGCGTCGTCTGCATCGCGCTGGCCGTGATCGTCATCTGTTATTTCCTGTACAATTATTTCTTCTCCGGCCTGTTTGGAAAGACGGAGGAAACGGCTGTCCCGCGGCTCATTGGCCTGACCACCGACCAGATCCGGGCCGAGGATTACCCGGACTTCGTCATTCAAATCGACGGCTACGTCGAAAGCAGCCAGTATGCGGCGGGCGTCGTCGTCGACCAGTCCCCGCTGCCTGAAAAGCAGGCGAAGGTCGGCAGCACCATCAAGCTGACCGTCTCCGCGGGCGTCAGCGAGACGAAAATGCCGCCGCTTGTCAATCTCACGCGGCAGAACGCCGAGCAGCAGCTGAACGCCCTCGGCCTGAACCTGAACATTCAGATCGAGGAGCGCAAGGACGATATCTATACCGAGGGCTATGTTATCCAGACAGACCCGGTCAGCGATACGCCGCTCACCAGCGGCCAGACCGTTACCCTCGTCGTCTCGCTCGGCCCGGATATCGAGCTGACCGAGGTTCCGACGCTCGTTGGCGAGGACGTGGACAAGGCGCTGCAGATGATCGCGGACGCCGGACTGCAAAACGGCAGCATCCGCAGCGACGACAGCGACCTGCCCGCGGGCACGGTCACGTTCCAGTCCATCGACGGCGGCCAGATGGTCAAAAAGGATACCGTCATCAACCTGCGCGTGTCCAAAGGCCCGGAGGAGGCCGCGACTCCGGTCGTGACCAATCTGACGCAGGATCAGGCTGTTCTGCAGGACGAGCAGGTCACGCTCTCCATCTCCGCCTATGCCTCCGACAACGGGGCGCTCCGCTACGCCTGGTACATGAGCACCGACGGCGGCTATGAAAACGCCGCGCTCGTCTCGCGCAGCAGGGAAGGGAACACCACCTGCGCTGCCGATACCTCTGTCCCCGGCACGTATTACTATTTCTGCGTCGTGGAAAACTCCCTCGGCGACGACACGAAGACCACCAAGTCCAACATGATCGAGGTCGTTGTGCAGGAGAAGACTGTCGAGAAGACCATCGAGGTCAATCTCCCGAACAAGAACGGCCTGTATGAGATCACCGTCTATGTCGACGGCGTGCTGCAATACGGCCCGGCCTCCGTGTCGATCACAGACGACCGCTCTGTGATTGTCGAGGTCACGGTCAGGGGCAAGGGTACGCTCCCGGTCGACGTCTACCTCGACGGCGCGATCTACGATTCGCAGCTGATCCTGTTTGAGTAAGCGCATGGAAGAGTATCGCATCATCAAAGCCCTGAGCGGCTTCTATTATGTACAGACGGAGGACGGCGTTGTCGAGTGCCGCGCCAGAGGCCGCTTCCGGCGGCAGGACCAGTCGCCCCTCGTCGGCGATTTCGTCCGTATCACCCGGCAGGGGGACAAGGGTGTTCTGGAGGCGCTTCTGCCCCGGAAAAACGCGTTTATCCGCCCGGCGGTCGCCAATATCGACCAGCTCGTCGTGCTGGCCTCCTGCGCCATCCCGGTGACGGAGCCGTTTCTCATCGACCGCGTCCTCGCCATCGCCCAGCTGCAGAGCGTCCCGGCCCTCGTCGTCGTCAACAAGGACGATCTGGCTCCGGCGCAGCCCCTTGCGGAGATCTACCGCAGAGCGGGCGTCCCCGTGCTCGTCACGAGCGCGGAAACAGGCGAGGGCATCGAGGCCCTGCGCGAAGCGCTTGCAGGAAAGCTCTCCTGCCTGACCGGAAATTCCGGCGTCGGCAAATCCAGCCTTCTGAACCGCGCCTGCCCGCAGCTTCAGCTGCCCGTCGGCGAGGTTTCGGAAAAGCTCGGCCGCGGCCGCCATACCACGCGCCACATTGAGCTTTACAGCCTGGGAAGCAATACGTTCGTCGCCGATACCCCCGGCTTCTCCGCGTTCGACACCGAGCGCATGGAGCTGGTGCACAAGGAGCAGCTGCAATATGCCTTCCCGGAGTTCGCTCCGTATCTCGGCCATTGCCAGTTTCCAGACTGCGCCCACCGGAAAGAGCCCGGCTGCGCCGTCCGTAAGGCCCTCGCCGAAGGAAAAATCGGCCAGACCCGCTATAGCAGCTACGAGCGCCTGTACGAGCTGGCCAGCCAGCTCAAGGAATGGGAGCTCAAATGAAAAACCCGCGCCCGGACGCACAACAAGCCGTCCGGGTGCGGGTTTGTTCTATGATCAAGAGAGAAATGAGCTTGCCTGAGTGTATGTGGACATCGACCCCTACAGCTTCAGCCGGACAGGTGAGGATCACTCGTTCTGCGCGTTCTCTCCCGCCTTTGCTTTTTTAATGTACCGGTAAATGCTTGCCTGCGAACAGGACAGCTTTTTGACCGTGAACTGCACCGCGCCGCGCAGCTCGAACATCCCCTGCTCGTGCAGCTGGGCGATGATGCGGGTGCGCTCGGCCTGCGTCAGGCGGTCGAGCGGCACGTTGACGGACTTCGTGACCGTCTCGAACAGCTCCTCCATGAGGCTGTTCATGTCCGATTGGAAATGCTCCGCCGGGACGGCTGCCGCGTGCTGCGGCTGCATGGGCTGCTTGGCGGGCGCGTCGACAGGGAAGTAGTGGTGATGGACAAAATCGTCCGGGTGGATGAGCTTGAGAATGGCGTCGCTGATCTCGTGGAACCGGCTGTCGTCAAAATTGATGCACAGCAGGCCGACCAGCTTGCCGCCGTCCTTGATAAACATCGTGCTCGAACGGATGGTCTTTCCGTTTGCAAGCTGTCCGGTGTAGTTCAGATTATAGTCGCTCGTCTCGTACTGCTTCTGCATGATCATGCGCAGCGCCGCGTTTGTGATCGGCGCGCCGACGCTGCGGCCGCTGATGGTGCCGTTGACAATGGCGGCCACGCGGCTGGTTTCCGGCAGGATCTCGTGCAGCACGACCTCGTAATCCGGCCCAAGCGTTGCGCCGAGGTATTCGACCAGCACGGTATACTGCCGAAGCATCTGTTCCGTCATAGGGCTTCCTCCTTATGATGTGTCCGTATTTCTCATACTAGCACAGTTTTTTCGCGAAAGCAACGAGAACCGCCCGATTATCTCACTGTATTTTCTCAAAACGAGAAATATTTTTTTAACATACGAAAATTAGCAGTAAAAATTGTGCGAAATACACAATTTTGAGTTTTTTATCTGGTGGTTTACAGTAATTATATTGACAACTGAATCGCGGAGTGATAAACTCTTATCATAATGAGGAGGTGAGGACAGTTTATGAAAACCGTCATTTCTACTGAAAAGGCCCCCGCGGCCATCGGCCCGTATTCGCAGGGCATCCAGGCAGGCAGCCTGATCATCACATCCGGCCAGCTGCCCATCGACCCGGCAACCGGCGCGTTCCCCGCAACCATCGAGGAGCAGACCCGTCAGTCCCTCGAAAACTGCAAGGCAGTTCTCGCAGCGGCAGGCGCGGCCATGGAAAACGTCATCAAGACGACCGTTTTCCTCAGCGACATGAACAACTTCGCAGCCATGAACGGCGTGTACGCCACATTCTTCGAGGGCGCTTGCCCCGCGCGCAGCGCAGTTGAGGTCGCACGTCTTCCGAAGGATGCGCTCGTCGAGATCGAGTGCATCGCCGTCCTGTAAGCAGGAAAAAACCGTGAATTGATACTGTCCGCCAGGCGCCGGCAGAAAGCCTGTCTGCGACGACCGGGGTATCTCCAAAACAATCGGCGTAAAACGCCAATACTAATGGAGGTCAGTATTATTATGAGCAACGAATATCCGCTGAATGTCCCCGCGCCCCATCATTTTACCTTTGCCGTCCGCGATATTCCCGACGTTACCGTCGAGCAGCGCGAACGCGTCCTGAAAGCCACCCATTATAATGAGTTTGCATTCCCCGCCGGTATGCTGACGGTCGATATGCTCTCCGACTCCGGCACCACCGCCATGACCAACCACCAGTGGGCCTCCCTGTTCCTGGGCGACGAGGCATATGGCCGCAACACCGGCTACTATGTCCTGCTCGACACCTTCCGCGACATCTTTGAGCGCGGCGGCGAAAAGAACTGGAAAAAGATCCTCGATCTTGTCCGCACCGACTGCCGCGATGTCGAGACGATGATGGAAAAGGTCTACCTGCCCGAATACGAGGGCGGCCTGTTTAACGGCGGCGCAGCCCAGATGGAGCGCCCAAACACCTTCATCATCCAGCAGGGCCGCGCAGCGGAATCCGTTCTGATGGAGATCGTCAAGAAGATCCTCGCCGCCCGTCATCCGGGTAAGGTCTTCACCATCCCCTCCAACGGCCACTTCGACACCACCGAGGGCAACATCAAGCAGATGGGCTCCATCCCCAGAAACCTCTATCATAAGGAGCTTCTGTATCAGGTACCCGAAGGCGGCAAGTACGAGAAGAACCCGTTCAAGGGCAACATGGACATCGAAAAGCTCGAGCAGCTCATCACCGCTGTCGGCCCCGAGAATGTCCCGCTGGTCTTCACCTGCATCACCAACAACCCCATCTGCGGCCAGCCGGTCTCCATGGGCAACATCCGTGAGATCAACCGCGTTGCGCACAAGTACAACATCCCCCTGATCTTCGACGTCGCTCGCTGGGCTGAAAACTGCTACTTCATCAAGATGAATGAAGAAGGCTACGCCGACAAGTCCATCGCCGAGATCGCCACCGAGATGTTCTCCTACTGCGACGGCTTCTGTATGTCCGCCAAGAAGGACGGCCACGCCAACATGGGCGGCATGGTTGCCTTCCGCGACAAGGGCCTGTTCTGGCAGAACTTCTCCGATTTCAACGAGGACGGCACCGTCAAGACCGACGTCGGCGTTCTGCTCAAGGTCAAGCAGATCTCCTGCTACGGCAACGACTCCTACGGCGGCATGTCCGGCCGTGATATCATGGCGCTTGCTGTCGGTATGTACGAAAGCTGCGACTTCAACTACATGGACGAGCGCATCAAGCAATGTGAATATCTCGCACAGGGCTTCTACAAAGCAGGCGTCAAGGGCGTCGTTCTTCCCGCCGGCGGCCATGCTGTGTACATCAACATGGATGAGTTCTTCGACGGAAAGCGCGGCCACGAGACCTTTGCAGGCGAAGGTTTCTCGCTCGAACTGATCCGCCGCTACGGCATTCGTGTTTCCGAGCTGGGTGACTATTCCATGGAATACGACCTCAAGACCCCGGAGCAGCAGGCAGAGCTTGCAAACGTCGTGCGCTTTGCCATCGACCGCAGCCGTCTCACGCAGGAGCATCTGGATTACGTCATCGCAGCCGTCAAGGCTCTGTATGAAGACCGCGAATCCATCCCCAACATGCGTATCGTCTGGGGCCACAACCTCCCGATGCGCCACTTCCACGCATTCCTCGAGCCGTATCCCAACGAGGAAAAGTAAGACAATCAAAGGAAAGAGTAAGTAAACCTGGACGGCGCTGCGCCGGGGCTCCCGGCGCAGCGTGACAGTCGAATCCAACATTCTTATTGGAGGGAAAGAAATGGCTGACAAACAGGCAACCACACAGCGCGACGGCTTTAAATCCAAATGGGGCTTTATTCTGGCCTGCATCGGTTCCGCCGTCGGCATGGGCAACATCTGGCGCTTCCCCATCATGGTCTCCCTTTGGGGCGGCATGACATTCCTGATTCCGTATTTCATCTGCGTCATCCTCATCGGCTCCACCGGCGTTATCGGCGAGTTCGCACTCGGCCGTGCCACCGGCGCAGGCCCCATCGGCGCGTTCGGTAAGTGCACCGAGCTGCGCGGCAACCGCAAGATCGGCGAAGCCATCGGCTTCATTCCGGTCCTCGGCTCCATGGCGCTGGCCATCGGCTATACCGTCGTCATGGGCTGGATCTTCAAGTACACTGCGATCGCCATCACCGGCGATATGCACGCCATGGGCCAGGATATGGCGGCCATCGGCGGCCACTTCGACATCGTTGCGATCAGCAACCTGCCGTGGATCATCGTTGCAATCGTTGCCTCGTTCGCCATCATGGCGATGGGTGTCTCCGGCGGCATTGAGAAGGCCAACAAGGTCATGATGCCGGTTCTGTTCTTCCTGTTCGTGGGCCTCGGCATCTACATTGCGTTCCTGCCCGGCGCAAGCGAAGGCTACAAGTACATCTTCACGCTCGACCCCAAGGGCCTTGCGAACCCCATGGTCTGGATCTTTGCCTTCGGTCAGGCGTTCTTCTCCCTGTCCGTCGCGGGCAACGGCTCCGTCATCTATGGCTCTTATCTGCCCAAGAATGAAAACCTGCCTGGCTCCGCCAGAAACGTTGCGATTTTCGACACGCTGGCTGCTCTGCTCGCCGCGTTCGTTATCATCCCCGCCATGGCAGCGGGCGGCGCTCCGCTGGAGAAGGGCGGCCCCGGCCTCATGTTCGTCTGGCTGGTCAATGTTCTCAACGGTATGCCCGCCGGCCGGATCATCGGCGTCATCTTCTTCGTCTGCGTTCTGTTCGCCGGCCTCAGCTCCATCATCAACCTGTATGAAGCACCCGTTGCGACCCTGCAGGATAACCTGAAGCTGAAGCGCGTTCCGGCTACTGCCATCATCCTTGTCATTGGCTGCGTGATTGCAATCCTCATCCAGAAGATCACCTCCGAGTGGATGGACGTCGTTTCGATCTACATCTGCCCGCTCGGCGCTCTGCTGGCCGGTATCATGTTCTTCTGGGTTGCCGGTAAGAAATTCGTCCTCGACGAAGTCAACGACGGCCTCCAGAAGCCCATCGGCGGCTGGTTCTATCCGCTTGCCAAGTATGTCTACTGCATCCTCTGCATCGTAGCGCTTGTTGCAGGCGCAGCCCTCGGCGGCATCGGCTGATATACCATTCCAATTTCCCAAAACGCGCGTACCGGCTCCCCGGTACGCGCGTTTGCACTTAGGGTGTATCTGAAAACTCCCAACGCACCCGGACAGCGAGCCTTTTTGCGGTGCGCCGCGTCATTTTTCCTTGAAATACGTCAGTATTCCTGCGAAAAAATGTCTTGCGCAACGCAAAAATCCCTCGCTGCCGGTCACATCATGAGTTTTCAGATACACCCTAGGACAAGACTGTGACGTTCGGTTTATACGAAAAAACCAAAACCGAACGCATCTGGTAGGGGCGGGGCTCTGCTCCGCCCAGCAGGATACGGTGGTTTTATGAAGCTTTACGGCGAACTCGTATGCACTTGCCTGCTTAACTGCCGGGGCGATGTGGGCATCGACCGCGACAACCAGCCGTGCGGACACTTACGGATTCGCCGCAGATTTCTGAAAAAAGCACTGCATCCCGCAGGCGGACAGAGTCGTCCGCCCCTACGAACCGACCTTCTGCAAAACAGGTCTTATAACGAAACAACAGCCGCTCCCGGAGTGAACCGGGAACGGCTGGTTTTATGTCTTTATCGCAGTGTCACGCCGAGGTCGTTTTTGAGCTTTTCCAGAACGGAGTTCGTGACACCGGTGGTGTCCTCGTCGGTGAGCGTGCGGTCGTCCGCGCGCAGCTCAAGGCTGAACGCAACGCTCTTCTTGCCCGGTGCAATGCCGGGGCCGCGGTAGATATCAAACAGCTGGATGGAGCGCAGCAGCTTGCCGCCCGCCTTCTTGATGCAGGCTTCGAGCATACCGACGGTCATCGCCTCGTCGCACACCAGCGCCAGATCGCGGCTGACGGTCGGGAACTTGGGCAGGCTGTGGAACACACGTTCCGGTGCAAGCGCAGCCTGCAGGCCGGTGAAGTCCAGCTCCGCGACGTAGACCTCGCCGTCGATGCCGTAGCCCTCCGCGACCAGCGGGTGGATCTGACCGATCACGCCGAGCTTTTTGCCGTCGATGATAATATCGGCGCAGCGGCCCGGATGATAGCTCGGGTTCTTCGTGTCGGCGATATACGCCGCCGGATGCACGTTCAGCTGTTCGAGCAGCGCGTCGATCTCGCCCTTGAGCGTGAAGAAATTCTCATGCTCGCCATACGTGCCGAAGATCATGCGCTTCGGCTCGTCCGGCAGCTTCTGGCCCTCGACCGGCAGATAGATCTTGCCGATCTCATAGAGCTTGACGCCCTTGTTCTTGAACGCATAGTTGCGGGAGAGGATATCCAGCATACTCGGCAGAATGACCGTGCGCATGATGGAGGTATCCTCGCCGAGCGGATTGACGAGCTTGACTGTTTTGCGCAGCGGGCTGTCCGCCGGAAGGCGGATGGCGTCGAACGAGGACGGGGAGACGAAGGAATACGTGATGATCTCGCTGTAGCCCAGCGCTCTTGCCGCCGCACCGGCGGCGTTTTCCAGCTTCTGCTCGTCGGAATAGCCGCCCATGGTGGTCGCGCCGCGCATGAGGGTGGTTTCAATGTTGTTGTAGCCGTAATACCGGGCGACTTCCTCCGCGATATCGGCCATCACGCGCAGATCGGGCCGCCAGGACGGGACCTGGATCATGCCGTCCACGACGGGAACTTCCTCGCGGCGCAGATACTCGATCATATCCGCCTCGGAGATATCCGTGCCGAGCAGCGCGTTGATGCGCTCCGGCTCGAGCTTGACCGTGACGGGCTGCGGAACATAGTTCAGCACGTCGATCATGCCGTCCATGACCTCGCCTGCGCCAAGCAGCTCGACCAGCTCGCACGCACGGTTGACGGCGGGGACGGTCAGCATCGGGTCAATGTCCTTTTCAAACTTCGCGGACGCGTCCGTGCGCATACCGAGCGCCAGCGCCGTCTTGCGGATAGAGGAACCGAGGAAGTTCGCGGATTCGAAGACCACGTCGACCGTATCGTCCACGATCTCGCTGTTTTCGCCGCCCATCACGCCCGCAAGGCCGACCGGCTTCGTCTCGTCGGCGATGACGAGCATATCCGGCTGAAGCGTGCGAACATTGCCGTCCAGCGTCGTGAGCGTCTTGTCCTCGTCCGCACGGCGGACGACGATTTTGCCGCCCTTGACATAGCGGTAGTCAAATGCGTGCATCGGCTGGCCGTATTCGACTATGACGTAGTTCGTGATATCGACGATATTGTTGATCGGACGGATGCCCGCCGAGCGCAGACGCTGCCGCATCCACTTGGGGCTGGGCGCGATCTTGACATTGCGCACCATACGAGCCGTGTAGCGCGGGCACAGGTCGTCCGCCTGCACGTCGACGTCAAGAAGCTCACAGAGATCACCCTCCGCGCCGCCCTTGACGACCGGCTCATGGTGCTTCATCGGCACGTTGAACGCGGCGGCCGTCTCACGGGCGAGTCCGATGAGCGAATAGCAGTCCGGGCGGTTGTTCGTGATCTCGAATTCGACGATGGAATCATCGTTGCCGATGACGACGTTCATATCCTCGCCGACCTCGCAGCCCTCGTCGTTCAGAATCCAGATGCCGTCGGCATACGCCTCCGGGCAGTCATGCTCGGTCAGGCCAAGCTCCTTGTAGGAGCACAGCATGCCGCAGGATTCCACGCCTCGCAGCTTGCCCTTCGTGATGTGGATGCCGCCGGGCAGGTACGAATTGTGCTGCGCGACCGGAACCAGATCGCCCTCGTGCACATTCTGTGCGCCCGTGACGATCTGCACCGGCTCACCGGAGCCGCAGTCGACCATGCAGACCCACATATGGTCGGAGTTTTCATGCTTTTTCATCGACAGGACCTTGCCGACGACGACGTTTTTGATCTCCGCGTCCATGCGCTCGGTCGTCTCGACCTTCTGACCGGCGAGGGTCATGACGGAGTCGTATTCTTTATCCGTAGCCGTGATATCAACGAATTCACGGAGCCATTTTCTCGAAATATTCATGTCGTACCCTCCTTAGAACTGAGACAGGAAGCGAATGTCGTTTTCGAAGATCATGCGCATATCGCTGATCTTGAACCGGCGCATGGCCATACGCTCAAGGCCGATGCCGAAGGCAAAGCCGGAGTAGATTTCCGGGTCAATATCGCAGCCGGCCAGTACCTTCGGGTGCACCATACCGGCACCCAGCAGCTCGATCCAGCCCTCGCCCTTGCAGGTCGAGCAGCCCTTGCCGCGGCAGTTGAAGCACTGCACGTCGACCTCACAGCTCGGCTCGGTGAACGGGAAGTGGTGCGGGCGGAAGCGGACAACGGAATCCTGGCCGTACATGGCCTTGATGAGCGTCTCAAGCGTGCCCTTGAGATCGGCCATTGTGATGCCCTTGTCGATGACAAGGCCCTCGATCTGGTGGAACATGGGGGAGTGCGTCGCGTCGACCTCGTCCTTGCGATACACGCGGCCGGGGGCCAGAATGCGGATGGGCGGCTGGCCGATGGCCTCCATGGCGCGGATCTGCATGGGGCTGGTCTGCGTGCGCAGAAGGACTTCCTCGTCGTCCGTCACATAGAACGTGTCGCTGCGGTCGCGGGAGGGGTGGTTCTCGGCGATATTCAGCTTGGTGAAGTTATAGTCGGCAAGCTCGACCTCCGGGCCGTCGAGAATCTTGAAGCCCATGGAGATAAAAATATCCTTGGCCTCGTCGAGCGCCTTGTTCATCGGATGCCGGTGACCCAGCTGGACAGGGGTTCCGGGGATAGTCACGTCGATGGCCTCGGCCTCCAGTCTGGCCTCCATGGCCTTTTCTTTCAGCTCGGCGCGGACGGTTTCGATTTTTTCCTCAATGGCGGCGCGGACGTTGTTCGCGGCCTGACCCATGACGGGGCGCTCCTCTGCGGACAGCTTGCCCATCGTCTTCAAAACGCCGGTCAGCTCGCCCTTCTTGCCGAGAAAGCGCACGCGCAGCGCGTCCAGCTCCCCGGCGTCCTTGACGCTTTCCAGCGCGCCGAGCGCTTCCTGCCGGATTTTTTCGAGTTGTTCCTTCATAAACGAATGCTCCTTTTCGTGATAATACAAAAAAATAAGCCCTCCGCCCGGAATCGGGACGAAAGACTATGCTTCCGCGGTACCACCCGCTGTTCGCAGAAAAATCTGCGCTGCTTTCTGCCCGGTAACGGCGGCAATAACCGGCGCGTCCTAGTAGGGGAGCGACCCCGTTCAAACGGCAGCTCACGAGAGAAAGCCCTGCGGCCCAACCGGGAGGCGGCTTCCAGCAAAACCCGCCCTCTCTGTACCCGGCCCTATCGGACAGGACAGCTCGATCCTCGCTTTTTCCAGATATCAGATGCATTTTAGCACAACAACCGCCGTTTGGCAACAGCTTTTTCGGAAAAAGCACAGAAAACCCGGCGGCTGCGCGCCGCCGGGAGAAATTTCTTATTGCAGTCCCTTGCCCGCTTTGACCTTGTCGAATTCCGCCTCGATCTGTGCGTCAGGCTCTGCCGTGAGCAGGGAGACGGCGACGATCACGATCACGCTGAAGACGAACGCGGGCAGCAGCTCATAGATGCCGAACATCCCGCCGAGGGGCTTCAGAACGAGCTTCCAGAAGAAGACCATTGCGCCGCCCGCGACCATACCCGCGATTGCGCCCTGATATGTCGTGCGCTTCCAGAACAGGCACAGGAGCATCAGCGGGCCGAAGGCCGCGCCGAAGCCCGCCCACGCGAACGACGTGATGCCGAAGATGGTCGAGTTGGAGTTCCAGGCGATCGCCATGGCGACGTTGGTGATGAGCACCAGCGTGATGCGCGAGCACCACATGACCTGCTTTTCGGTGGCGTCCTTCTTGAATACGCCGCGGTAGAGGTTCTGGCTGACGGCGCTGGCCGAGATCAGCAGATACGAATCGGAGGACGAGATCGCCGCGGCCAGCACGCCCGCGCAGGCGAAGCCCGCGAGGATCGGCGGCAGATAGGACGTCGCCGCGTCAATGAAGATATTTTCCGCATCGTTGTTGGACAGATAATCAAGCCCCGCGACGCTGCGGCCCACGACGCCGATGAACACGGCGGCGGCCATCGAGATCACGACCCAGATGATCGCCACGCGGCGGGAGCGGCCCAGCTCATGCTCGGAGCGGATGCCCATGAACCGCAGCAGCACCTGCGGCATACCGAAATAGCCAAGACCCCACGCAAGGCAGGACGCGATAGACAGCGCACCGTAGGGACGGCCTGCACCAAAAACGTTGACCTCTGTGGTCGAGGGCGTCGCCGTGCGCACCATGGAGAAGAAGCCGTCAATGCTCTTCGCGTTTTCGATGACTGTGTTCAGTCCACCTGCGGAAACGACCGACAGGATCAGGATCAGCACCAGCACCGTGACCATCACAACGCCCTGCATGAAATCGGACGCGCTCTCGGCCAGATATCCGCCGAGGAACGTGTAGGCCAGCACGAACACGGCAGCGACGATCATCATGCCGCCGTAGGAGAAGCCGAACAGATTTGCAAACAGCTTGCCGCACGTGGACAGGCACTGCGCCGCATAGACGCTGAAGAAAATGATGATAATGAGCGAGCAGATCGTCATGATGATCTTTTTCTTCTCATGGAAACGGTTCGAGAAGAAGTCCGGCAGCGTGAATGCGTTCACGGCGATGGAATACCGGCGCAGCCGCTTCGAAACGATCAGGAAGTTGAGGTACGTGCCGATGGCAAGCCCGATGCACGTCCAGCCCGCGTCCGCAAGGCCCGTCCAATACGCAAGGCCGGGCAGGCCCATCAGCAGATAGCCGGACATATCGGACGCTTCCGCGCTGAACGCCGTGACCCACGGGCCGAGGCTGCGTCCGCCGAGAAAATACGACTCGGCGTCCTTATTCGCGCGTCCGGCAAAATAAATGCCGATGCCGACGACAGCGGCCATATACAAAATCATGGCCAGCAGATGCTGCAGATTTGCTCCACTCATAACGCATTTCTCCGTTTCTTTCTCTTGACACATTACAAATATTCATGTATAATATCAAGGAACTTCATAATATGCGCGTATGATAACACGTTAAAGTGAAAAAAGCAAGAGGTTTTTCAGTATGGATACGAAAAAATATGAGGCTTTTGAAAAAACAGTGGAGCTGCAGTCTCTGACAAAGGCCGCGCAGGAGCTGGGCCTTACGCAGTCCGGCGTCAGCCATATGCTCTCCGCCATCGAGGCGGAGCTTCAGCTGCCGCTTTTGAAGCGCACGCGCACCGGCGCACGCCTCACGCCGGAGGGCGAGCAGATGATGCCCTATATTCACGAGATCGTGCGGCAGGAAAGGCTGCTGCGGCAGGCGGCGGAACGCCTGCATACGCTCGTTACCGGCAAGATCCGCATCGGCACGTTCACCAGCGTCGCCACGCACTGGCTGCCCGCCATGATGATGCAGTTCCAGAAGGAGCACCCGCAGGTGGATTTCCAGCTTTTCAACGGCGACTATCATGATATCGACACCTGGCTCGGCGACGGCAGCGTCGATCTTGCGTTTACAACGCTTCCCGCCCGTCCTGGCTGCCGCTGCACACCGCTGTACGAGGATGCGCTGGCCGCCGTCCTGCCGAAGGGGCATCCATTGGGGCAAAGTCCGGTCTGCCGGGTCGAGGAGCTGGCAAAGGAGCCGTTTATTTCGCTCCTGGAATCCTCCAATCATGACGTGCGCCGTGCGTTTCATGCAGTCAAGGCCCGGCCAAACATCCGCTTTGAGACGAAGGATGATTATGCCGTTATCGCCATGGTTCGGCAGGGACTGGGCGTGAGCATCATGCCGTCCCTGCTGCTGCGCGGCAACACAGACGGCGTGGAGATCCGCCCCATCGACCCGCCCGCCAGCCGCACCATTGATCTTGCCGCTGCGACCGATGCCCCTGCCGCCACCCGCTTCGCGGACTTCGCAGTCCACTGGGTCAGAGAGAACACATAAAAAAACGGGCCGCTGCGGATTTGCAGCGGCCCGGAGCATTTATTTCCGGCTCAGTCGGGCTTCCATATAGTTGTGCGCGGCAGTTTCAAATTCGTCGGTAAGGGGCGGAAGCTCCACTTTGCCATATTTGCGTTCGAGCGCAAGCTTGAGGATCAGATCGGCCAGCTTCGGGTTTTTGGGCAGCAGACAGCCGTGGGAATAGGACGCGAAGACGTTTTTGTAGCGTGCGCCCTCCGTCCCGTCCTCGCCGTTGTTGCCGTATCCCTCGAGGACTTTGCCGAGCGGCTTCACGCCGGAGCCGAGATACGTCTTGCCGGAGTGGTTTTCAAAGCCGACAATTTTACAGTCCGCCTCGTCGCACGTGAACATATAATTGCCGATCATACGCTGCTCGGAGCCGACGGTGTAAAGATCGAGCGCGCCGGTAAAGTCACACTGCTTGCCGTCCCAGGTCTTGTAATACTGGCCCAGCATCTGATACCCGCCGCAGATTGCGAGCACGGGCACGCCGTCCTCGATGGCGGCTTTCAGCTCTGCCGTCTTTTCGCCCTTCAGATCGTGCATCAGGATCTCCTGCTCAAAGTCCTGTCCGCCGCCGATGAAGAGCAGATCGCAGTCCTTCGCGGCAAGTTTCACCCCGATGGGGACCGGGACAATGTTTGCCTGCATCCCGCGCCATTCCAGCCGCCGCTGCATGCACAGGACATTTCCGCGGTCGCCGTAGAGGTTCAGAACGTCGGGATATAAATGATAGATGTTCAGTTCCATAGCTTACTCCCAGAATTGCTTGTAGCCATACGTTTTGCTGATCGTGCCGCGCAGAGCCAGCATGGCCGTGTACGTCGGCATGACGAAGACCGGCAGCTTATGCGCCGTTGCCTCTTCCATCAGTTTTCCGTAGTCCTTCTGCACGTGCAGCTTCTCCCTTGGGAATCCGGCATAGAGAAAACGCAGCGCCATATCCTCCGCCCGCGTGCCGGACAGATAGACCTCGCGGAGCGTATCGCCCATGTCTACCAGACGCTCAAAGGAGACGTCCCAGATCCAGCTGACGTCACGGCCGTCCTGCGTCCGGTCGTTGAGACAGGCGGCGAAGACGAACGGCTCGGTCCGCTGCGTCAGGAAGCTCAGCACCTGGTTGCAGCCCGCCGGATTCTTGATCAAAATCATGCGCACGTCCGTGCCATTGATCTCGAATTTCTCCATGCGCCCAAAGCCGCAGGCAAAGCGGGACAGCGACTGCGCCGCCTTCGGAAGCTCCAGCCCCATGGCCTTTGCTGCCGCCATGGCCGCGCAGGCGTTATAAATATTGTATCCGCCCGGCAGATTGACCGTTGCGGGGATCTCCGTTTCGCCGTCGCGGAAGACGACCTCGGAGCGCTCCTCGTCGCTCAGAATGACCTTGCTGACGCAGATATCCGGCTTCGGACGGGCATAGCCGCAGCGCAGGCAGCGGTAGCCGCCCAGATGGCCGTAGGTCACAAAGTCGTATTGATATTCGCTCTTGCACTTGATGCAGTACGGCGCGTCGGAGAGGTCCGAAACCTGCTCCTCATAGAGCGGCGTGCTGACGCCGTAGAAAATAACGGGGTTCGGCACGTCGTCGTGCAGGCTGGTAATGAGCGAATCGTCCGCGTTCAGGCACAGAACGGCGTTCGGACTGTTCTGCGCGCCGACGCGCAGCTTGCTGAGCGTATGCGTGACCTCGCCGTAGCGGTCGAGCTGGTCGCGGAAGACGTTCGTGTAGACGATCACCTTCGCGTCGACATATTTGCTGATGAATTTCAGCGCCGCCTCGTCCGACTCAATGAGCGCATGCGAATATCTGCAGCGGCCCGTGAGCGTGGAGTGGACGGCGAATTCCGCCGTGACGCCGGACAGGAGGTTTGCGCCGGATTTATTTGCAAAGTAAGAGATTCCAGCGTCCTGCCACGACTGCTCGATCATGCGCGAGGTCGTGGTCTTGCCGTTGGTGCCCGTGACGATCACGGTCGTCACGTTCCTTGCAAGTTCACCCAGCAGATTCGGGCAGAGCTTGAGCGCCACGCGCCCGGGAAAATCCGTGCCGCCTCTGCCCAGCAGGCGGATCAGGGACCGGCAGAGCTTGCAGGCAAGCACTGCGGTCATCACTCGTAACTTCATATCACACTTATATCATATTTTTTCGCAAAACTCAACTGGTTACGAAAGATTTACAAAATTGTGCTTGTAATGGTTGTCATAATCTGATATAATGCAGTCGAATTGTTTCGAAAATGTGCCGTTCCGGTCCGGGAACGGAAAAAAGGAGTCTGTAAACCATGCGAAAGGCAAGAAAACCGCTGTGCCTGCTGCTGTGCGCCGTGCTGCTTCTGTCCATGAGCGCGGCCGCGCTCGGCGCGAACAACAACTATAGCAGCTGGTTCCAAACAAACTATGACGAGATCAACAAGCTCGGCCTGATGCCCGCGTCCTTTAACGGCCTTGATCTGACCAAGAACATCACGCGCGGCGAGATGTGCGAGCTGGCCGTCTACGCATTCGAAAAGGCCACCGGCAACGACATCGATATGTCGAACGAAACGTTCACCGGCTTTACGGATACGTCGAATGAGAATATTGTCAAGGCCCATCTGTACGGCATCGTCAACGGCTATGAGGACGGCTCGTTCCGCCCGAAGCAGCTGCTGACGCGGCAGGAATTCTTCAAGCTCATCGAGAATTTCTGCACGGCGGCTGCGTTCTCCCCCAAGGCGAAAGACGGCGCGCTGAACGGCTTTGCCGACGCCGGATCGATCTCCGCATGGGCGAAGGAGGCCGCGCAGATCTGCGTGAGCTATTCCTACGTGCAGGGCACGAAGCTTGGAAACGGCACGTATCTGAACCCCAAGGACAACGCCAGCCGGCAGGAAGCCATGACGATGTTCCTGCGCTGCTATAAGACCATCCAGTGGTTCTACGATGAAAACGTCAAGAGCGCGACGGTCGTTGTTGACCAGATCAATCTGAACGTCACCGTCACGAGCATCAGCAAGACCATGTACGTCTGCCAGACGGGTTATATCAACGTCCGCGATTCCTGGACGACCGGCAGCACGAAGGTCGGCGAGCTGAGCTACAACGCCGCCGTCACCGTCACCGGCATCACGACTACGACCTCCGACGGCCACCAGTGGTACCGCATCAAATATAACGGCATTACGGCCTATGTCCGCGCAGACCTGCTCGCCGATAAGAAGGACAGCACCGTCACGCCGGGCAGCGGCTCCGGCTCCGGCAGCGGCGGCACCGTCTCCGGCTCCGGCACAGCCAGCGAGATCGCGAACTTCGCCATGGGCTTCGTCGGCTACAGCTACGTCTGGGGCGGCTCAAGCCCGTCGACCGGCTTTGACTGCTCCGGCCTCATGTACTATGTCCTGACGCAGTACGGCTACTCCATGAAGCGCGTCGCCAACGACCAGATGACGCAGGGCACCTACGTTTCCCGCAGCGACCTGCAGGTCGGCGACCTCGTCTTCTTCGGCTACAGCGGCTACGCGAACCACGTCGGTATGTACATCGGCGGCGGCAACTTCGTCCACGCCTCCACGCCGTCCACGGGCGTCCGCGTCAACTCGCTTGACGAATCGTATTACAAGACCCGCTTCCTTTGCGGGCGGCGCATTATCTGATCGAATCACGATATACCGGCCCCCGGCCGCTCCCAGAGCGCCGGGGGCCGCGCATATCAAAGGGAGAATGTATGGAGCGAAATGAATTGGTGCTTCTGCGCCTGTCGAATCAGTATCTGTTGCATGCGGGGGAGCGGATGAGAGTGCTCTGCGCTATGAACGGCTTTCAGGCGCAGTTCCTTTCCAACGCACTGCACGCCATGCGCCTGCGCAGTACAGCGTATGACACAGCACACGCGGCAGACAGCCTCGTAAAGAGCTGGACGCTCCGCGGCACAATGCACATCTTTGCAGAGGCCGACCTTCCGTTGTTCCTGCACACTGGCTGCCGGTACCGGAGTCGGGACTGGACTGTTCCGTCATTCTGGAACCAGCGCCCGAACTGGGCGCTTACACCGAAGCGGCAGGCATACTTTTCGGACCTGATCATCGATGCACTTGCGCAAGGGCCAATGACGCGCGAGGCCCTGAAAGCCCGCTGCCGTGCTGCCGGAATGACGCAGGCGGAGGAGGGCAGCATATTCCATCCCTGGGGCGGCGGCATACGCGAGCTCTGCGAGCGCGGCTTTCTCTGCGGCACGGTCAGCGAGGAAAAGGCGTTCCGCCTCTGTCCGGCATTCACACCGATGGAGGAGCAGGACGCACTGCTGGAACAGACGCGCCGGTATTTCACGAATTATGGCCCGGCTTCCGTCCGGGACGCAGCCTATTATTTCGGTTCCTCGCAGGCGGAGATCGAAAAGCGGCTGGCCCGGCTTCCCGTGGAAGCAGCCAAATACGAGGGGCAGCAGCTGTTCAGTCTGGATTCCGGAAGAGCACCAGGACAGTCGCTTCCAGACTGCCTGCTGCTGGCGGGCTTTGACCCGCTGATGCTGGGCTATGAGAAAAAGCAGAGCGTATTTCTCCCGCCGGAGTATCTGCGCGGCATTTTCAGTCTGTCCGGCATCGTCATGCCGCCGGTGCTGCTGCACGGCAGCGTAGCGGGCCGCTGGAAGCACAGCGGAAAGCGCCTGCTTATCACGCAGTTCCGCCCATTTTCGCAGGAGGAGCGTGGTTTTGCAGAGGCAGCCGCGGCGCAGCTTTGGGGCGAAGCCGTACAGCCTGTCTTTCAGGACGCATAATCGACCTTTTCAAACCGAAAAATCCATGCTATACTTTTCTTGTCCCTCATACGCTTGTATGGGGTGATTATATGAAAAAATGGGTAGAGATCATGATGCCGGTCATGCTGTTTGCGACCGTTCTGTATTTCTGCGTCTTCGCCGTTCTGACACATCGAAGCGCGCAGACGGCGGCCATGCAGCCCGGCGGAACGACCGTCGTGCTCGACGCAGGGCACGGCGGGGAGGACGGCGGCGCGACCGGCGTTTCCGGCACGTCGGAGGCGGCGCTGAATCTGGATATTTCGCTGCGCCTGCGCGACCTTCTGCGCCTGTGCGGCGTGCGGGTCAGCATGATCCGCGAGACGGATACGGCTGTCTATTCAGACGGCTGCCGCACGATCTCGGAGAAAAAAGTTTCGGACATCAAAAACCGGACTGAGACAGTGAACCAGACGGAGGATGCGCTGCTTCTGAGCGTGCACCAGAACTTTTTCACCGAGGGCAAGTACCACGGCGCACAGGTCTTCTACGCGAAAACGCCCGGCAGTCAGGCGCTGGCCGAGCAGCTGCAGGCCAATCTGGCCCTGGGCCTCGAGCCGGGCAACCGCCGTCAGTGCAAAAAATCGGACGGCGTGTATCTCATGGAGCATATCGGCTGCACCGGCGTGTTGGTCGAATGCGGATTTTTATCCAATTACGAGGAAGAACAGCGGCTCTTGCAGCCGGAGTATCAGAAAAAGCTGGCCGCCGTGATCGCGGGAACGCTGTCCGTGTGGCTCTCAGAGGAGCATCCGAATGAAATCTAAAACCGTTTTTGTCTGCAAGCAATGCGGCAACGAAACGCCGCGCTGGCAGGGCCAGTGCCCCGCCTGCGGGGCATGGAACTCCATCGTGGAGTTTGAGGACAAAAAAGCGCCTGCCGCGAAGGCGGCAGGCCGCGCCGGCATCGCGCGTGCCGTCCCGAAAAAGCTCAAAGAGGTGACAGGGGAGCAGGAGATCCGCTTCTCCACCGGTATGCAGGAGCTTGACCGCGTTCTGGGCGGCGGCGGCGTGCGCGGGTCGCTGATTCTGGTGGGCGGTGCGCCCGGCATCGGCAAATCGACGCTTCTGCTGCAAATTTGCGCCTATCTCGGAAAAACGCTCCGCATCCTCTATGTTTCCGGCGAGGAATCGGAAAAGCAGATCAAAATGCGTGCCGACCGGCTGCAAGTCGCGTCGGACGAATTATATATCCTCTCGGAGACGGATCTTTCCGAGATTTTAAGCGCTGTCGACGAGGTGCAGCCGGATATTCTCATTGCCGACTCCATCCAGACGCTCTACAGCCCGGAGAATACCTCTGCCCCCGGCAGCATTTCACAGGTCAAGGACTGCACCATGGCCCTCATGCAGCTGGCCAAGAGCAGCGGCGTGACCGTCTTTGTTGTCGGCCATGTCAATAAGGAGGGCGCGATCGCGGGGCCGAAGGTGCTCGAGCACATGGTCGACTGCGAGCTGTTTTTCGAGGGCGAGCACGCCAGCAGCTACCGCATCCTGCGCGCGGCCAAGAACCGCTTCGGCTCGACAAACGAGATCGGCGTGTTCGAAATGGAGGGCAGGGGACTGCTCGAAGTCCCGAATCCGTCCGAAATGCTGCTGGCCGGACGGCCATTAAATGCCCCCGGCACGTGCGTGGCCTGCGTGATGGAGGGTACGCGCCCGGTTCTGGCAGAAATTCAGGCGCTTGTCGCGCGGACGAATTTCA
>ENA-OPBD01000418-OPBD01000418.1-human-gut-metagenome-genome-assembly--contig:-NODE-418-length-29876-cov-4.001677_pt1 | contig 29876 bp, 29 predicted proteins | sample MGYA00241062_ERZ501440 | MGnify/ENA primary metagenome ERZ501440 (study PRJEB25962, sample SAMEA2042628) | human gut metagenome | biome: human gut; feature: human-associated habitat; material: faeces...
GCCGGGCCGATGTGTACCGGCAAGCGGCAGACCCACATCCGCAGCGCTCCTTCGTCGCGAACGGCTGTGACCGGCATCAACCCCTACAACGGCTTTAAGAACAGCGTCGGAAGTATCGAGCTGCTTCAAATTTCGCGGGAAAAAGGCAAGAAAACCGAAAAGTGTTCTTGCATTGATGGGCATTTAATTTATTATAGCACACCCCGCCACAAAAGAACAGCCTTTCTCTCAGCACCACAGGATGGTCGGGCAGCGGCCGGAGAGGCAGGACATTGCGGCGCAGATGCCGCAGCAGGCGCGGCTCAGGTCGATGTTGTCGAAGCCGAAGCCGGACTGACGGCTGTGGTAGACCGTGCCGCTTCGGCCGATCTGGTCGCGGGCGGCGGCGTATTCCGCGTTCGCCGGATCCATGGCGCAGGCTCTGGTGATCTGCTCATAGCCGAGCACGCGGTTGCCGAGGTTCGTATTCGCGACGGCGGCGAGATAATACCACTGCGCCGTGCGCTGCGATTCGGGCACGGCGTTCAGCGTCCGCAGCGCCCGCTCGTATTCCTGCACAAAGATGTACCGCCGCGCGGACTCCATCGGGTCGGCCTCCGACCACGCGCCCTGATAGCTCTGCCGGTACCAGCCCGCAAAGGGGTCTGCCTGATAGCTTCGCTGCTGCGTATTTATGCGCGGCTGCGGGTTTTTGATCTGGTCATAGGCGGCGTTAATGCGGTTCATCATCTCCGCCGCGTGCTGGTCGCCCGGATTCATGTCCGGGTGGTATTTCTTCGCCAGCGCGCGGTAGGCGCGCTTGACCTCCTCGTCGCTCGCGTCCGGCGTCAGGCCGAGCACGCTGTAGGGATCGTCGATCATGTTGGTTCCTCCTGCTTCGTCCGGAACGCTGCTTCAAAGCGCGTCCAGACGCCGGAATATAGAATGTTCTGTAATATCGCTGCATCCTGCACGATGGGCAGGCGCTCAAACGCCTCCGCCGCGTCGCCCGCCAGAAGCGTCAGCTGCGGGCGGAAGTCCGCGCCGTTCTGTACGCCCAGCAGCGCCAGCGGGTTATACTGGCCCTTTTTCCGATCCTCTTCCAGATCGCAGGCCGCGTCCATAAAATAGATCAGCTTGCCGAGACTCCGGCCAAACTGCCGCAGAACCGGCGTCCAGTGATCTGCTTTCACTGTAAACAGCTCCGCCATCAGTTCTCCAAACGCGTTGGCAGGCGCTTCGGAATAAGCCGTGCGGTCTTCCTCTGCCTGCGTGATGGTCTGAAGCGCGGCACGGATGGCGGCGGCCTTTTCCGGATACTGCGCGGCGGCCCGCTTCGCGCCGGGGCCGAGAAGCCCTGCGGCGGCTGCCGCGGAAAGCTTTTGATCGTCGTGCCAGTCGTCCCGGCGGTTCTCATAGGCCAGCAGGCAGTTCATTGCCGCCGCGTAGCCGGTGAATGCCGTCTGCGTCCAGCTCTGCGCCTGCGCCGGATGGCGCAGGCAGCGCGATGCGCCCGACTGCTCCGCCGGTTCGTAGAGCGCGGACAGAAACAGCGTCAGAAACGCCATATCATAGGTTAACGCCAGCGCCGGGACCGGCCCGTAGCCGCGGTACAGCGCGCGGCACAGCCCGCAGTAGAAGCTCTTGTAGCGCGTCTGCTGCCCTTCGTCCAGCCGCGCAAGGTCGGCGATCACGTATCCGAACATTCCGGCTTCTCCTTCTCTTCCTTCCAGTCGAACAGCGCGTGATTGAGCAGCGCGCCGTAAAACAGAATGGAAATACACGCGTACAGCCACAAAAGCATCAGAAGCAGCACGGACAGGCTCCCATAGAGCGCTGAGGCTTTGGCGATGTGGTTGACGTACCACGAATAGATCTCCGAATAGATCACCCACGCGCAGGCCGCGCCCGCCGCGCCGGGCAGAACGTGAACGAACCGCTGCCGCTTGTCCGGCAGAGCCAGAAACACGCCCGTAAACAGCGCCGTCAGCAGCACGAATGAATACAGATGCAAATTCCGCAGGATCGGCTCAAGCACGGCGGCAAAGGAAAAGCCCCGTGCCAGCAGAAACGCCAGCAGCGCCTGTCCGCCGACATAAAGCCCCAGCGTCAGCAAAAGCGCCAGCAGCATCCCGACCGTATATAAAACGCACAGCAGCCGCCGGTGCAGGTACCTGCGCGTCTCGCGCACCTCCAGCACGGCGTCAAGCCCGTAAAGAAGACTCAGCATCCCCTTTGAGGCCGACCAGAGCGTCAGCACGGCGCTGGCCGAGATGATCGCCGCCGAGCTTGAGCCGTAGAGCGTCCGGATAAAATATTCCAGCAGCCGCAGCAGCCACTCCGGCGCAAGCTGCGCGCAGAGGCCGAGCAGATGCTCGATCGTCAGCGGCGTGTACGGAAGCAGCGACAGCAGCAGACTCACGATCGGAAACACCGACAGCAGCAGGAAAAACGAGGCGTTGCCTGCGTAAATCGGGATCTGCATGGCCGCGACGCGCGCAAGCAGCTGTTCGAGCTGTTTTTTCAGTTTCATCCGCCGCCTCCTATACCCGAAAGTTTTCGACAAAAATCTGTCCCGGCCTGCACAGGTTCCCCAAAACGCGGATGATCTTTCTGTAAAGATCATCAAAAATCACAATGCTTTTGTCGAATCATGCGAAATTTTTTGGTTTTCGAATCGCAGAAGTTATGGTTCAATATTCCCGGGAGGGAGAACACCATGAGAAATAAGAGTCTGATTCACACAAAGGACGTCAAGACACAGGAGGGCACGCCGCTGCATCTGGAATATTATCTGCTCAATGACAGCGTGCTTGGCGGCTGTGCCGAGTGTTATGGCGTGGAGATCCTCGCGCAGACCGGCGAGGCGCAGTGCTACGCCGGCATCCCGCGCATCACCATGCGCGGGACCAGCATCTTCACGCTCATCGACCAGCTGGCCTACTTCGCCGTCACGCCGGATTCGCTGAATGATGTGATCCAGGACTGGCTGTAGAAAGAAGTAGACAAGGCCTCTCTTTTTTGCTACAATCATAACAGAAAATGGGCAGAAGCGCAAGATGCGCGTCCGCCGGATGAAGAGAGGAGTTTTTGCCATGAAGTGCCCGTACTGCGGCTATCAGGAGAGTAAGGTCGTCGATTCCCGTCACTCGGACGACGGGGTGAGCATTCGCCGCCGCCGCGAATGCCTGCAATGCCAGAAGCGGTTTACCACCTATGAGACGGTCGAAAGCCTGCCCATCGTCGTCATCAAGCGCGACAGCAGCCGGCAGCAGTTCGACCGCAACAAGATTTTGAATGGTATGCTCCGCGCGTGCGAAAAGCGCCCCGTGCCGCTGGCTGAGCTGGAAAAGGCCACCGATGAGATCGAGCAGGCCATCCAGAACTCGCTTGACCGGGAAATTTCCACCGAAAAGATCGGAGAACTGGTCATGGAACGCCTCAAGCCGCTTGACGAGGTCGCCTATGTCCGCTTTGCGTCGGTCTACCGCCAATTCAAGGACATCGACAGCTTCATGCGCGAGCTGAACAAAATTCTCGAAGAGCGATAAAACGCTTCGCCCCGCTGAACAGCGGGGCGTTTTTTTCAGGAAAGCACCGGTGCGGGAGCGTGCCTACATCACATTCTCCACCGTCGGCAGCTCCATGCGGCGGACGTGCTCCAGACGGGCGGTGAGTTCGCCGCAGGCGGCGAGGTAATCGTCCAGATCTTCCAGCTTGATAAACGCTTCGAGCTGCGCGAACAGGGCGAGGATCTCGTCGACCTCCTCGTGGTGCAGGAAAATGCCGAGGACTGTCTCGCGGTCCTCCCAGAGCTGCTTTGCCTGCCGCAGAGACTCCGCTGCCGCGGTATATTGTTCTTCCTCCGCCTGCCGGATGGAGCGCTCCAGAAGCGTGACCGTTTCCTCGCCGGACGCACGCACATAAAAAAGCGAAAACAGCCCCACGGCCAGACACAGCGCAAACACAAGACACGCGATCAGAATATGCTTCATGCCTCATCCTCCCGCATGGCGGCAAAATACAGCTTGCCGTCCGGTTCGCTCGTGAGCAGATACACGTCCTGCACGCGGCAGTTGTAATTTTTCAAGATCTCCTGTACCCACGCTTCGTCCCGGCCCAGAAGCGGCAGATTCTGCCGCATGAGACGCCCGGAGGCAATGACGGTAATGGGCAGCTTCCGCCCGCTTACCTGCACGCCGGCGTCCTTTGCGGGCGCTGGTTCGTATTTCGGATACAGGAACGTCGAAATTGCGCCGCTCGTCTCCAGAATGGCGTACTGCACCTGCGAAAGGTCCGTCACGCCCTGAATGCGCAGATATTCTGCCAGCTCGTCGGTGTTCACGCGCGTCTTTTTAAGATTCTGCTGCAAAAGCCGCCCGTTTTCGATCAAAATAACTGGTTTGCCGCACAGGAACCGCCGCATGCCCACGCTCCGGTACGTCAGCACGGACAGAACCAGCTCCACGCTCAAAACGACAAGGATCGGCAGCAGTCCCGCCAGCAGCGGCGTGCCCGTCTCCTGCATCGGCACAGCGGCCAGATTCGCGATCAGCATCGTCACAACGAACTCCATCGGCTCCATCTCGCCCAGCTGCCGCTTGCCCATGAGCCGGACGACGAGGATCAGCGCCAGATATAAGACCACGGCGCGAATGAGTGAAATCAGCATAAAAAAACGCCTCCCTGCCGTAGCATTTGCACACGGCAGGGAGGATATACCGCTTTCCTTCTATTTTTCCAGATACTCCGTGCATTTTGCCTGCGCGTCGCGGGCGAGTTTTTCCTCGTCGACGCTGGCAAGACGGCCCTCGCGGACGGTGATTTTGCCGTTTACGACCGTGTAATCGACCGGGCCGCGCACACCGACGGTGGCAAGGACGGATTTCGGGTCATAGCAGGCCCCGACGAGCTCCATCCGGCGGCTGTCGATCAAAAACAGGTCGCAGCACTTGCCGGCGGCAAGACTGCCGATGTCACTGCGGCCGAGCAGCCGCGCACTGCCGCGCGTGGCGATCTTCAGAACATCGTAGCCCGAGGGCGCTTCGCGGCTGGAATTGAGCCGGTGCAGCAAAAACGCCGTGCGCAGCTCCTCCATAAGGCTCGAGCCGTCGTTGGACGCCGAGCCGTCGACGCCGAGGCCGACCGGCACGCCAAGCTTCAGCATATCCGGGATGCGCGCGATGCCGGAGGAGAGCTTCATGTTGCTTGCCGGGCAGTGGCACACGCCGGTGCCGGTTTCGGCCAGAAGCTTCAGCTCCTCGTCATGAAAATGAATGCCGTGCGCGTACCACACATCCGGGCCGACCCAGCCGAGCGTCTGCATGAACGCCAGCGGGCGCATCCCCTCGCGTTCGAGCATATAGGCTTCCTCGTCCTTTGTCTCACACAGGTGCGTGTGCAGGCGGACATGGTACTGCCGCGCGAGGATGGCGCTCTGCCGCAGAAGCTCCGCCGAGACGGAGAACGGCGAACACGGCGCAAGCGCGACCTGCCGCATGGAGCCGAACGACGCGTCATGGTATGTTTCAATGAGGCGGGCGGAGTCGGCCATGATCTCGTCGACCGTCTGCACAACGGAGTCGGGCGGCAGGCCGCCGTCCTTGACGGACAGATCCATGGAGCCGCGTGAGCAGTGCATCCGCATACCAAGCTCCGACGCGGCCTCGAACTGCGTCCCGATCAGATCGCCCGCGCCGACCGGGAAGACATAGTGGTGGTCAAAGCAGGTCGTGCAGCCGTGCTTCATGAGTTCGCCCATGCCCGTCAGGCTCGACAGGCGGATGACCTCCGCGTCGAGATTTTTCCAGATCTCATAGAGCGTTTTCAGCCAGTCGAACAGCTCCATGTTCTGCACCTGCGGCAGATTGCGGGAAAACTGCTGGTACAGATGATGGTGCGTGTTGACAAGGCCCGGATAGCACAGCATATGGCTGGCGTCCAGCACCTCGTCGGCCTGCCGGTCAAGCTTCGGGCCGATGGCGCGGATGATGCCGTTCTCAGCGTAGAGGTCGACATTTTCATATACGGTATCCTGCTCGTCGCAGGAGACGAGGGTTTTGATATTGCGGATCAGAAGTCGCTGCATGGCAAAGCCCATCCTTTTCGTTCAGATACCTCTATTTTACCATGCGGGCGCGGAAAATCAATCGTTTATGCGATGCCGCTTGCGGGCAGATGCGCAATATGATAGAATGTATGCAGAGTAAATGACATTTACGCAGGAGGCAGTGCTATGACGCTCGGACAGAAGCTCAAGCAGACGCGGCTTGCACGCGGCATGACGCAGTCGCAGGTCGTGGGGGACCGCATCACGCGCAATATGCTCTCGCAGATCGAAAATGATCTGGCTTCGCCGTCGGTCGGGACGCTGGAATATCTGGCGTCGGTGCTGAACGTCCGGCTCTCGTGGCTGCTGGCGGACGAGCAGGAGGAGGCGGAGGCCGGTCGCACGCAGCGGCTGCGGGAACTTCTGAAAAGCGGCGAGTATGCCGCCTGTCTTGAGCTTGCGCCGGAGCACGCGCCGGACGACGAGCAGGCGCTGGCGCTGGCCATGGCCGCGGCGCAGTGCGCGCAGCGGGCGCTGGAGTCCGAGCGGTTCGACACGGCGCGCCATCTGGCCCAGCGGGGGCTTGCGTGGAACAACGGCAGCCTCTATGCAAGTGCAGCGCTTATGCTGCACCTGTGGGACATTCTGGCCCGGTGTGCACAAAGCGCGGGGCCGGGACAGGAGGAGACCGCTTTTGCGGACTACCGGCAGGCCTATGCCGCGCAGCCCGTCCGCGCCCGGTACCATCTGGCCATGGCCCGCTATCAGCTTGAACGCGGGAAGACGGCCGCCGCAGAGGCGGAGCTTCGCGCAGTCCCCATGCCGCCGGAGGAAAGCCGGGCGGAATACCGCGTTTTGCAGGCACGCCTCGCGTCGGCCTCCGGCCGGTACGCGGAGGCTATGACCGCGCTGCGGCAGGCCGAACGGACAGGCCCGCTGCCAAAGCTGCTCGAACGGGAGCTGCTGCAGGCGATGGAGCTTGCCGCCCGCGAACTCCAGGACTACAAAACGGCCTACGAATGCGCCGCCCGCCAGCTCAAGCTGTGATGCGCGGCAGCACTTTTTCTTGCGCTTTTTTGGCAGCTGTTGTATACTGAAAACAGGAGAAACAGACAGAAGGGGAGTGGCCGGATGAAACGGGCGGGCACGCTTCTGATCGCCGCCGTGCTGCTCCTGACGCTCTGCGCCTGTAAGCGTGAAACGCGGCCCGCCGTGGGCCTCGGAACCTTCCATGGCGAGCAGGTCAGCGTCTATGGCGGAGACTGGCAGCCGATCGGCGAGGTCTACAGCGGCCAGACCTATCTCACGCTGAACGCAGGCGGCGAGGGCGTTTTCTGCGTGGACGGTGAAGCCGCCGCGGTCGAATGGGAAACATCAGGCGGACGGCTCACGCTGACAATGGGCAGCGCGCGCTGCGAAGGAACGATCGACGCAAACACGGTCACCATCGGCTTTTTTGACGCTGATATCCGTATGAGCTTTTCCAGAACGGCCTCCGCCGCGCTTCCGCTGCCGGACAGTCTGCCGGAGCAGGCACAGGAGCCGGACGCGGATGCAGAGCCGGATCACGCGGCCTATTGGGCCGGGGATTGGTACGGCTGGCACATTGTTACCGATGCGAGCGAGGAGCTGCAATACCTGAAGGACACCGCATGGGATGCCTGCGCGCACATCAGCGTGCGCGGGGATGCAGGAATGCTCACCGTTTGGGATACGGAGAATGAACCCGGCGAGCTTCTGCTCCGGGCAAGCGTCACGTTTTCGGCGGGGACGACCGACGCCGGGCACATGACGGCGGACTCCGGCACGTATCTGGACTGCGATCTGACGAATGGGCTTTCCTGCGATCCTGGCGTGTCGGAGGTGCATACGTTTGACCATATGATCTGCATTTCCGGCCGTGCGGAGGATGAAAACGGCGGCTGGGTGCGCTTCCGTCTCTATCTGCGCCCGTGGGGCACGGACTGGGAGGATGTGCGCACCGGCGACACGAGCGGCTGTCTGTACCGCAATATGCTCCCGCCGGATTACGACAGCTGGTACGCGCCGTTGCTTGCGCGGGGCGTTGCCGATATGCCGGACTCATTCGGGACGGCGAAATAAGAAAGGAGAACCGACCATGGCGTTTTGTCCCTATTGCGGAAGCAAAATCGAGGAAACAGCGAAATTCTGTACGGAATGCGGCGCAAAGCTGACACAGCCCGAACCCGCACAGCCCGAACCCGCACAGCCGCAGACCACACGCGCAGACGGCTTCCCTCCCCCGCCGGAGCGGCCTGCGGCGCAGAGTGCGCCCCCGCAGAAGCCGAAGAAAAAATCCAAAGCGCCGCTGGTGATCGGGATCATCGCAGGCGTTCTGGTGCTGTCCGCCGTGCTCTGGGGGCTGGTGGGAAGGAGCCTTTTCGCGGCCTATCAGCCGGCAGAGCCGGTCGATCCCTCAATGAATGCCGTCTCGCAGACGGCCTTCTGGAACGGCAGCTGGTACGGCTGGTGGATGATCGAATCCGGAACCGGCGCCTATGAAGACAACGCAGGCAGCTGGTGGGATGCCTGCGCACAGATCGAGCTTGACGCGGACGGAAGCGGAACGCTTACCCTGTGGGACGATTCCTGCGAGGCCGGACAGATCATCGCCGATGCACAGGTGCAGGCGAGCGCTGATCTGACGACGAGCGGACGGCTCGTTTCGACGGGCGGCAGCTTCTTTGACTGCTCGCTAAGCGGCGCGGACGCGTGGTACATTGACGCGGCCCCATCCGAGTCCATGCCGTATTCCGAGATGATCTGCATCTCCGGCGTCTATACAGACCCGGAAAACAGCGAAGATTCCTTCGTCTATACGGTCTATCTGCGCCCCTGGGGCATGGATTGGGAGGATGTGCGCACGGACGACGAGACGCGCCTGCCGTATTTCTACGACGACTGGTACCTGCCGCTGATCGAAGCCGGTGCGTCCATGCCAAACGCCATCGGCGGCACACCGGCCTGAGCATATAAATCATCACACTGAAAAACGGAGGTTTACAGATATGGAACTGGCAGAAAAGCGATATGCGCAGTGGCTCGCGCAGCAGGGATTGGAGCCGGAGCTGCGGCAGGAGCTGGACGCGATGCACTCCGACGCGGAGAAGGTCACGGACGCGTTCTACCGCGATCTGGAATTCGGCACGGCGGGTCTGCGCGGCGTGCTCGGCGCAGGCACGAATCGGATGAATATTTACGTGATCCGCCGCGCGACGCAGGCGGTTGCACAGTATCTCAACGAGACGGAGCTGCCGAAGACCGTCGCCATTGGCCATGACAGCCGCATCAAGAGCGACGTCTTCGCCCGCGAGGCTGCCGCGGTCTTCGCCGCCAACGGCATCACGGCGTACCTTTATCCCCGGCTCGAGCCTGTCCCGGCGCTGAGCTTCGCCGTGCGTCATCTGCACTGCGGGCTCGGCGTCTGCGTCACGGCCAGCCACAACCCGGCGGAATACAACGGCTATAAGGTCTACGGCTCCGACGGCTGTCAGATGACGCCGGAGGCGGCAAAGCGCGTGGTCGCGCTGCTGGAGCACATGGACTATTTCACCAGCGCGAAGACCACGGACTTTGACGCGGCGCTGGCCGCCGGAAGCATCCGGTACATCCCCGACGAGGTGTTGGACGCGTTTGTCGACGCCGTCTATGCGCAGCGCGTGGGCAGCGGCGAGGGAATTGAAAACCTGAAGCTCGTCTACACGCCGCTCAACGGCGCGGGACTTGAATGCGTCAAAAAGTTGACGCAGAAGATCGGCATCCGGAACATGACCATCGTAAAGGAGCAGGAGCAGCCGGACGGTCATTTCCCGACCTGCCCGTATCCGAATCCGGAGATCCGGCAGGCCATGGAGCTGGGCCTTCAGTACTGCGACCGCGTCCACCCCGATATTCTCATCGGCACCGACCCCGACTGCGACCGCTGCGGCACCGCCGTGCCGGACGGAAAGGGCGGCTACCGGCTCATTTCCGGCAACGAAATGGGCGTCATTCTGCTGGACTTCATCTGCCGCAGCCGCATCGCGAATGGCACGATGCCGGAAAATCCCGTCGCTGTCACCACCATCGTCTCGACCGATATGGTCACAGCTGTCGCCAAAAAATACGGCGTCGAGCTGCGCCGCGTGCTTACGGGCTTCAAATATATCGGCGAGCAGATCGCCCTGCTGGAGCAGGGCGGCCATCCGGAACGCTATATCTTCGGCTTTGAGGAGAGCTACGGGTACCTGTCCGGTACGCACGCACGCGACAAGGACGCGGTCAACGCCGTGCTTCTCATCTGCGAGGCGGCCGCGTGGTATGCCAAAAAGGGTATGACGCTCGGCGACGCCATCGACGCGCTCTATGCCGAGTTCGGCTGCTACTGCAACGCCCAGAAGAGCTTTGCCTTTGCGGGCGAGACGGGCATGGAGAAGATGGCCAGTCTCATGCAGGGCCTGCGCACGCAGCCGCTGCGCGAGATCGCCGGACTTCCGGTCGAGGGCTATACGGATTACGAGGCCGAGGGCACCGGCCTGCCGAAAGCGAACGTGCTGGAATACCGCCTGCCCGGCGGCAGCAAGGTCATCATCCGCCCGTCCGGCACCGAGCCGAAGATCAAGGCCTACCTGTCCGCCGTCAAGCCGACCGTGGAGCAGGCAAACGCTCAACTCGCCCGCCTGGCCGAAGCCGCCGCAAAGCTGCTGGCGTAAAAAATAAAAATACCTCTTGCAAAACCCACCTGGATATGCTATGATGCATAAGCTAATTCAATAGCTATCCGGGTGTGGCGAAGTTTGGTATCGCGCTTGAATGGGGTTCAAGAGGCCGCTGGTTCGAATCCAGTCACTCGGACCATGATTGCCGAACACTATAGATGAAATGGCAAAAAAGCCAGTCATCTCAAGGGGTTCGGCAATTTTTTATTCTCAAAATTCTTAGGTAACTCCATAGATGAAATCGCAGCTTGCAGAGGTTCAAACAGGATTTGAACCTCTGTTTTTCCATATTCAAGCGGATTTTCAGTGGCAGCGCCCTTTTTCAGAGGGCTGCGGCGGCGAGATTCCGGAAAAACGAAGAAAAATCTTTCACAAAGTTATGGGCGCTGGATTGTTGGTTTTCACGAACCAATGACCAGCGCCTTTTTTGCGCTCAAAAAGGGCGCTGAGAATGGAGGTGTATTGTATGATAGCAAAATGGCGGCATCCCATTGATACAATGAGATGCCGCCATCTTTAACAGCCCGACTCGGAATTCAGAGCCGGGCTGCTTGCTTATTCAGAAAAAATCAACGCTCCAAAGTACTTCGGAAGATGGAAATCGGGCCGTTCCGCGTCCACGCGGTTCCACGCAAGATAATGCTCCTGCACGGTCAGATCGCCGCATTTGTAGAAATTGCCCCGGATTGTTCCGGACGGAGCAAAATCCGGGAAGAACAGCCGCAGCAGCTGAAAAGGAAGCTCATACGTCACATCCCAGCCACTGGGCGTTCTTTCGCTGGCTGCATGCAAGGTCTTTGCGCCGTCCGGAAGCAGGATCCGCATCAGATCCTCTCTTCCGGTCCCAAATCCGAAATAGATGCACAGGCTGGGGTTCAGCTCAATGTTGATATATCGCGCATCCTGCTCTGCGGCGCTGAAGAAAAACTCCAGGCAGCTGTCCTGACACGGCTGGTCAAGCATGCCGGTATTTTCTGCGCGGATCGTTGGTTCCTCCGCGTGAAGGCGCACATACAACCGGCTGTCATCGTACGCAAGCTGCGCGTAGGCGCTGATCTGCTCACAGGGTAGCCACAGTTTCTGGTCGATCGGCGCTTTTTCGATCTTATTCCAGTCCGGTTTCCCGGTGATTTTTTGAATCTGATATTGTCTGGTCATCTTTTTTCCTTTCTTCGTTTTCCGTGTCAATGCTTCGAGAAGATTGCCTCAAGCGTCTGCAAGACGGCTGCCTTTCGGACATCCTCGTATTTGCAGTCAAATAACTGGAGATTCAGCGCTCCAGTGCTGGTCAGGATGTGAAATTTCTCCGCGAGTACACCATTTCTACTCACGCCCCTGCGGGAGGGGCGACCTGTCCCGGAAGCGCACCATGAAAAACATTCTTGAATTTCTACTCACGCCCCTGCGGGAGGGGCGACGGGGCGGACGGCGCAAAGACGCTGGTGCCTAATCCATTTCTACTCACGCCCCTGCGGGAGGGGCGACCGCTTCCTCTGATCCCCGGTTCCAGAAGTAGGTTCCATTTCTACTCACGCCCCTGCGGGAGGGGCGACGCATGATGGCCTTTTCACACTCAATGGGCCAGATGATATTTCTACTCACGCCCCTGCGGGAGGGGCGACGTTGTTCGCGGCTCTGCTCTGCGCGAGCTCGTCGCGCATTTCTACTCACGCCCCTGCGGGAGGGGCGACGGCGCTGTCCGATCTGGTCGACGCGGTCCGCGAAATTTCTACTCACGCCCCTGCGGGAGGGGCGACAGTCGGGGACTGCACCGTCCGGGCCATCGCAAAGGGATTTCTACTCACGCCCCTGCGGGAGGGGCGACCCACTCGTTGCGGCCAGTACCACCGCGCTGCACAATATTTCTACTCACGCCCCTGCGGGAGGGGCGACCGTCGGCGGCGTGTTGCCGGTGACAAACAACGCCAATTTCTACTCACGCCCCTGCGGGAGGGGCGACCAGCACTTGTGAATCATAATGATGCTGGACGGATTATTTCTACTCACGCCCCTGCGGGAGGGGCGACCTGCTCCGCAACTGTGGCCGTTGCCATTGTGCTGCCATTTCTACTCACGCCCCTGCGGGAGGGGCGACACAGCTTCCCTGTAAGCAGATATTCTCCGTTTGCCATTTCTACTCACGCCCCTGCGGGAGGGGCGACGATATCGTCCGCGCCTGCATCCGGCCCAAGATCAAATTTCTACTCACGCCCCTGCGGGAGGGGCGACGATCAGGCAGAAGGATTTTGCGCGAAGATGGCTGTATTTCTACTCACGCCCCTGCGGGAGGGGCGACGTTCGCCGGAACGTCGTAATACTGGTTTTCTCCCGTATTTCTACTCACGCCCCTGCGGGAGGGGCGACGCGTGCGAACTGCAAGCGGCGGTCGCCGCCGTCCTATTTCTACTCACGCCCCTGCGGGAGGGGCGACGCGACATATGAATCAGGGAGCGCTACCGCGTGCGATTTCTACTCACGCCCCTGCGGGAGGGGCGACACATGGCGATGCAGGCACAGGAGTGCTGCTGCGAAATTTCTACTCACGCCCCTGCGGGAGGGGCGACCGTGTTCCGATCAGCACCCTTGCTGAAACGCTCACCATTTCTACTCACGCCCCTGCGGGAGGGGCGACGCAAGCAAGACCTGCACCGTGTCGTGCGTGTTCGTATTTCTACTCACGCCCCTGCGGGAGGGGCGACGAAACCGGCGCGCATGGGCAGAAACCCGGCAATCAATTTCTACTCACGCCCCTGCGGGAGGGGCGACCTTCCCACGGCTCACCGAAGCAGGTGTTGAAAACATTTCTACTCACGCCCCTGCGGGAGGGGCGACGCGTTGACCCTCTTTGAAGCACGCCCCATGACGATTTCTACTCACGCCCCTGCGGGAGGGGCGACTCGGAATATTCTGATTTGCGGTGTAGTTGTTGTAATTTCTACTCACGCCCCTGCGGGAGGGGCGACCCGTCGGCCAGCTCAACGTGATCGTTGACGTGTTCATTTCTACTCACGCCCCTGCGGGAGGGGCGACGGCAATTTTCCACAAGTCCGTCATGAGGTTTTGCGGCAAATTGCCGAAAGATGATACAGTTTTATGTCTGGCTTCCTTTGGTTTTCCAAGAAGAGATCCAAAAGCTGTATATCTTGCATGAATTTCATGCGCCAACCTGCCGCAAAAATGTGTACGGCAGGGGTTGGCGTTAAAAGATCAAGGCACTTCCTGCTTCCACGAGGGGCTTGCGTCCCATACTTTCGATCCGGTTCTCGTATGAATTGCCGAGTCGATAAAAGCGGACAGAATCCTGCTCCATATCGATAGCTTTTCCCAGTTCCTGTTTCAGCACGACCAGCTGTGCAGCGTCCACGAGCACCTCAAACACGGAGTTTTGAACACGCATCCCGTGCCGTTCACAGATCTTTGCTACTTTCCGCAAGCGCTTTTGCCCGGCAGAATCCGATGTGTCCACATCATAGGTTACGACCAGCATCATATGTCATGACCTCCACACAAACGGCGGGTATCGATCCAGATCCCCGCGCAGCACACGGGCAAACAGCATAGACTGTACGTATGGGATTATCCCAATGGGAACTTTCTCCTTCAAAAACGGGTGCTGAATGGACTCGCGCTTTCTGGCCCGCCACTGTTCAAGAACCTTTCGCCGCCCTTTCTCGCTGAGGTATACCGCTTCAAAGTCTGTCGTAAAATCCTGCGTCTGAAACTGATCCCTGTTGAACATGGAAATGACCAGCCGGTCGCACAGGGGCGCACGCAGCTCCTCCATGATGTCCAGCGCAAAGGATAGCCGCCCCGGGCGAAGGGTGTGCAGATACCCGGCGGCAGGGTCCAGCCCCACAGCTTCCATCGAAGATCGAACGTCATGTGCCAACAGCGTATAGACAAAAGACAGCACCGCATTGACTTCGTTCAGCGGCGGACGCCGACTTCTCGTCTCAAAGCGGTATCCCTTCGGACTGGAGAGCAGATCGTCAAAGCGAGAGAAGTAGACAGACGCAGCGGCGCCCTCGATTCCGCGCATGGAATCAATGTCCGTACAGTCATCCAGACGATTTGCGATTGCGGTCAAATCAGCTGCCGCCGCAGCAACGCCGCTCTTTTCTGCTTCATCAGAGGCAGTACGGGCATACCGCACCAACACAGATCTGCTGTTTCGCAGCTTACAGAACAGCAGATCCTTGACAAACCGGTTTGCAAAGGCTGTATCTGCCAGTGTTTCATACTGGCGCTTTCTTAACAGCACATTTCCGCTGACCGGGCCGCATAGCCGCCCCAGAAAAAAGCCGTTCTCGCTGAGAAATGTAATCGTCACGTCGTTTTTGGAGCAAAATGAGAGCAATGCAGTTGAGAGTGTGTTCTTTCCGAACAGAACGATGGAGTTCACCTGTGTGATTGGAACAGCGGCCTTTTCTGCACCGCCGATGGAGATGCAGATATTCCCGTTCCGCTCAAACAGATAGCTTTCAGGCGTTGTAATATAGAGCGTCTCCAGCAGCTTTTTCATGGGACATCCTCCTCGTGCATGGCCTCTTTGCGCAGCTGCATACAGTAGCCGGACGCGGATCGCTGCACGCTGGGAAGGCAGTGCTCCCGCAGGGAGCACGCCTTGCATTTCGCCCCGTATTCCGCCGGCGGGATCGAAAAGCTTCGGCGAAACGCCTCGATCCTTTCGATTGTTTCCTTTACAAGACTGCGGAGCTCCGCTGTAAAAGAGACCGGATAGCGGCGGTGCGATGTGATGTAGTAGATGGCGCCCTCCGGGATCTGTGTCTGGAACATTTCTTCCAGACACATGGCCTGCGCGCACAGCTGAACCTCATATTCCTGTTCTGCGCGGAGTTTTCCGTGCTTGTACTCAACCGGATACAGCCTGACCGGGAAATCCAGCGCAGGGATCATGCAGCCCTGGGCGGATGCTTCCGCTTCTATGCAGTCGCATTTCCCGGAAACTCCCATAGCTTTGGAGAATACAGGGAACTCATACAGCTTTGCTGAATCGCCCCGGCGTTCTATCCGCTGCGTGTGGACCCGCTCATGCTCAGAACGTCCTTTTGCGGTATCCGCACTTTCCGCCCAGACCTGCTCATTGGTCAGCAGTGCAGCCCGACGCAGGCAGAACCCTGCGTGAGACAGTCGGGAAAGAGGAATCGGCTCCCACTCATCCATGGCAGAACCAGTCTTCGTCTGCGGGAAGCGCGTCCCAGACTACCGGCTCAAAGGCGCTTGGCTTGAACCCGATCTGCACGCCCTTGGGAACCCTGTCCAGAGAGACAAGCGCGTCATAATCCCGATAGCTTCTGGGATAGGAAACGGAAGCTTTTTTCGTGACCTTGACCAGATCAAAGAGCTTGTGGGCCGGGGCGCAGCCCAGTTTGGCCTGACGGATTCTCTGCGCCGCGTCGGTATCCGTGCCAACGTGCCTGAAAATAATCAGCGGAGAAACGACGGCCATTTCGCCCTTGCTGGCGGAGTGGTCATGCTCGTACATATTCAGAATGGATTCAAACAGGACATTCAAATCTTCGTTATCAAACCCGGTCTCTTCAGCAAGGTTGGCGCTGACGAAGCCGCGAACCTCGTACAGGCCAAAGGGGATGATCTGCTTGCGGCCCATCGTGCGAAGCTTGTCCTCCGGCTGCTCCTGCTCCCATGCCGCGTAATCCTCTACTGTAGCGCCATCCTTTACCTTGTCGGCGACCGCCATACGGGTGATGGAAATGTCCAGCGGAAGAACGGCGTCCAGACTTTTTCCGTAGGTGATCTGCACCGGCCCGCGCACCTGCCCCGCGTTGGGGCCTGTGGACATGACTGCGCCGAAGGTACGTACATCGTAGAACAGCTCACAGGCCTTTTTTCTGCCCGCGTAAACGGCTTCCTTTGCCTTTGCGCAGTCTTCAACACCGGCTGCCCGCTTGGCCTCCGCGATATGGCGGTTGATGTTGGTCGCCTGCTGGATGATGATGTTCATACCGGGCTCGCCCTGATGGGCCAGCTCCACGTAATTTCGAATGCGGCGCTTGGTTGCAGCGTCGGTGATGAAGCCCTGCATGGTCTGCGGATCGAGCCGGGGCATATTGCCCATGTCCGGGTCTCCGTTCGGGTTACAATTTGTGCACGCAACGTAATACATGAACTCATATCGGTTCTGAATTGCCATAAGATACTCCTCCTCTTATTCTTCTGCCGCGCCGGTCTTTTCTCTGGCGGCGGCGACGTTTCTGTTTCTCTCCTGATTGAGCTTCGCGCCCATCTGATAGTAGCCCAGCGCAAAATAGGACTGCTGTTCCAGATTCAGCGTAGCAGGAATGGACGTCCCCAGCGCGACGGAAATTTCCTGCAGCTTCTCGCGGTATTTATCGGCGAGCCATCCGTTTTCGATCTTTTCCAGATGGTGATTTGAGCGGCTGCTGAGCTGGCCGATGACCAGCGCGGGCATCTGAATGGCGGAGGCGTAGTACCGCTCCACAATGCCGGTATTGACGTCCGGCATGGCCGTCCTCTGGATCGCCGCATATACGGCCATCAATCCGCCGCAGTGATATGCGGCATTGCGAAGATGCAGATTGTATGCTTCCAAAATTGTTCCCTCCTGATGATGGATTCGATTTTTCCGGAGCAGCCAGACCTTCAGCCATTGGCAGGCCAGACTGTTGGGCAGGGTGCTTCGCGTGTCGCTGTCGTCGTTCGACAGCAGCTCCGAGCGAATATAGGCCAGCGCCTTTGCCGCGACGGCATCCGGCAGGCATCCGCCTGACAAAATCGCCTGCACGACCGCCGGGGTGATCCCGGCCAGCTCCTTTGACAGCCGCTCAAAGGGTCGGCTGTCGGTTTTCTGGAATTTTAAAAGACGAAGCAGACGAGCGGCCAGCTTCACAGGCCTGATGTTTCCGGTACCGCCCTGATTGGTCAGTGCCAGATCGGCATACCATTGTCCCAGATTGCGGCGAAGATCCGGATAGCTGCCTCTGTCATATCTGCGGATCATAACGCGGCTGTTTGCGCCGGACAGCAGCAGAATATAGTAGGATACGTTGTCCAAATCGGGAACAGGCTGCCCGGAATAGACGCTTTCCGGAATTTGATTCGCCTGATTTCGCGCTGTCAGCTCGTTGACGGCGGCTTCCGGTTCTGCTTCCTCGTCCGTTTCATCCTCCGGCAGATCATAACCAAAGTCCACAGTATAAAGCGGATCATCCTCCTGTGGAATCTCGCGGTCAAACCAGTGGACAAATTTCATTCCTGCAAGGATCGGCGCATCCTTCAAAAGATCATCCAGCGCAGCCTTCACAACGCTGAAAGCCTCTTCCGAAACAGGTGCGTTCGCCGCTTTTTTCTGGTTATAGGAGCAGAATGCCGTCTTGTCAAAGCAAATCAGCGCATCCCCGCTCGCGTGCCCTCCGACGACTCGCAGGCCCTGTATCGGCGTGGTCGTCGTCATGGGAACCGTCGGTTCGCCGGTGATCAGGCACAGGGCGGATGGGCGTTCGTCCGCCGCGGAAAACTGCTTTCGGTAGGACTTCCACCATGTACGAAGTTTTTCCGATTGCAGGATAGACTGCCCGTTGACCCGAAATGAGATCCGATCTCCCGGCTTGATTTTGGCCCGATCCAGCTCTGCGCGAACGGCCGCCGCAAGTTCAGGCGTTTCCAGTGCACGGACGCAGACCTTTAGCTGCGGTTCTTCCTCTGCCGCGCTGCGGAGTGCCTCCAAAAAGAATGTGCTTTTGCTTCCGGGCTCCTCGGGAATGACGACGGAGCGCTTCTCTGCAAGAACATTGCTCTTATCCTTGCCGTTGGCCAGACTGCCGATATCCGGGCACGGAACAGGCTCGTCTTCCCCCAGATAGACGCTGACATGGTCATCGCTTTCAGAGAGGGAAATATATGCCTTCATGGTTTTCCCCGCGAATCCCGGCGGCAAAGCCAGCTGGCGGCGTACTCCGTAGTCATATAGTGCTTTCAGCATAGGCCTTCCCCCTTCAGAACCTCCGGACTGTCATAGGGCGGGATCAGAATCACGCCGTTCTCCATGACCGCGTGGAACAGGGACATTTTGATTTTCGTCTTTTTCGTGACCTCCACATCATCCGGCGCAAACAGGTCGTAGACCATCAGCCCTGCGTCCATCGACTGCTGGATAGGCGAACGCGTCCCGTCGCTCTCCTCAAAATAGCAGACAAACTCGCGCATTCCAAGCTCCGGCTGATGGAAACATTTTCCTGTTCGGATGCGCCGCAGCGCCTGCTCGTACAGTTGGAGCTCTTTTCCCGCAAAAGCCGGGCGGGGAATGATCGACGCCGCGATCCGGTAGCGGACGTCCTGCAGCGCCGTCGTCTGCCGCTGCGTTCGCTCCTCCTCGGTGGAGATCGGCTCCGAACCGACGGTACATTTGACCTCGTTGCGCTTGAAGCTGATATAGCGGATGGGGTTCAATACCTCAATGCGGTTGATCTGCCAGCGGAACTCCCGTTTTTTTAGATAAATTGCAGAAAAAATCCCTCTGGCGGCTGATGGGGTTGGAAAGGGGTAGGTCAGCCGCTCGACTTTGCTGTATGGAGCATTGAAAGCAGCGAAATCTCCCCAGACCTCGATTGTGATTTCTTTCAAATAATGTTCACCTCCATGATTTGTTCGCTCTGCTCCGGATTACGGGCAGAGCATTCAAATAATACTATACCTATTTCTACTCATCAGCTTAGTGTAAGCTGTCATGTATAGTATAATAAACCGTGAAATGGATGTCAATAGTTTTTTCCAAAAATAGAATAGCACACCAGCTGTCCAATAATCCGGACAACCAGTGTGCTTTTTTTCAAAATATAGAATCAAATCGTTCTTCCTGCGGAAAATGCAGGCCCAGCTGCTCAGAATACAGGTCCTCATACTGCGGGCACAGCAGATAGACATTGCTGCCTGCGGCCTGCTCAGCAGACTGTTCTCTGCCCCGGCGGGCAAACGGAATCTGCTCGGCATACAGGGCCAGATTTTTTGCAAAACAGGTCAGGGTGATCGGCGCCGCCTGCTTCAGCAGCGCGCCGGTGACGCCCTGCGTTCGCAGCTGCTTCGCGGTCTGTTCATATAGCTCCCGCTCTGCGGCATAGGGAACAATGACCTGCGCACCGGCACTGGAGATCAGCTTGTATTGCGCCGCCGTTTCTGCAAAGGCCCGTGCGTCGATTGCCTTCGTCAGCTCCGGTTTATCGACCGTGCCGTCAAACAGCCGCCGGTAGTATTCCCGGATGTTCTCCGGATCATGGATGGAAAACGGCGGATTCATTTCCTGTACTGTGACCGCAGCATTGTTGTACCAGTTATCAGGATACGGTATACGGCTGTCCTCCGGGCGAAATACGATCACTTGCCCCATAGAACCGCAGCCGTTCCGGTTGCAGCGTCCGGCAGCCTGAATGATGGAATCCAGCGGAGCCAGGGCGCGATACAGCGTTTCAAAGTCAAGGTCTACCCCAGCCTCGATGCACTGGGTCGCCACGACCCGGCAGGGCAGCTTCTGCTTCAGCCGCTGACGGATGATCTCAATTTGCCGGCTCCGGTGCGCGGGGCACAGGTCCGTGGTAAGAAAGAAAACCGTGTCTTCGGGGCAAAGCCGTGACAGTACGTCAGCGATCTGCCGGGCGTGACGGCGCAGGTTGACGATGGCGCAGACCCGCGCACAGCCCGCCATTTCCTCCGCAATGGCTTCGAGGGGCGTTTCATTCCCGATCCGCCATTCCACATTCACCCGCTTCAGAGCCTCGAACAATTTTCTGTGCTCCGGAAGGATCTCACAGGGCGTCCAATTCAGATCCTTTCGCGCGGCAAAATCCGGCTGCGTCGCTGTGGAGAATACCATGGTCGTGTGATAGCGGCTGCACAGCGCATTCACTGCGCGGAGCGTGGCGGAGGTCAGACTGGCAGGCAGGCTCTGGGCCTCGTCAAATACCACAACGCTGCCTGCAATGTTGTGGAGCTTTCGGCAGACGGTCGGGCGGTCTGAAAACAGAGCTTCAAAAAAACGGACAGACGTGGTGATGATGACCGGAGCGCTCCATCTGGCGGCCAGCTCCCGGGCCTCCTCCGGTAAATCACTTTGGCTATGGTCGACCAGTACGTTTGGAATGATTTTAGCATACGTATCTGCATTCTGTTCCGCCAACGTCAAAAACGGGAGGACAATAATGATCCGCTTTTTCCCATGCTTCAGGCAGTGCCGCAGCGCAAAGTGCAGCAGCGCCAGCGTTTTTCCGGTTCCGGTAGGCGCCGTCAGCGTATATAATCCCTCCGGCTTATCACCCATCTTCCCACACTGTTCAAAGACCTGATCCCGGTACTGATTCAGGATTTTGTCCGCAGTGGAGGCTTGCCGGATGCTGCCGCAATAGGCGTACAGTGTTTCCAGAAGCGCCTGCGGGTCAAAATAGCAGTCCTCCGCACGATCAAGGTATGTACTGTCGTCATTCATTGCAGAGGCCGTGTAGTCTGCATCCACCAGACAGGAAAACAGCAATCTGGTATACAGCATGGATTCCAGTTCATCGGCAGGAGGTATCGGAAGCTTTGGCAGTCTGAAATCAGGAAAATCCTTTTGAAACGCGGCGTTTGCCTCTTTCAGCTGCGCTGCGTTTTCAATCGAGGGCGTTTTTCCGGCGTTTCCGTGGGCTTTCTTACAATCATCTGCAATCGCGTGCAGCTCCGCCTTTATCATATCGTAGGCCACAAGACCGGCATGGTGTCCATTGACCGCCTCTATCACAGGACGGCTGCCGGGTCTTCCCCTATAGCAGCATTCCAGAAAGCAGGCCCCGCTTATCGCATGGTCAACGCCTGTTCGTTTGCCTTTCCACACATCCTGAAACGCCTCGGTATACTTTCCAAAATCATGTACCAGCCCTTCCAGTCCTGCGGCATCTGCAAGGCCAAGCGCCTCCCCGTACTCCCGCGCAAGCGCAGCGACCTTTTGTAAATGCTCCTTCACAGTTTCCTGATGCCCCTGCAGATTTTCGGATTTCGCATAGTATTCCATAGCTGCCTCCCCGGCTACCGGTTTTATCCATTCCATTATACCAAGCGCACGCACCCACGCCAACAGTTATTACGGAAAACGGAACAATTGCCTTCGCTGTGCAGGCGTGGTTGGCCGTTTGGATAGAACAGTATTCTTTGCGCCAATGGCAACGGGTACTGAGCGCAATGTGGAGCTCCTGGCTGCGTGCGTTCAAAGTGGTCCCTTGTTCATATCGGCGGATGGCTTCCTTTTTAAAGGAAGGAATGTATTCTTTTGGCATGATTGTACTTCCATTATACCCAATCCGCAAATAATTTCAAGTAAAACACGTTATTCGGATAACACTGCGGTTTTTCCGCTCCAGCGACGCACGACGAAGCAAGAGGTGAAGAAACACGAATCTGAAAGAAGCGTTCTGTTTCTCCATCCTCGCCAGACGTCCTTCCGCCAGAACCGCCCTTTCCATATCACGCGCTTTCCCGCATCCAAACGGACGTCTCCATATGTAAGGCAAGCGAGCGTACTTGCTGATTACAAGAGCAATCACGATCAAATGCTGATCTTTTTCCGCAAGCAGTATGGGCGGTATCGGAATTTCCCCGTCCGGTGCATGATTTCTTACGATTTTCTGAAAATATACAGTTTGTTGATAAATTTTGCCGCAGATGTGATATGATATCAGCAACTACTTGGAGGAGGACGGCATTTGTGGCAGCGTCATTCCTGAAACGAAAACCGAAGGAGCCGGACGGGCCGCAGCGGCAGGAGATCCCCGTTTTGGAGGCGGACGCCGAGACGGGCTTAAGCGCCGCGCAGGCGCAGGAGCGGCTGGACGGCGGCTGGGGCAACGCGCCGGTGGAGTCTCCCGGCGCGTCGGTCCGGGAGATCATCGCAAAAAACGTTTTTACGTACTTTAACTTCCTGTTCTTCCTGCTGGCAGGCTGTGTGATCGCCGTGCGGCAGTGGCTGAATTTGACGTTCCTCGGCCCCGTGTTCTGCAATATGTTCATCGGCATCGTGCAGGATCTGCGGGTGAAGAAAAAGGTCGACGGACTGAAGATCATGGCCGCGCCGAAATGCCGCGCCGTGCGGGACGGGCAGACCGTCGAGCTGGACGCGGCCCAGCTCGTGCGGGACGATATCGCCGTCTTTTCCCCCGGCGACCAGATCCCGGCGGACGCCGTCGTTGCGGCGGGTGAATGCCGCGTCAACGAGGCGCTCGTCACCGGCGAAGCCGACGAGATCGTCAAGCGCCCGGGCGACGCGCTGCTCTCCGGCAGCTTTGTCGTGAGCGGCAGCTGCCGCGCGCGGCTGACCGCCGTGGGCGCGGACAGCTTCGTCTCCCGGCTCACGCTGGAGGCCAAGCAGACCGGATCGCAGCCGCAGTCAGAGATGATGCATTCGCTGACGAGTCTCATCAAATGGATCGGCTTCCTTGTCATTCCGCTGGGCGCGGTGATGTTCATCAAGGAATATCTGTGGCTGAAAAGCCCCATCACGGACGCGGTGACGAGCACGGTCGGCTCCATCGTCGGCATGATCCCGGAGGGGCTGTATCTGCTGACAAGTCTTGCGCTGGTGGCCAGCGTCATCCGGCTGGCAAACCGGCGCACGCTTGTGCACGACATGAGCTGCATTGAGACGCTTGCGCGCGTCGACACGCTCTGCGTCGACAAGACCGGCACGATCACAGAGCCGAAAATGACCGTCGACGACATTGTTCCCTTACAGCCGGAGCGCTATATCGACGACGATATCCGCATGATCATGGCCGATTACGTCTGCGCCATGCAGGACGACAACGACACCATGGCCGCGCTGCGGCGATATTTTACCGGACAGTCCATGCAGACGGCGATTGACGCCATGCCGTTCCGGTCGGCGAAAAAATACGGTGGTGTGTCATTCCACGAGGATGAGACGTATCTGCTGGGCGCGCCGGAAATTCTGCTGGCAAACTGCCCGGAAAAGGAACAGTATCTGCCGCTGGCGGAGGAATGGTCGGCGAAGGGCTGCCGCGTGCTGCTGCTGGCGCTTTACGACGGGAAGCTGTCGGACGAAGCGCTGGACGCGGAAATGATGCCGCTGGCGCTGATCCTGCTGAGCAACAAGATCCGGCCCGAAGCGCCGCAGACGTTCTCCTATTTTGCGCAGCAGGGCGTGCGCACGAAGGTCATTTCCGGCGACAATCCCCTGACTGTTTCGGAGGTCGCGCGGCGGGCCGGGATCCCGGACGCGGAGAAATTTGTCGACGCGCGGACGCTCAAAACGGACGCGGAGCTTGCGAAGGCGGCGGAGGACATGACCGTCTTCGGACGCGTCACGCCGGATCAGAAAAAGAAGCTCGTCGCAGCCATGAAGCGGGCGGGGCACACGGTCGCCATGACCGGCGATGGCGTGAACGACGTGCTGGCGCTGCGCGAGGCAGACTGCTCCATCGCCATGGCCTCCGGCTCGGGCGTCGCGTGTCAGGCATCGCATATCGTGCTGCTTGATTCGCAGTTTTCCGCGCTGCCGTCCGTCGTGGCCGAGGGCAGGCGCGTCATCAACAATATTGAGCGCAGCGCGTCGCTGTATCTCGTCAAGAATATTTTCACGTTCGTGCTTTCCCTCATCACGCTGTTCTTTACGCTCCCCTATCCGTATACGCCCGCGCAGCTGAGTCTGGTCAACGCGCTGACCATCGGCATCCCGTCGTTCATCCTTGCCATGGAGCCGAACGAGAACCGCATCAGCGGCCGGTTTATGCCGAACGTCATTTACCGGGCGCTGCCCGCCGCGCTGTCTGACCTCATTCTCGTGGTCGGCGTGATGCTGTTCTATCTGGCATTCCATATCAAAGAGGATATGCTCTCCACGCTCTGCACCGGCATTATGGGCATCGTCGGCCTGCTGATGGTCCATCAGACCTCGCTGCCGATGAATAAGCTCCGCAAGGCCATGCTCGTCGGACTGTGCATCGCATTCGTGGTGTGCTACTTCTTCCTGCCGGAGCTGTTTACGCTGAGTGCGCTGGATAAGCCGTCGCTGCTGATCCTCGTCGTGCTGGGCCTGCTTGCGTTCTCGGTCATGTTTGTCTGCCGCCGGGGACTGCGCAAGGCAAAGGCGCGGCTGGACAAGGGAATTTTCCCGCACAGGAAAAAAAGATAAAAATCCGCAAATACTAGAGCCAGCCGGGAAAACCGGCTGGCTCAGACTTTTCTATATAAAGGAGAATGCATATGCACTACCATGTGAATGAAGACGTCTGCATCGGCTGCGGCCTGTGCGCCGAAACGTGCCCGGAGGTCTTTTCTCTCAGGGACGACGGCTTTGCCGAGGCAGCGCCCGGCCCCGTGCCGGAAAGCGCGCAGGAGACTGCCGCCGAGGCCATGGACGCCTGCCCGACGAGCGCAATCGAAGAGGGCTGACAAGGGGCAAAAAATCTGCTATACTGGTTCCATCCTGTCAAATGGGGTGGAACTATGGAAGAACGTTATGTGGCGTTCGACGTGGAAACGCCGAACGCGCAGAACCGGCGCATGAGCGCCATCGGCGTCAGCGTGATCGAGCGCGGCGAGATCGTGCAGGAGCTTTACACGCTTGTCGACCCGCAGACGCACTTTGATCCGTTCAATATCGCGCTGACCGGCATCACGCCGGAACAGGTGCGCGGCAAGCCGGACTTTCCCGCGCTCTGGCAGCTGCTGGAGCCGATGCTGGCGGGCCGCATTCTGGTCGCGCACAACGCGCCGTTTGATCTGCGGGTGCTGGCCAGCTGCCTGCATGACTATCACATCGACTGGAAGCCGGAGGCCGCGTATCTGTGCACCTGCCAGATGGGCCGAAAGGCATATCCGTACCTGCCGAACCACAAGCTGAACACGCTCTGCGACCATCTGCGGCTCGACCTCGACCACCACAACGCCGGCAGCGACAGCCGCGCCTGCGCGCTTTTGCTGCTCGACTATCTGCAAAAGGGCCTGCGCCCGGAGCCGTTTCTGCGCACCTACCGCTTCGCGGACCGGAAAACGCTCCCGTACTGCACGGTATAAGCGCCCGCGCCCATGCCTCCCCCTGCCATGCGCTGCATGGCAGGGGGAGGCTTTTGCCGTTTCAGCGCAGCGTTTCGAAGCGCTTTACGCCGCGGGTCATGAGCCAGCGGGCGGTAAGCGCGTACAAGATCGCCATCAGGGCCAGGATCAGGCCGAGGAAGGCTGTTGTCGGCATCAGCTCCGCCAGCAGGAAGAAATAGAGCGCGCCGACCGCGACCACGAAGCCAAAGCCCAGCAGCATGCTCAGCAGCACGCCTGCGCCCTGCTTTGCCGCCTGCGTCTCGTTGATCCAGTCGAGGTTGCAGTGGCGCAGATCCTCCATCAGGCCGACGTTCGCCGTCAGCAACACGAACAGCAGCTGACAGGCCAGCAGCAGCGCCGTCTCGGCAGCAGGCAGCCGCAGGGCAAGCGCAGCGGCCAGCGTCATAAGGAGTGCGGGCGCAATTGCCAGAGAGTTGGACAGGCTTAGCTTTGCCTGCAGAACCTTTTTGGTTTCGACCGGCATGGAGCGCACGATCCAGTAGCTCTTGCCCTCCAGCGACACGGACGACGCCGTAAAGAATACCATGCCGGAAACCATCATGCAGGCCAGCAGCAAGATGGGGGCGGCTGCTGCGTACAGCTCCGGGATCGCGGTCAGCGCGCCCAGAAGCTCCCGCCGCTTGACCACCGCCAGCACAGCCAGCACCAGCTCAAACACAAGGCCAAGCCCGGCGTTGAGCATATAGCCGGAGCTGCTGGTCAGCCGGGCAAGCTCCCGGCGGTAGAGCGCCGCACTCTGCGAGGAGGCGCGCATGGCTTTTTTCTCGTACCGCACCTTGACCTGTCCGCGCCGCATGGTGACGATGCGGATAAAGCTGCGGTTCAGCAGCACATAGGCCAGCACGAACGGCAAAACCGTCCACAAAAGCGTCAGCCCGAGGTCTGCAAGGCTCCCGTCCGCAGCGGCCCGGCCCAGCCAGACGAGCGGGGCAGCCGAGCCGAGCGCGCCCGCGATCGCCGCGCCGTTCGCGGCCAGCTGCGTGACATAGCTGTTCATGCGGAAGCAGAACAGGAAATATGCCAGCATGAACACGACCGAGATCACCATGGTCACGGCAGTCGTATTGCGCATATGGCTGGTCACAAGCGAGACAAGCCACGCAAACAGGCAGCTCACCGCCAGCGAAAACAGCGGCAGCACCAGCACGCTCCGCTTGCCCCGCCGTATTGCAGCCACGAAACAAAGACCGGGAGGGCCACGACAAGCTCAAGCACGAAGTTCATGGCCAGCAGCGCCGCCATGCGGCTGAGCAGGATCATGCCAGGCGGCACGGGCATGGACAAAAGCAGCTCGTTGTCCTTCGCCTCAAACAGCTGCGATTTGGCCGTAAACACGCTGCCGATGAACATGAGCGCAAAGGCCATGATCGCGAACATGGCAAAATACAGCCAGCCGAGCCCCGCCGGGAAAAACGCGGCGGCAAGCTGGGAAAACGAGGCATAGAACAGGAAGACGAACGCACAGAAGCAGTAAAGCATCAAAAATGCATAGCCGGCGGCCTTGCCCTTCGTCTGACTCTTCCGCTTCCGGCTCTGTCCGGTAAACGCGGCGAGCAGCGCCGCCATCCGGACGCGAAGCAGCGTTTTAAGCATTCTTCTCACCCTCCAGCTCCAGGAACACAGCCTCCAGCGACTGGTCGCCCTTGACCTCGTCCATCGTGCCGGAGGCGATGAGCCGCCCCTGCTTGATGATGGCGACCTTGTCGCACAGCTTTTCCGCGACCTCCAGCACGTGCGTGGAGAAGAAGATCGCGCCGCCGCGGTCGCAGTGCTCGCGCATGATGCCCTTGACCTGGTAGGCTGCCGTCGGGTCGAGGCCGACAAACGGCTCGTCCATGATGATGAGCTTCGGGTCGTGGAGCAGGGCGGAGATGATCGCCAACTTCTGCTTCATGCCGTGCGAATAGGCCGAGATGGGCTGCGCCAGATCGCCGGTCAGGTCGAACAGATCCGCGTATTTTTCGATCCGCGCCTCGCGGTCGGCCTTCGACACGCCGAAAATATCAGCCACGAAGTTCAGATATTTGATGCCGGACAGGAATTCATACAGATCCGGGTTGTCCGGGATGTATGCTAAACGCTGCTTGCAGCCGAGCGGGTCGGCCTTGACGGACTTCCCGTCTATGGTGATCTCGCCCTGTTCAAACTGCAGAATGCCCGCGCAGCTTTTGATCGTCGTGGTCTTGCCTGCGCCGTTGTGGCCGATGAAGCCGTAAATTTCGCCGGGCCTGATGTGCAGGCTCAGGTCGTCGACCGCCTTTTTCTCTCCGTAAAGCTTTGTAAGATGCTCAATTTTCAGCATCGAATTCACTCCTTTCAAGATGGGTAGCCTTTCAGACGTTTTGTTTGGACAAAAGTTCCCATGTGTCCATATCATAACAGATTTTTTCAGTTTGTACAGGCTAATATTTTAGCAGTCCTATCGTAAGACTGCTAAAATTCACAGTCCGTTCACACAAAGATGCAGAATTGTTCACAGACCGGGCCTATCATGTGACTTGTAAACAAGAGATGAGCAAGACGCTCAGATCGAGTTTTCAGACATTATATATTACAAGACTCAAGGAGGTCTTTTCCATGTTAGTACCGTATGCACGTAAAAATCACAATGTTTCCAATTTCAATCCGTTCCACGATTTTGACGAGCTGGAGCGCGCGTTCTTCTCCGACAACGCCCTCGGCGAGTTCAAGGCCGACATCCAGGAGGACGGCGACAACTTTGTTCTGGAGGCTGACCTGCCCGGCTTCAAGAAGGAGGATATCCACGTGGACGTCGCCGACGACCGGCTGACCGTCTCCGCCGAGCGTCATTCCAACTTTGAAGACAAGGACAAGAAGGGCAATTACCTCCGCTGCGAGCGTTCCTATGGCTCCTACGCCAGAAGCTTTGATATCTCCGGCATCGACGCCGCAGGCATCAAGGCCGCATACGCCGACGGCGTCCTGCGCGTGACGCTGCCGAAGCAGAAGGAAGTCCCCGCCTCGTCCAGACGGCTGGAGATCGAATAACAGATAGATCTTCTACCGCATCGAGGGCGAATTCGTGTCCGTCGGCGCCGTGATCCACGGGAAAACGGACTATCTGGATGTCCTTTTTCAGAAAGAACGGTAAACAAAATTTCCAAACAGAAAACCCAGCCTCTTATATAAGAAGCTGGGTTTTCTGCGTAATTGCAGAGCCCCGCGCGCAACAAACGACGCGGTTTCCATGACGCTTGCTCCGCCGCCGGAAAGAACACAACTGGACGGTTATGGGTGGCTTGGCAGATGGTTTGGCCGGGCCGGGTGCTGGCATTGTATGTCTTGTTTTATCCCTTTTCCAAAGCCGTCCGGGGCTGTTTTCCTGCTGCGGCGCAAAAAGTTTACAGGCCGGAAACAAATTTTTGCATGATTGCACTTTCCTGTTGTGTCCGTATGTGGTACAATGTATTCGGATTTTTATGCTGTTGCGCAGATTTGGATAGATAAAGGAAGATCATCATGGAATTACTCGCTCCCGCCGGTTCGATGGAGGCGCTGCGCGCCGCCGTCTGCAACGGCGCTGACGCTGTTTATTTAGGCGCCGATACCTTCAACGCGCGTATAAACGCCCGCAATTTTTCCGCCGCCGATCTGCAGGAGGCCGTTGTCTACTGTCATGTGCGCGGCGTCAAGGTACATCTGACGCTCAACACACTCGTGCTCGACCGCGAGATGCCGCGTGCGGCGGAGCTGATCCGGCTGGCCGCGTCCTGCGGCGTCGACGCGTTCATCGTGCAGGATCTGGGCGTGGTATCGCTGTGCCGGCAGCTTGCACCGGATGTGCCCATCCATGCCTCCACGCAGATGAGCATCCATTCGCTTGAGGGCGTATTGGAGGCCGCCGCGCTCGGATGCAGCCGCGTCGTGCTTGCGCGGGAGCTTCCCGCGGAGGAGATCGCGCATATCTGTAAGAAAAGCCCGGTCGAGATCGAGGTTTTTGTGCACGGCGCTTTGTGTATGTGCTATTCCGGACAGTGCTACCTGTCCTCCGTCATCGGCCGCCGCTCCGGCAA
>ENA-OPBD01000421-OPBD01000421.1-human-gut-metagenome-genome-assembly--contig:-NODE-421-length-29675-cov-3.028427_pt1 | contig 29675 bp, 28 predicted proteins | sample MGYA00241062_ERZ501440 | MGnify/ENA primary metagenome ERZ501440 (study PRJEB25962, sample SAMEA2042628) | human gut metagenome | biome: human gut; feature: human-associated habitat; material: faeces...
TTAATTCATATAAAAGACTTGTTCCGGGATATGAAGCACCTGTATATATAGCATGGTCAGCAAAGAACAGAAGTCCGCTTATAAGAATACCTGCATCAAGAGGAAATGGAACGAGAGTTGAGTTAAGAAATCCGGATCCTACAGCTAATCCATATCTCGTGCTGGCACTCTGCCTTGCAGCAGGACTTGATGGTATTAAGAATAAGATAGAAGTGCCTGAGAGTGTTGACTGCAATATATATGAGATGACACCTGGCGAGAGAAGGGCAGCAGGAATAGAGAATATGCCGGCAGACCTTAAGGAAGCAGTTGACTGTCTTGTGGCAGATGAGTTTTTATGCAGTGTACTTGGAGAACATATTACAACCAAATATGTTGAAGCTAAGATGAAAGAATGGGAAAACTACACAACAAGAGTCTCACAGTGGGAAATTGATGAATATCTCTACAAGTATTGATTAAACATGGTAAAGCGTATGCTAAGTAGAAAAGGAGTTAATTGATGTCCACATTGATTGTAGCATTTCCTAAGTTAGAGGAGGCTAAAGCAGTAAGGAACCTTTTGATTCACAGAGGCTTCGATGTCGCTGTACCATGTACGAGTGGAGCACAAGCAATCAATCAGGCTGATACTTTGTCTGATGGAATCATAATATGCGGATATAAGCTGTCAGATAATATGGTTTATACTGAATTATACGAATATAAGCCAAAGAGCTTTGAGATGTTGTTAGTTGCGTCCCAGAACAGATGGGAAGATTGTCAGGACAATGGAATTGTATGTGCGGCAATGCCAATAAAGGTTAATGACCTTGTGTCAACTATAGAGATGATGCTTCAGGCACAGATAAGGCGTAGAAAGAAATTGCGGTCACAGCCAAGAAAGAGAAGTCCGAAAGAACAGAAGATAATTGATGATGCAAAGCATCTGCTTATGGAAAGAAATAATATGTCAGAGCAGGAAGCATTCAGATATATCCAGAAATGCAGCATGGACAGTGGCAATACAATGGTAGAGTCAGCAACTATGGTAATGGGAATATATCAGGATGTATGACAAATGTGATTTATCACTACATTTATAATATATAGGAAAAGGGAGACGCAGTATGAAGTTTACTAAAATGCATGGAGCAGGCAACGACTACATATACGTAGACTGCACACAATCGGTAATTGATAATCCGTCACAGGTCGCAATTGATCTGAGTGACAGACATTTTGGAATAGGTTCGGATGGACTTATTCTTATTAAGAAGTCAGATAAAGCTGATTTCTTTATGGAGATGTACAACGCAGATGGTTCGCAGGGACAGATGTGTGGCAATGGAATAAGATGTGTTGGAAAGTTCGTATATGACAACGGACTTACAGATAAAACAACAGTTACTATTGATACACTTGCAGGTGTGAAGATACTTGAGCTTAAAACCGGTGCAGATGGCAAGGTTGAGACAGCAAGGGTTAACATGGGCGCACCAATTCTTGAGGCAGCACAGATTCCTGTTGATACGAAGGAACTTAAAGAATATAAAGGCTGTGAGACAGAGACAATTGCCGGACAGGTTGTTAAGACACCTGTTGTGGATGAGACTATTGTTGTAGAAGGTAAGGAGTACAAGGTAACAGCAGTTTCAATGGGTAATCCTCATGCTATTGTTTATCTTGATAAAGATATTGATATTAAGAAATTTGAGATTGAAAAAATCGGACCTTTCTTTGAAAATCACAAAGCATTTCCAGAGAGAATTAATACTGAATTCATTCAGGTTGTAGATAAGAATAATCTTAATATGCGTGTGTGGGAGAGAGGTTCCGGGGAGACACTTGCCTGTGGTACAGGTGCATGTGCGAGCCTTGTTGCAACTGTTCTTAACGGAATGTGCGACACAACAGCAACACTTCATCTTCTTGGAGGTGACTTAAAGATTACATGGGATAAAGATGAGAATACTGTATATCTTGAAGGCCCGGCAAAAACAGTATTTACAGGGGAGGTAGATATTTAATATGATGACAGATATGACAATGGATAATTTTCTTGCGGTTTTATCTTCAAGTGAACCGGTGCCGGGAGGCGGCGGAGCGTGCGGATATGGAGCAGCAGCTTTAGTTGGTGCTATAGGAATGGCTTTAGGCAGTATGGTTTGCAACTTAACTATAGGAAAGAAAAAATATGCAGAATATCAGGAAGAAATAGAAGAACTTATTGTTAAAGCGACAGACCTTACAAAGAGACTTGCAGAGTGCATGGATAAGGATGCTGAAAGCTTTAAGCCTCTTGCAGCAGCTTATGGTCTTCCTAAGGATACAGAAGAACAGATTAAGGAAAGAGAAGCAATTATGGCAAAGGCACTTGTTACAGCCTCAGAAGCCCCTCTGTCAATGATGGAGCTTATACTTGAAGCCATGAAGCTTATCGACCGTATATCTGTAATTGGAAGCAGAATTGCAATCAGTGATGCAGGTGTTGGCATAACAATGTGTGAGGCTGCAATGAAGGGTGCTTCGCTTAATGTATTTATCAATACAAAGCTTATGAAGGACAGAGAACTTGCTGAAGATATGAACTTTAAGGCAGATAAGATGCTTGCTGAAGCAGCTCAGATTGAAGAAGAAACATTTGGAAGAGTTATGGATGCTGTAAGACCATAGAACAGGATTGCAAAACAAGGAGGCAAATTCCTCTCCTCACCATAGGGTTCGGATTTTGCTTCGCAAAACAAGGAGGAATATATGGAGACACTTAAGGGATTACCGGTTGCTAATGCTATTAATGAGAAGATTATTGAAGAGATGAAGGACTGGAAGGGCGCAATTCCACATCTTGCAATTGTGCGTGTTGGTGAAAGACCAGATGATATGTCATATGAGCGTGGCGCTACCAAGAAGATGGAAAAAGTAGGATTCAGATGTACTTCATATACATTTCCTGCTGATATTGATAATGATACTTTCCAGAAAGAATTTGACAAGATTAATGAAGATGAGGATATTGACGGAATTCTTCTTTTAAGACCTTTGCCAAAGCATCTTGATGAGAAGGCAATTGAGAACAGAATTGCCAGTGTGAAGGATCTGGACGGAATATCACCTATGAATCTTGCAAAGGTATATGCAGGGGATCCGACAGGATATGGTCCATGTACAGCAGAAGCTGTAATTGAGATGTTAGATTATGCAGGAGTTGACTTAAAGGGTAAGAGAGCAGTAGTTATCGGAAGAAGTCTTGTTATCGGTAAGCCGGTTGCGATGATGCTTATGAAGAAGAATGCAACAGTAACAGTGTGTCATACTAAGACAGTTGATATGCCGGGAGTATGTAAGGGCGCTGAGGTGCTTGTTGCGGCAGCAGGCGTTGCAAAGATGGTTGACAAATCATTCGTTGCAGATGGTGCAGTTGTAATTGACGTTGGAATAAATGTTGATGAAGACGGCAATCTGTGTGGTGATGTTGATTTTGAAGATGTTGCAGAGAACGCTTCTGTATGTACACCGGTTCCTGGAGGAGTAGGTTCGGTAACAACATCAGTTCTTGCAAAACATCTGCTTAAGGCAGCTAAGGCAAGAAGAGCATAAAAAGTCCTTGCTTTATTGTACATAAGAATGTATTATAATTTGCGGTATGAATTGGTAGCACCAATTTGCACCGCAAATTTTTATTTATGGAGAAATGTTATGAAATTATTGAGACAGTTTCTTATAATACTGGCTATTTCATTTGTCGGAGAAGCACTTAAATATCTGCTTCCGCTGCCGGTTCCAGCCAGTATATATGGAATGGTGATACTTTTTGTTGGACTTCTTACCGGACTTATAAAGCTTAGCTGGGTAAAAGACGCAGGAAAATTTCTTATAGCTGTAATGCCTGTTATGTTCATTCCGGCAGGAGTAGGACTGATGTCTTCATGGGGGGTATTAAAACCTATGCTCGTGCCGGTGCTTGTTGTTACGGTTGTTGCTATAATTACGGTTATGGCGGTTACAGGTCAGGCTTCACAGATAATCATACGCGCTGACAAGAAGAGAGAATTACGCAAAGCAGAAAGAAATGAGGTTAATACTAATGAATGATTTTTTCAGAGAATCACTTTTTGCAGGAGTCACTTTAAGTCTTTTATCATACTTTATTGGTTCTGTGCTTAAGAAGAAATTCAAGCTTGGAATATTCAATCCATTGCTTATATCAATAATAATAACAATAATAGTACTCGCAGTATCAGGTGTTGATTATGATGTATATAATCAGGGTGCCAGGTATCTTAGCTGGTTTCTTACACCGGCAACTGTATGTCTTGCAATTCCACTGTATGAGCAGTGGAGTCTCCTTAAGAAGAATTACAAGGCAGTTGTTGTTGGAATAGCATCAGGTGTGCTTACAAGTTTAACAACGGTACTTGTGTTATCTAAACTTATGAATCTGAGCCATGCTGAATATGTTACCCTTCTTCCGAAGTCAATAACGACTGCTATTGGTATGGGAGTTTCTGAGGAGCTTGGCGGTTATGTAACAATCACAGTTGCAGTTATTGTTGTAACAGGAGTTCTTGGAAATATATTTGGTGAGCTTATATGTAAAATATTCAGAATAAAAGAACCGATTGCCAAAGGACTTGCGTTAGGATCTGCTGCACATGCGATAGGAACAGCCAAGGCTATGGAAATGGGCGAAATTGAAGGTGCAATGAGCAGTCTTTCGATAGCAGTTGCAGGTATACTTACAGTTGCACTTTCATCATTATTTGCTGGATTTATGTAAAATTAGGAGGCGTTAAACATGATAATCACGATTGCAAGACAATGTGGATGTATGGGAGACCAGATAGGAAAAGCACTGGCAGAGAAATATTTTATACCATTTTATGATAAGGCTGCTGTGTGCAGGCTGGCAAAAGAGAAAGGTCTGTATGAAAAATATCCATATTTTTATGGAGAAATGCCACTTGATATGATGCTGTATGCTGACACAATGGCAGGTGATGATACATCAGATAATGGAAAAACTCCACGCAAGGCTATGGCTGACATAATCGGTAATGAAAATTGCGTAGTTGTCGGCAGATGCGGAAACAATGCATTCAGACACAGAGAAGATGTTATATCAGTATTTCTCACAGGAAACAAAGAAAAAAGAGCAGAACTTATAGAAAAGAAGCACAATGTCAGCCCTAAGAAAGCAGCTAAGATAGTTGAAGATACAGACCTTAGAAGACGCTCATATCACAATTATTATACAGGTGAAGAATGGGGAAATGCAGAATATTACGATATATGCATAGATGTTTCAAAGGTTGGGGAAGATGGTGCATTAAGACTTATAGAAGCCTATATTAATGAGACAGGGGTGTTATAAGCTGAAACAGGATAATATGAATCAGAAGAAAATATCGCAGGAATACGAAAAGGCAATTCAATATATTTATGAGCTTATGAAAAGCGGGGAGCTTACAATAGGAAGCAGGCTGCCTACTGAACGTGCACTTGCGGAAACACTTGGCATAGGACGCAATTCAACAAGAGAAGCATTAAGTATTATGCATGGAATGGGACTTATAGAACGCCGTCAGGGTTCTGGTAATTATATATCAGAGAATGTTGGTCAGTCTATAAAGCAGATTATATTAATGATGATTGCATTGAAGACTATTACTAAGCGTGAAGTATGCGAATTCCGCCGCATGATGGAAAAGTCAGTGTGTAATGCAGTAATACATACAGGTCTTACGAAAGAACAACAGGAGCGGTTGGAAAGCATGGTTAATCAGATGAGCATGGTAACAGGTGAAAACCTTGTTGATACTGATAAAGCATTTCACGAGGAACTGATTGCAGATACAGGCAACAATCTGTGGATTACACTGATGGAAGCTGTTGTTGAAGTCTACCGCGAATGGATAGATTATGTCATAAAGCATGCAGATGGAATTAAGAAAAAGAAACTTTTAAAGACACATGAAATGATATATGATAGCCTTATAAAGAAGGATATTGAGACACTTAATGCAGCGATTGATGAGCATTACGATATAATTGAGGAGCTGCTGGGATAAAAAAGCCATAACAAGGAGGATATATGAAATACAAAATCGTTGTATTTGATCTGGACGGAACGATACTTAATACATTGGAAGACCTTGCAGATAGTACTAATTATGCACTTTCAGTATTTGACATGCCTGAGAGGACGATTGAAGAAATCAGACATTTTGTTGGCAATGGGATAAGAAAGCTGATGGAAAGAGCTGTACCACAGGGAACACCAGAAAGCATGATAGTTAAGGTACATGAAACATTTACAGAGCATTATAAGAAGCACTGTGCAGATAAGACAAGACCATATGATGGAATAAAAGAACTTATTGAGAATATAAGAAATGCCGGTGTGTACACAGCGGTTGTGTCTAACAAGGCTGATTATGGAGTACAGGCATTATGTAAGGATTATTTTCCGGGACTATTTGATTATGCGGTTGGAGAGAGAGAAGGCATAAGAAGAAAACCATATCCGGACAGCGTTAATGAAGTATTAAGACAGTTTGATGTTGACAGAACACAGGCTGTATATGTCGGGGATTCAGAAGTAGATGTCCAGACAGCGGCTAATGCAGGAATGGATGTATGTATGGTTGGCTGGGGCTTCAGAGATGAAGAATTCTTAAAGGATAATGGGGCTGAGTTTGTTGTACACAGCCCCGAAGAAGCATGGGAATTCATTAATAAGTAATATACTTATACTACGTTATGAAGCAGGGATGACTGCAATTCACCAAGCTGGTGGTTCTTGGATTCACGAATCAGTTCTACCAGACCTTTAGTGATTAGCATTGCACCATCCTTGTTAAAATGTGTATTCTCAGAAACAGTTTCTGGCTTGGCGAGTTCTTTTAAGAAATCGTCAGGCCATTTTCCTTTATTGATACCTTTCTTGATAGAGGTATATCTATGTATATTATCATGTCCGATTTTTTCAAAGAGATTAACTGAATAAGAAAACAGGTCAAGTACAGGCGTGCCGGTTTCTTCACCAATCTGGCGCATAGCTCTTATATAGCTGAAATTATTGCCACCGTGGCAGCCGGGAGCGTCCATAATTGTTCCGTCAGCATTGAAAAATGTTCTTGCAGGCGCAGTAACTAACACAGGAACTGCATCATGCTTTCTTGCCATATCAATAAACTGTTTGATGAACCATTTGTAACTGCCCATAGAAGCGTCTTTTGAGTATGGATAGTAAGTGTCATATGGATAAGACTGGTTTATGGCTAGAACACTGTTAAGAACAGCCTGTTTATCAGTTATCGAATCATCGTTATTAAGTGCCTCAATATATTCAGGTGGTATATAATTCGTAGGCATCTTAACTCCTGCTATAACAGGAAATCGACCTGATTCATCTGGTACGCCAAGCGGAGTCTGACGGTTAAACATAGATTTGTAATCCTTTGAATCGTCATCATTATGACAGAACTCTATAAAAAGATAGTCTCCGGACTGAATATGTCTGTCAATCTCTTCAAATCTTCCTTCATTAATAAAAAGTCTTGAACTTCTGCCACCCTTGGCATAGTTAAATACATTTACATCAGGCTTAAAGAAGCGTGGCAGAAACTGTCCCCAGCCTGCAATAAATTCTTCCTCAGTATAATTCTGTACAATCGAGTCTCCAGCAAGATAAATGTTCATACATACCTCCATGTTTTGCGAAGCAAAATACGACTGCCCATGCAGGAGCAGAGATATTGCCTCCTTCGTTTTTTATCAATTATAATCCCAAACGTTTTCACAAACTACATATACTTTGCAATTATATTGATATAAAACAGATAAAAAGAACATGATATTGCACTTGAAATGTAATTTGCTTTATGATATTATTCATGTGTATGAATATCTTAAAGACTATGAAAGAGACTTCTTTTCATGGAACCTGACAGGAAAGCGATGCCACCGACTGAAAGCATACGCAGGGAATTGATAAGAGGAACGCTCTGGAGTTGGATGGTTGAGCAGCCACGGCTGGGTAGGTCATTCCGTTACACGCGTTAAGTGCAATGAGATGAGAAGCTTAGAACTTTTCAATGCGGGTGGTACCGCGGATAACACAGTTTATTCGCCCCGGGATGTATATTACATCCTGGGGCTTTTTTGCGCGAAAAAGCATAGCAGGATGTTAGGTATTATTATTTTATTTGACAGGACATAACATTTTGCCTGTCCAGAAAAGAAAGGAGATTGCAATGGCAAATATGTACAGAGATGTTAACTTAAGTGAAGTTAATGAAAGTTACATCGGCAAGGAGTTAAAGGTTGCAGGATGGGTTGAGAACATCCGTGACCACGGAGGAGTTTCATTTATCGATTTAAGAGATATGTATGGAGTACTTCAGGTAGTACTTCGTGATACAACATTACTTGATGGTATTCATAAGGAAGAGTGTATCGCTATCGAGGGTATTATGGAGCAGAGAGATGAGGAAACTTATAATCCTAAGATTCCTTCAGGAACAATCGAGCTTGAAGCTAAGAAGATTACAATACTTGGACAGGTATACCAGCAGCTTCCATTTGAAGTACAGACTTCTAAGGAAGTAAGAGAGGATGTACGTCTTAAGTACAGATATCTTGATTTAAGAAACCAGAAGGTTAAGGATAACATGATATTCAGATCAAAGGTTATCGCATTCCTTCGTCAGAAGATGACAGACATGGGATTCCTTGAAATCCAGACACCTATCCTTTGTGCTTCATCACCAGAGGGTGCAAGAGATTATATCGTACCTTCAAGAAAATATAAGGGCAAATTCTATGCTCTTCCACAGGCACCACAGCAGTATAAGCAGTTACTTATGGTATCTGGTTTTGATAAATATTTCCAGATTGCACCTTGCTTCAGAGATGAGGATGCAAGAGCTGACCGTTCACCGGGTGAATTTTATCAGCTTGACTTTGAAATGGCTTTTGCAACACAGGAGGACGTTTTCAAAGTTGGTGAGGAAGTACTTACAAAAACATTTGAAAAATTTGCACCTAAGGGCTACAGCGTAACACAAGCACCTTACCCTGTTATCAGCTACAAAGAGGCTATGCTTAAGTACGGCACAGACAAGCCGGACCTCAGAAATCCGCTTGAAATTGTTGATGTAACAGAATTTTTCCAGCGTTGCACATTCAAGCCGTTCCACGGACAGACAGTAAGAGCCATCAAAGTTCATGAGGATATTTCAAAAGGCAAGCACGAGAAGCTTCTTAAATTTGCTCAGTCAATCGGCATGGGCGGTCTTGGTTATCTTCTTGTTTTGGAGGATAAGTCATATAAAGGACCGATTGATAAGTTTATTCCCGACGATATGAAAAGTGAGCTTGCTCAAATTGCAAATCTTGAAGTTGGCGACACAATATTCTTCATTGCAGACAACGAGGCTAAAGCCGCTGAATACGCCGGTCAAATCAGAACAAAGCTTGGTGAAATGTTTGACCTTTTGGAGAAAAATGCTTATCGTTTCTGCTTTATAAACGACTTCCCAATGTTTGAATACAAAGAGGAAGAAAAGAAAATCGGTTTTACTCATAATCCGTTTTCTATGCCGCAGGGTGGTCTTGATGCACTTGAAAACGAAGACCCGCTTACTATTCTTGCATATCAGTATGATATTGTTTGCAACGGCGTTGAGCTTTCATCGGGCGCAGTTCGTAACCACGATATTGACATTATGAAAAAAGCATTCGAAATTGCAGGATATGACGAAGAAGTGCTCAAAGAGAAGTTTGGCGCACTTTACACCGCATTCCAATTCGGCGCACCGCCACACGCAGGTATGGCACCCGGCATTGACAGAATGATTATGCTTCTCAGAAATGAGGATAATATCAGAGAAATCATTGCATTCCCGATGGACGGCAAGGCTCAGGACCTTATGTGCGGCGCTCCTAACGAAATAACCGAGCAGCAGCTTCGTGAGGTTCATATTAAGCTTAGAAAGTAATATGTAATACGGCGAACAATGTTCGCCCCTACGATTGTTTAATATTCATAAACCACAATTTAAAGAGGTATAATTATGATAAGTAAAGAAGAAGTAATCAAACTTGCCAAACTTGCAAGGCTTGACTTTTCGGATGATGAGCTTGACAAAATCATAAAAGATATGGACGACATTATCGCATTTGCCGACACGATTAACAATTCTGTCGAGGGCGACGCAGATAAAATCAGGAATATTTCCACCTCTGCCACTCCAGCCGAGGAGTTTAGAAAAGACGAGGTTAAGCCGTCGCTTCCTAACGAAAAAATTCTTTCAAACGTCAATGCTTCAAAGGGCTTTTTCTGTGTAAAGGGAGGTATATAAATGAGAGAAATTATTGCACCTTTATCACAATTGCTCAAATCAGGCGAAATATCATCTGTTGAGCTTACAAACAAATATATAAATGCGATTGAAAACGACAATCCAAAATATAATGCTTATGTTTCAACAACATTTGAAAAGGCATTGGAAAATGCAAAATTTGCAGATAAACTCATTGCCGAGGGTAAATCAAGCGCTCTTACAGGTATTCCTATGACGCTTAAGGACAACATTTGCTCCGACGGCGACCTTACCACCTGCTGCTCAAAAATTCTTGAGGGCTTTCGTCCTTATTACGATTCAACCGTATGGACTAAGCTTAAAGCGCAGGGCGCAGTTATGCTCGGCAAAACAAATATGGACGAATTTGCCATGGGTTCAACGAGTGAAACAAGTGTTTACGGCGCTCCGTTAAATCCAAGAAACACAAACCACGTTACAGGCGGCTCATCAGGCGGTGTTGCAGCTGCTGTTTGCGCTAACATTGCGGCTTACGGCTTAGGCTCTGACACAGGCGGCTCTGTTCGTCAGCCTGCTTCATTCTGCGGTATTGTAGGTCTTAAGCCGACATACGGTGCAGTTTCACGTTACGGTCTTATCGCCTATGGCTCATCGCTTGACCAAATCGGTGTTCTTGCTAATTCCGTCAAGGATACAGCTACAGTATTTGACGCTATTAGAGGTGTTGACGAGCACGACCAAACAAGCGTTGATTTCGATTTCGGCAATATTTCGGACACACTCGGTCAGACGGATATTAAAGGTCTTAAAATTGGTATTGCGAAGGAATATTTTGAAGGAATTAACGAGGAAATTAAAGACGCTATATTGGGCGCTGTTAAGGAATTAGAAAAAAACGGTGCCCAAATAGTTGACATCAGCCTTCCTGTTTTACAGCAGGCACTTCCTGTTTACTACATCATTGCATGTGCCGAGGCTTCATCAAACCTCGGAAGATATGACGGCATCAGATACGGTTACAGAGCAAAGGACTTCAACGACGTTGAGGAAATGATACTTAAAACAAGAACCGAAGGCTTCGGCGACGAGGTTAAGAGAAGAATTATGCTCGGCACTTACGTATTAAGTTCGGGTTATTATGACGCTTACTACAAAAAAGCTTGCTTGCTTCGCCAAAACCTTATTGCAGACTTTGACGATATCTTTAACACCTGCGATGTATTAATAGCTCCTACGGCACCTAACACCGCTTTTGAGCTTGGTTTCGAGGGCGCTTCCCCTGTTGATATGTATTTATCCGATATTGCCACAGTCCCTATCAATATTACAGGTGTTCCGGCAATCAGCGTGCCTGTTAAAAATGACAAAGCAAATCTTCCTATCGGTATGCAGATTATCGGCAAGAAATTCGATGAGAAGAAAATTCTTGATGTGGCTTATTTCTACGAAAAGCTTAACAAGAGTGAAGTTGAAGATTTTGAGGGAGGCGTCACATTATGAGTTATAAATTAGTTTGCGGAATTGAAACGCATATTGAACTTGCCACAAAGACTAAGATTTTCTGCTCGTGCACCACTCAATTCGGCGGTGAGCCTAACACTCATTGCTGTCCCGTTTGCACAGGTCAGCCGGGTGCGCTCCCTGTTTTAAACCGTGAGGTTATTAATTTCGCTGTAAGAGCAGGTCTTGCAGTTCATTGTAAAATCAACAATAATTCTCACATGGACAGAAAGAATTACGTTTACCCCGATCTTCCTAAGGCATACCAAATTTCGCAGTTTGACGAGCCGGTTTGCGTTGACGGTTATGTTGAGCTTGACTCCGGAAAGAAAATCAGAATTGAGCGTATCCACATTGAGGAGGATGCCGGTAAGCTTGTTCACGAGGATGGCTACACCTACGTTGACTATAACCGAGGCGGTGTTCCTCTTATTGAGATTGTTTCAATGGCTGATATTGAAACTCCACAGGAAGCTAAGGAATATGCTGAAAAACTCCAGCTTATTATGAGAAATGTCGGAGTTTCCGACTGTAAGATGCAGGAAGGCTCAATGAGATGCGACGTAAACGTATCTATTCACGAGCCGGGTGAACCTTGGGGCACAAGAACGGAAATCAAGAATATCAACTCACTTTCCAACATTGTAAGAGCAATGGAGCTTGAAATGGAAAGGCAGGAGGATATTATTGAATCGGGTGAAAAGGTAATTCAGTCAACTATGCGTTATGACGCAAACAGCGACACCGTTTACGTTCTTCGCTCAAAGGAAAATGCAGACGATTACCGTTATTTTCCTGAGCCTGATATTCTTCGATTCTATATTTCGCCGGAAAGTGTTGAAGAAATCAGAAAATCACTTCCTGAGCTTCCCGACGCTAAGCTTAAGAGATATGTTGAGGATATGAAGCTTCCGGAAAATAATGCAAGGCTTATTTATAAATACAGAAATGTTACAGAATTTTTCGACAGTGCAGTAAACGACGGTGCAAGCGCTTCCAATGTTTTGAACCTTATTATCGGCACTATTTATGCCACTCTTCAAACCGAGGAGGACAAGGAAAACTTTGAGATTAAGACTACTGCAAAGCAACTTGCAGACCTTGTTAAGCTTATTGATGAGAAGAAAATCAGAGCAAACAAGGCTAAAGAAGTTCTCGCTCAAATGCTTGAAAGCGGCAAGGACGTCAGCGAATATATCAATGCCGACGACCTTAAGGGTATGAGTGATGACGACCTCAAAGCACTTTGTCAGGGTGCTGTTGAGGCTAACCCTAAGGCAGTTGAGGATATCAAAAACGGCAAGGACAAGGCAATTAACGTTATGTTCGGCTATGTTATGAAAAACTCAAAGGGCAAGGCAGACGTAGGCAAGGCTGCACAGATTATTAAAGAGATAATTTCCCAATTATAAATTATCATTTTAATTATATATATGAAAAAGCGACATTTTCCTTTTTTTGGAAGATGTCGCTTTATTTTATAATTTTTTTAATTCATTTAAAAGAAAATTTCTATCTGTTACAAGAGTTGAGTCCATACCGAATTTTCTTGCTGCAAGAACATTTTCTTTTCTATCGTCAAAGAAAAGGCATTTTGATTTATCGAGAGAATACTTGTCGCAAAGCGCTTGATAAATTCTTTCATCGGGCTTGGTAATGTTAATCATATAAGACACCATAAGCCCGTCGATGTCATTCATAAAATCAGCATATTCTGTATGCTTTTTAAAAAGGCTTTTTGGATAATTTGACAAAAGATAAATATGATATCCTGCCGTCTTAAGCCTATGTACCTCTTTCCAAATATCATATCTCGCCACGTGCATAAATTCGCCGTGATGCATAAAAAAGGTGATAATCTCAGCATCGTCCGGATACTTTTTGCAATAAGTGTTTAATATTTCCTCATCGCTCATAATCGCAAGGTCAAAGATATGCCACAAGTCATCATTATCATCAAAAAGTTCATGCCCTACCCTGATTGCTTCCTCTTCGCTCAAGCCGCAATCCATAAGCATTTGCTTCCAGCGATATTCAAGCAAAACGTCGCCGACGTCAAATATAATATTATCGTACTTTTTCATATATTATTTAATCTCGCTGACATATTTGTTGATTTTATCCGCAATCGGCTGTGCGTCCTCTCTCTTTACAGGCAGGAACGGACTTCTTGGGTTGCCGCACTCAATACCAAAACGAATAGACATAACCTGCTTTGCCACGCCGTAAAGCGACTTGCAGGAGAGAAGATCAAAAATACACTCATTAATCTTGAATTGAAGTGATTTTGCCTTTTCAATCTCGTTATTATTAATAAGCCTGTCAAGTTCAACGAAAAGCTCAGGCATACAACCGTATGTTCCGCCGATACCTGCGTTTGCTCCCATAAGCCTGCCGCCCAAAAATTGCTCGTCTGAGCCGTTAAAGATAATAAAATCATCATTATTTACGGCGCTTGCATATCTTTCCATAAGATATACCGGCTCTGCTGAATTTTTAACGCCGATAACCTTAGGATTTTTTGCCATTTCGGCAAGAAGCTTAGGTGAAAGATTGAATGATGTAAGTTGAGGAATATTATAAATAATAAAAGGTAAAGAAGTTGAATCGATAATAGAGTTCCAATGAAGCTTTACACTTTCCTCACCAAAATGATAATAAACGCAAGGAACGGCAGAAACGGCGTCAACACCGACCTTTTCGCAGTCCTTTGCAAGTTCTATACTTTCTTTAGTTGAGGCACAGCCAACATGAACAATAACGGTAAAATCATCGCCGGCAGCTTCCTTAACCGCTCTTGCAACCTGCTTTCTCTCATCAGTTGAAAGTAAAAATCCCTCACCTGTTGAGCCACACGCATAAACACCCTTAACGCCAAGGGATTTATACACCCCTACAAGCGCTTTCATTTTTTCCAAATCCACATTATCGTTTTCATCGTAAATTGCATTAAGCGCACAAAATACGCCCTTAAATTTATCTAAATTCATATTTTTCTCCTATTTAATAGCATCAACAAAATGCCTTGTTATATCTCTCGGTCTTGTAATTGCAGTGCCAACAACTGCGGCGTGAACACCGATATCAAGCGCCTTTTTAAGCTGTTCGGGTACCCAAATGCCACCCTCAGCAATAACAGGGGTGTGAAGTTCATTTACATATCTTTCCATTAAAGTAAAATCAGGAAGAGAAGTACCCTTGGTATACGGAGTGTAGCCTGCCATAGTTGTGCCGATTAAATCAAAGCCAAGTTCCTCTGCCTTTTTGCCCTCATCAAATGCACTTGTATCCGCCATAAAAAGCTGATTTGGATATTTTTTTCTAACTTCTTTAAAAAAGCTTTCAAGCGTTATGCCGTTTGGCCTTAATCTGTTTGTAGCATCAATTGCAATAATTTCACAGCCGACTTCAACAAGAGCGTCAACCTCTGCCATAGTTGGAGTAATATAAACATCGCTGTCATCATACTCCTGCTTGATAATACCGATAATCGGCAAATCGACCTTTTCCTTAATTGCCTTGATATCAACAACGGTATTTGCCCTAATCCCTACAGCTCCGCCAAGTTTAGCCGCCCAAGCCATTTTAGACATAATATAACTGTCATAAAGCGGCTCACTTTCGAGCGCCTGGCAGGAAACGACAAGCCCGCCGTTTATTTTATTCAAAATCTCTTCGTTAGTCATATTTCCTCTCTTTTCTTTTTTATTAGTTAAATTATATCACTATCAAAAGAGATAATCAATAAAAAATGAGGCGACCAATGGTCGCCCCTACGGTACTTTTTATTTTAGGCAGTCAAAAATTGAAATTATTAACTCCATTTTAACGCTTTAATTGAAAATCCAAGCGTTGAATCAAGTTTGTTCTTTTGAACTACAGCCTGAACTTTTTTTACACCGTCAGCTTTAGAAACCTTACCTGTTACCTTATAAAAATTATTATCACCAAGGTCCTCTATCTTAGTAATTTTAACAGTTTGCTTCTTTTTTGGATATTTGCTGACAGAGAATGTATCGTTTTTGCTGTTGTATTTAATCGGTGTGGAATCGACCTTATTAACCTGAGTTTTGAAATTAACAACTGTTTGGCCATAGAATTTAAAAAGATTTAAAACAACGGGACTTGACGGATATGTGCTTGCTGTTCCGCCGTCGTGTTGAGCCATCCAAACAGCAGTATATGCCGCAATATTAATTGGAACACCTTTTGAATTTTCATAGCTTGCAAGATAAAGATACGGCACTTCAAGCATATTTGCGATAATTTGCTGATCCTCTTTCGAGAAATTAACTTCTTTGCCCGTTGCCGAGGTCTTAGGCACTGTTTCCATTCCGTCAAAAGCGGTTGTATCGTCCGACTTGGTAGCGGGTACGTTCTTCTTTGTAGTACCTGTAACCTTAACGGGTTTGGTTTCCTTTGCAGTAGTTTTTGCACTGCCGGTTGTATCTGCATTTACTCTTGAAGTTTTCTTTTTCTTAGTTGTTTCAGCCTTAACGGTTACAGGTTTACCTTTTTTGTTTGTAACCGCCTTGCCGTCCTTATCAAGCTTTTGCGCATATGTATTTCCTTTTTTATCTTTTTTATAAACTACCGCTACGTCAGTTGTTACAGCCTTGCCTTTAGCGTCTGTTACAGTCTTTCCGTCTTTATCCGTAACATCCTCGGTTTCAAGACCGTATTCGTTATCGTTATTTTCAAGGTCGCTGGCTTGAACGGTAGTATCTTTGCTATTCGTTGTGGTTTTATCGTCGCTCTTTTTAGAACAGGCGGCAAAGGTAAACGCCGCAATTAAAATCACACAAAGTGATAACACAAGTATTTTTTTCAAAATATAACATCCCCCTGAAGCCATTGCTTATTTATGTTTATTATATATTTACATATTATATTTGTAAATAGCAATTTATAAAAATGAACAGATTTTTAACTCATTATTCATACTATTTACATAAATTTAATTTAGTGATATTATGTTTAATATTGAATAAGACAATAGATTTGTGGTGCTTAATTTGAAAAATTCAACAAGGCTTGCCGTTTGCTCACTTTCTGCCGCATTGGGAGTGTTAATGCTGTTTTTAGGCGGGATAACAATGGTTTTGGCTTATGCGGCGCCTATGTTTTTAGGGCTTTTGGCGATTATGCTTAAAAGAACATTCGATACAAAAAGTGCATGGATAACATATATTGCAACAAGCATTTTATCGTTTATCCTTGTGACGGACAAAGAATGTATGATGATGTATGTAATATTCTTCGGCTACTACCCTATCGTGCGTGATTATTTTGAAAAAATAAAGGTAAAAGGACTTAGAATTTTTACAAAGTTAATTTTCTTTAACCTTATGATGATTTTATGCCAAATAATTCTTATCAAAGTGTTTGGTATTCCGTTTTTGGAGGACGGGCAAGGCAAATGGTTTATCGCTGTTTTTGCGCTTTTAATGAATGTATTGTTTCTTGTCTACGAGGTGCTGATTAATAAGGTAACACTTCTTTATGTTTATAAGCTTGAAAAAAGAATAAAAAAGTTGTTTAAATAAACACAAAAATAAAAATCCTGTTAATACCTTCGTATTAGCAGGATTTTTTGTGATATTTGCCTGCGGCAAGTAAACTTGCTTCGCTACCTTCTTTTTGGAGGTTCAAGATTATCGGGTCCTGAATGAGAATCACGCCTTGATTGGCGTCTTTTTTCAACCTTTTTCTTTTTATTAAGGCTCTTGAAGAAAATGTAAACATATAAAACAATTGCCAGAAAAGCAATTACAAGAATGACTTTAACAACAGTAAGACCAAAAAACGCCTTGATTGCGTTAATCACCTTTAAAAATGTTGAAAGTTCAACGGTTTTTGCGGCAACGAGGGGAACGCTTGCGATAACCTCATCGCCGTAAATAATATTGGCACTGCAAACCTTTTGACCTTTTGTTACGGGAGCTTGAAGTGATGACGGCTTTTCTTGAATTTCAATGATTACAGCCGACTTATCAAGCCCAACAGGGACTATAACATTAGTGTCATTTGCCGCAACAAGAGCAACTGTATCGGCGTCCTTTCCGTTTTCAACGCTTACTTCACCTATTACCTCATCCTTAGCAACAATGGTTGTATACTTCAAGCTGTCAAACGCCCACTCAAAAAGCGACTTTGCATCAACAAAGGAGCATTTAGTTAAATAACTTTGATTTTTAATTTTCTGCTGCGGCGACTTCATAACAATTGCAAGATAATTGTATCCGTCCTTAGAAGCCTTAACAATAACGTTATATTCAGCCTGCTCGGTTGAGCCTGTTTTGATGCCCTGAGCGTACTCATAATAATAAGTAACATATCCCGGATGAAGCATCAAATTTGTATGCGGCAAGGTATAGCCCTTATATTCATACTCGGTAGTTGTTGAATACTTCACAAAATTAGCATTTTTAAGTGCCGCAAGCGTAATTTTCGACATATCACGGGCGGTGGTATAGTGGTTATCATCGTGAAGTCCGGAAGGGTTAGTGAAATTAGTATCGTTACAGCCGACCTTTTTAACCCAATCGTTCATCATTTTAACGAAATTTTCTTTAGTTCCGCCAACAAATTCAGCCAAAACCTCACACGCATCGCAAGCTGAATGAACCATAGTAAGATACAAAAGAGTATCAACGCTCAATTCTTCGCCGACAGTTATTCCTGCCACCTGAGCGCCGGTACCTACAGAAGCATCGTAAGCCGCTTGGCTCATTTTAGTTTTAACGTTGACGTCCTTAACATTTTCAAGAGTAACCATAGCCGTGACAATCTTTGTAAGCGAAGCAGGATAAAGACGTTCATCAATATTTTTTTGAGCCACAACAGGATACGAATCGTCATCAAGATTGATTAGCATATAAGCCTCGGCATATATTTTTCTGTCAGGCTTATAGGTTGCCGCCTGACTTGACACAGGAAGCGCCAAAAATGAGGTTATTAATATTAAAAATGATAAAAATATACAAAGTGTTTTTTTCATAGACTTGACACCTTTTAAAATTAATTATATTATATTACATAGTTTAACATTTTTTTGACTGATTTTAAAGTCTATTTTTCATTTTTTTGGAGAAAGTTATGATATACATTACAGGTGACACGCACGGTGACATTTCGTGCTTCAAAAATCCTAAGCTTAACAAGCTTGGAGAAAAAGATATTCTTATTGTTTGCGGCGATTTCGGCTTTATTTGGAATCCGCACGACAAAAACGAGAAAAAAAATCTTGAGTTTTTGAAAAAAAGAAAATACACCATCTGCTTTGTAGACGGTGCACATGAAAACTTTGACATATTAAATTCCTACAAGCCATACAGGTGGAAGGGCGGCAATACTCACAAAATTGCCGACAATATTTATCATCTTATGCGTGGGGAAATTTTCACCTTTGAAGGCAAGAGCTTTTTTGTTATGGGCGGCGGAGAAAGCGACGACGCTTATATGAGGGAAGAAAGTGTAAGCTGGTGGGAAGATGAACTTCCGAGTGCTGAGGATATGAGAAACGGAGTAAACAATATTCGTGATACTGATAAAAATATCAACTATGTTATCACATACGAACCTCCGACAGTTGCAAAGGATATTTTAAAGCAAAGGTCTAATCAAAATATTATCATTTCTCCGCTTAATACATATCTTCAACAGCTTATGGAGAATGTTCAATATATGCATTGGTATTTTGGTTCACTTCATCTTGATTTAAACATCAGTAAAAAAATGACTGCTGTATTTAACGAAATAATACAAGTAGGCTAATATATTAATATAGATAAAACACGGAGCAAGTACAAAAGAGTACCTGCTCCGTGTTTTTAGTAAAAAATGAAAGAAGAAAAAAGTTATCATTCGTCTTTCGACTCGTTAATTACCTTTTGAGCAATATGCTCCGGTACACGCTCGTACCTTGCAAATTCGGTGGTAAATGAGCCTCTGCCTTGCGTAATTTGGCGCATTGAGGTGGAGAAAGTGCTCATTTCAGCCTCAGGAACCTCAGCAATAATTTCCTGAATACCGTCGCCTGTCGGATTCATACCCAAAACTCTGCCTCGCCTGCGGTTGATATCGCCTATGATATCGCCCATAGCATCATCATTTACCGTTGCACGCAAAGTTACAATCGGCTCAAGAAGAACAGGAGCAGCGTTTGCAACACCCTCTTTAAATGCAATGGAAGCAGCCATTTTAAAGCTCATTTCACTTGAATCTACAGGGTGATACGAGCCATCATAAAGGGTTGCCTTAACTCCAACCATAGGATATCCGGCAAGAATACCCTTTTCCATACATTCGTTAAGTCCTTTTTCAACTGCCGGGAAGAAGTTTTTAGGAACAGCGCCGCCTACAATACGTTCAGCGAATAAAAGTTTTTCTGTATCGTATGGCTCAAACTCAATAAAAACGTCACCGAATTGACCGTGGCCGCCGCTTTGCTTTTTATGTCTGCCTTGGGCAGAAACCTTTTTAGTAATTGTTTCTCTGTAAGCTACTTTTGGTGCTTCAAGCTTAGCCTCTACGCCGAATTTATCCTTAAGCCTTGAAACAGCAACATCAATCTGCTGTTCACCAAGACCTGCTAAAATCTGCTGATGCGTTTCTATATTATTAGTATATTTAAGCGATGGATCTTCCTCGCAAAGCCTTGCAATACCTGAGGCAATTTTCTCTTCGTCGCCCTTCTTAATTGCCGATACGGCAACCTTGTAAGAAGCAATAGGAACGCTTACTCCGTCAAGCTTAACTACGTTTGAAGCTGAGCAAAGAGTATCGCCGGTTGAAAATCCTGAAAGCTTAGTTACGGCTCCGATATCACCTGCCGTAAGTTCGCCTGCGTCAATCTGCTTAGCACCAAAAAGTTTAACAATCTTGCCCATTCTTTCTTCCTTGCCTGTATTTGCATTAAATGCAGGAGTAGAAGAATTGAATTTTCCGCTGATAACCTTAAAGTAGGAAAGTTTACCGATAAACGGGTCAGCAACTGTTTTAAAGCAGATTGCGGCAAGAGGTCCATTCTCGTCAGCGGTAAGTTCGACCGGCTCACCGTTTGAATCAATAGCATATTCGCTCTTAGGGCTTGGGCAAACGTCTGCAATAAAATCGAGAAGCATATCACACGCAATACCTGTGATACCAGAAAGCGCAAAAACAGGAATGATAGAGCCGTCGGCAACACCGAGCCTTAAGCCTTTGATTTTTTCCTCTGACGTAAGTTCTTCACCCTCAAAGTATTTTTCCATAAGTTCCTCGTCAGTTGACGCTACCGCCTCGGCAAATACTGCTTTGATAGCCTCAAAACGAGCCTCATCATCGTGAGTAAGAGCAGATTCCTTACGCTTAGTGCCGTCATACTCATAAGCCTTTGAGTCAATCATATTATAATAAGCAACAACCTTGCCGTCGGAAATAATCGGAACAACAACAGGGCAAACCTGAGTGCCGAACTTAGCAACAATACCGTTAAAGCTCTTATAAAAGTCAGCTCTTTCATCTTCCATTTTCGTTGTCACAAAAATGCGTGACAGACCGTGAGAACCTGCACTTTTAAATGCCTTTTCAGCACCGACCGCAAGACCTGAACGAGCAGAAACAACAATGACTGCCGTGTCAGCCGCTCTCATACCCTCGTTCATTCCCATAGCAAAATCGAAAAGACCGGGAGTATCAATCAAGTTAATATTTTTACCTTTATACTCAAAAGAAGCAACGGCACTGTTTACGCTGATTTTTCTTTTTTTCTCTTCACTGTCAAAATCAAGAACAGTATTAGCGTCTGCGGTTTTACCCATTCTTTCCGTAGTGCCTGCAACATTAAGCAAAGCCTCGCAAAGAGTTGTTTTACCCTTAGATGCGTGACCTGCAAAAACAACATTTCTAATATTTTTTGCCTGAATGCTCATAAAAATTACCTCTGATTTTTATTCTTGTGCATATTGTATAATAATTTTCAACATTAGTCAACACTTTACAGATATTTTTAACAATTTTCATATAAAAGCACTGTAATATTTATGCATAATGACAAAATATATATATGATTTTAAATTTTGCATTATTCTTTAATTCATAAAAAAAGATATCAACATAAATTCAGTAAAATTCAAAATTCATCAAACGAACCAAACTGCACGACTTTGACAATTTATAAGCAAAAGAAAAAAGCACTCCATAGCGGAGTGCCTTTCTCTTTTTAAGGGGTAAAATTTATGTGAAAACGTAATTGGTATATATAAAAAGGTTGAGAAAAATTAATTCCTACAACCTTGTTGACTCGGATAACACTTCAGCAGTAGTTGAATCGTTGTTAAACCTTGTCCTTTTAGTATGATTCGGAACTGAATTTTTAACCATTGCACCTTTAAGCATAAAGAATGCAACGTCCTTGCTGATTTTTTCATAATCAACATTAAAGATTTTAGCCGATACATACTTGTTGAAGAAATTGATGAGCGGTCCCATACAAAAGGCTGTTATTATCGTGCCTATTCCGATATTTTTAATCTTCGAAATATCGCCTGAAAGAAGCGCCTTAGCGCCGCCGCTTACTATCAAGCCGATAAGCACAACAGTCACATCGGTTGCAACTCTCATCCATTTATATTCAAACTTCGTCGACCTTGCAAGCATAAAGCTTAATGCATCATAAGGACCGACTCCGACATTTGCCGTGAAGAATAATGAACAAGCAAAGCAAAGAGTAATTATACCTACAATGAGAAGGGGTACTCTTAAAGCGTAAGTGTAATGCTCATTTACAGCCGGAGCAAACAGACTTTGGAAAAACTCACACGTATAACCGCAGCCTACCATATTAAACACCGTTCCGACACCAACCAATCCCCGATGTGCCACAATAATGACAAACGTCAAAATCGCAAGATTGATTATCAATTGATATGTTCCGAAGCCCATACCGATTGTGCTCGCTATATTCATATTCATAGACGTGAAAGGGTCAACACCGAAACCCGATAGGGAGAACATTGAAATTCCGAAGCCCATAACAATGATACTGATAAGGGAGAGAACCACTCGCTTGACCATATGGTGCTGAGCGAACATATCTTTTATGTATCCGTATGCTTCGTCTTGAAATTTCTTCATCTGCCTATCTGCACCTCGTGCGTTCCTTTGTTTTCCTCTCATTGCCTACATTATAGCCCGATAAAATCAAAAATCAAGACCTTTTTTATACTTTCTACCTATGTAACACATTGTACAAAAGCGAGCATTGTTTTTTGTACAATATGCACAAATGATTATTCCATCTGTTTGCCCAAAAAAGCTGCCGCCACCTGAACAAGTTTTATGTCTGATTCGCTTGGAAGCGTGTGGTTTTCGTCCTCCATCATACAAACAGCACCCGAAACATCTCCGCCGTAAATAATAGGATAAACAATATTTGCTTTTCTGTCATATCCCTCTATCGCATTTACAGACGGAATTTTATCATTAGTAATATGAATTGCTCTGTTTTCCATAAGTTCCTCAAGATTTTTAGTCACCCTGCGTTCAAGGATTTCTCTTTTGCTGATACCCGAAGCGGCAACAACGTGGTCATTATCCATAATAGCAATAGGAAGTCCTCCGCTTTTGTGAAGTACCTCGGCATATTGACTTGCAAAATTAGATAATTCCCCTATCGGCGAATATTTTTTAAAAATAACCTCACCCTCCGCATCGGTGAAAATTTCTAACGGGTCACCTTCTTTAATTCTGAATGAACGGCGGATTTCCTTTGGGATGACAATTCTGCCCAAATCGTCAATTCTTCTTACAATGCCTGTTGCTTTCATATCCATTCTCCTAATAAATAATGTAATTATTTCTGTAATATTTTGCACATTTTTAAAAAGTATATTCAATTAGTAAAATGGAATTTATTAACAAACAATTTGATTAATTTTGGCGTAACACAAAAAATAGGGCGGCCATTGGGGCGCCCCTTACATTGTCGATATAAACTACAACATTTTATCTTATTCTATATCAATTTTTCTGTTTTTATAATAGTATTCCTTATCTCGGTCGTTTATTTCACGCAAAATGCGGCAAGGATTACCGACTGCAACAACATTTGAAGGTATATCCTTAGTTACAATTGAGCCTGCACCGATAACTGAATTATCACCTATCGATACGCCGGGCAAAATGACCGCTCCTGCGCCTATCCAAACGTTTTTGCCTATATGAACATCAAGATTAAACTGATATGCCTTTTCCCTAAGTGACGGCAAAATCGGATGGCATGCCGTTGCAATAGTAACATTTGGCCCTATCATAGTGCAATCTCCGATATAAATATGCCCGTCATCAACAGCAGTTAAGTTGAAATTAGCATAAACATTATTGCCCAAATGAAGATGAGCTCCGCCCCAATTTGCATAAAACGGCGGTTGGAGATAGCAATTTTCTCCGCATTCGGCAAGCATAAGACGGAGAAGTTCCTCAATCCTCTTTTCATTGCCCAAGCCGAGCGAGTTATATTCTTTCAAATACTGCGCCTCACCTGTCTGCTCGTTCATTATTTCATCAGCTGTAGGGTCATAAATCAACCCCTGTTCCATTCTTTGCTTTTGAGTCATAACAATCACCAAATATTATAATTTTATATATTTTTACACTTTGTTTAACAGATACAACTGTTTTTACCGGTTCTTATAACTATTGTATTCTTTTTTTATCCAAGCCATTAAAAGATTGACTATTTTTTCCTGCTGCGCTTTTGTAAGCTCTCTTCCCTTTGGTACTTTATACCATTTTTCAAGGCAACCCCTGCAACAGCAGGCGCAAGCGTGCTGGGCAATAAAGACGGGATGATTTTTCATCGGGGTTTGCTTACCGTCGTTTTCAGGATATGCCGGTGCAAGCTTTTTTTCAATAAAATCTTCTGCGTGACGGCGCACGGTATCCATTCCCTTTTCGTCTATATAAGCAATATCCTTTGCTTTTAGATGAAAAGAAGAACGAAATTTGGATTTAGACAATTTTTCAAGTGCATTATCAATACTTTGCATAGTTCACTCCCACCAAAAAAACAGAGGCGACCGTCGGTCGCCTCTGTTTTTTTACATTGTTAATTCAAGTGATTTATCGTCAACTTCTTTAAGAAGCTTGTCAACAAATTCATCAAGTGACATTGCACCCTTATCTCCGCCTGAACGTGTACGAAGCGATACAGTATTATTTTCAATATCCTTATCGCCTGCAAGGAGCATATAAGGCACCTTTTCAAGCTGAGCCTGACGAATCTTGAAGCCGATTTTCTCGCTTCTGTCATCAATTTCACAGCGAATTCCCTTGGCCTCAAGAGCCTTTTTAACATCATAAAGATAATCAAGGTGACGGTCTGCGATAGGAAGAAGCTTAACCTGAACAGGAGCAAGCCAAGTCGGGAATGCACCTGCATACTTTTCAATAAGATATGCAAGAGTACGCTCATAACAACCGATTGATGTTCTGTGGATAATATAAGGATTTTTCTTTGTGCCGTCCTTATCAACATATTCCATACCGAACTTCTCGGCAAGCATCTGGTCAATTTGAATAGTAATAAGAGTATCTTCCTTGCCGTAAACATTTCTGATTTGAATATCAAGCTTAGGACCGTAGAAAGCGGCTTCACCTATACCGACTTTATAATCAATACCAAGGTCATCAAGAATATTTTTCATCTTAGACTGAGCCTCGTCCCACTGCTCCTCAGTGCCGATATACTTTTCACGGTCGTTAGGGTCCCATTTCGAGAAACGGAATGAAGCATCTTCATAAAGACCGAGAGTTTTAAGCATAAACGTTGCAAGTTCAAGGCAACTTCTGAATTCGTCCTCAAGTTGATCAGGAGTACACATTAAATGTCCCTCTGAAATAGTAAACTGACGAACACGGATAAGACCGTGCATTTCACCTGAAGCCTCGTTACGGAAAAGAGTCGAGGTTTCGTCATATCTAAGCGGCAAATCACGATAAGAACGAGCTTTATTAAGATAAGCCTGATATTGGAACGGACAAGTCATAGGGCGAAGAGCAAATACTTCCTTATCCTTTTCCTCGTCGCCTAAAACGAACATACCCTCTTTATAATGGTCCCAGTGACCTGAAATTTTATATAAATCGCTCTTTGCCATAAGAGGAGTTTTTGTAAGTTGCCAGCCACGTCTTGCCTCCTCATCCTCAACAAATCTTTGAAGGATTTGGATAATCTTAGTACCCTTTGGCAAAAGGATAGGCAAGCCCTGACCGATATAATCAACAGTTGTGAAAAGTTCAAGCTCTCTGCCAAGTTTGTTATGGTCACGCTTTTTAGCCTCTTCAAGCATATTAAGATAATCTTCAAGCATCGAAGCCTTAGGAAATGCGATACCGTAAACACGGCAAAGCATCTTATTATCAGCATCGCCTCTCCAATAAGCACCTGTGCAGTTAGTAAGCTTAAATGCCTTAATAACCTTCATTTCCATAAGATGAGGACCTGCGCAAAGCTCCGTAAACTCGCCTTGCTTATAAAAACTGATATGCTCGCCTTTAGCAGCGTGTTCCTTAATAAGTTCAATCTTGTAAGGCTCATTCTTTTCTTCCATAAGTTTAACAGCTTCGTCAGCAGGAAGTTCAAATTTTTCAATAGGATAGTTTTCCTTAATAATAGCCTTCATTTCTTTTTCTATTTTATCAAGGTCATCCTGAGTGAAATGAGTATCTATGTCAAAATCGTAATAAAATCCGTTTTCAATAGAAGGACCGATAGTAAGCTTGGCATTTGGATAAAGCCTTTTAACTGCCTGAGCCATAACGTGAGATGCGGTGTGGTTAAATGCCTTTTTTCCGTCCTCATCATCAAATGTAAGAACTTCAAAAGAGCAGTCGCTGTCAATAACAGTTCTTAAATCCTTAACCTTACCGTCAACAAGAACGCAACAAGCGTTTCTGTAAAGCCCCATTGAAATATCTTTGGTTATTTCAGCAGCTGTAGTAGGTGAATCATATTCCTTAATTGAACCGTCTTTTAATTTAATAATCATTGTTATTCCCTCCATAAATAAAAAAAATCACCCTGAAATTAATCAGGGTGAATTAATAATCCACTGTTCCACCTGAATTGCGCAATAACATTAAAACAAACAAAACTGCGCCGCTCATCTACTCTGTAACGGGAGCGCCCGACCTGTATTAAAGGTACTCAAAGGTGGTAATTCACTTTGCCTTTTGCACACTTCCACCCAACGTGCGCTCTCTGAGAAAAGGTTAAAAGCAAATCGTGTCCTTCTCATCGATTTGACCTCATTTTAACACCAAAAAAAAATATTGTCAACAGATATTTTTACATAATTTCGTTTAAATAAACACTTTTGATGATTTTCATTAATGAATTTGCAAGGCTACATATATTTTTACGCATTTAAAAACACTTGACATATACAAGATATAGGTGTATATTATTAGATAAGTTTTACATATTGTTATTGAATTTTGTATGACTTTTAGTAAAATTTGCATTATAAACTGTACCTTTTCTGATGGTAAAATTTCGAGATTAAAAAAATTTAAGAAATTAAAAATTAATGAAGAAGGAGGTGCTGTTTGATAATGAGTAGTGTAATTGTGCCGATTATTGTCGGTGTTTTATGTGCATTGATTTTTGGTGTTATCGGTTTCGTGTTTGGCGGTGAGCATCGCAGAAAAACAAGTGAAAAAGAAATCGGTTCTGCAACTCAGCAGGCAACCAAAATTATAAATAATGCTTTAAATGAGGCAGAGGCTACTAAAAAAGCCAGGCTTGTTGAAGCAAAGGATGAAATACACAAGCTTCGTCACGATGCCGATAAGGAAATTCGTGAAAGAAGAACAGAGGTTCAAAAGCAAGAGAACCGCTTGAATCAAAGAGAAGAATATCTTGATAAAAGAGCAGATTCCCTTGAAAAGAAAAATGAAAATATCAGCGTTAAGCAAAAGCAGCTTGACGACAAGCTACTCGAAATCGACGGCATCAAGAAAAGCCAGTTTGATATGCTCGAGCGCATTTCAGGTCTTACTCAAGAGCAGGCGAAGGACCAGCTCCTTGCCAACCTTAATGAGGAACTTGACACTGAAAAAAGCAAGCGTATTCTTGAAAACGAGCAGATGATTAAGGACCAAAGTGATGTTTTGGCTAAAGAAATCATCTCAACTGCAATTCAACGTTGTGCGGCTGACCACACAGCTGAAACAACTGTTTCGGTTGTTGCTCTTCCGAATGACGAAATGAAAGGCAGAATTATCGGAAGAGAGGGTAGAAATATCCGTTCTATCGAAACAATTACAGGTGTTGAATTAATCATTGACGACACGCCTGAGGCTATTACAATCAGTTCGTTTGACCCTGTCAGACGTGAGATTGCAAGGCTCACACTTGAGCATCTTATTCAAGACGGAAGAATCCATCCGACAAAGATTGAAGAATGCTTTGATAAAGCTACTCGTGAAGTTAATCAAACAATTAAAACAGAGGGCGAAAAAGCAGTTCTTTCAGCTAATTGCGGTCAAATTCACCCTGAGCTTGTAAAGCTTTTGGGCAAACTTAAATATCGTACATCATACGGTCAAAGCGTATTAAAGCATTCGCTTGAGGTTTCATATATCGCAGGTCTTATGGCTGCCGAATTAGGCGCAGATGAAAAGCAGGCAAGAAGAGCAGGTCTTTTGCACGATATCGGCAAAGCGCTTGACCACGAAATGGAAGGTTCTCACATCGCATTAGGTGTTGAATGGGCTAAGAAATACAAGGAAAGCGACGCTATCGTTCACGCAATCGCAGCTCACCACGGTGAGATTGAATGTAAAACTATTGTTGCGTGTCTTGTTCAGGCAGCAGATGCAGTAAGTGCGGCAAGGCCGGGTGCAAGAAGAGAAAATATTGAAAATTACATCAAGCGCTTAGAGCAGCTTGAAGAGATTTCCACAAGCTTCGACGGTGTTGAAAGAGCATATGCAATTCAGGCAGGTCGTGAAGTAAGAGTTATGGTTAAGCCTGACGTTATCAATGACGAAAAAATGCCATATATTGCTCATGAAATCGCTAAAAAAATCGAAAGCGAAATGGAATATCCGGGACAGATTAAGGTTAATATTATCAGAGAATCACGTGCTTCGGATATCGCTAAATAAGTTTATTTTGAAGCCGACTCGTACGTCGGCTTCATTTTTTATTTGTCTTTCGACAAAAAGAACTATTTTATTTAAAGGAGAACGACTATGATTAAGCATATTGTATGCTTCAAGCTTAAGGACAACAGCTTGGAAGAATGTGAAAAGGCGGCAAATATTTTGAAATCAATGGAGGGTAATGTCCCCCTTCTTCGTGGGATTGAGGTCGGCGTTGATTTTCTTCACTCTCAAAGGTCATACGACATCATTTTGCAGGTTAAGCTTGATGACAGAAATGCACTTGAGGAATATCAAAATGACGAATATCATTGCTCCGTGGTAAAAAAGCATATGCATTCGGTTGCCGAAACAAGCGTTGCTATTGACTACGAGTTATAACTAATTTCAATAAGGGCGGCCTTGAAAAAAGGTCGCCTTTTTATTGTGATTTTATTGTGATAATATATAAAAAAACGTTCTGTTTTTTGGTTAGTATTTAGTTTGACATATATGCTATATACTGTTATAATATATTTATATATTTAATTATAAGTCCATACTCGGTTAATTCAATGCTGATTTCAATTTTATCGAAATATAGATTGTCAAAAAGTTTGTCGGGAGTTTTATCAAATTCCTTTAGTTCATTTTGAAATAAGTTTAATGAATTGCTTATAGGAGTAAAATTCCGCAAATTCGATTCCCTATTAAGCCAATGGACATTGTGCGAAACTA
>ENA-OPBD01000430-OPBD01000430.1-human-gut-metagenome-genome-assembly--contig:-NODE-430-length-29200-cov-7.688557_pt1 | contig 29200 bp, 26 predicted proteins | sample MGYA00241062_ERZ501440 | MGnify/ENA primary metagenome ERZ501440 (study PRJEB25962, sample SAMEA2042628) | human gut metagenome | biome: human gut; feature: human-associated habitat; material: faeces...
CAGCAGGGACGCTGTCCCTGCACCCTGCAAGGGACTTCGTCCCTTGACCCTTTCGCGCGATTGGGTTGAGCGCACTTGCATACAGTGTCCGCGTGTTTATCCGGGAGGAGAAAGCGGCGTATCTACATGAAAACAACGGCTGACAGCCTGACGCAATGTCGAGGGCTGCCAGCCGCTTTTTCTCTGATTAGTAGTAAATCCGCAGGAACTGCTCCATGAAATCCAGCCACCATGTCGGGGTCAATGCGCCGCTGGCATACGGGAAGTATGCCACGAACATCACCAAGCACACGCCAAGGAAAATCCCCAGCAGCCACTTGCCCGTTTTCGGGAAGCGGCGCGTGATATCGCGGAACAGCACTGTGATGGACAGCATCAGGAACGGCGTTGTGGCGAAGTAGTGGTAAATGTACGTTCCACGCGGCACAAGCACCCACGGCAGGAACTGCGAAAGCGCACTCAAAAGCAGGAACGGCATCGTCACATCCCAGTCGGCGGCTGTCCAGTGCAGCGTTTCGCCATCCTTGCGCAGGGTGTAGCGGTGGCGCTTTGCCCACATGAACACCGTATACGCAAAGCCGACAAGTGCTGCCGACCAAATCGCCGGGTTGCCGAAGCACCAGATTGCATAGCTCCAGCCGGGGGTATTCACATATGTCGGCGAAGCATAGTACATCGGGCGCTGGTTGAAAATCCACTCGTACCACGGCGAGTAGAACGGGTGATCCATGCCCAAACCGGGCTTGGAATGGTAGCTGAACATGCTCAGCTGCGCATTCCAGACCGCCGTCAGGTAATCCTTCAGGTTGTCAAAGTGCACATAGGCGAAGTACGGAATGTACGCCAGCAGGTAAATCGCCAGCGGGATGGCAACGAAGAACAGCAGACACCACAGGCAAATCACCAGCACGCGCTTCATGGTTGTCTGGTCGCGCAGGGTGAGGATTTTCCTGTCCTCGTCCGACAGGCTCTTATCCGTCTTGAGCAGATGCGCGGAGGTTGCCGCCATGCGCATGTGGCGGAAAATCGTCCAGAAGAACGCCACTGCCAGCCCCGCGCCGGAGTACACGCCAATCCACTTGCTGGCAATGCCAAGCCCCATGAACAGCCCGGACAGCGCCAAATCCGGCAGGAGCTTCTTCACCGGCAGGCGCACAATGTCGCGCTGCATGAAGCGGAGCATGAACAGCCAGCTGAAGAGGATGAACAGCACCGGGTAGGAGTCGATGGTGGCAATGCGCGTCTGCGTGAAGTGCTGGCAGTCCAGCGCGAGCATCAGCGCGGCGGCGAATGCAAAGCTGGATTTCTTCGTCAGCTGCTTGCCCAGCAGGTACATCGCCGGCAGCATCAGGATGCCCGCCAGTGCGCCCATCACGCGCCAGCCGAACGGAACCATGCCGAAAATCGCAATGCCAAGGCTCATGATGACCTTGCCAAGCGGCGGATGGCTCGTTTCATACGGCGCAGTGCCGTGCAGGTGCTCATAAGCCGTGCGGGCGTGGTAAATCTCGTCGAAATAGGTGCTGTTCCACCAGCTCGGCAGACCTTCCAGCGTATCCTGCTCGTCGAAAATATTGTTTGCGTCGCTGTACAGGGTGGATTCTTCCATCACGTTCAGCTGCGCAATGACCGTCGCCGGAATGCGGTCGCCGTTTGCGTCATGGAAGATGACTTCATTCATCTTCAGCCCGATTTGCTGCGACGTGATGCGGACATACCGCGCAGAGAATTTGATGGGCTGCGAGTAGAAGAAGCGCTTGTCGTTGCCGTATTTATCTTTGCCCATATAGCTGGGGGTGAGGTACTTCCACTGGAAGCACTCGCCTTCCGCCATATCCGCAATGTAATCGTCCGACCAGCTTTCGCCGTCCTCGGATACGGCGACGGAGAAATTGGAGTAGCTCACCTGACAGAAGTAGAGCATCGTCACATCGTCATGATGTTCGCCGAGGTCGATGATGACCTGCTCATTCCGCGTCGAGGAGACCCAAGGGTTCTGCGGCGCTTTCATGGAGCCGAGGTTCGTCAGCGCCACGATGGCGTACACCAGCGTCACGCCCAGCATCAGCAGCCAGTCGCGCTTACGCCAGTGCAGGGAAACGTCCTGCTGGAAGGTGCGCGGGTCGCCCGGCTTCTTCTCCAGCTGCTTCACGGGCAGATACGCCGGGTGCTCCAGCGTTTCGTCCGCTGCGGATACCGGCAGGCACACGTCGCGGCACGTCCACACGCCGAGGAATGCCAGCGCCACGTTCGCCGCGGACAGCAGCATCGCCAGCACGACCGTATCATTGTTCAAGTGCCCCAGCGACGAACCGAGGCGCAGGCTGTTATCCAGCACAATGCCTTCATTGATGAATGCCGTCGCGCTGAGGCCCAGCAGGAGCACCAGCGTCCGGCGGTCGCGCCTGCCCGCGTACGCCATCCACAGCAGGAACAGCGCCGGGAACAGATACCGCTCGTGCATCTTGATGCCGAACACATACAGCAGCACAAACAGCACGCTGCCGCACAGGGCGAGGTTCTCCAGTTTGCCGCTGCGGATGAACATGGGCAGCACCATCACAAACGGCAGTGCCATGGCGACAAGCCCCACCATTGTGAAGCTGGCATTGAAGGTTGCCAAGCCGAGGAAAATCAGCGCGAAGGTCAGCCCAGCGGCGATTTCCGCCGAATTCCAGTCCGCCTTCTTGCGCTTAAAGAGCATCACGCCAAGCGCAATTGCGCCCGCCAGTCCTACCAGACCCACGACCAGCAGCGCTGTGCGGGAAAGCACCATGCTGCCGCCCAGATGGAAAATCATCGTGCGCGTCCAGCCGCTCCGCGTCGCGAAGAAGCCGCCCAGCCCGAAGCCGCCGATAATCAGCAGAATCGTCATCAGCCCCGTCAGCACGTCGGGCTGCCAGCCGCTTTTCTGCGCGCGATAAATCAGCCAGCCCGTCCAGACGAGTGACAGCGCCATCAGCAGCAGCGGAACCGCGCGGGGCGCTTCCATGACGATGGACGTCCAGTTGCAGCCGAAGAGATAGTAGAAGTTCGCGGTGTTGACCGTCGCGTACGGGTAGGACGAAAGCGTCTGCGCGTACTTGTCAATCAGCCACGAGATGCCGCCTTGGTTCACGCTGAACGGCAGAACGACAATCACCGCCGTCACAACCGCCAATCCCACGCCGATGAGCATCGGTTTCCAGCACTTGCGGTCGCGGATGAGCGCCATCACAATCGCCGCCAGACCGAGGAAGCCCAGCATCAGCGCCTGCGGCTTCACCAGCACGGCGAGCATGTAAATCGGCATGACCGCCATCCAGTTGCCGCAGACTGCGAAATACGCCACCAGCATCAGCAGCAGGCTCAGCACGCTGTCAATCTGGCACCAGCCCGCACTGTTGAGGAAAATGGCGGGGTTGAACGCCATCAGCAGCATCAAAATGCCCGCCTGATTGGCACTGGCGTTCTTCTTGCGCGCAATGCGGTAGGTAAGCACCGCCGCCACCAAATCGCACGCCATCGGGATGAGCTTGTGCACCGCAGCCGCGGACAGGGGCAGAACCCGCATCAGCGCCGCGTTCAAGCCCATGATGTAGACATACGCGGGCGGATAATCGCAGAAGTTTGTCGTTTGGTAGAAATTCGCCGGGCCGACGCTGAGCAGCGTGTTGCCCCACGCGAGGAAGCAGTTTACATCCACCTGATAGCCGCTGACGCTGTTTGCGACAATCAGCCGCGCCGCTGCCGCGATAATTAAGCCGATGATGGCAAAGAGCGGCATGGCTTCGCGCTTCTTTGCATCCCGCGGAACGGCGTTCTTCTTTTGCAGGAAGCGCAGCAGGTACACGCCAAGCACCACATACGCAATGCCGACTGCCGTCATCCACGGCCACGCAGGGGAGGCAGCAGCAGTATCCGCCAAGTCGTCGGATGGGTCGTCCTGCACCGCGGCTGTCGGCTGATACCAGCGGCTCGCCACAATGCCCTCCGGCGGCGCATCGACCTTCACCAGCGACAAATCATCGAACATGGCTGTGCCAAAGCTCTCGCCGCTGTACCCGCCCAGACGCGCATACACGGTCACTTCGTGCTGATCCGTGTCCGTCACGCCGTAGAGTTCAACGTACTGCCACTCGTCCGGCGAATCGTAGACGCTTTCTGAGAAAACATACACGTCTTTGATGGACAGATTGCCGCCCAAACCCTCATCAAGCGTATCCCATGCTTTGACATAGCCGGACAGGCGATAGAAACTGCTCGGCTCTACCGCGACTGTCTGGCAGAAGCGCGCGTCGTTGTGGTCCAGATTCTCAATCTGAACGCTGTGCGCGCCAGACATGGCGTTGTCGGATACGGTATAGAAGGTCACGCCCTCCAAGTTCAGGTACGCATCCGTTTTCCAGCCGACGGGCAGCCCGTCTGCGCCGATTTCCTCAAAGCCCGGATTTTGCAGCAGATTCGTGCTTTCCTCCGCCGAGGCGGTGCTGAATATCCCCAGCAGCATCAGCAGAGACAGCAGAAGCAGCAGCGGCCGCCGAGCCAGTCTGTTTCTCTTCATCGTGTCACCCCCGATATTGGACGTTCGGAATTGGCTTTTTGTTTCCACTGATTGATTTATACTATTCCAGATTCACCTGCGCCATCTGCTTGCGCCTTTTCCCTTCTGGCGTCCGCTCATTCCACTTAGCGTAGCGCTGCTACGCTGCGTTTCATTCACGTTAGCCAGAATGAAAAATTCGCGGCGCATCTTGGCGCATTCTTATCTGGAAATCGTATTACATGCTTGCCATAAACGCATTTTTTACATGAATCAGCCCGTCGCGGGTGATTTCCACCACGTCGAAGCGCGCGGGAACGTCCATGCAGTCGTTTTCCAGCAGGTAGTGCATCGCCGCGTGGCAGATTCGCCGCTGCTTCGCGGGTGTGACCGCCAGCATCCCCTGCCCGGCGCGGCTCTGCGGGCGCGCTTTCACCTCGACAAATACAATCGTTTCGCCGTCCTGCATCACGAGGTCGATTTCGCCATCCTCCGCGCGATACCGCCGCGTCCGCAGCGTCATGCCCTGCCGGGTCAGCGCGTTTTCCGCTTCCTGCTCGCCCTGAATCCCGGCATCGTAGCGCTTCATTTCTCCTCCACCGGCACAAAATGGCCGATGAATGTTCGGCGGTGCAGCGGCGTTGCGCCATATTTCTGCAAGGCGGCGATATGCTCCGGCGTGCCGTAGCCCTTGTTGCGCGCAAAGCCGTATTGCGGGTACTGCTTGTCCAGCTCCAGCATTTGCCGGTCACGCGTCACCTTTGCGACGATGCTGCTCGCGGCAATGGCGTAGGACGTTGCGTCGCCCTTCACCATTGGGATTTCGCGCCCGTTCAGCCCCAGATTCTTCACCGCGTCAATGAGGAACACCTCGGCGGGCACTTGGCTGGCGGCTTCGCGCATCGCCTTCTTTGTCGCTTCGAGGATGTTCATGCGGTCGATTTCCTCCGGCGTCGCCTGACCGATGCCGACATACAGCGCCCGCTCCATGATTTCGGCATAGACGCTTTCGCGGCGCTTCTCGGAGAGCTTCTTGCTATCATCCACCCAGAGAATCAGCGGCTCCTTGGGCATCACGACGCACGCCGCGACGACATTGCCCACCAGCGGCCCGCGTCCGGCTTCGTCCATGCCTGCCGTAACGAAGGCGGCGTACTGCGCGTCGAAATCCGCCAGCAGCTGCACTTTCGCCGCGCGGTCAATCTTCGCCATCGGAATTTTCCTCCTGCGGCTTGGGTTCGTCGTCCTTCTTCGCGCCGGGAATGGTCAGCCGAGCCTTCTTGACGGGCATTTCCAGTGTCATTCTGCCCAGCTTGCCCGCGCGAAATTCATCCAGCACCACCGCGCAGCAGCGGTCGTAATCGCACACGCCGCCCTTCATCAGGAAGCCGCGCCCCTTGCAGACCGCTTCCAGCAGTTCTTCGCCGCGCAATTCCGGGTTGTCGAAGCGGAAACGCGTCATCACCGCCTGCGGCTGCACCTTCAGCATGTCCTGCAGCAGGTGAATCGTCAGCATCGCCAAATCCACCACGTCGTCTTTCACTGTGCCGATGTAGCACAGGCGGCGCGCGGCAAGCTGGTCATCCAGCCGCGGCCAGAGCAGACCGGGCGTATCCAGCAAATCGAGGTAGGGCGTGATGCGCACCCACTGATTCGCGCGGGTGACGCCGGGGCGGTCGCCGGTTTTGGCGATATTGCCGCCGTGCAGCTTGTTCGTGAAGGTGCTTTTGCCCACGTTCGGCACGCCGACGACCATTGCCTTGACGGTCTTGCGGATGCCCTTCTGCGCCGCGCGTTCGACGGCTTCCTTCGCCGCGCGGTCAATGACCGCCAGTGCGTCCTTCGCCTTGCCGGTGGAGGCGCTGTACGGCGCGGCGTCGATGCCCTGTGCGCGGAAGTAGTTCAGCCACGCACTGGTTGCCGCGGGATCAGCCAAATCCGCCTTGTTGAGCAGCAGCACGCGCTTTTTTCCCGCCAGCAGCTTGTCCAAATCGGGATTTCGGCTGGAGTAGGGCAGGCGCGCGTCGCACAGCTCCACCACCACATCCACGCGGCTGAGCTGATCCGCCAGCAGCCGCTTTGCTTTCGCCATATGTCCGGGATACCAGTTAATGTCCATGTTGTCCATCCTTTTCAAGCGGGGGATGCCCGCGAATGCGTCGAGGTCTTGTGTCATTGCAGAAGAATATGCTTACAAGGGCGACGCAATGCATCCGCAAAAGCAAAGCAAACTGCTGGCTGTGCGTTCAGCCCCTTTTATTCTTCTTCAATCGGCTGACGGTAAAGTGCTGGCATGTAGCAGGGATTTCCGGGACAGGTATACGTTGTCGTCTTTGTCTGATTACAAAGAGAACAACGGTAGTTAATGTAGTGTTTCAAGCCTGTTCCGTGATAATCACTGACATACTTGTAGTCATGCTTTGAATATCGTGTAGTCGTAATGGAGCGTCCGCATTCACACCTTACGGTTTGAACGATTGTGTGCTTGTTAATGTTTTCAAGGACGTAGCTTGTTGACACTAAAATATTGTATTGATGCTCTGTCATCGGTGTTGTTCCCGGATGCGGACAACATGCGAGCGTTACGCCGCAATCCATGCACTTACACATTGATGTAGACCAATGATATGTGCTATCAGAGTGGTACTCCGTATAGTTATGAACAACATTTTCATGGTTGCATTCTGCCCATGCAAAATTCATCAGCAAGCAGAGAACCATCACCAGTGCCAGAAAAGTCTTTCTCTTCATTCCTTCAACGTTCCTTTCGCAATTTTGTAATTCGCTAAAGGCTTCTATCGGTCGAGTTAGTAGTACAGTTCAGTATGGCAATCAGTCAAAGTAGTTCAAGAGGCATCACGTCCTATTCTGCGGTATGTCAATTGGTGTGACAGAACTTGGTAGACTATGCTGCGAGATACTGTGCGGGTTTGGATTACGACATTCTTTGCTTGTCGTGCCTACATCAGCCGCTGCACAATGTTCCGTCGACTTGCCGGTCATCGTATTCCAGCAAACAGCGTTCCATTCTTGGAGTCACCGTTATGTTACCATAGTGTGATAGAACGTGTCAAGTATTTTTGTTGATGGAGATTAAAATTTACAATTTGCATATTGCTGTGATTTTTTATAATTCTTCTGTTTGCGGTATATGTTCTTTGTCAAGCGCCCGAACCACACCAACATGCTGATCCGGCGAAAATCGAACAAATACCATTTTCCATTATGCCATGAAAAAAGGGAAAGAGCAAGCCCTTTCCCCGGATTTTCAGGGTTTCGTCACGAAACGGCAGACGGTGTATTGCACCCGCTTACCGCCCCAAGTCCCACACGCTTCTGCCCCTAACCTTCTCCGCCGTCCCTCTCACCACGCGCACGACCTTCGTGCCGGGGTTCATGTCGAACGCGTTGTCGTCCAGCAGCAAGTCCGCGTCTTCGGATTCCAGCCAGACCTGCTTGGCGTAGGCGTGCGACGTGACGACCAGCGTGTCGCCGCGCTTCTCCACCGTCAGGCGCGGGTCAACAAATTCAAAGTGCTTCGGCGCGCAGAAGATGCACGTCCCTTCGGACACTGCGACATCATCCACCACGAACGCAAAGCTGACATAATGCCCTGTCAGCGACGCATCCGCGCAGTCCACCTTGTCCAGCCACTTCGCGCTCATCGCGGGGATGGTCAGCGTTTGCTGATTCTGCCGCACGATTGCGCCGTCCGGCGTGCGCAGCGCCCAAACGACTTCGCCCGTCACGTCCCGCAGCGTCTCGTTGCAGACGTTCAGGCGGAAGCTCTTTTCCAGCGGCGCAGGGTGATATTCGTTGATTTTCGGATTTTGGCTCAGCTCGCCCTCATCCTCGGCGGAAATCATCAGTGGGGCAAAGAAGCGCTTCGCCGCGTAGTGCAGCGCCTTCCAGCGGCCGTAGTAGTCGATGCTCGCCCACGACGCAACCGGCCAAATGTCGTTCAGCTGCCAGATAATCGCGCCCATGCAGCGCCCACGGTTGCGCCGCCAGTGCTCCACGCCGTAGCGAATTGCCTCCGCCTGCATCAGCTGGGAGGCATACAGCAGGTCGTCGAAGCTGTTTGGATAGCGGAACGTCTGCGAGAGGTAGGAGAGAATCTTGCCGTTCGCCGCCTGATTGCGCTGGTGGCGCTCCATTACGCGGCTGAAGATATTGCGGTCGTCCGGCAGGGTGAACTGCTCGACCGATTTCAGGCACGGGAAGGACTGAAAGCCGAATTCCGACGCATAGCGGAAGAAAAACTTGCGGTACTCCGTGAAGGGCTTTTCACCGTGCCAGACGTCCCAATAGTGGTTGTCGCCGCGGTTTTCGTCGTTCGGGGCGTCGAAATTGCCGCCGGAGGACGGCGACGCGGGCCACCAGTACGTCTGCGGCGCGGTTTCCTTCACAATTGCGGGCAGGATGTACTCGAACATCTTCACATAGTCGGTGATGTGGTGCGGATACGTCGGCACGAATTCCCACGTCCGATGGTTGATGAGCGCGCTGTTTGCGCCCGCCATGAACATCTCCATCTCGTTGTTGCCGCAAATCAGCGCCAGCGACGCATGATGGCGCAGGCGCGCGACATTTTGATGCGTCTCCACACGAATGGAACGCTTAAAATCAGGCGTGAGGTCATAGAAGGCGCAGGCGTACATCAAATCCTGCCAGACCAGCAAGCCCAGCTCGTCACAGATGTCATAGAATGCGTCATCCGGGTAATACCCGCCGCCCCAGACGCGGATGGCGTTGAAATTCGCCGCCTTGCAGTCCTCCAAGAGACGGCGCGTCCGCTCCGGCGTCACGCGCGCAAGAATGTTGTCCTCCGGAATGTAGTCCGCGCCCATCGCAAACACCTTCATGCCGTTGACGACGTGGCAGAACTCCTCGCCCCATTCGTCCTTTTCACGGCTGACGGTCATCGTGCGCAGACCAATGCGCCACACGCGCGTATCGCCCGTCGCCAGACGAACCGTCACGCGGTACAGCGGCTGTTTGCCCAGCCCGTTCGGCCACCACAGCTGCGGATGCTCAATCGTGATGACCTGCTCCGCCGCCGTCGTTTCGGGGATGATCATCACTTCGCCATCCGGCGCGGTGATTTCCGCCGACCACGCGCTTTCACCCGCAATTTCCGGGCGGATGGTCACGTCCACCACGCCGTCATGGTGCGCTTGCAGCATCAGCGCGTTTTCCAGCCGCGCCGTATCCCACGTCCGCAGGAAAATCGGCCGCCAGATGCCCGCGTCCGGCAGACGGGGTCCCCAGTCCCAGCCGAACATGCAGTGTGCCTTGCGCAGGTGGCGGAAGCCGGGCGTTGCGTCGGAGGATTCCCAGCCGGGCGCTTCTTCAGCTTTTTTCGCACAGTAGAGAATGGGGGAATCAAATCGGATTTCCAGCGTGTTTTCGCCCGCGTGCAGCTGCTCCTTCACGTCCCACACCCAGGTGATGTGCATGTTGTTCGTGAAGGCGATTTCATGCCCGTTGAGCGACACGTGTGCCAGCGTATCCAGCCCCTCGCAGACCAGCTCCACATGCGCATGTGCCAGCTGTGCTTCAGTCACGGTGAACGCGCGCTGATACACATAATCTTTCTTCATGCGCTCGAAGGCATCCAGCTCATTTTCGCGCCAGAACGGGTCAGGCATCGTGCCATCCGCCATCAAATCCGCATACACGCTGCCCGGCACATGTGCTGAATGCCACGTTTGGCTGTCAGCCTCGCGCATCCGCCACGCGCCGCCGAGGTTCACTTGCTCTGTCATTGATTTCATCCTCCGAAGGGCAATTTTGCGTCATTATAGCATGGGGAAGCAGGGCTGTCAATCGGGGGATTGGTGGCGCAAAAAAATATCCCTTCCCATTGTGCGGGAAGGGATAGAGGAATTAGTCCGTAAAGAGATAATCAAAGCAAGGCAGCTTTGTTGTGGCATCGCCCTGAATCTCATAGCCGCCGGTACATTGCAGGTACATGCGCACTTGGTCGGCGGGCTGCCACGTCGGCTGGGTCGTTGTGCGGACAACCACTTCGTCGCGCAGGCCGCCGGAGTTGGTCTTGCGCATGGCAGCGAAGGTGTACCACTCGTCGCCGACCTGCTCAACGCGGTCGATGAAAAGCGTGTAGACCATGTAGCGGCCTTCGTAGCCGTCCAGCAGTCGGGTCAAGGTGGAGTACGCGGGCTTGTCCGCCTGTGCGCGAATGTCCTCCTGTTTGTCGGCTTCGGTCAGGGCGCGGGTTGCCGTGCTGGTGATGCGGCGCGTTGTGTATCCCTTCTTCTGGAATGTCAGCACAATGTCATACGTTCCCTCAGCGCTGGTGTCAATCTTGAAGGAAAACTTGCCGGAGTTGTTCGTCGTGATGGTCTTTTGATAGCGGCCGTCGATGATGCACTGCACCTGCGTCTGCCGCATCGTCGTACCGGAAATGGTGAGGGTGTCGCCGACGATGGCTTCAGGCAGGTCAGCATCAAGGTTGACAATCAGCAGCGTCTTTTTGTAGGTCGTCAGGCTGAACTTGTCCTCCTGCAGCACCTCTTTGCCCGCGTCGGTGATGGTGTAGGTCATCAGCCAGACGCCTTCCTGCGGCAGCTGAATGGTGAAGGAAAACTTGCCGTTCTTGGGAATCTGCGTTTCATAATTGATAGGTTCGCCGCCGGACAGGCGCATCAGGCAGAGTATGACATACTGCCCGCTCGTGCCCGTGCCGGAGACGGTGAATTTGCCGGAGTTCGTTTCCGTCGGCGGCACTTCGTCAAACGTGACGCGCTGCACGGCACTGGACGGACGCGGGAAGATTTCGTTGAACTTCAGCGTGTCCAGAATGGCCTGCAGGGCGTTGTTGTCCGCCTTCTTCGGGCTGCGACCGTAGACTTGGCACTCCAGATAGATGGAGTAGCCGTTGCGGATGGACTTGCGCCCATAACCCGCGTAGGACACGCCGTTATGGCTGCGCGTGTACTCCAGCACGAGGAAGCGGGCGTAGTTCTTGCCGTTCTTCCACTGCGCCGAAGAGTAATCGTAGCCCAGATTGCGGTAATAGCCGTTTTTGTCCGAGGAATGCCCAAGACGGTAGGTAGCGCGTTCGTCGCTGGTGACTTCGTTCACATCCCAGTACTGCGTGGCGAAATCATCCTGCACGGCGGACAGCTCAATGCACATATCGCCCGCCGCGTCCCACGCCTGAAAGCGCACGCCGCGCGCCGCCCAATCCGCCTGCGCCGTCTCGACGGTCAGCCCCTGCTTCGCCAGCAGATCCTCGTGGTCAGCCAGGTTCGATGTTGTGAGCATCGTGTAGCTGTCGGGGACGGTCAGCGTCGCGGAAAAATCATCGTAGGTAAAATCAGCCGCCAGTGCGGGGACTGCCATCAGCAGCGCCAGCAGGAGCGTGAAGAGCAGCATCGGAAACAGTTTCCGCATCAGAAATCACCAGCCTTCGTTGGAAATACTCGTTCGGGTTCATTATACCATACTTTTCAGGCGCACACAAGGCACATTTTGTAACAATGTGGGCGTTCTTGTCCCATTCAGCGCCGCTTTTTCCGCTTGCGCGAGGGGAGACGGAACAGCACTTTGGCGACGCGGGCGCGAATGGCGGTGCGCTTGAGTGCGCCGACGCTTCGGCTGTCGTTGGAATTATCGCGGTTGTCGCCCATGACGAAATACTCATCTGTGTCGAGCGTTCGCGGCGGCATACTCCGGCGGAAGCGGCAGTGCGCCGGGTCGAGGTAGGGCTCAGAAAGCGGTTCGCCGTCAATCAGTACGACACCGTCCGCAATTTCAATCGTCTCACCCGGCAGACCAACCACGCGCTTGACGAACGTCTGCGGCACGAAGCGGAGATTCCGCCAGTACCGCCCCGGATAGCGGCACAGCACAATGTCCCCGCGGCGGATGTGCCGGTAAAGCAGCGGCGGACGCACCGCCAGCATCACGTCGCGCGGATGCAGGGTGGAGAGCATACTGCGCCCCTTGACCACCGCCGCGCAGCCGATGAACTGCCGGATGCACAGCGCCGCCGCAAGGCACACAAAAAACAGCAGCGCGTCGCTCATACGGGTTCAGGCCCTTGCGAAATCAGCTTTTTCCGGCGCTTCAGGAACGTCTCACGATCCATCATCACGATGCGCCCGCACCCGCTGCACTTTATCTTGATGTCCGCACCCGTGCGGATGACTGTCCACTCGTTCGAGCCGCAGGGATGCTGCTTGCGTGTTTGCACAACATCGCCCAAGCGGATTTCCACATTCAAATCCATGCGTTTTTCCTCCAATACGAGTTTTGGATTCGCCCGCGCCATCTGCTTGCGCCTTTTTGATTCTGGCGTTCGCTCATTCCATTTAGCGTAGCGCTGCTACGCTGCATTTCATTCGCGTTAGCCAGAATGCAAAAATTCGCGGCGCATCTTGGCACATTCTCATCCGAAAATCGTATAATTGATTTCCGGCTTCCATTATAACCGCTTTTTCCGCGCCGCGCAACCGTGATTTGCATTTCCGGCGCAATCGGCGTATAATAAAAAAGAAGCAAAACAGGGAGGACAAAGGATGATGAGCAATCAGAACCCCGTCGGCGTGTTTGACAGCGGTGTCGGCGGCATCGGCACCCTCAGCGCCCTGCGCCGGGAACTGCCGCAGGAAGATTTTCTGTATTTCGGCGACACGCTGCACGCCCCCTACGGCACGAAGCCGCGCGAAGAGGTGATGGCATGTGTCACGCGCGTGATGACGCATCTGCTCGCGAATCACGTCAAGGCGGTGGTGATTGCCTGCAACACCGCGACCGCTGTCGCCGCGAAGGAACTGCGGGAGACGTATGACCTGCCGATACTGGGCATGGAACCCGCGCTTAAGCCTGCCCACGCCCTGCGCCACGGCGGAAGCATTCTGGTGCTGGCCACGCCGATGACCCTGCGATTGGAAAAGTTTCAGCAGCTTTATGCGCGCTACGGCGAAGGGGCGATTCCGCTGCCCTGCCCCGGTCTGATGGAACTGGTGGAGCAGGAAGCCAACGAGCAGGCGCGGCGCTATCTGCTGGAACTGCTGCACCCGTATGATTTGCGCACGGTGGATGCGGTGGTGCTTGGCTGCACGCACTATGTGTTCCTGCGCCCCCTGCTGCGGGAGATTCTGCCGGAAAATGTGCAGGTGCTGGATGGCAACGAGGGTACGGCGCGCCAGCTGCGGCGGGTGCTGACGGAGAATGACCTGCTCTGCGCGCGGGAAACGCCAGGGCAAATCACCCTTGAAACCAGCGGCGCCCCGGAAACGGTGCTGCCGGTGATGCAGCGGCTGCTGGTGCGGGCGGACACGCTGTAATTCATAATTTGGCTACAAACTGTTTACAGAACGTTTTCAATATTTGACCTTCCTGCCTATTGACTTTCTTTGACCTTTGTAGTACAATACAATCACGGTTCAGGAAAGAGAACCGCGAAGGGAAATCGCCCCGGACGAATGACCGCCCGAAGCAGATGACCCGGATTGATTGTTATTGTAACCGCCAGCGAACGCTGACGCAAGGAGGTCTGTTTTATGTTCAATGTGATTCCGTTCCGTGCTGCCCGCAACCTGATGAATACCTCTATGGATGATATGCTTAGCGACCGCTTCTTCCGCAACTTCTTCGACATGAGCGATATGGTCGGCACTGCCGGCTTCCGCGTCGATGTGAAGGAACAGCCCGATGCCTATGTGCTGGAGGCTGAACTGCCGGGCGTAAAGCAGGATGACATTACCCTGACCGCCGAGGACGGCGTGCTGACCATCGCCGCCGACATCAACAGCGAAAAGAAGGATAACCGCGAAGGCTACCTGTACTCCGAACGCCGCACGGGTCATGTGGAGCGCCGCTTCTCGCTGGAAGGTGTGCGCGAAGATGACATTACCGCGAAGTGCGAACACGGCATCCTGACCGTGACCCTGCCGAAGATGCAGGCGGAAGCACCGAAGGCGGCGCGCAAGATTGCCATTGCGTCGGGCGAAGAAAAGACCGATGCGCCGGCGGAAGAGAACAAGTAAATATTCTCCAAACCAAAACGGGACTGCCCCACATATGGGCAATCCCGTTTTTTGTCGTGGATAAACACGCGGACACAGTATGATAGCGAAGTCAACTGAATCGCGCGAAAGGGTCAAGGGCCAAAGTCCCTTGCAGGGTGCAGGGACAGCGTCCCTGCTGGGGTCAAGGGGAAAAGCCCCTTGTGTCTCCTCTTTATACGTTCAGCCACACGCGCATTTCGCCCTCGCCGCGGTTGCACCACGCGTAATAGGGAATCAGCTCAATCTGGCAGGGGGATTCCGCGGCGGACTGGTAGGCGGCGTACAGCGCGCCTTCCGCATCCTCTTGCTGACGGAAGCCCGGCACAAGCAGCTTCACTGTCCGATGACCGAAGCGCGAATCCGGCAGGACTTGCACGCCTTCGCCGTCCTTGCCGAATTTTTCCGCATTCACGCGCAGCAGATGCAGGTTTTCGCCGTTATCCGCCTGCTCAGCGCAGAATGTGACCGGACCGCGCGTGACAGCGACCTGCCGCATATCCTCGCGGACGCGGTTGTTTGCGCGGTTTAGGCGCACGGGCATCGGGAAATCCAGCACAATCGTCTCGCCGTCGTGCCAGTCGCCGGAGAGGTACGCATAGCCATCCGCCACGCGAACGGGCTTATCCGCCGTCACATTCGGATTGGGACACCAGCCCGGCAGACGGAAGCCAAGCGTGCCGGACACGGGCGAATCCGCATGGAGCGTGACGGTGATGTGCCCGTCCCACGGCATATCCGACGCAATCGAGAGCGTCAGCGTGCCCGTGGGGAAGGTTTTGCGGATGCTGCCGCCGAGGTAGAGATGGGTCAGCAGCGTATCCTCATTCTCCGTGAAGGCATACGCGGCGATGGAGGAGACGATGCGCGCGATATTGGGCGGGCAGCATGCGCAGCCGAACCACTTCTGCCGCACGGTTTTGACGTGCTGAAGGCGTGAATCCGCGTGGCACGCCGACGGCACGACGGACAGCGGGTTGACGTAGAAGAAGCTCTTGCCGTCCAGCGCCATGCCGGACAGGACGGTGTTGTACAGGGCAAGCTCCATCACGTCGCCGTACTCGCGCTGGGGGGACATTTGCAGCATCCGGCGCGCGAAGAAAGCTAAGCCGATGGCGGCGCACGTCTCGGAATACGCGGTGTCGTTGGGCAGATCGTAGGCGTAGGAGAATGCCTCGCCTATCTGCGTTGCACCGATGCCGCCGGTGATGTACAGCTTCTCCTGCACGATGCTGCGCCAGAGACGTTCGCAGGCGGATTTCAAGCTGTCGTCGCCAGTCATGCGCGCCACATCCGCCATGCCGGAATACAGGTACACCGCGCGGACGGCGTGTCCAATGGCTTCGTCCTGCTCGCGGACGGGTTTGACGGCTTGATGATAGGCAAGATTGACGCTCCGAACTGGACGATGTTCCCGTTCGGCATTGCGGCGCTCTTCCTCAACGAAGTAGTTCGGTTCCTGCCCGCGCTCGTCGATGAAAAAGCGGCTGAGGCGCAGGTACTTCTCGTCCTTCGTCACCTCATACAGGCGGACGAGCGCCATTTCCGCAATTTCGTGGCCGGGATAGCCCTTGCATTGCCCATCCGCCGTGCCGAAGAAATCCGCAACGTAATCCGCGAACCGGCACGCCGCGCGCAGCAGCTTGTCCTTGCCTGTTGCCTGATAGTAGCTGACAGCGCCCTCAATCAGGTGACCCAAGCAGTACAGCTCGTGATGAGCACGGAGGTTCTGGAACGCGCCGTCCATGCCGTTGATGATGTAGTAGGTGTCAAGGTAGCCTTCGGGGGTCTGCGCGGCGCACACAACGTCGATGGCTTCATCAGCGGTGGCTTCCAGTGCCTCGTCGGGGTGCTGAATCAGGGAATAGCCGACGGCTTCAATCCACTTGCTGAAGTCAGTATCCTGAAACAAGAAGCCGTAGAACTTGTCCTCATCCGGGTGCGCGGGGTCATCGGGAAGGGCATTGTAGCCGCGGTAGGTGTACGCCTGGGACTTATATTGCGCGCCCTGCTGACGGGCCTGCGCCATGATGCGCCCCGCCAGACGGAAATTGTGCATACACCAGCTCTTTTCCGCGCCGGGGACGCGGTCATTGAGCGCGTCCCACTGGTAGGGAATGACTTCGCGGCGGACGAGTTCCGTTTCCCGCTGCCAGAACGGGTCAGTGATGGAAACGGCGTGGAGGTCGATTGGGTGCGTGAAGCGAGTGACATCCATGAGGGGAATCCTCCTTTATTAATAGTCGACTTATTTTTCGTACTGGTGGTGTAAGCCTTCGGTGCTGAATTGCTCAGTGCACATTGTTGATTTCCAATCATTAGAAAGCGTTGCGCGGGTCTTTTGACCTTTTCTTCTTCGCATCCGGATCAATATACTCAATCTCCATCCGGTCAAAATCCACCGAATCTAAAAACGCATCCGGCAAAAACCTCGTCTGCCCAAACTCCTCCCACTCCCGCTCATTCTTGTCCAGCCAAATCGGGTGAGAAATGTCCAGCTTCCGACACGCTTCCTCCAGCGCGTCGTGCGGATTGTCGCGCGTGCAAGGCTCAACCGCCTGCCGGTCAATGCGGTGATGCCGAATCGTGCGCAGCCATAGTGCCGTAGCCATTGCGAATAGTCCTCCTCGTTTCTTTCCCCTGATTATGCCATGCTTTTGACAAACTTGCAAGGGGGTGCGGCAAAAAAACATTACGGATTCCTTGACATGCCGACACGGTTGCGGTATCATGAAAAGTGGCGTATTTTCGGCTGGAAAACCAGCGGATAGCATCACGCCCAAAGGAGAACAGCCGATGCGCATTGCAAGCATCCTGAATGAGAAGGAAATCACCCTGTCGTGCGAGGTTTTCCCGCCCAAGCACTTTGACGGCATCGCACAGGCGTCCGCCGTGGCGCAGGAAATTGCCGGACTGCATCCGTCTTTTATGTCCGTGACCTACGGCGCGGCGGGCAGCACGCCGGGGCATACCATCGCCGTGGCGAAAGCTGTGGCGGAAACGGGCGTGACGCCGCTGTGCCACCTGACGTGCGTGCAGTCGACAAGGGAGCATGTGCAGCATGTGCTGGCGGACATGAAGACCGCGGGGATGGAGAACGTGCTGGCACTGCGCGGCGACCTGCCCAAGGAGGGCGAGCCGTGCCATGATTTCGCGTATGCGGCGGAGTTGATTGACTTCATCCACCAGCAGGGAGATTTTTGTGTTGGGGCGGCGTGCTATCCGGAGGGACACCCGGAGAGCGGCAGCCGCGCGAAGGACATGGATTATCTGCGCCGGAAGGTGGACGCCGGGGTGGATTTCCTGACGACGCAGATGTTCTTCGACAACGGATTGCTGTACAATTTCCTGTATCGGATGCAGCGCGCGGGAATGGATATTCCGGTCTGCGCGGGCATCATGCCGATTTGCGACGCGCGGCAGGTGGCGCGGGTGGTGAAGCTGTCCGGGTCGATTATGCCGCCGCGGTTTGCGGCGATTGCCGACCGTTTCGCGGGTGATCCGCAGGCGATGACGCAGGCGGGCATCGCCTTTGCGACGGAGCAGATTGTGGATTTGGTTGCCAACGGGGTGGGGCACATTCATCTCTACACGATGAACAAACCGTGGATTGCGAGGGCGATTGTGGAGAATCTTTCCTCCATTATTAAATTGGAAGCGGGGAAGGATGCCACTTCTGCCAATTGACTTTGTTTGTTGCAGAGGGTTTCGCCTCTGCGGAGGCGAGGAGGGGGCAATGAAAACAGACGAAGTCTGCGGTCGCCACCGACACCCCTTCGGGTGCAGGCGCGAAACTCCTGCGAAGTGCTTTACAAGCACTGTAAAAGGCAGTATAATAAGTAGGATTCAATCAATATAGGAAAGACCCGAAAGAGGGCGCGCAAACGCCCGGATGAGGTGAGAACATGGCGAAGGTCATTGCGATAATCAACCAGAAGGGCGGCGTCGGCAAAACGACCACCGCCGTCAACCTTTCCGCTTTGCTGGGGGCAATGGGACAGCGTGTGCTGATGATTGACCTCGACCCGCAGGGCAACACGACATCCGGCTTGGGCATGGAAGTCGATGACAAGAGCATCTATGAAGTCATCATGGGGCGCATGAAACTCACGGACGTGATGGAAGAGACGGAGTTCAAGAACCTGTCCATTGCGGGCAGCGACGTTCGGCTGGCGAACGCGGAACTCGAACTCGTCGAGGTCGAGAAGCGTGAATACCGCCTGAAAACCGCCGTGCAGTCCATTCAGCAGGATTTCGATTTCATCTTCATCGACTGCCCGCCGTCCCTGGGGCTGCTGACCATCAACGCATTGGGCGCGGCGGACAGCGTCCTCATCCCGATTCAGTGCGAATATTACGCCTTAGAGGGCGTCGCGAGCCTGATGAATACCATCTCCCGCGTCAAAAAGACCATCAATCCGCATTTGGAAATCGAAGGTGTCCTGCTGACGATGCTGGACGGGCGGACGAATTTGGGCTTGCAGGTGGTGGACGAGGTGAAAAAGCACTTCAAAAAGCAGGTGTACGCGACGGTGATTCCGCGCAGCGTCCGCCTCGGCGAAGCGCCCTCCCACGGCGAACCCATCCACGTCTACGACAAGCGGAGCGCGGGATGCGTCGCCTACGTCAATCTGGCGAAGGAAGTTCTCAAGCGCAACAACATCAAGGTGAAAGAATTTAAGCTGTAATCATCTTTTACCTTTTCATCCGGCGGAACGGAAATGACAGAGGAGTCGATTTGTTATGCCCAAGAAGACCCACGGACTGGCGCGCGGCTTAGATTCGCTGCTGCCGGAAGTAGACATGATGACATCCGGCGGCGGACAAGAAATCGCGATTGGGGACATTGACCCGAATCCCGACCAGCCGCGGCGGGCGTTCTCCGAGGAAAGCATCGCGCAATTGGCGCAGTCCATCCGGGAACAGGGGCTTTTGCAGCCCATTCTGGTGGTGCCGATGAACGGCGGGCGCTACCGCATCGTTGCGGGCGAGCGCCGCTGGCGCGCTGCGCGGATGGCGGGGCTTGACCGTGTGCCGTGCATCATCCGCGAGATGGATGTGCCGACGCAGATGGAAATCGCGCTGGTTGAGAACCTCCAGCGCGAAGACCTGAACCCGATTGAAGCTGCGCAGGGCATCCAGACGCTGATGCGCCAATGCGGCTACACGCAGGAAGCGGTGGCGGCGCGGCTGTGCAAGAGCCGGCCTGCCGTGGCGAACCTGCTGCGGCTGCTGACGCTGCCGGAGGACATCATTACGATGGTGCGGCAGGGGACGCTGAGCGCGGGTCACGCGCGTGTGCTGGCGGGGCTGGAATCGGACGAGATGAAGATGACGCTGGCACGGCAGACGATTACGAACGAGTGGAGCGTCCGACAGCTGGAAAACGCGGTCGCACTGATGCGCAAGAGCACCCCGACGCTGCCCAAAACACCGCAGAAGGTGCATTCTCTGCCCGCGGAGCTGACGGAGCTGGAAACGTTCTGCCGCGAGACGTTCGGTGTTCGCGCGACGATTACCGGCAATCAGAAGAAGGGCAAAATCACGCTGCAATACTACTCGGCGGAGGAGCTGGAGCAGGTTTACGAACTGCTGCATCAATTGCATCAGGATTAAGCCGCGCAGGGATTTCGCCGACGAATCAGCCTGACCTGAAATGAAACTCGAGTGGGTCAGCTATGATGTTCCAACACCAAGCGTTCCATATAAGAAAAGGGAGATGAATCCCCGATGTCGAAGCAAACGCTTCCGCAAATGCCGCGCTGGGATGGGCCGCTGTCCCATCCGTTTTACAGCCACGTTGTCAAGCGCATCATCGACTTCCTGTTTGCGCTGATTCTGCTCATCCCCGGCTGCATCATCATGCTGCCGCTGGCCATTTGGGTCAAGCTCGACAGCCCCGGCCCTGTGCTGTATAAGGCGGTGCGCGGCGGATACCATAATCAGCCGTTCTATATCTATAAATTCCGCTCGATGGTCGTCGGGGCGGATAAGACCGGCGGCTGCACGGCGCTCAACGACAGCCGCGTTACCCGCGCGGGCAAGGTCATGCGCCGCTTGAAACTTGATGAACTGCCGCAGCTGTTCAATATCCTGAAGGGCGACATGTCCTTCGTCGGGCCGCGCCCGGAGCTGCTGCTGTACACCACGCAGTACACCAAGGAGCAGGAGTGCATCCTCTGGGTGCGTCCCGGCATCACTGACCGATCGTCCATCGTTTATATCGCGCAGGATGAAATCGTCGGCACGGAAAACCCGGTGGAGAACTTCGAGAAGTACATCCTGCCGGAGAAGAACCGCCTGCGCGTGGAGTATGCGCTGCATCAGTCGTTCCCGCTGGATGTCGAATTGTTCTTCGAGACGATTGGCGGCGTGTTCGGCAAGGCGAAGAAGATGGCGGACGAAAAGCACGAGCAGGGAGTAAAGGAGCCGCAGAAATGAGTACGTCCTACACGGAGAAAACACATTCGGCGTTTCACGGCGCGCCGATTGACACGTCCGACCCCAAGACGCTGGCATGGCTCATCCGCCGTCACGGGCTGGAGATGACCCACATCAGCCGGGGCAGTCACATCGGCGCGATTTTTTCAGTCGCGGAGATTATGGCGGTGCTCTACACCCGCATCCTGCGCGTTGACCCGAAGAATCCGCAGTGGGAAAATCGCGATCGGCTGATTCTCTCCAAGGGTCATGCGGGCGCGTCGGTGTATGCGGCACTGGCGGAGCGCGGCTTTTTCCCGGTGGAGGAGCTTTCCACCCATTACGCCAACGGCTCGCGCCTGTCCGGGCATGTGAGCCACAAGGGCGTGCCGGGTGTGGAGTTTTCCACCGGTTCTTTGGGTCACGGGCTGAGCGTGGCGGCAGGCATGGCGCTGGGTGGCAAGAAGGACAATGCCGATTGGCGCGTGTACTGCGTGCTGGGCGACGGCGAGTGCGACGAAGGCTCGGTCTGGGAAGCGGCACTGCAGGCGCATCAGTATAAGCTGGATAATCTGATTGCCATCATCGACCACAACCGGATGCAGAGCCTTGACTTCTGCGAAAACACCTTGGCGCTGGAGCCTTTCGGCGACAAATGGCGCGCGTTTGGCTGGAACGTCATCGAGACGGACGGCAACGACGTGGACGCGGTGGAAAAGGCGTTGCGTCAGGCGCAGGAGAATCGCGGCAGCGGGCGGCCGACGGTCGTCATTGCCGTGACGACGAAGGGCAAGGGTGTTTCCTTTATGGAAAACGACATCCTGTGGCACTATCGCACGCCGCAGGGCGAGGAATACGACGCGGCATTGGCGGAATTGGAGGCACAGCGGCCATGAGAGACGCATTTACACGGGCGCTGATGCGCGAGGCGGCGAAGGATGACCGCCTGATGCTGGTGACGGGGGACTTGGGCTTCGGGGTGCTGAAGCCGTTCTGGGAGACGTACCCGGAGCAGTTTGTGAACGCGGGCATTGCCGAGCAGAGCATGACGGGCTTGGCAGCGGGTCTGGCGAAGACCGGACGCACCGTGCTGACCTACTCCATCGGCAATTTTCCGACGCTGCGCTGCTTGGAGCAGATCCGCAACGACTGCGCATACCATGCCCTGAACGTCAAGGTGGTCTGCGTCGGCGGCGGCTTTGTGTACGGCAGTCTGGGCATGAGCCACCACGCGACGGAGGACATGGCGATTATGCGCGCCCTGCCGGGGGTGACGGTGTTTACGCCCGGCGATCCGGCGGAGGTGGAAGCCATCGTCCCGGTGATGCTGAAAACGCCCGGAACGTGCTATCTGCGTCTGGGGCGCGGCGGCGAGCCGACATTGCACGAGCAGCCGGTGACGGACTGGGTTATGCCGAAAGCGCTGACACTGCAAACAGGTACGGACATCGCAATTCTATCCGCCGGCGGCATTCTGACGCAGACGGTGAGTGCGGGAAAGAAATTAGCCGAGCGCGGCATTTCGGCGGAAGTTGTGTCGTTCCCGTGCCTGAAACCGATGGACGCGGAGAAGATTGCGGAGCTGACGCACCGTTTCCGCCACATCGTGACGGTGGAGGAACATTCCATCGTCGGCGGATTCGGTTCGGCGGTCTGCGAGGTTGCGGCGGAGACGGGGAATCCCTGCCGCATCCACCGCATCGGCATGGAGGACGTGTACTCCACGATTGTTGGCACGCAGCAGTATCTGCGCGCGCAGTATCAGATGGATGATGAAGCGATTGCACGCCGTGCGGCGCAGTGGCTTCGGGAGGAATAAAAAGTGCAGCAGGAAGAAAAGAAGCTGTCGCTGGACGAGATTCACGCGGAATTATTGGAGCAGCTGCGGGACATTACCGCAGTCTGCAAGAAGCACAATATTTCCTATAATATGATGTGCGGTTCGCTCTTGGGAGCGGTGCGCCACAAGGGGTTCATCCCGTGGGATGACGACGTGGATTTGCTGATGACGCGCGAGGAATTCCAGAAGTTCCGCGAAATCTACCCGAAGGAGTGCGACAAGCGCTTCGAGCTGACGTATCTGGACACATGGACGCCGCGCGTGATGAACCGCGACCCGGAGAAAGCGGCGGCGTTCACGGACTTTTTCATTCTTGACCCCGTGCCGCCGGAAGGGTTTCAGCGCAAGTGGTGGTTCTTCAAGCTCCACACATTGCAGGGGATGCTGAAAAAGAACGTGGACTGGTCGCGCTTTAATTGGAAGAACAAGATCCTGATTTTCGGCACGCATGTGCTGGGTCTGCCGTTCTCAGTGAAGACGAAAACGCGCTGGTACGAGCAGGTTTCGCGGCAGGAGAAGACGGGCAACGATCTGTGCATGTCCAACGGTGCGTTTGAGCTGATGATGCACATCTGGCATCCCGACCAGTTCGCGGAGAAGATTGTCGTCCCCTTTGAAGGCATCGACGTGCTGATTCCCGCGAAATGGGACGAGGTATTGACCATCCTCTTCGGTGCGGATTACATGACCCCGCCGCCGGAATCCGAACGTGTGGCGAAGCACTTGGATGTGTGACCAGAGGCGCTGCCTCTGGACTCCGCAAGGGCTTTGCCCCTTGACTCCAGCAGGGCGCTGCCCTGCACCTGCGAAGGGTCTTCGACCCTCTCGACATCCTTTTCGCGATTGAGTTGGTGACTTCTTCATACTGTTTTCGCGTGCTTATGCAGGGTTTCGCCTCTGCGGAGGCGACCAGAGAGCAATGAAAACAGACGAAGTCTGCGATCGCCCTCTGGACTGCTTCGCATCCCCATCTAAGTTAGTTGGTTTTTATCGGAAGTTTTTTCCGTTAGTGTACCTTTTGGCTGCACGCGTGAGAAAAACGCAGAGAAAAAGGTAAGCACAGGAATCCAGAAAGGAATCCAATGGAAATGATTTTCTGCCCCCTCTACTCCGGTTCGAGCGGTAACTGCCTCTTCGTGCAGTACGGCGCAACCCGCCTGCTCATCGACGCCGGGAAGTCGGGCAAAATGATTGATGAAGCACTGGATATGATTGGCGTTGATGGCAACACCATTGACGCCATTCTCATCACCCACGAACATATTGACCATATCTCCGGCGCGGGCGTGCTGTGCCGCAAGCATAAAATCCCCGTCTATGCCACAGAAATGACGTGGAACGCGATGGACGCAAAGGTCGGCAAAATTCCCCCGGAACTCCGCCGAACGTTCGATACATTCTCGGATTTCTATATCGGCGATGTCGGTGTCGTGCCGTTCTCCATCCCGCATGACGCGGCTGACCCGGTCGGCTATCGGCTGTGGGGCGGGGGACTCAGCATCGCGACGGCGACGGACTTGGGCCATTTTCCGCGCAGCGTCCGCGACGCGGTGGCAGGCAGCTCCCTGGTACTGCTGGAAAGCAACCATGACCCCGATATGCTCCGCCACAACGACCACTATAATGAGCGCCTGAAGCAGCGTATACTGGGCAATCGCGGGCATTTGAGCAACGCCGCCTGTGCGGATGCGCTGCTGCAAATCGTCGAGAGCGGCACGAAAAACGTCATTCTCGGTCATTTGAGCGGGGAGAATAACACGCCGAGCTTGGCATACCACATCAGCGAAGACCGCATGACGCGCGAGGGTATCCGCCTGGGGCAGGATTTGACGCTGGATGTCGCCCTGCGCGACCGTGTTGGAAATATCTACACGCTGGGGGACGGCAAATGACGCGCGCTGGGCGGAAAACCGACGCGGCGACGACGCTGCTGATGGTGCTGCTGATTTTGACGGCGGCCAAGCTGCTGCTGGAGCGCTTGCTGGCGCTGATGCTTCCGCACGACCTGCATCAAAATACGCGCTTGCTGCTGTCAATGGCGCAGGAAGCACTGCTGATTGGGCTTCCGGCGCTGCTGATGCGGCGCGGACGTTCGGCGCGCACGGGAACAATGCGGCTGAGCATCGGTCTGCTGCTCTGTGCGGCGGTGCTGGGGCTGGCGATGCGTGCCTTGGTGACACCGCTGACGCAGCTGTGGGGCAATTTCGTTTCCGCGCCGGAGCGTCAAATTGCGGCGGCGGACAGCGCGGGCGAATGGTGCTTGCAGCTGCTGGCACTGGCGGTTCTTCCGGCAGTGCTGGAGGAAGCGCTGTTCCGCGGCGTTGTGCTGCAAACGCTGCTGGACAGCGGCAGCCGATTTGGCGCATGGCTGCTGACGACGCTGTTCTTTTCGCTCCTGCACGGCAATTTGGCGGCACTCCCGGCGCATCTGCTCTTCGGCGGTGCGCTGACGCTCGCGGAAATGCGGACGGGGAATCTGCTTGTTCCGATGGTAATGCACGCTGTTTACAATGCATCCGCGCTCTTCTGGCGCGGCATGTCCTCTGGGTGGCTGATTTTTTGCGGCGCAGCGGTGCTGGCGCTGGGAATCTGGGCGCTGATGACCTTGCCGCGCACGGCAAAAATGCGGATGAAGCGCGGTCACATCATGCTGTCGGCGGCGATTCTGCTGCTGATGGCGGTGCAGTATCTGCTGTATAAGCTGGCGGCGTTTTTGGCGGGAACGATGACGGAGGGGCCGCTGGAGGAACTGATCGATGCGCTGGGCTCGGCCTTCGGGCTGATGCTGGGCATGACGGGGAGCTGTGCGCTGCTGCTGCTCATCTCCATTACATCTTCGGTATCGGTGGTGGTGACATGATCTGGGATACGCTGCGGAGTTGGCTGACGGGCATTATCGCCGCGGGGATCGTGCTGTCGGTACTGTACGCGCTGCTGCCCAAGGGGCGGTGGAGGCCCATCGCACGGGCGGCGGGCGGCGTGGCGCTGCTGCTGGTGATCCTGCGGCCTGTGGTGGATATGGACATGGGGGCGTTTGCACTGTCCTATGACGACTACGAGCGGGAGATACAGGCGCTGACGGAGGAGTACCGGCAAAGCGCCTCCCGGGAGCTTACATCACTCATAGAAGAGAAAACGGCTGCATATATTGCCAGCAAGGGCGCGGAGCTGGGGCTGGACTGCACGGCACAAGTGGAAACGGAGCTGCGGGAGGGCGTGCCCTATCCCGCGGCGGCCACGCTGGACATTGACCGCGATCCGGCGCTGGCGGCCTGGATGGCGTCGGAGCTGGACATAGGGGAGGACCGGCAGCACTGGGCTGTGCCGGAGGCTGAGGTGGACGGATGAGACTGGAAAAGGTGCTGGAGACGCTGAAGAAATACCGATTGCCGGCGCTGGTGGTACTGGCGGGGGTGGTGCTGATGCTGCTGCCCACCGGCACTAAGACCGACAAGGCGGAGGATACGGCGGAAGATGAGGGCTTTTCCCTGACGGAGACGGAGCAGCGGATGGCAGAGGTCATCGGCGCCATCGACGGCGTGGGACGGGTGAAGGTGATGCTGACGCTGCGGAGCGGTGAGACGCTGTCGCTGGCGGAGGACAGCAGCGCGTCACAGGGCAGCGGCGGCGATGTGCGGCGGGAGAGCCAGGTGCTGACCGTGAACCGGGGCAGCGGCAAGCAGGAGGTGGTGGTCACCCAGCGGATGTACCCTGTCTATCAGGGTGCGGTGGTGGTCTGCCAGGGGGCAGGCAACAGCCAGGTGCGGCTGACGGTCATCGACGCGGTGTCAGTGCTGACTGGGTTGAGCAGCGACAAAATTTCAGTGGTCAAGTGGAAAAATTAGATATGTGGGAGGACAAAACATCATGAAGCAGGTATGGAAGCGGCGGGCCGTGGTAGCGGCGGTGCTGGTGCTGGTGGGGACTTCGGTGTATCTGAACTGGCGCTATGCCGGGGATGTGGCGGACACGTCCAAGGTGCTGGGGCAGTCCACGCTGGTCAACGGTGAGACGGTGGGCGCGGACGTGGAAACGGCGGCGGAAAACGGAGACGACTACTTCTCCACGGCGCGGCTGAGCCGCAAGCAGGCGCGGGATACGGCCATCAGTATGCTGGAGGAGGCCAAGCAGGACGAGAACGCATCGGAGGACGTGCTGAATGAGGCATCGGAGACGCTGCAGGTGCTGGCGGGGTACACCGTGGCGGAGTCGCAGATCGAAAATCTGGTGGTGGCCAAGGGCTACACCGACTGCGTGGCCTTTATGGGTGCGGATTCCGTCAGCGTGGTGGTGTCGTCCCCGGAGGGGCTGGAGGCGGCTGACGTGGCCCGCATCAAGGACATCGTCATCGCGGAGACGGACTATACCGCCGGGCAGATCAAGATCATGGAGGCGGGCGGCGGAAAATAAGTGTTGTATTCCACGGCGGAAAATGGTATAATCTATGGCTGACGAAGTAATTCGCGTTACCAATGATGACTGCGAGGAGTGTAACGGCCATGGCTGATAACAAGGAATATTTGATCCACCAGGAGGATGCGGGCAGCATCCAGATCTCCGAGGACGTGTTGGCCTCCATCGCCGGCAACGCCGTTCAGGAGACGGAGGGCGTCAGCGCGCTGATGAGCGCCAACGTGTCCGACCTGATGGGGGGCAAAAAAATGACCGCCAAGGGCGTGAAGGTGGAGCTGGACGGCGAGAACATCGTGGTGAACCTGTTCATCGTGGTGCGCTACGGCAACGCTATCAGCGAGGTGGCAAAGAAGGCGCAGAAGGCTGTACACGCCGCGCTGGAGGGCATGACCGGCTTTAAGGTGGCGGCGGTGAACGTCCATGTGGGCGGCATCAGCTTTAACTGAGCTATACGGAAAGAGAGAGAAAAGGATAGGACGCTTATGACACGCAGCACCGCCCGCGAGATCGCCATGCATCTCGCCTATGAACTGAGCTTTACCGATATGCCGGTGGAGGAATTTTTGGATCAGCAGTTGAGCGCGGAGCGCTTCGCGGCGCTGGCCGGAGAGGACGCGCTGTACGAGGAACTGCCCAACACCAAGCAGATGGCCTATATCCGCCGCCTGGTGTCCGGCGTGGCGGAGCACGCCGCCGAGCTGGACGGGGACATTGAGAAGTACGCCAAGGGCTGGCGCTTCGAGCGCATCTCCCTGGTGGCATCCGCCATCATGCGGGTGGCCATGTATGAGGTGCTCTATATGGCGGACATCCCGGAGGGCGTGGCCATCAACGAGGCAGTGCAGATCGCCAAGAAGTACGAATCGCCGGAGGTGGTGAAGTTCATCAACGGCATTCTAGGCAGCTTCGCACGGGGCGAGGGCAAAGCATCGAAAGAGTAAAAACAGGGAAGGCAGAGCGCAGGCTCTGCCTTTTCAGGTTGCGTTTGAAAGGAGGGAACGCCCATGGCGGACAGGTATATTTTTACCGTTACCGAGCTGAACCAGTTCATCAAGGATCTTTTGGACAATGTGCCGCCGCTGACGGATCTGCTGCTGCGGGGCGAGATCTCCAACTACAAAATGTACCCCTCCGGGCATCACTATTTTACGCTGAAGGACGAAGGGGCGGCCTTGAAGTGCGTCATGTTCAAGGGCAACGCCATGCGCCTGCGCTTCCGGCCGGACAACGGCATGAAGGTCATTGCCATGGGTAAGGTCACGGTCTACCCCAGGGACGGGGCGTATCAGCTGTACTGCGCCGCCATGGCCATGGACGGCGTGGGCGACCTGTACGCCGCCTTTGAGCAGCTGAAGAAAAAGCTGGCGGCGCAGGGGTTATTTGACCCAGCCCACAAAAAGCCGCTGCCCAAATGCCCCGAAAACCATCGCCATCATCACCTCGCCCGCCGGCGCGGCGGTGCATGATATGCTCCGCATTCTCAGAAAGCGGTATCCGCTGACAAAGGTACGTCTGCTGCCCGTGCGGGTGCAGGGCGCGGAAGCGCCGGGGGAGATTGCCGCGGCCATCCGGTATGCCAACCGCTACAGGCTGGCCGACCTGCTGATCGTGGGTCGGGGCGGCGGCTCCATTGAAGATTTGTGGGCGTTTAACGACGAACTGGTCGCCCATGCCATTTATGAATCGGAGATTCCCGTGATCTCCGCCGTGGGACACGAGCCGGATGTGACCATTTCCGACTACGTGGCCGATCTTCGTGCGGCGACGCCCTCCAACGCGGCAGAGCTTGCCGTGCCGGATCAGGACGCTTTGCGGCAGAATCTGGATGCCATGTCCAGCGCTATGGCGTCCGCCCTGAGCCGCCAGTTGAAGGCGGCGCGGCAGCATCTGAACGTGTTGTCCCAGTCTCCTGCGCTGCGAAGCCCCACGGGATACATCGAGCAGCGGGAGAAGAGTCTGGAGCTGCTG